>Ga0102589_1003631_pt1 | contig 15709 bp, 15 predicted proteins | sample AraplaMF_Col_mLB_FD_76858 | JGI IMG/M metagenome (GOLD analysis project Ga0102589, IMG submission 76858) | Arabidopsis root microbial communities from the University of North Carolina, USA - plate scrape MF_Col_mLB | ecosystem: Host-associated > Plants > Roots > Endosphere | place: USA... | reverse complement strand
GCTAACAAAAAGGAACCAATTTTAAATACAGACACAATATCCCTAATAGAAGAGTTAGATTCAAGGAACGTTTTATTGGATGCTAGCGTTTGAAACATATAAAAAGTCGAAATAGAGACAATAAGACCAACAAGTAAAACAATATAATCTCGCAACTTACTTTTTAGGCCTGACATGGAAAGCTTAAATAACATGATTGAACTTCCTTTCTTACGCTTTTTGTGTGCCTAAGTCTGCAAGCACGTCTAAAATTTCTTTATAGAACTTTTCACGTGAACCACCACAGTGAATTTCTTTATATAGCTCACCATCTTGAATGAACAATATACGCTGACAGTAACTTGCACTGTACGGATCATGCGTAACCATCATGATAGATACACCTTGTTCTTTATTTAAGTTTGTCATCGCATCCAGTAAACTTGTTGCATTTTTAGAATCAAGCGCTCCTGTTGGCTCGTCACCTAAAATAATTGCTGGTTCATGAACTAACGCACGCGCTGCTGCTGAACGTTGTTTCTGTCCACCAGATACTTCAGATGGATACTTTTGAAGTATCGCTGAAATCCCTAACATATCAGCTACTTTTTCTACTTTCGGTCCAATATTACGTGATGAAACACCTTGAAGTGAAAGTGGAAGAGCGATGTTTTCGTAAATAGTTAAGTTCTCCAATAAGTTAAAGTCTTGGAAAATGAATCCTAACTTTTGTGAACGGAAATCAGAAAGCTCACCTTGTTTCATTTTCGTAATATCTGTTCCTGCAATTTCAACAATGCCGCCCGTTGTTTTATCTAACGTTGAAATTACATTTAATAATGTCGTTTTGCCAGAACCAGATGGTCCCATAATTCCGACAAACTCACCCTCTTGAATTGAGAATGAAACACCTTTTAACGCATGTGATTGGTTCTCACCTTTTTTACCGTACACTTTTTGGACGTTTTTCACATCTACAACTGGTTTTGTCATATATATCCTCCTACGTTTGTTTTTTCATTTCTTTAAAATAAGTCGCTATTCATACTTGCTACTAACAAAATAGTCATGTTGCATCTACCTTTTCCATAAGGCTATCACGATGTATTCAATTGAAAGCTGTAAAGAAAATTTTATTTTTAATTTCTCCACTCACCTCATTGCTTTGAATACATACATGATAAACTATGAAAATTAGGAAACACCCTGTAAAATCCTTAAGAATTCTTAAGTTTAATAAAAAAAGCTTATGGAACCTGTAATTCCATAAGCCAATCTATTTGATTGGATGTTCAACAATAAAGGACATCCAGCCATCTTTATATTCTACATATATATTACCATGATGAAGTTCAACAATTCTTTTTGAGATAGCAAGTCCCAGTCCATTTCCTTGATCACTTTTTCTTGCCTTATCACCTCTGAAAAATCTTTCAAACAATTTATTAGGGTCGCTAACAGGTGGCTTCTCGACTTTATTCGATACATTCAAAATTGCTTTATTACCTATTCGTTCAAGACATACGCATAATTCCGATGGTTTCATGCTGTACTTTATCGCATTCATAAACAGATTTTCATAAACACGTACCATTTTTTCTACATCCATGAAAATAGGTATTGTTTCTTCCGTTATTGATTTTTGAACGATTAAACTTCCCTTTTCAAATATAGGAATGTATTCTCCAACTATTTGCTCCAACAAACCTGACAAATCAACTTCATTAAGGTTTAATTTTGCATCGATATCTGATAAACGGGTGTACTCAAATAGTTCATCAATTAGATATTTCAATCTCTGTGATTTTAAATAAGTGGTTTCGAGATATTCTTGTAATTGTGCTTTACTGTCGTATTGCCCTCTTTTTAATAAATCTATATAGCCGATAATAGATGTCAATGGTGTGCGTAAGTCATGAGATACATTGGTTATGAGTTCATTTTTTGTACGTTCCAATCGTCTTTCCTGTTCAAATGTATTTTCCAATTCCTTGGACATATAATTAATATTTTGAGCAAGTTGGGTCAATTCGTCCTTCCCCTTAATCCCAATTGTCAAACCCAGTTTTCCATTTGCAATAACATTTACATTATCCGAAATGAGCTTCAAATATACTATTTTCTTTCGAACCAATATCAAAAAAAGTATGATAAAGTTAATGATTGCGAACGCGAATAAGAACAACAATGCTAAATTGAATTCAAACATACCAAACTCTTCATATTTTACAAATAATGGATCTATAGCATATACCAAAATGAGGATTGTTAAACCAAATGAAATAAAAAAACTAACTGCAACAGCACCAAGAAGTTTTATAATGATCTTATTTCTAAAACTAACATTCTTCATATTTTATATCCAATTCCCCACACAGTTTTAATATAAATGGGATGTTTAGAATCCTCTTCTATTTTGTCTCTTATTTTTGTAATATGCACCATGACAGTATTGTCTGATTTATAAAAAACCTCTTCCCAAACTGCTTCATATATTTTTGCTACACTCAGGACAATCCCTTTGTTGCGGGCAAGTAGTTCGAGAATAGCAAACTCTTTTGGAGTTAGCCTTGTTTCCTTTCCCCTTACCCATACTTGACGAGTATCTGTATTCACGGTTAAGTCACCAATTTCTAGAATGCTTTTATTATGTTCTATTGATGTATTGTATTTTTTAAACCTTCTTAATTGCGATTTTACCCTAGCAATTAATTCTAATGGGTTAAACGGTTTTGATAAATAATCGTCTGCACCAGAGGCTAGACCTTGAATTTTGTCTATATCCTCAGATTTTGCAGATAGCATAATGATAGGCATATTGCGATTCTCCCTAATCTTCATGCAAGCTTCAATACCATCCATATTCGGCATCATAATATCTAAAATAATAAGATCAAATTCCTTTTCTTCTAACAATTGTAAAGCTTCCATAGCATCTTCAGCTTTTTGAGTTTTCAGACCTTCATTTTCCAAATAAACAGAGATAAGATTTCTAATCTCTTTATCATCATCAACAATAAGAATTTTTAACTCCATATGATTCCTCCACATTTTTTCTCGTATTGAACAGCTAAAGACATAAACAGTTGAAACATTTCTATCTTATTTTCTTCAAATTAATTCCTTAAATTATTTTGAATCCAATAAACCTTGAAATTGGAAGGGCTGCACCAACTGATTCCTAGTTCATTATATACAAAAATAAGAAAATGAATTTTTTTCATACTTAATCCACCCACAGGTTTGAATTCATAATTATACACTAGTGTCCAAATCTTAAAAAAAGGTGGGAAAAGTTCTTAAGAATTCTTAAGCTTTCTACAGCATTTTGTCATAAGGATATATAGCAACTCTTGAAGTGTTCACTATTAGGTCTGCTACTTCTTTTAATATCACATTCATAAATAATGAAATAGGTGTCCCATATCGTTGTAATTCCTCTGTAAATGTTTGTAGCTCATCTTGAATCGAGAGACTCATCAAAAAACGTCATCCTTTCTAATCTAGCTTATTTAGAAAGGATAACGTTTTTTGGTACTTGAGGTACTAAAATTTCTTAAGTTGATGGGCATGTATGGTGAACCCACTATTGTTATTTATTCGTAGCTTTTAAAGCATCTAACACTATTTTAGTTGCTTCTGCAATAAGTTTATCATCGTAGTTAGCATCCTCTTTATCATGATTAGAAAGTATCGCAAGAACAATTGGCTTTTTATTTGGTGGCCAAATAATTGCGATATCATTTCGGGTTCCATAAGATCCTGAGCCAGTCTTATCAGCTACTTCCCACCCTCCTGGAACTCCGGCACGAATTAAGTTGTCTCCCGTAGTATTCCTTTTCATCCAATCTATTAATAAATCCCGTTTGTCAGTTGAAAGTACATCTCCTAGACCGAAAGCCTGAAGACTAGTGGCTAATGCCTTTGGGGTACTAGTATCATGAGTGTCTCCTGGATGCACTTCGTTTAATTCTGGTTCAAAACGTTCAGGATTTGTAACAGTATCTCCTATTTCTCTCAGTGATTTTTTGAATTCACTAGGCCCACCTAATTGTTTAAGAATAAGATTTTGTGCAGTATTATCACTATATCGAAGGGAAGCATCTGCAAGTTCTTTCAAAGTCATACCTGTATCAACATACTTTTCTGTAATTGGATTGTAATTAACAAGATCTTCACGAGTATACAAAATTCTTTGATTTAGATCTTCTATTGATTTCTTTTGTAAAAGTACTCCCACAGCTAGAGCTTTGTGGGTAGATGCGTATGCAAACCGTTCATCTGATCGATAAGTAACAGTTTGATTCGTACCAGTGTCCAATGCATAAATACCAAGCTTAGCATCAAACTCTTTTTCAAGTTTAGAAAAAGGATGGTTAACTGTATTTTCTTGTTTGGTTTGTTTGGGTGGTTCAGATTGAGTAGTATTATTGGAACAGCCTATAAGCGTTACACTTAAAAGCAATAATACAGGTATATTTTTTTTATAATGTGAAATGTTAAAAAACTTATTTAAAACTATCATAAAGTTTCAACCTCTTTCAAGAAAATATAGATTTTGTCTAGGTATTTTAAATACCGATGCAATTAAAGAGTGGATGGGATAACACTACTCTCACACTTCTCTTATTATAAAATAAGCAAACTATCATGTTGTTTTCAAAATCATCATTCCTTTCAAACTTTTACTACTAAAAACAAATATTAAATTCAATACATTGTATCCAATTTAAACACCAGTTTTATACGTATACTTAATAGACAATCTAAGTAACAAGTTTGTTCCATACATTTAAAAATATTTTCAATCAACAAAAAAGTTGTTAACCAAAAACAAAAAATGAAAAATAACAACTATGATAGCTTCCATTTCTCATTTCGAACCATATTTTTATTCTTTATATTATATTATAGGCTTGTATATAGATAGAGTTTCTTCAATCCACCATACATCGCCATCAAGCTAAGGTTTTGAAGTACCCCCTAAATGAAAATTTTCTTTTCTACAATTAGTTTTTTGAGATATGAGCTCATTTTTTGTTTTGGGGATATTTACTTTTCTTTAGTTGATGGGCATGTGACGATACCCCATAAATCTCCTTTACCATTATCAAATGGAATAATCTTTCTAACACTAGCTACATTTCTATTTGGAATTTCTTTTAATGAAACATGATAGTTCATCTCAACAACATCCTCTCTTATCGTTTTCATTGGTGCCTCGAGAAGACATAATTGTTTTTGTAGGTCATTCATTTTATCCTTGATTTGAGCACTACGATTTTCAAATTGTGATTTTATTATTTCAATATTATCGCTCTCCACTATTTCTTTAATAGTAGAAATATTGAACCCCATATCTTTTAACGTTTGAATTTGATTTACTTTCTTTAATCGGGCCTGAATAGTATCAATATCCACTTTGTTCATCAACTTTTACTGGTTGTAATAATTCCACTTTATCGTAGTGTCACAACATACAAATACTAATGGAAGATAGTTTTGAAAAGTCCCCTATTTTAAATATATTTGCCTCCCATTAAATACCTCTACTTCCTAGCTCAACTTTATCCTAAACAATGACATCGTGTGAGAGTCAACTGTTTATAACACTTGAATTATATTTCTTTAATTATTTCCCCTTATACTCTCTTCCGTCTTAAGGCTATAAATATTGATATTAGTCCGTTCACGACTAATAAAGTTACTATAATACTTGTAAGAAAGGCTACATCTGCCGCAAATATTTTAATTGTTCGCCATGGTGAGCTTGTACTATAAGTAAGAATCGGGATGAAAATAATAGATAATAGTAGAAATAGATTTCCTACGAAAAACCAAGTTAGTTTTTTAATATTTTTCTTATGCCTATACGTTTTAACAAACATAATTGGTGAAATGAAAAGTACGAGTATAACTAAAGACATAGCAATTTGTGTAAATGGTATGTTTTTAGGTGGATCAATTGGTTCTTTTCCATTCAAAATACTAATAATCCCATTTTTCAGCACTGATAATGTTTGCTCTTCTAATACATGATTTTTATTCGTTAAAATCACACCACTCCAGCCACTATGATTTAAAGTAAACATTTCTGCACGAGCATCGGGAGTTGATCCTGAATGCCAAATCATCTTTTCACCTTCATTTATATTTGTTGTTCTTAACCCAAAACCATAACTTTTTTCTGAATTAATTCTATAAAGTGATGATAGATAAAGAGCTATGTTTTCTTTCTTTAAAAATTTGTGCTCTTTATAATTCAAAAACACAAGAAATTGAATCATATCTTCTAAACTTGCAGTAATATAGCCATAAGGTGCCCCTGCATTATCATAGGACACTACACTTTTTCTTGGTATGCCAAACCAAGACTGATAACCTGTTAAATAACCCTTTTCATATGCAGTTTCTTTACTTGCTGCCGCGCCATTCATATTTAATGGCTGAAAAATATGCTTTTCCATATATGATGAATATGTTTCATTTGTGACTCCTTCAATAATTGCACCTAATACAATATAATTCGCATTACTATATTGATATTTTTCACCTGGTGGAGCAGTTAATTTTACATTTGAAAGTTTCATTACATTTTCTTTTAAAGCTGTAGAATTTTTGGATTGCTTATCTGATAATGCTAAGCCCTCATATGTACCGATTCCGCTTGTATGAGTTAGTAGATGTTGGATTGTTATAGTTGAGGATATTTGAGAATCTTTTAGTTTAAACCAGGGAAGGTATCGTAGAACTGGATCCTCTAATTTTAATTTTTTATCTTCTATTAATTTTACTATAGCTAAAGCTGTTAAAGATTTACTTATTGAGCCGATTGCAAATGGGGTTTTACTATTTACCTTTTTTTCAGATTCTCCAGTAATTCCTATCGTTTTTGTGAAAAATACATCTTTTTTATGTACAATTGCAACAGAAGCTCCTGGAATGTTCTGCTCTTTTATAAATTTTTCAATATACTTATCCAATGCAATTTTAATATTTTGCTGAGCGTAAACTTTTGGATCTGTAATACATAACATTAATACATTACAAAGAATATAAATTAGAGACATTTTATAGATTGTATTCTTCATTATGCTTTAGAGAGCTTTCTTTTTTTATAACTTACTAAACTAATAAATACTAATACAGAGAGCATAAAACTAATCATTATTAATAATGAATTCCACCATTGATTTTCTGAAATACGATATAAAAGATTATACTGAAATGTATTTTTACTATTAGTTGGATTTAATGATTTAGTTAAAAATATTGTAAATGTAGTTTGCGAGATGAGGTAAGTAATAACTGCGATGAATATGCCGCGTAAGATAGATTTGTTTAATTTCCCCTTTTCATTTTTCAATTGCTTCCTTTTAACTTGTAAATCAATCTCATTTATTTCTAAATAATCTTGAACAAATAATTGAGGTGTACCTAAATCATCTATACTATCTTCACCATGTTCACGACATTCTTGAATATGTTCTAATATTTGTCGCTTAATATTTTCCCTTTCTTCTAAACTAATATTGTATTGCTTTAATTCCTTAAGTACGTCTGTTAAAAATTGTTTTTCTTTACCTAGTAATCTATTCCTCATTTCAGAAGGTCTCCTTTCAAACCGCTTTTTAGTAATGTTTGAATATCCAATTGCAATTCTAACCACTCATTAATCTTATTCTCAAGACGTATTTTCCCGTTTTCATTAATTTCATAATAAATCCTAACTTTACCACTGTCTGTTACTACTTGATAAGTATTAACCCACTCTTGATTTTTCAACTTAGTTAAAATAGGGTAAATACTTCCTACTCCTTTCAATTTTAAATTGTTTACTTCAAGTTCTTTCATAATCTCATAACCATAACTTTTCTTTTTCGACAAAATAGATAATACACACATTTCTAAATGACCTTTAATTAAACTTGTTCTATCCATAGGATAAATTTAACAGAAATATATACTTCATTCAAGTATATATTTCTGTTAAATTTAAATAATCAGACAAAATAACGAAGATATTAAATTAGCAATAACATCACTTATAAACTGTTTTCACACTTAATAATTATTTTTACAATATAATAATTACATAATAAATTAACTGTTCATCCTATTTATTTCTTATATCCCTTCCGTATATTCATCTTAGTTGAAATACATTATACAGGACATAAAGTACTAAAAAATCCAATTTCTTAATTTTCACATTAAGAAATTGGATTTTCTTTCATTACTCTGTAATACTCATAATGCCTTATTATGAACATTATAAAGAATATATGTTTTATATAAGTTATGTTAATAACACATAAACTAATAAAACTTTACTGATTACTCTCCAAACATTCATAAACCGCCATCATATCCCGCTTATCCAATTCGCGAATGCGATTAAAAATTGGTATTTGCGAAACAACTTCTGTTAATAAGCTTTCATCCACAATATCACTAACTTTTCCAGTTAACCATGTTTGTACATCCACGCCATCAACAACTTCTTTTAGTCCTTCGTCATTAATACCAGTTGCATTACAGGTTACACATGGAATTGTTAGTTTAAACACACCATCATGTAGATTATCTTCTGTTATAACTTTCTTTCCTTTACAAAATGAACATGGATTACTTTTTTTAATTTTATTAATTTGGGTAACTAACTTTTTGTATCCAAATGCTTCGTATACATACGTAAGTTTTTTATATTTACCATTTGTGAAATACTTATCTATAATGTTTTCTCTCGTTTCATATACATTAGGGAAATCACAAACAGTTACTTGATTATTAACACTAATGGATTCAATATTTCTTTTTATTTCATCCCAAAATGGTAAGACATTTTGTAACACCATTTCATAGTTTGAAAAGCTTGCCTGTTCTAATTCAAACATTTTCAGTGCAACTTGTGCTTTTCTTGGCAATAAAGAAACATCTTCTGTCAATCTCATATCGCCACCAACTATAGACTTTAATTTATGAAGTGCAGGTAAATCACCGACTACTTTCAATACATCATCAACTGGTTGATTGATAATTTCACGAATATCGAAGTTACCAAATTTAAGCGGTTTATGATGATTTAATACCGTTCCCTCACAAATTGGACATGTCATCATTTCTTTAGAAGACTTAATTTCTTCTTTAATAGCTGCTTTTGAAATAACAATATATCCACCAATAATTGTATTAAATCCTACCCATGTTCTACGTGTCTTTCCTTTTTTATCATAAAATGATTTTTCAAAATATCCGTACCAAAACGTATGCTTTTCTTCTTCTGACATATCGTTATAGCTCATTGATAAATCGTGACCAAGCTCATTTTTAATTTCTTCAAATAAAAATTCTATTTTTTCATATTGATAAAATTTTAATACTTTCATGATTTCCGGATTGAATAAGCCATCCCAAAATGGAACGTTTTTATCTTGAATTGTAATATCTTTATCGAAAACTTCAATTTGAAGACGTCCAGAACAAGATGGACAGTGATTGTCCTGGGAATAGAAATCAAAACTTCTCGTATCTTTATTAGTTGGATGAGCAGCTACAATATGATTAATTAGTCCACCAATCTCATATAAGAAACTATATTGACTATATAAATGTCTTTCAAGATCAATAGCAACAACAGGTGCAATTGTATTCGATTCATATTCACCATAAATTAATCGCGCCATTGATGATAAACTTTTTAAAATACCACCCTTATAAATATTTTCGGCATTTTTAAAATAGTTAATATGATTTTCTTCTAAATAGCGGACGCCTTCCTTCTGCTTAAGCGCTGAAGAAATATGAATTTGCTCAGCATGATTCACACTGCTTTTTTGACGATAATAATCTTCATGACTTACTACATCAAGATGATTTATAGCTTCAAGCTGTCTTTTCCCGAAATCTACAATATAATCAGAGCTTTCTAACATGTAACTATTATGTTCAATCATAATGATAGAGACTGATTCATCTTGCAATATCTCTCTAACACTATCAATAAATTGATTTAAAATATTTTGTGATAACCCTTTTGAAGGCTCATCAAAAATAAATAATGTATGTGGATTTCTAGTGTTTGCAAATAACTCCGAAACTAAATGAACACATTGAAACTCACCTGTTGATAATGTTTGTGTTTTTCGTTCTAACGTTAAATAACCAAGTCCTAATTTAATGAGTAGACTCAAGCGTTTATACGCAATATCTTCATTTGGAAGTTCATCTATTATATCCTCAATCGAACGCTCAAAAATATCATCAATTTCTTCGCTATACTTTGTTAACTTCTTTTTAATATCTAGGAAAGTGGCTACAGTTGAACGACTTGTAATGGATTGATTTCGATCTTGTCCTACCATAACTAATTTATCTTTTGGATATCGTTTCATAAAATCCGTAGCTAAACATACGTTAACAAGTGTAGATTTCCCGCATCCAGATTCTCCTGTAACCGTCACAAGCCTATTTTTAGGCATTTGAAACTCCGTCATTTGGATATTACGGCAATATAATTCTTGGAATGTATAATATTCTGTTGGTACTTCTTTATTGAGATCCGACAGTATTGGTTTTGGTCTTGGTGATTCTTTTACAATTTGTCCACCATATTTTCCACTACCAGGTCCAAAGAACAATTGCTCATCTGTTGTATCCAGTACTGAATCTGAATGATCAATGAGCCAAATTTGATTTTTACACCCTAAATGCTTAATCTCTTCTAATATTTGTAATAATGTTTCATGATCAAGTCCAACTGAAATCTCATCAATAATAATTACAGCATTCTCACTTACTGCCATAAATTCAGCCAAATAAAGTCGTGTTAACTCTCCACCTGACAACGTACCCATAATTCGATTTAATGTTAAATAACCAATGTTCATATTAATAATATTTTGCAGTATATGTTGTTTTGCTCCACTAATATTTAACACTTCTGCTAACGAAAGAATAGACTCAACACTTAAATCATTAATATTTGAAATTGTATGTGGTGTAGCAAATAAATCTATAGTATGTTGTTCGATTTCTTCGCTATAACGTTTTCCCTTACATTTTTTACACTCAATATTTTTAGTAGTGCCTCGGCCTTTACAACCAGTACACCAACCTAACTGATTATTAAACGAAAAAACCTCAGGGGAAAGATGGAATACTTCGGCAAGTTTTTCGCGAACTTCAGTAAACACACCAGTATGAGTACCGATCGTTGAACGTGGGTTGGAAGAAATCGATGATTTCCCTAGAAAAAGTACTAAAGGCATATCTTCCATCTTAATAGCACTAAAATTCGTTTCCATGATATTAGGAAATAAATATTGATATTCAGCCTTTGGTAATAAAGAAACCAATCGTTTTTTTGATTCTTCGCCAATCGTTTGACAAAAAGTTGTTTTACCTGATCCTGATAAACCAGCGATTCCAAACGACTTATTAAATGGAATAACTGTATCTAATTTATTAATGTTATTAGCAATTAATTGATTTACTTTCATATTGACCTCTATTCTTATTTTTCATTAAAACCATTTTTAAAATATAATAATTACACAATAAATACAACTTCTTATGCAATTATCCTCTCGCTTCAACAACCTTATTCTTATATATTTCAAACCATTGTTGCCATTCATCTTTAGAAAATTCTTTCTCTTCTCCTTCTAGAACGTAAGAAAAAATCTCTAAGCAAATATGCCAACCTGCTATATCTTTCGGTGTATGATCAGTAAACTCATGAATGTATTCTTTAAGAAGTAAAAGAGTACCATTTTCCTCTTTATGTATTTCAAATCGTACCCGGTCCTTATCCCAAGTAAATTCAAGCACTGCGTTTACTTGACACTCTAAAATATCAATATTTATAAATGAACCGTCCATCATATCGAACTTTATAATTCCACCCGTTTTAAGGCTTTCGATTTGTAAATTAGACATCCATTTTTTCAGCTTACTGTTTTCTGTTAAAACAGACCAAACTTCCTCTTTTGTATATGGAAATTGACGTTCAAATTTTACAATATATCCATCGGTTATTTTTTGAATTTCAGCTATCATAAATATTGCCTCCTGCCTTCAAACAGAATATATGTTCTTCTTTTATTTTAACCGATTTTATATATAAAATAAATCTTTAAATTATCATAAATAGCCTCTTCCATATTACATACCAATAAAAAAAGTCGCAAATGCGACTCATAAAATTGTAGAATTAATTCCTGCTTTTATTGAATGACTTACCGCTTAATCGCATCGACAATTAGCGATGGAAAACCAAGTTTATCGCCTTTATTTCTAGAATCATACCTTTACGAACGGAAAATAACACCGTCGATTGCATCCCATTGATTATAATAAAACTGACCATTTTCATCACAATATTCAAGTAAAACTACCTCAAACCCAGCAGTTTCAAACATTTTTGTTAATGTTTTATAATTATGAACAATTTTATGACTTGCTGCTGGATGATTTTTCGGACCGAGGCCCCCTATTTGAACTATATTTTGATATGCCTCATCCTAAAAGAATGCATCAGGGACTCCGCACCGAATATGGCCAGATGGTTTTAAAAATTCATAACAAATTTCAGCTGCTCTTACACCTTCTTCAAAATTAAGGTGTTCCCATACATGCTCAGCAAAAATAGCTGAAATTGAATTGTATTTAAATCTTTCTTTCCACGTAGTTTTATCTAGTAAATTAAGTTTATCTTCCTGCGTTTGAATCCAACCTGGATTATTATTAAACGCTCCAGCTCCGACTACTACTTTAATTTCGTCTTGTTTTATTACCACCATTTTCACCTCTTAAATATATTAATTCATTAATATATTCTATATTTACTATTATTCTTCCTCCTTCAACAAATTTAGTAACATGAGTCCAGTACAATACCGAACTCATGCCCTAAAAACTCTCTAATGCAACGATCTGTCTAACATTATAAAATTATTTCATAATATACAATTATTTTCATACTATTTATATACGATTTTTCTTACAGAAATATAGCACACCAAACATTAGCATAATACCAATCACGTAAAAAATTGTTGTTCCCCTCCCACCAGTACTAGGAATTACCCAGTTATTCTTCGCATTTTTCACTGTTATTTTTTGTGTCTTTACTGTTTCTGTAATTTCTATTTCTATTGGATCTCTAAGTAACATGTATCCGTTCGGTGCTTTTATTTCTTTAATCATATACTTTCCAATTGTTAATTGGTTGGAAATTACCTTTCCTTTTTCATCCGTTGTTAATCTAGTAACTTCTTTACCTTCTTTATCTAAGACTTGAAATACAGCACCTTTTAGTTTTAAATTAATATCCTTATCATCAACTTTCTCAATTTCAAATTGCCCAGTCGGATCTGGTAATTTCTTATTCCCTATTTTAATTTCTACTACTGTATCTTTTTCTATTTTTACAGCTATTTTATCTTTTAATAATTCATAACCTTTAGGTGCTTCTACTTCCACTAGAGTATAGTTACCTATTGGCAATTCTTTTGATATCGCTTCTCCTTCTTCATTTGTTACTAACTCACCAACTACTTTTTTATTTGAATCTTCAATATGAAACTTTGCCCCTGCTAGCTTTTTATTTTTATCGCTCGTATCTACTTTTACTAACTTCATTTTACCCATTGGATCTGGTAATTTCTTATTCCCTATTTTAATTTCTACTACATCTTTTTCTATTTTTACAGCTATTTTATCTTTTAATAATTCGTAACCTTTAGGCGCTTCTACTTCCACTAGGATATAGTTACCTATTGGCAATTCTTTTGATATCGCTTCTCCTTCTTCATTTGTTACTAGATCTCCAACTACTTTTCCTTTTGAATCTTCAATTTTAAACTTTGCTCCTGCTAGCTTTTTACTTTTATCTCCCGTATCTACTTTCACTATCTTCATTTTCCCAATCGGATCTGTTGATTTCTTATTTCCTATTTTAATTTCTACCACTGCATCTTTTTCTACTTTTACAGCTATTTTGTCTTTTAATAATTCGTAACCTTTAGGCGCTTCTGTTTCCACTAGAGTATAGTTACCTATTGGTAATTCTTTTGATATCGCTTCTCCTTTTTCATCTGTTACTAACTCACCAACTACTTTTTTATTTGAATCTTCAATATGAAACTTTGCCCCCATCAATTCTTTATTATCATTATTACTATCTACTTTTTTTATCTTTACTTTTCCTGCACTAGGCTTGTTCCAATGTTGCCAGTTAAATTTGAAATTGTGAAATTCAAATCCACCAGTTTGTTGTACCTCACCGACAAATGCTTGTCCATTAATCGAACCGCCTTTTGTTTTTAATACAGCATTTGGAGCAAACACACTCCCAACGACACCATACCCCTCTGTTGTGATCTTTTTTGCATTAGGAAATACCCAAATCACCTTCCCGTATAACTCAGTGAAAGGTGAATTAGGAGAATAGGGTTGTGATGTTGGAATTATATCTGTAGCCCTACCAATATTGTTCGTATCATATAGAATAGAGCCATTTTTAAATGTAACCTCTATTGCATCCGAATACATAACAATAAAATCTTTTCCTTTAGCATTAGGTAAAAAGACATCTCTTATATCTAAATCGATTTTCCCTATCAATTCTGATGAAATATAAATATTAGGATTGTTTATATCTTTTCCGATTCCATAACTCATATTTGGAATTGGGGTATTCGTTTTATATTGACCTGCATTTTTACTGACTTGGCTAACTATGTTTTGAAATTCATTAAATTTCGCGTCAATTTCTAATTTTTCTTTATAAACGATACGATCATAAGAAGATTGTATGATACGATCTGGATCACTCTCTTTTGTCATTACGACTATTCCATTTTGAATGATAAAAGATTCCTCTCTTGATTTTTTAAATTTTCCAGACAATAACAAGGATGGATATCCCTCATCATCCCATTTTTCCCCAACTATATTAGATGTTCCCGCTGCTGCACCTACAATCGTATAGCCAGATGCATCCATATCACCTTGAACTGCAATTGCTCCTTCAATGTCGCCACCTACTGCTTTATGGTTACCGAAGACAACAGCATTATAACGCGATATATCCCCTAGACCTTCTAAGTTAGTCGTGGATCCATATGCTTCTTTTGGTGCAAATACGACAAAACTTACACATAACATTAACAAAACCATAAAATGAATACTTACCAACTTTAATCGTAACCTCAATTCCTTTGTTCCCACCTTTACCGTATTTTTTCTACAGTCGAATAAAGTGAAACTTTTTTCAGTGAGGATTTACTTTACCCTCTATACACCTTCTTTGCTTATCTCTGGATTTTCGGTCCCACTGCCCCTTAATACAGGATAAATAAATTCATTCTATCGAGTTAATTTTTTCTTATAAATTACGACTAGAAACACAAATAATAATAGGATTAAGACTACTACGGTCCACTTATTAAACATAAATATCTCTTTACGCATTTTTTGTTTTTCTTTCTCATTAAATTCCACACGCTCACCTCGAACCAGTAATCTCTTTGTATTTACTCCATAAGGCGTACATGTAATTAATGTTACATAATCTTTATTTTCCACAATTTCCAAATTGTCCGTTTCGTGTGGTAACACTACTTTAATTTGATCTACTTTATAAGCAAGAACTTTGTCTAAAGAATGAATATAAAAAAGATCTCCTTCACTCAACTTATCTAAATCTGTAAATAATTTTGCTGAT
>Ga0102589_1003630_pt1 | contig 15718 bp, 14 predicted proteins | sample AraplaMF_Col_mLB_FD_76858 | JGI IMG/M metagenome (GOLD analysis project Ga0102589, IMG submission 76858) | Arabidopsis root microbial communities from the University of North Carolina, USA - plate scrape MF_Col_mLB | ecosystem: Host-associated > Plants > Roots > Endosphere | place: USA... | reverse complement strand
AATCTTATTTTCTTTCATTCTGTATACCCTACCTTAAAAAAAGTTACATATACAGTTAGACTGCATATGTAACCTCCTTATTTTAAAACTCAACCTAATGTCTTGCCTGCACGAATTAGTAAATCCTCTTCATCTAATTCAAGATCTTCAAGCTCTAACATTTCTTCATGAATATGTTCCTTTTCCATTTCACATTCCCCCCTTATATAGATAAGTGTGTAATTCAAATATGTGCAACAGAGCTGCATCACCAATATTATCATAAGAATAGAATTTTCTGACTAATAAAAAAATTCTATTTATGGATAAAATTTATTCAGAAAATTAAGTAAAATTTTTCCTAATAAAACAGTACCAAGAATAATTATGGATATTTCCATTATTACAATTCATATATTAAGATTTTCAAAAAGCCTAGCATAGAGCCCTTTTTTAGAAATTTTTGTCGATTTTTTATTTATAAATTTTTCGAAAAATATTTTTTTTGGGGGATTATTGGGGGATTTTATACTAGCAAATAACAGTGAATTATCATCAGAATTCTTAAGTTAATGGGCATGGGATCAGCTCCCTCTTACTATGAAAAACGGGCGTACCTTTCTCTATTAAAGGTACGCCCGTCTTTTTTATAGTCTACAACATTAAGAATATGTTACTGTATAATAAAAAAGAACGACAAATAGATTACAATTATGTAAAAAACAAACCATAATATTCCTCATTTATTCTCTATAAATGCTGGCGTTATCCTCTTTTGCTTTCTCTTCTCCGGAAATTATATCCAATTACCCTTTTATTTCTCCTCAGAAAAAAGCACGGTCTATTCCTTATATCATCTAGTATTTTGGCGTTTGTTCTCCCTCTAAAATCTAGGATAAAAAAGGAAATCTTATAACCTATGAATTTTTTTCCAACTTTTTTTCATTACATTCTGTGCTACGATGATTTTGTCAGTCAGACAGGCCGACAAAAATAAATTCTATGTAATAACAGTTTCATAACTTTATACATACGTAGGGGGACAATTTAACAATGAAAAAACGTACTTTACTATCTGTAGCAGCCGCAACTGCTCTTACATTTGGACTAGGAACAGCTGGTGCGAAAGCAGAAACAATGCAACCATCAACAATGAAGGTTCAAAATATTCAGCAATATCCATCATTTATGCAATATATGAATCAAGAAGACTTTCAATCTTTCATAACATCTCTTTTAAATTCAAATCCAACATGGAATGCGGGTGCTTTCCAACAAAGTAACTGTGGACTTTCTGGACAACCAACTTACACAACAATTACAACTCCTTGGGGCAATTTTATAATTGTCAACCCAGTTAACAATAATCAAACAGCGCAGCCAGAAGAAAAACCAGCTGACAACAACCAAGCAGCTAAACCAGAAGAAAAGCCAGCTGATAACAACCAAGCAACGAAACCTGTTAATAAGCCTGCTAACAAACCGGCTGACAACAATCAAGCAGCTAAACCTGCTGAGAAACCAGCTAACAAACCGGCTGACAACAACCAAACAACGAAACCAGCTGATAAGCCTGCTGAAGAGTCAAAAGGTTCATTAAGCGCATTTGAACAAAAGGTTGTTGATTTAACAAATGCTGAACGTGCAAAACAAGGTTTACCAGCATTAAAAGTAGATGCCCAGTTAAGCAAAGTAGCACGTGTTAAATCAGAAGACATGCAAAAAAATCATTACTTCGATCACACTAGCCCAACATACGGTTCTCCGTTTGATATGATGAAACAATTTGGTATTTCATATAGATCTGCTGGTGAAAATATCGCACAAGGACAACGTAGTCCTGAAGAAGTTGTACAAGCTTGGATGAATAGTGCCGGTCACCGTGCAAATATTTTAAATAATGGATACACACATATCGGTGTTGGTTACGTAGAAAGCGGAAACTACTGGACACAAGAATTTATTTCGAAGTAAGACTTTAATCAATGGGGGGCTCCCCCATTGATTATTTTAATTGAAAAGCGGACATGAAAAACCCTTTTTTAGATGGACAAGAGCATCTGGCTGTGCATAGTAGCGGTCAGGGCTTTTTTCTATTCCATTTTGGGATGATCCAGCTCAGTAAATCGACTACTTTTATGTCGAATGTCGTTGAGGAGTCTTTAAATCATGTCGAATCGCCGATATATTGTGAAAAGCGCCGATATATCGCAAAGAACGGTCGATAACGAAAAAAGCTGACTTTAAAAGGCACATTAGTGCCTTTTAAAGTCAGCTTCTATTTATTCATATAAGAATGTAAAACCCGAGAAAAATCATGAGGAAGAGGGATATCTGCTTCAATTTGCTGTTTTGTAATGGGATGCATCATTGTAATATGAGCGGCATGTAATGCTTGACGCGAAAGCAACTTTGTCTTACCGCCATATAAGACATCGCCAATGAGCGGATGACCGAGATAGCTCATATGAACGCGTATTTGATGGGTTCTTCCCGTTTCTAATTGAACTTTAACAAGTGTTATGTTATTTTCTTTCGAGTATTGCATGACCTCATAATGTGTTACAGCATGGTCACCTTTTGGAGAAACACGGCGCCTTGATGCATGGTGACGATCTCGTCCAATTGGAGCGTCTATTGTGCCTCGCTTCTTTTGTACTTTCCCTTCAACAAGTGCCATATATGTCCTCTTAATTTTACGCTCTGTTAATAATCGGTCCATAATTACACCGGCTAAAGCATGCTTTGCAAAGACGACTCCACCTGTTGTGTCCTTATCTAATCGGTGAATGTGGCGCACCTTCGTTTCAATTCCTTGCATTTGCAGGTGAAATGCTACATAGTTTGCTAATGTGCCTGTCCCGCCTTTATTTGCAGGATGTGTGTCTACTTGAATTGGTTTATTCATGATTAAGACATGATCATCTTCATATATAACATCTATATCATAAAACTCTGGTTCTACATCATACTCTTCTTGTATAAACATATGAACTTGCAATTTATCTTCTTCTTGCAGTTGTTCACTCCACCGTTTTCCTTCTCCATTCACAAGAATACTTTTTTCCATACGATATTTGTGTAATAATTTTTTCGGAACTTGCCACTCTTCTTTCAAAATAGAGTCTATCGTTCGCCTTGTCCATTCAGAAGGAACTGTAATTTCACACCATTCTCCCATTTTCTTTACTTTCATATTATCACCTTATTTCTAGTCATCTTCTTATTGTAACGGAAAATTGCTTCTTATGCATAATGAAAGACAGTCCGCAATTGAACTGCCTCTCCTATTACGCACGAAGCTTTTTTATTTCCTGCAACATTTCATCCGCTTTTCTTTCATATGATAAATCTTGAAAAAATTCAGCTAACCGCTTGTAGTCATTGTAAGCATCTAATAATTGGTCAATCGTTTTATGATTATTTTTTTTCAGCGGTGTTTTTAGTTTAACAGGATAACGGTATTCTCCCATATCACGAATTTTATAATACTCTTCTTCTACTTGAATCACTTTCATAAGCTCAACTTCTTCTGCATCGAGTGTATATCCATCGAACTCGCGCAGTAATTCATAAATAATATGTGGCTCTTTTGAATAAAAACCTTTTTCTAACCGATAGCCGACAATGCGATACATATGCCCATCATTTTCTGCAAATTGTACAGTATCATTCAATTTAAATTTAAAATAACGAAACATTGCCTTCCCCCCACTCTTATATGTAATCTCCTTATCTCATACTATTCGCTAAAAGGGGGGCAAGCTATTCATATAAGTAGCTCTCACCTACTCGATGAGAGCCACTTATTAATGCATATTTTTCTGTTTCTTTTTGCGAAATGGAAGCCACCAGTTCCACTCGCCAAACATTTTCATTAAACTTGGTACAAGGATTAATCGAATAATGGTTGCATCAAGGAATATGGCTAGCGCAACGCCAAGCCCCATCTGTTTCACTGGCAAAATATCAGTAAAAGCAAATGCACCCGTAACAACAATCATAATTAACGCAGCTGACGTAATAATCCGGCTTGTTGACACTAATCCTTCTAACGTTGCATAATCGTTATCTCTCGTCTCTTCGTATAATTCATGAATACGCGAAATAAGAAATACTTCGTAGTCCATACTTAATCCGAATACTAATCCAAAGATAAAAATCGGTAATACAAATAATACAGAGCTTTGTTCTAATCCAAAATGGCCTCCTTCAAAAAGCCAAATGACAATGCCTATTGTTGCACTTAAACTAAGTACATTCATCACGATTGCCTTAATTGGAATCAACAGCGAACGAAAAGCTAGTAATAATATCAAAAATGTTGACGCAAAAATAACAGACATCCCCACAACAACTTTGTCTTTAATTTCATCTTCTAATTCTTGCTGGAAAGTTGTCATTCCGCCTAAATAATAGGTTACACCTTCTGTTTTATAGTTTTCTTTAAAATCTCTTACCCATTGCTTCGCTTTCTCTGTTCTTGGCAATGCATCTAAAACAATTCCAATCGTTGTTTTATTCCCTTTCACATACGCCTCTAATGCCGGCTCTATTTGGGCACGGTTTGGCGATTGCAGCGTTGCTGTCAATTGTTCTGCCGACATATTTCCAAGTTGTTCATATAAATTTTTCACTTCATATACATCTTTATCATTCTTTAGCTTCTGCACAACTTTTTGCAACGTTTGTAAATTCTCTTTTTCTGTTACATTTCCTTTTGTCTCAAGGACAAGCGTCACATCTGCATGAGTTTTCACCGTTTTATTAAATGCATCTTCATAACGTTCAAAGGCAATACGTGCCTCGCTTTTCTCAGGTAATGCTTCTACACCAGGAAACTGTAAATCCGCACCGCGAAGCGGCAATAAACAAACGATAATGAATGTAAATACAGCAATCGTCATCACAATTGGATATTTCATTACGAACTGTGCAAATTTACGCCACATCGGTGCTGTGCGCTTAACATTTTGGTTCTTTCCTAATATACGTTTTCCCATTAAAGCTAACAACGCTGGAAGCATCGTCAGTGAAAATAAAATACTCATGATTACGACAATCATCCCGCTAATTGCGACAGCTTGAATATAATCAATTTTGAAAAAGAACAAACCAGACAAACCGACAAATACACATAAACCTGAAAAAATAATGGCGCGTCCTGCCGTTTGATAGGTAACCATAATCGCTTCTTTAACAGAGCGATGTGCAAGCTCTTCTCGGAAACGATTCACAAATAAAAGAGCAAAATCAATAGATAAAGCAAGCCCAATCATCGGCGCGACGTTCAGTACAAAAATAGAAAGTTCCTTTTGTTCTCCGATAAAATATAAAATCCCCATCGTACTAATAACACTTAGCGCTCCATTTAAAATAGGCAAAATCGATGCAAACAAGCTACCAAAAGAAAGTAATAGCACCAAAAACGCAATTGGCAACCCAATCATTTCGGCTACTTTTAAATCATTTTGTGTTCTCGTATTAATTTCATCATTAATAATCGGATATCCAGTTGGAGATATTTTGATCTCTCCGTTACTTTCTTTTTGAATATCCTTTGCAAATGCTAATGTTTTTTCCTGCCGCTCTTTACTTGTTTTCCCGGAAAATAAAATGGAAGCATAAGCAATATCTTCCTTCATCATTGTTTTATTTTCGATCGGCTCATGAAAAGACTCATAAGTTTCTTCGCTTTTAATTTTTTTTACGACCTTATCAATTCTCTCAATAAACTTTTGCTGAGATACGCCTTTCTCCTTTTGAAAGACGAGTAACAATGCATCTTGCGACTGTTTAAAATCTTTGTCTAATATCTTTTTCGCCTTTTGATAATCTCCCTGTGTTTGAAACCCATCTCCACCTAATACACTAGGAAGCTTCGGTGCAAATATGCCAAGTAGCGCAGCTAGCAATATTAATAGCGCAATCGTTGTATATCGAAACCGATATAACAAAGCGCCGATCTTCCCCCACATATCTACTTTATGTACAGTTGTTTTCACAGAGCTCACCTACTCCTCTTCTCATATTCTTTCTCTTAGTGTATCATATCCACTCTTTCGTTCATGAAAAAAGCTACCCTTTCATCAAAAAAGGATAGCTTTTCTTAACGCGCTGAATAAAAACGGTGTAAATAAATAGCGATAATAAGTAAGACACCGCTCATACAATAACCTGCTAACACATCAGTTGGATAGTGTACGGATAAAATGATCCGGCTTAGTCCAATTAAAACAATACATACACTGGCTACAATCGTTATAAAGTATTTTGCACCTGCACTTTTTACATTTACTGCGATCATATAAGCAAGAAATCCATACGTAACAATCGATAACATCGCATGTCCGCTTGGAAAGCTATATCCAAGCGCATCTAACGCCTCGTTAATAGTTGGACGATCTCTTTTCACAATCGCTTTAATTCCTTTATTAATAAGATGTGTACTAAGAATGGAGAGAGGATATATGACCATTGCTACGTAATAACGTTTCTTCCAAAAACAGAACAGACTTACCGATAATACACTTACAATCCCAATTCCAGAACCGAGTTTTGTCATATAACGAAAAAACGTAAGTGACGATTCTGTTTGCAGTCCTGTTACCATTCCTTTCACATACATATCGACTGTCGTTACACCGCCAGAATGTACTCTCCACAAAGTGATGCTAAATGCACAAAGCAAGAGTGCGATGCATACAATCTCATACATATGTAATTTCTTTTTCGACATTCAGTTCCTGGTTTAAAAAACTTATAAAAATCTATCAAAACGTTGGCGAACCAAGACAAAAGCCAACTACCGAGAAGGAATCTCACCTTTTTCCTGTCCGCAAGGGTATCACCTTCTCATTCACCTACTGTGAAAGAATAACGGCAGATTCCTGTTAGGAACGGTCTTGTTTTGCGCATAATCATTCATCCGAGTCAACTATACGCAAAGGGATATAAGTTTTAAACCAGTTTCCCCCCCTTCTTGATTTGAAATAAAATTTGTTGATTACTCATATACACTGTTTTATGAAGGATACTCCATAATTTCCAGTTGTGATGGTCTTCCCATGTTGCGATGGTTTGTAACCATTTCTTATATATCTTTTTTGTATTCTTATTGCTTTCTTCCAATGAAGCAATAAGAATACGAAGTTTCGTTGCGATTTGGTTTTGTAACAAAGAAATCATTTCTTTTGGTAGTTTTTCTTGTAGCCCGAGTCCACGACGTGCAATCGTAAACGCAGCCGTTTCATGGACGCTAATCCCATACTTTTTACTATATTTTAGTTTTCCAATCACGCTTGTATAAGCAGGGTTCACCATTTTGACGGAAAATCCATTGCGAAGCCCCATTCTGATTAAACTACTTAACATCTTCTTGTAAGTAAACTGATGAAATTTGCGATTGCTATATTTGTCTGTATCATGAGATTGTTGAAAATGTAAATCTTCTAAGACAATGGCGCCAACATGTTGAGAAAATAACCAATCTTTGATTTGTTGTGTCATTTGCCCGATTACAGTAGCACGTTTATCCGTAGAAAACGTATCCAGATTGTGTAAATAAAAGATTTTCGATCCTTTGAAATTCCCTTGCTTCGTGCACAAACTAACGGCTATACGATCCGGATTGACATCGATTCCTGCAATCACATCAGATATTGGGACTTCTTTGAAGTCTAACATACGACCTGTTTCCGTTTCCTCAAATGTAATGTTTACATAGAACTCATCTTTTTTACGAAGTAATTCTACACTATATGCTTGATGGTCAATCATTGGATTTCCTTTTGGATTCACACCCGTTTGTGTACCCATGACGACATCTGTGATTTCCTTGTAATAACGATACGGAATTGTAATTGGTACTACAATACGAGGACTTGTTCTTTTCCCTAGAGTTAAGCCTAACGGATTGGCGATTTCTAACCAACCTTGGCCGTTATCATCCATTGTGATCCGTATATTTAAATTTCCTTTTTTACTTTTATCACCTCTTGAATACAATTGCCGTGTCCGTAAATCTTTCCATTCTTGATTGGAAATGTTTTGTTTCATACGTTCATAAAAGGCTCTTCGACCACCGAAAATAACAGGCGGTAATGTACCGTTTGTTATATGCGTTTCATACATCGCAACTTTTTGTTCTAATTTTTGTTTTCGCTTTCGTAAACCGTTTAAACAAACGTCTAATGATACTTTTTTTGGTCTTTTTCTACCACTTTCATATTCTTCTATTTTTTGTATGGTTTGTTCTAACTTTTTTTGATTGTTTTCTAGATAAACAGGAAGGAGTTCTTTTTGAGAGGAAATGATGGTTTGTGCTTGTAAAACTGCATCTTCACAATAACGTTTATTTAAGGAATACACGTGTTGTAATTTCTTGATCAATTCTTTATCATGATGTCCTTCTGTTAAACGATTAAAACTATAACGTTTGGCACTTTCAAATGTACGAATCAAATCGAGAAGTTGTTCCCTTTGTTCTCTTGTGATGGTTTTGATTTTACAAGAACGTGTTGTTTTCATCTACTACTCTCCTTTCGTTAATCAATTCTCAATCTCTTTACTTACTTTTTTCCCTCCACGTTTTCCGCTTGTTTGTTTGTGGAAACACAAGCATAGATAAAAACTTGTTTGTTTATTCATTTTTCTTTATTTGTTTGAATGCCTAAAAAGGCGTCAATTGCATCTATATCATATAATCGATGTCCATTGGGAGTGATGATTGTTTCTAATGACCCTTTGTTAGACAAAGAACGTACCGGTTGTTTGTCTACACCTAACAATTCCACCGCTTCTCTAATTATTATCATTCTTCCCATAAAAAACAACTCCCTTTTTGTTATAGATTCTGACAAAAGGGGATGTGTATGCAGTAGTTTTTATTATCTTTTATAACTTTTTATGAATTTTTTTGAAACTGTCGGAATCTCCTGCTATAAAAAAGCGCGATTTCCGCTAAGGAATCGCACTTTTTTTATTACTTTTCTTTTCCTGTCTTCAGCTCTGTCCAGTAACGATCATACTCTTTTAATTTTCCGTTCACATCAACAAGCCATTCTGTACGATCTAGCTCTTCTTTTGTTAGGAAAATCATATGATTGTTTTGATACTCTTTACTGTGAAGAGTACGAGCCTTTTCATTTGGATTACTATATCCAATGGATTCATAGTTTTTCACGCTGACTTTTGGATCCATTAAGTAGTTAATAAATTTCTCTGCAAGCTCTTTATGTTTTGCACCTTTTGGAATTGCTAACGTATCTGCCCAAATTGTACTGCCTTCTTTTGGAACGACGTATTCAACATCCTTATTCTCTTTTGCAATATATGCCGCATCTCCGGACCATACAGTACCGATCCATGCCTCTTCAGTAATAAATTGTTGTTTAATATTATCTGTTTCAAACGCTAATAAATTTGGTAATAATTTTTGAATATCTGTAAAAGCTGTTTTTAACTCTGCATCATTTGTTGAGCTATTTGAAAAACCATGTTTTTTCAGCCCCATGCCAAGTACTTCACGAGAATCATTTAATAATGATACGTGACCTTTATATTTATCATTCCATAAATCATTCCAGCTTGTTGGCGCTTCTTTTACATATTTTTTATTATAAGCAATGCCCGTTACACCCCATGTATACACAATCGAATACTTATTTTCCGGATCAAACGGAGGTGTTTTAAAGTTTGAAACAAGATTCTCTACATTCGAAATGTTCTTTTTGTTTAATGGCTCTAACAGATCCATTTTTGTCATTGTTTTTACCATATAGTCAGACGGTTGAACTAAATCATACTTTGCTCCGCCTGCTTGTAATTTCGCAAGCATCTCTTCATTACTTGCATACTTATCATAATTCACTTTCACATCATACTTCTTTTCGAAGTCTTTAATAACTTGCTCATCAAAGTTATCAGCCCAGCTGTAAATATTTAATTCTTCCTTCTTTTCGCCGCATCCTGCTAACACCCCTGCAGCAACTCCGAAAGTAAGTGCTGTACTTGCAGCTACTTTCAACCATTTCATTTGCATTCCCTCCTAGTTTGAACTTCATCATTCATCTTTTACTCGTTGATTTATCTCGATTGGGTGGGCTTTCCATCAGTGGGGGAATGCCCCTCCACTGATGGAAGTTTCACTTTATTATAACGGAAGATGGCCGCCTGTATTTTCCTCTCCATCTGCACCTTTGCTACGGAACATCTCAGAAGCGAGCATTAATCCGACAATTACAACAATCAAAATTGTCGACAATGCATTAATTTCAGGCGATATACCACGTTTTACCATACTGTAAATATACAGTGGCAATGTTGTTGATCCTGGACCTGATACGAAGAAACTAATAACAAAGTCATCAATCGATAATGTAAATGTCAATAATGCCGCTGAAATAATACCTGGTGCTAACCCCGGAAGCGTTACATAGCGAAATGTTTGCCACGGCGTTGCCCCTAAATCATTTGCTGCTTCTTCTAAATCGCGCCCCATACCGGAAAGTCTTGCTGATAATACGACAACAACAAATGAAATACTAAATGTAATGTGAGCAATAATAATTGTCATTTGCCCAAGTTCAATACCGAGTTGACTAAACAAAATTAAAAGCGATAATCCCATTAAAATATCTGGAATGAGAATTGGTAAATAAACAAGTCCGTTAATTGCACCTTCAAAACGATATTTATAACGATGTAAAGCAATTGCGATTAACACACCTAACAGTGTAGAGACAATTGTCGTGACAACTGCAATCGTTAAACTGTTGATAAGCGCATCAATTACATCCTGTTTTTGAAATAAATCTGTATACCAATGAAGTGTAAAGCCTTTCCACTCCGCATTAATACGTGAGTCATTAAACGAAAACAGCATAAGTACCATCATCGGTAAATAAAGAAACAATAAAATTAGCCAAGAATAAGTGACTAAAAACTTTTTCATCTTCGTTTATTCCCCTCCGTTTCCATAGTTATATACTTTCGTAGCCCGATAATATAAGTAAATTAACAGAACAGAGAATAACACAACAATCATAGATAACGCTGACCCAAACGGCCAATCACGTGCACCTAAAAACTGATTTTGAATCACATTTCCGATTAATGCAACTTTCGAACCACCCATAACGTCTGATACAACGAACATACCAATAGACGACACAAATACTAAAATCGATCCTGTCGCAATTCCTGACATCGTCATTGGAACTGTTACATGCCAAAATGCTTTAAGCGGCGTTGCACCTAAATCATATGCCGCCTCTAATTTTCTCTTATCAAGTTGTTCAATCGCTGCATATACAGGCAAAATCATAAATGGTAAGAGTGAATATACCATCCCTAAAATAACAGATGGTGTATTGTACAGTAAATTTAAAGGCTCACTAATAACACCTAACTTCAGCAATAAAGTATTGACAAGCCCTTGTGAACGTAAAATAACAATCCAAGCATATGAGCGGACTAAAAAGTTAATCCAAAATGGGATTGTAGCAAGAAGCAGTAAAAGTGAACGCCATTTACGATCAACAATCGTCACCGTATAGGCGAAAGGATATCCAATTAACAAACAAAGTACTGTTGTAATAACGGCAACTTTTACTGTTTCCCATAACGTCTCCATATAGAGCGGATCAAATACACGTCCAATATTCTCTAATGTAAATTTCATCTCAACTGTTCCATACGTCCCGCGCTGGAAAAATGAAAAAGCTAATACAAACAATAGAGGCGCTAAGAAGAAGATAAGCAACCAGACAATTGTCGGTAATGCAAGTAATTTCCCTTTTTTCAATTTAAGGTCACCTCATCTTCTTTCTCCCAACCTATAGACACATTGTCACCAATGTTCCACTGCATCGCTTCGTCTGCACTTTGATACGCCATAAACAACTCGCCTGTTTTCTCATCGCGAATATAAAGCTTTTCCATATTTCCGACAAATTCAATATCCTCAATATGACCAAAGTGATAACCCTCATTAGATGACTCTTCCACGGAACGTATTTTCACATTTTCCGGGCGTACTGCTACGTATGTTTCCCCTGTTTGGACAATATTATTTTCTCCAATAAACGTTGCAACGAACAACGTTGCTGGCTTGTGATAAATTTCTTTTGGCGTTCCAATTTGTTCAATATGACCTTTGTTCATAACCACAATACGATCACTCATGCTCATCGCTTCTTCTTGGTCATGCGTCACATAAATGAACGTAATCCCAAGATTTCGTTGTAAGTTTTTCAACTCACGCTGCAAATCTTTTCGAAGCTTAAAATCTAGTGCTCCTAGCGGCTCATCCAATAACAACACACGAGGATTATTCACAATTGCACGTGCAATCGCTACACGCTGCTGTTGTCCACCAGAAAGTTTTGATGGTTTCCGATTACGGAATTCTGTTAACTGAGTTAAACGCATCGCTTCCTCAGCACGTTCTATTTGCTCCGCTTCAGAAACCTTTTGCATCTTTAATCCAAAGCGAATATTCTTCTCAACATTCATATGCGGAAATAGTGCATAATGCTGAAATACTAAGTTCATATGACGTTTATAAGGCGGTAAATCGTTAATCGTTTCTTCATCAAGTGAAATGACACCTTTTGTCGGTTTTTCAAAACCAGCAATCATACGAAGTAACGTCGTTTTCCCACAACCACTCGGACCAAGAATCGTTAGAAACTCGCCTTCTTTAATGTCTAAAGAAAGAGCCGGAATAATAACTTGATCCCCAAAATGTTTTTCTACTGCTTCGACCTTAATAATATTTTTCATCTTCTCTTCCTATCTACCTCATATTTTTGATAATTATAAATAACCAAGTATTCTATATATACTACCTTTGTTTTATTCTAAACAAAAACGATGTTTCATCACATAATGCGAACGTGATGAGTGGTGAATGAACGTCCGCCACTAATAGAAGCTTCACTTTATGTAATATGTTCAGTTTAATTTTACACGGTACACACCTTGAATAGAAAAACCCCTTCGTGTTGAAGGGGATTTTATCCTACGGACGCACCAATTGATAAACACCATCATCATTTTAACAATTTTCGAATGAATTTTAAAGCACTTTTTGTAGAAGAATAGCGGATTTTCATATCAAATGCTGTCGATTGAGATAAAATGCTTTTATAATGTGAAAATATTTGAAAACTCTGTTCTCCGTGATAACTCCCCAGTCCACTTTGACCAACACCACCAAATGGTAAATACGGCGTTGCTAGATGATATACAACATCATTAATACAACCGCCTCCATAGGAAATGGATTGTGTTACTTGCTTTTGCAAATCTCGCGATTCAGAGAAAACATATAATGCAAGCGGTTTCGGATGGCCCTGAACAGTTGCTATCACATCTTCTATCTTGTCATACTCTAATATTGGTAAAATTGGACCGAAAATCTCATCTTCCATAACAGCATCATTCCATGTCACATCTGTAAGAAGTGTAGGTTCAATTAATAGTTTATCTTGATCATAATTCCCGCCTACTACAGCCTGACCATCTTCTAAAAATGACCGTAATCTTTCAAAATGTCGTTTGCTCACGATCCGAACATATTTTTCATTTTGCAATGGCTGTTCTCCATATTGTTCATGCACAGCTTTTCTCATTTCCTCTATAAATTGATCTTTAATAGAAGAATGAACGTATACATAATCAGGTGCCACGCATGTTTGCCCTGCATTTAAAAATTTTCCCCATACAATTCGCCGCGCTGTAACATCAAGCTTCGCATCTTTATGTACAATGCATGGACTTTTGCCGCCAAGCTCAAGGGTAAGAGGCGTTAATTGTTTTGCAGCTGCCTCCATAACAATTTTCCCAACTCCCACACTACCAGTAAAGAAAATATAATCAAACGGCTCCTTCAGTAAAGCTGTGCTCACATTGGCGTCTCCTTCCAACACTGCAACAAACTCTGGTGGAAATAACTCCGTTAACATTTTTGCAAGAACGCTAGAAACATTTGGTGTTAACTCAGAAGGTTTCAAAACAACTGTATTTCCAGCCGCAATCGCGCCAACTAACGGGGCGACCGCCAGTTGAAACGGATAATTCCACGGGGCAATTATTAACGTTACGCCATACGGCTCCGGAATAATTTTCCCTTTTGATCCAATATGAGTCATTGCCGTTTTCACACGCTTTGGTTTACTCCATTTAGAAAGATTCTTTAGCATAAAAGAAATTTCTTTTAATGTATAGCCAATCTCTGTTGTATACGATTCATGCTCTGATTTATTTAAATCCAGCTTTAGCGCTTCAAAAATTTCAGATTCATAGCGCTGAATACCTTCATATAACGCGCGTAGCTGTTTCTTTCTTTCCTCTATTCCTCTTGTTTTCCCGCTATAAAAGTAGGATTTTTGTCGTTTTATAATAGAAGCAATCGTCATAAAACTCCCCCCTTTACTTCATCATATATTATAATACATTTCTTGTTTCTTCTTATAGAAAAATAAACTGATATGTAAAATATTATTTTTTATGTTCCAAGTGCTTTTCTGCTTTTTTTCATAGAGTGACTGAGTAGTTACTATGTTTCTATAAAAAAAGCTGTTGAAAGGAATCCCCTTCAACAGCTTTTCCATTATTAACGATATAAACGAACTGCACCTGCAGAATTATCATCTGCTTGTCCAACTACTTCAAATTTCAATCCAAGTTTCGGTACTTTACGCCCTGCATCTGGGATTAAATTGTTCATATACGTTTTAGAATCATCAAACTTCGTTACACCTGGTAATCCTTTGTAATCAAATGTTCCGCGTGATGGAGATACAACTTCCCATGCTGGCGTTTGATTAAAGGAGAACGCAGCATCTGCAATTTGATATCGTGTGCTACTTGCAACAGTTGGTTTACCATTTAATGTTCCCACAATTGCCTCTGGATGAGAATCAACAACTCCTAAGAAACCTTCGCCTGGGTGAACACCAACCCAGTTATCTGTAAAGCTAGAGTCTGCATACCATACAACAAGACCTGTATTGTACACTGGACCACGACCATGTTTTAATGCTTCATCTGCACCAGCGTAGTTTCTCCACTCTAAATAGTAGTTATTTTTCTTCTTATCAAAACCGTCTGCTACAACGAAACCGTTTAATTTTAATTTTGCTTCGCCTTCTGCATCATCAGAGAACACAACATTTCCATCGACAGTTAATGCAGCATTATCAAGAGTAAATCCATTTGGTGCTAAACCACCATCTGTAATGTATTCGAATACTAATTTTACTTTTTGACCTTTAAATTGGCTTAAGTCATATGACTTATCTACCCATTTACCATCTGTTGTGTCCATACCATTTTTCACATTTTTTTCACCAATTCGATCCACTAACGTTTTCTTGCCATCTTCTGCCACCGCATGTACTTCAAGGAAGTCATAGCCTGTTTCAATTTCATACAATGATTTGTAATCAAACTTCGCATTTGTTGCTTTTGTTAAATCAAATACTGGCGTTTCTAATGTCGTATGAAGATCATCGCCTTTTGTACTATAGTAATATTTCTTACCAAATGCAGGCTGAATACCTTTTACATCTTTGTCTGGTAAGTTAACACGAATCATACCAGGACGAGCTGATTTCGTTACACTTTGATCTAAGAATGTTGCATAACCAATACCTTTATTTAACTTATCATAATCGACTTCAACAATATTTGCCCAATTCCCACCAATTGTTTTTTGGAAGAACTCTTTATT
>Ga0102589_1003628_pt1 | contig 15725 bp, 16 predicted proteins | sample AraplaMF_Col_mLB_FD_76858 | JGI IMG/M metagenome (GOLD analysis project Ga0102589, IMG submission 76858) | Arabidopsis root microbial communities from the University of North Carolina, USA - plate scrape MF_Col_mLB | ecosystem: Host-associated > Plants > Roots > Endosphere | place: USA... | reverse complement strand
CCATCACCAAAGGATTCCGCGCCCTGGTCGACGAGGCCATGGCCCAGGTCAAGACCTACAGCGTTGACGAGGTCAAGGCGCGCCTCAAGGACCCGAAGGTGCAAATCGTCGACATCCGCGATGTGCGCGAACTCACCGCCGGTACCGTCGTCGGTAGCTACCACGCGCCGCGCGGCATGCTCGAGTTCTGGGTGGACCCGGCCTCGCCCTACCACAAGCCCCTGTTCGCCGACGAGGGCAAGGAGTTCATTTTGTTCTGCGGTGCCGGCTGGCGCAGCGCCCTGGCCACCAAAACCTTGCAGGACATGGGCATGGCCAATGTCGCCCATATCGACGGCGGTTATGCCGAATGGGTCAAGCAGGGCGCGCCCATTGAAACGCTCGAAGACCGGGAAAAGCGCAAGGCCCGCGCCAACAGCTGCGGTTGATGCCGAATCCGCAGCCGTCCCAGCCATGCCCCTGCGGCCGCGCAGGCACAGCACGAAAGCCCTTGCTGTTTGCCAACTGCTGCGGCCGCTACCTCGATCACTTCGACAGCACCCCCGCGTCCGACGCCGAGTCGCTGATGCGCTCGCGCTACAGCGCCTTTGTGGCCGAGCGCGCCGACTACCTGCTCGCCACCTGGCACGCCAGCCACAGGCCGACGTCCATTGACTTTGATACCGGCACCAAATGGCTGGGCCTCGAAGTGCGCAGCCACCGCCAGCTTGACGCCACCCATGCCGAAGTCGAATTTGTCGCGCGCCAGAAAAGCCCCGGCAGCCCCGCGGTGCGCCTGCATGAGCGCAGCCGCTTCGTGCACGAAGCTGGCCGTTGGTACTATGTGGACGGCGACGCGCTCTAGAAGTAGACGCCTGGCCGCCGTGGCGTGACGCAACAAAACAGAAAGGCTCCCGGTGAAATTCGACGCGGTGTTATTCGACTGTGACGGCGTGCTGGTCGACAGCGAACCCATTACCAACGGCGTGCTGCGCGACATGCTCGAAGAGCGCGGCTGGAAGCTCAGCCCTGCCGAATGCATGCGCATCTTTGTCGGCAAGGCCGTCAAGGACGAAGCCGCGCTGATCGCCGCCAACACCGGCAGCCCCCTCACCGAAGAGTGGATGGTCAGCTTCCGCGAGCGCCGCAACCTGGGCCTGATGCGCGACCTCAAAGCGATTGCCGGCGCCGTCGACGCCATCGCCAAGGTCCATGCGCTTTACCAGGGCCGCATCGCCTGCGCCTCGGGCGCCGACCGCTTCAAGGTCGAGCTGCAGCTCGAAAAGTGCGGCTTGATGCCTTTCTTCAAGGGCCGCATCTTCAGCGGCCACGAGCTGCCGCGCTCCAAGCCTTTCCCCGACGTCTACCTGGCGGCAGCCGCGGCCCTGGGCGTGGACCCCAAACGCTGCGCCGTGGTCGAAGACACCGTGACCGGCGTCACGGCGGGTGTGGCGGCCGGCTGCACAGTCTATGGCTACAGCCCTTCAGAAATGGGCCACGACGCGCCCAATGCGCTCAAGGCCAGCGGGGCTTCGTTGGTGTTTACCGACATGGCGGACCTGGCGGGCTTGTTAGCCTGAATCAGGTTGAAATTATTTTTGGCGGGGCGTGTCGATATCTGTCGAACCCGTTCGTCGTAAAGGTGTCATCAACCATTTTTTGAAGGAAACACCATGAAATACCTCTGCCTGGCCAACTACAAACCCGCCGACATGGCTGCCCTGTCACCGGCTGACCGCAAGGCGCTGGTCAGCCAGTGTCCCGCCAAGGATGCCGAGCTCAAGGCCACCGGGCAGCTGCGCCTGAGCGCTTCGCTGGGCGGGCCCGCCTTCCGCCTGCAGCCGCGCGGCGGCAAGACCACGGTGGCCGACGGCCCCTTTGCCGAGGCCAAAGAGCTGGTCGGTGGATTTTTCATCATCGAAGCCGACAGCCGGGAAGAAGCTGTACGCATCGCCTCGCTGCACCCGGCCGCCACCTTGGGCGAAGACGTGGGCTGGAACATCGATATCCACCCCATAGGCTTTTTTGAGCAATACCCGGGCAAAGCGGCCTGACGTTTAACGCGTGAGTTGAGCAAGGAAGCATCCATGGCACCCACAGGCAATCCCTTTAAAGCCGCCCTCAAAGCCGGCAAGCCGCAAATCGGCCTGTGGCTGTCCATGGCCTCGCCCTACATGGCCGAAGTCAGCGCCACCGCCGGCTTTGACTGGCTGCTGATTGACGGCGAGCATTCGCCCAATGACTTGCAAAGCACGCTGTCTGCATTGCAGGCGATTGCGCCTTACCCTTCGCAGCCCGTAGTCCGCGTAGTGGAAGGCAGCGAGCACCTCATCAAACAGGTGCTCGACATAGGCGCGCAAACCCTTCTCGTGCCCATGGTCGACACCGCCGCCCAGGCCGCCCATATGGTTGCCGCCACGCGCTACCCGCCCCGGGGCGTGCGCGGCGTCGGCAGCGCAATCGCCAGGGCCTCGCGCTGGAATGCGCGCAGCGACTACCTGGCCGTGGCCGACGATGAAGTGTGCCTGCTGGTGCAGGCCGAAAGCACGACCGCCATGGCCAACCTCGCCGCCATCTGCGCGGTCGAGGGTGTGGACGGCGTCTTCATAGGCCCGGCCGACCTGGCCGCCTCCATGGGCCACCGCGGCCATTCAGGCCACCCCGAAGTCCAGGCCGCGATTGAGGCCGCCATCAAGACCATCACCACCAGCGGCAAGGCCGCCGGCATCCTGACCGGCGACGTGGCCCAGGCACGGCATTACCTGGCGCTGGGCTGTACCTTTGTGGCCGTGGGTGTGGACGTGCTGGTGTATGCCAACGCGGCCCGCGCGCTCGCTGCGGAGATGTCGCCCCAGGGCTAAAGCGGTTTCCCGGCGCCGGGGCTGTCACGAAGCGGGTTGCGGTGCTAAGCTGCCAGCCCGACTTCCCTATAAAAAGGAGAGAGACATGCCCGGACTTCTGCCCAATGTCGACCCAGACGGTTTGCTGGAATTTTCCGTCGTCTACACCGACCGCGCGCTCAACCACATGTCGCGCAGCTTCCAGGGCGTGATGGGCGACATCTCCGCCATCCTCAAAGAGGTCTACCACGCGCACTCGGTCGCCCTGGTGCCCGGCAGCGGCACCTACGGCATGGAGGCCGTCGCGCGCCAGTTCGCCGCCGGCAAACATGTCATGGTGATCCGCAACGGCTGGTTCAGCTACCGCTGGACGCAAATCTTCGAGATGGGCAACATCCCCGCCTCACACACCGTGCTCAAGGCCCGCAAGACAGCGGCAGGCGCCCAGGCGCCGTGGATTCCCGCACCGGTGGCCGACGTCGTCGCCGCCATCACCAAAGAAAAGCCCGCCCTGGTCTTTGCCCCGCACGTCGAAACCGCCTCCGGCATGATGCTGCCCGACAGCTATATCCAGGCCGTTGCAGCCGCCGTGCATGCCGTGGGCGGCCTGTTTGTGCTCGACTGCATCGCCTCCGGCGCCATGTGGGTCGACATGAAAGCCACCGGCGTCGACGTGTTGATATCAGCCCCGCAAAAAGGCTGGAGCAGCTCACCCTGCTGCGCCATGGTCATGCTCAGCGTCCGCGCCCGCACGGCGATTGAAACCACCACAAGCTCCAGCTTTGCCTGCGACTTGAAGAAGTGGCTGCAAATCATGGAAACCTACGAAAACGGCGGCCACGCCTATCACGCGACGCTACCCACAGACGCCCTCACACGCCTGCGCGCCACCATGAAAGAAACGCAGGCCTACGGTTTTGCCAAAGTAAAAGCCGAACAAGAGGAACTGGGCAGCAAGGTACGCCAGCTGTTCGAAAGCCGCGGCCTGCCCAGCGTGGCCGCCGAGGGCTTCAAGGCGCCGGGCGTGGTCGTCAGCTACACCACAGACCCCGACATCCAGTCAGGCAAGAAGTTTTTAAACGAGGGCCTGCAAACCGCCGCCGGCGTGCCGCTGCAATGCGACGAAGGGCCGGACTTCAAGACATTTCGTGTGGGGCTGTTTGGGCTGGAGAAGTGGCACAACGTGGACCGGACTGTGGCGAGTCTGGCGGGGGCTTTGGAGCGGATTGGGATGGGGGAGCGGGTGGCTGAGGCTGTTGCGCACTAGGCGTACTAGGTAGCTAAAGATAGAAGGCGCTGCCGTATAGCTTTCAAATTGAGCACCGACGCTTAGTGGTGTAGCCCGAGGGGCTCACCCCAAATTCGGAAAAGACTTCAATGCAATTCTGCAAGATGGTTGCCTGATAATTGCAAAATGCCCGCCCCTGTCCCAAAACTAGTAATCGTCGACACGAATTGTCTAGTACGTATTTATTTTTCCCCTCTGCGACCCATCCTGGGACAAGTGGTATCTGGCTACGAACTAAAAACTCTTCCTGAATTGGCTAAGGAGCTGAAAGCACTGGCGGGTCGTGCCGATTTAGCATGGCTCGGTGACCAAGTTATCCAGAATGAAGTGGATGGCGCTTTGCTTGTTCTTTCTAGAGCTCAAAAGAAGATTGTTTATCAAGATGCTCCAGAGATTCGTCGCTATGGTGATGCTGAACTACTCAAGTACTGCACTAGCAAGGGGCTGCAGCAGAACCGCTCGCTCTCTATGTGCGATGCAAGGGCGCTTGCTGCTGCTCTGGAGCTCTCGGCCATTCTCGCAACGGATGAGTGGCCTCTAAGGCGAGTCGCTGAAGATTATGACTATGACGATGGCACTCCTGTGCAATTGTTATCCAGCGTTGAATTGCTGCAATTGCTTGAGGCGCAAGGGCTACTCAGTCGAGAAGACCGGATTAAAACTTACGCGGACTGGCTCAAAGACGGGACAAAGCTTCTTCACGGATCTGGAGAGCGATACCGGGAGCTGTTCGGAGAGGTGCCCCCCACCGCTCAGGATTGACGTTGCCAGAGTATGCGGGAAAGCGCGAGAGCGTCACCCAGACCAATCTTTAGTGCGCTTGCAATGAAGGCCGGATTGCGGCCACCTTCAGCGTGTTGAAAATCAGCTAGCGCTTGAAAGACTGGGGTTTTGTATGCGGCTTCTGCTTTTAGGACGTAGTCCTCTTGCGAAGGGTTATCAGTCCCGAAAATTACCTGGGACATCGACGGTACTTTGACGCGTTCGGCATTCCATCGCATCCAGAAACTAGGGCTAAGCAGTCCCGTATCTGATCCGTAAAGCTGCTTGCTTAGGCGATCCGCAACCTTCAGAACTGTCACGATAGATATGCCGAATCGAGCCGCGTATTCCTCGGCAATCTGCATTTGATGCTCGGATTTACGCATGCGTTCAAGACACTCATGTGCCACCTCTTGTGGGAAAACCAAATGTTGCGCGAATGCTTCGGCAAACAATTCCCCGTCTTCTTCAGAGAGCCCGTGCAGAGTTAGGCAATGACCATATTCGTGTGCCAACCAATACTTGTAGTCGTCTTGCTTGCAGCCAAGATTGAATACGACCCATGAGGTTTTGGAGTCCGGTAGGTAAACAGTCAGTGCGTTCTCATGCTTTTCCTTGTTCAACCCCCAGAGTACGGGGACCATGATTGCACCAAATGTCTGGAACAAGCTTTCAAGGTCTTCAGTACTTAGAACGTCAGTAGGAGCTAAGCGCAATGATGTCCGTACTGCGTTTGCTGCGTTACGGATACGCTCGTCATCAATTGACGGCTCGCGCACGACCGGCGATTCAAACTCCGACCGATCCTCTACGTAAGGAAGTAACTGCTGCAAATGACGAGCTAACTCCTCTGCTGCCGCTCTTGCATCTCCAGTTACTGGGCGATTTAATTTGGTGCGATAAGCAAATAGAGGCGCAGGAATCTCCTCGATCTGGAGGAGATCTTCAACGGTAAGCTGAAGAACTTCTGCGAGCTTTGCTAGCTTACTAGGGCGTGGAATTGATTCGCCATTCCTCCAATTGGAGGTGGCTTCTTTACTAACGCCACAAGCATCCGCAAGCTCAGAGCCATTGAGGCCCAGCTTACGCATGGAGGCTTCGATAGCGGCGATATTTAGCATGGGATGGAGGATTGTACTTAACGCTCCACTTGTTGTCAAGTTTCGTCAAGTTTGGGTGATGGTTCATTTTGAACCGGGGCGGTTACAAATTAACCGCTGGGGGATTATGGCAAAATAATCCCCGGGTAAATTGCGCGATATCTGGCAACTGGACGCAGTCAAAGCCTACAGATCCGGCGAATCGTCCCCACTATTCTGGTATCTCCAGAAACTACTTTGTGTGGAAAATTGCCTATAAAGCGATTCTGGAAGATGCGGAAAAACCCTTGACTGGAGCGGCCTCCCTCATTTAAAGGGTGCTTTCGTTGCGGTAACGGTTTATCCTCTTGATACCGTCATACGGTGGGTCTTTTATAAGACCGGTAGATTTTTAATTTTCAGGAGAACCACATGTCAAACCCCGGCCACAGCAATCGCGAAGTAGTGGTGCAATTGCCGGTTTTGTCCGAAAGATTCGCACAGCGAACAGGGACTTCCTCAAATACCGAAAATGGACTTGAGGTTCGAGTTCCCTCACAAACCGCAACGCAACCAGCCGTTCAAACAGAACACAAGGTTGTGCACTTCAATTACTGAAACATCACTCTGCTGGCGTGACATAGTCTGCCCAGCTTACGTGAATAGTTCGAGTAAACGCTCTTAGTTGCACGGTGTAGGCTTGTGGCCCGATAAGGTGGGCCAGAGTTGGAGGGTCTGCGGACTCCATTAACGGTAGCTGAAAAGTTCCAGGCCGAATACCCGCCGACATCGCATCAGGCACATCTCGAAATACACATGGAACTGCAGTCGCACCTGCGATAGCGGCACCATAGGTGCGGTGAAATCCATTGTGGAGATAGCAGCGACCATTTAGTCGCACAACATGGACGAGCGGCAGGGTATATCCGACCTGCATACCCACAAACGCACCATGCATAAACCCTTGCAGTGTTGTTTGAAAATTCAGGCTTCTAGACGTGATCAGCATGGAATTTGGCCCTGGGTACATGCGTACAGGGTCATTGCTTAATGCAAGAGGCAGGCATGCTTGAAATAGCTGATCTAAGTTCGGCGGGTTATCAAAAGCCCCGCAGTGGTGGCCCGATCTTTCGGCATCCACGGAAAATTGAAATGCCAATAGAGAATTAATGTCCACCATGGCAAATTGCGATCCGAGCAACGGGCCGCGCATTGCCTCCTGCATCCATGGTTGAGCAAGCAACTGCGCGATGTATGGATGATGAGATGGCGGGATCGGATTTATCGCTGGATGGCCCGCATTTGCAATTGGGGCCCCTAATTGGCCTCTTGCAGCCACCCACATATCACGCAGCGCATTGATATCCTGAGGGTCAGCCGTCACACAGAAATTTTGTAAATAGGAGATGGCTTCAGCCTCATCCATAAAACCTATTAATGATTTTCCCTGTGTTGGCATGCTGTCTCCCATTGTTTTAACTTAGTGAACACCAGCTACTGATGTGAAGCAGCCAGGCGCCATTAGACTGCGGTTTCAGCCACCTGCACAATATCTTCCTTGCTCCAGAGGTAGGTTGTCACGCTGGCTTCCATTGCTGGGGGCGTCTTGATCGACTTGTGAATCTTCACGAAGTTATAGACCATGAAGTAGAGGCTGACCGCATGCATGTGGTTCTCCAGCTTCTTGCTGAAAGCATTGGTCAGCCGGGTAAACCGGCGCATCCCCATACGTATAGTCACGGGGATGGGGCGCATCGAAAGACCGCCAGTTTCCGGCATGGAGTTGTTATTCTGGTACCTTAAGTATGTACACTTACACGCCTTGATAGTTTAAAAAACTCAATCAAAACAACGGGCTAGCGAGGTCAAAGGCGTGTCGGTGGTTTGATTCCGCCTACCTCGCATGGTTGATGGTCAATTAGTGTCCATGCGCAGATGTACGAAGTCCCCCGGGCGAAATCCCAGCCCACTCCCGAAACGCCCGAATAAAACTCTTCTCATTCCGAAACCCCGAAGCCTCCGCCCCCTTCTTGATGGGTTTTGAGGTCCGCAGCAAGTCCTCGGCCTGCAAAAACCGCGGCTCGTCCTTGAGTTACTGCGGCGAAGCCCCTCCTGAACCTCGCGGCGAAGAGAGTGGGCGAAAGTTCAGCGCCTGTCGCACCCGCCATGTCTTCGTGTACTGGCGCGGACTGATTGGCGCTTGGCAATGCTCCGTTTATTCAACCTGTTTGTTTTGCAGGCATCCCGTCGAAAGTCACGCCAGCTAAGGCTTTCCGCTGTTGTCCCCACGGCAATACACAAAGTTGCCCACAGAAGCTGTGAATGAACTCTCGCCGGAATTTCCTCCCGTTCACTTACCCGGCCGCATGTCCGACGCTGCCTTGGTGGGACACCCTGGACCAGCGCGGCCTGGTGCTGGGTCTGCAAGGTGCGCTGACCGGCAGCGGCATGACACGCTTGGCCGGTGAATTCACCGGCAAGTTCGTCTATCCTGTATGACGTAAAAAGTTTGGGGGTGAGGATGGAAACTATCAAGGACTTGTGGGCATCGCTGGTCGCCTACGCAAATGAGCGCAGCACTAACCCGCTCACATCAGCGTTTTTCTTGACCTGGGCTGGTTGGAACTACAAGTTCTTTGTTGTGCTCTTCAATGACGAGACTTCAGCTGAGAAGTTCGCTGCGATTGACGCTCTGTACCCGCGTCCTGACGCCCTCTATGGCAATGCATTCTTGTACCCAGCGCTAATGACGTTGTTCTACGTGTTTGCTTATCCATACATAACGAGCTGGGTTGTGACCTTTTATCGGCGCAGGCAGGTCGAGATCGCGAACAATCTTAAGAAAGTTGAAGGCGAACGAGTGCGCACAGTCAATGAAGTCGCACAGATGGTTCGACGTTTTGAAAAACGGATCAAGGACGCACAGGATGAGGCGAATTCTGCGTTGCAAGAACTGGCAGATGTCCGAAATGCGCTGCAAGCCGCGGAGCTTGAATTGAGAAAGAACTCCAGTTTTACTTCTGTGGGAACAGGCACCGTATCCGGCGTTGGCGAGGTTCGAAATCCCGCTCCTTCGCAGCAAGTGATGCCAAATAACGGTTTGCAGAAGGTGTACTCGTGGGTGGTTCAAGGCGTAGATGGCTTGAATTCCAAAAAAAGTATCACCACGAATCAAGCAAGAATTCTGCATCTTGCTGGCAAGGGTCAAATGCGTTCCTCATCAGAGATTGCAGAGCTACTTGAGTTACCGCTTGAGGATGTTAATGCGGATATACGCATACTCGTTCAGCTGAACGCGTTATCTCGTTCAAACGGAGTCTTTGAGGTTAGCGACTGGGGTAGAACAATACTTGACGTAATCGATCCAAATGGGGAGATCGCGGCGCTGAACGCTGGAGTTTTCAGGATTTGATCTGGCAACGAATGTGCATACCTCTATCGTAGGCAACTCACTTTAATACGATCCTCAGGAACGTTGTTGTTTCACGGGCCTTTGGATAGTTAGCGCCTGTTGTCCTCAAGGCGATGCGCAAAGTTGCCCACAGAAGCTGTGAATGAATTTTGTGGGAATTTTTATCCCGCCCCGCTCACTTCCCCGGCCGCATGTCCGGCGCCGGCGTAGTGGGGACACCCTGCGCCAGCGCGGCCTGGTGCTGCACTTGCAGGGCGCGCTGGAAGGCCGGGCGTTGCTCCAGCCGCTGGTGGAAATCGTGCACGGCATCGGGGAATTGTGTTGCCAGGCCCAGGTGGCCGGCCAGCATGAGGGCGTAGTGGACCGACACATCGGCTGCGGTGAAGCGGCCGGCGCAGAGGAATTCCTGTTGCTGCTGCAGGGCGGCGTCCATGGCTTTCAGCCGGGCGAGGAACCAGCGGCTGTAGTCTTGCGCGACCTGGGGCTGTTTGCGCTCCTCGGGTTCGAAGTGGGTATAGCGCAGCACCAGGGTTTGCGGAAAGGTCAAAGTCGCTTCGCCCATGTGCAGCCAGTTCAGGTAAGCGCCATAAGCTGGGTCCGTCAGCGGGACGTCCAGCTGGCCGGGGCTGTGCCGTGCCGCAAGGTATTGGCATATCGCTGCGGATTCGGTCATGCGGGTGTCGCCATCCACCAGCAGTGGCACGGTGCCCAAGGGGTTGTCATCCAGGAATTCGCGGGCCAGCGCGCGCGGCGGAAAGGGCAGCATGCGCAGCGTGTAGGGCACGCCCAGCTCTTCGAGCATCCACAAGGGGCGGAACGAGCGGGCGCTGACGCAGTGGTGAAGGGTGATCATGCGCACAGTCTAGGATGGCACGCGTCACAAGTCCTGCCACGAAGGGGGCAAATCAGGCCAGTGGCTGGTTGCCCTGCCGAAACTCCGCGGGTGACTGGCCGCTCCATTCCCGAAACGCCCTCGTAAAACTCTTCTCATTCCGAAACCCCGAAGCCTCAGCCACCTGCTTGATGGGCTTTGAAGTCCGCAGCAACAAGTCTTTGGCTTTTTCAAACCGCACCTCATCCTTGAGCTGCTGCAGCGAAGCCCCTTCCTCTTGAAGCTGGCGGTGCAGGGAGCGTGGCGACATATTGAGCGCCACCGCCAGGGTTTCGGCGTTGTGTGAAGCCACCGCGGGATTTCCCAAAGCCTGCCGCACCTGCTCCACGAGCAAACGATCGCGCCGGTACTGCAAAACCGTCAGCGGCAAGGCTCGCTGCAGCATCTGTTGCAAAGCCTTTTCATCACGGCGCAAGGGCAAAGCCAGGTAACGCGCATCAAAGCGGATCTCAGCCTGGGCGGCTCTGAACTGCAGGCCAGGCCCGGGGAACATCAGGGCGTAAGCCTCGGCGTGGGCCGGCGCTTCGAACGGGAAGCGCGCGCCCTGCAAGGGAATGCGCGAATCCACATACCAGCAGGCCAGGCCGTGGATATTGCGCAGCACGTGGACGATGCCGAACTCGCCAACCTGGCCCGGCGTTTTTTCTTCCACCGTGATTGCGGCCGTGTCGCCGCTGGTCGTCAGGCGCAGCGTGATGTCGTCGGTGATCAGCGCATGGTGGCGGCACCAGCGTTTGAGGGCTATGCCCAGATTCGGTGAGCTGATCGATGCGCGGGCCAGCATGCCGTAGCTGCCCCAGGGCAGCTTGCGGCCAAAGGCGCCCAGGCCTTCGTCGTCGAGTTCCTGCATCGCGGCGCCGGAGAGGACTTCCATCTGGCGGGCGGTGATGTGGGCGTTGGGCTGCTTGAGCTGGTTTGGCGTGATCTGTGCCAGTTTCAGGGCTTGGTCAGGGCTTTGGCCGTAGCGTTTGTAGGCGGCCGTGATGCTTCTGGCAAAGGCCATGGGCGTGGCGGCGATGGGTGGGTTGCTTGGGTTGCGGGCGGGCATCGTGGCATTTTCGATCCCGTTGGCAGGATTTGCAACCTTGTTGGCGGCATGGCTGGGGCGGGTTTTCGCTAAGCTGGGCGTTTGGCGTTAAGGTGTGTGTTGGTGTGGTTTGGGGGCCTTCGGCAGGCTCGGGGACGGCTTCGACAAGCTCAGCCCGAACGGAAGGGGACTTAGCCCGAACGGATAAGGGGTCAGTCCGAACGGAGAGAGGGGCTTAGCTACCCCAGCCCGAACGGTTCAGGGGTCCACGAGAACCCCGGCACACCAGACAACACGCAGCCGCTTTGCAACAAGGAAATCCATGTCCGCTCTTGAGACCCAGCTCAACGCCCGTTCCGCCGACTTCCAGGCCAATGCCGCCGCCATGCGCGCGCTGGTCGACGACCTGACGGCCAAAGTCGCCAAGGCCGCCCAGGGCGGCGGCGATGTGGCCCGCGCGCGCCACACCTCGCGCGGCAAGCTGCTGCCGCGCGACCGGGTGCAGATGCTGCTGGACCCCGGCACGCCTTTCCTCGAGCTTTCGCCGCTGGCCGCGTTTGCCATGTACCCGGACCGCGACGGGACCGACAGCGCGCCCTGCGCGGGCGTGATCGCCGGCTTAGGCCGCATCAGCGGTGTGGATTGCATGGTTGTGTGCAACGACGCCACCGTGAAGGGCGGCACCTATTACCCGATGACGGTCAAAAAACATTTGCGCGCGCAGGAGATCGCGCAGCAGAACAACCTGCCTTGCGTCTACCTGGTCGATTCGGGCGGCGCCAACCTGCCCAACCAGGACGAGGTGTTTCCCGACCGCGACCATTTCGGCCGCATCTTTTTTAACCAGGCGAATATGAGCGCCCAGGGCATTGCGCAGATCGCGGTGGTCATGGGCAGCTGCACGGCCGGCGGCGCGTACGTGCCGGCCATGAGCGACGAGACCATCATCGTCAAGAACCAGGGCACGATTTTTCTGGGCGGGCCGCCGCTGGTGAAGGCTGCGATTGGCGAAATCGTCAGTGCTGAAGACCTGGGCGGCGGTGATGTGCACACCCGGCTTTCGGGCGTGGCCGACCACCTGGCGCAGAACGACCCGCATGCGCTCGCCCTGGCGCGCCGCGCCGTGGCCAACCTGAACCGGCAAAAGCAGCCCCAGCAGGTGCTGCGCACACCGGTGCCGCCGCTGTACCCGGCCGAAGAGCTGTATGGCGTGATCCCGACCGACACGCGCAAACCTTATGACGTGCGCGAAATCATTGCGCGCATTGTGGACGGCAGCGAGTTTGCCGAGTTCAAGGCGCGTTACGGCGCCACCCTGGTTTGCGGTTTTGCGCATGTCGAGGGTATGCCGGTGGGCATCATCGCCAACAACGGCATTTTGTTCAGCGAGTCGGCGCAAAAGGGCGCGCATTTCATCGAGCTGTGCTGCCAGCGCAAGATTCCGCTGGTGTTCTTGCAGAACATCACCGGCTTTATGGTCGGCAAGAAGTACGAGGCCGAGGGCATTGCGCGCCACGGCGCCAAGATGGTGATGGCCGTGGCCACGGCCCAGGTGCCCAAGTTCACCATCATCATCGGCGGCAGCTACGGCGCCGGCAATTACGGCATGTGCGGCCGGGCTTATTCGCCGCGCTTTTTGTGGATGTGGCCGAATGCGCGCATCTGCGTGATGGGCGGCGAGCAGGCCGCCGGCGTGCTGGCCACGGTCAAGCGCGACGCGATTGAAGCCAAGGGCGGCACCTGGAGCGCCGAGGAAGAGGCCGCCTTCAAGCAGCCGGTGCTGGACCAGTTCGGCCACCAGTCGCATCCCTACTATTCAAGCGCACGGCTGTGGGACGACGGCGTGATCGACCCGGCCGATACGCGGCGTGTGCTGGCGCTGGGCCTTTCGGCCACCTTGAACCAGCCGATTCCCGAAACCAAGTTCGGCGTGTTCCGCATGTAAGCCAGGCCCTCCACAAAGCCGGCCATGGACAACATCTACATCACCCCCGAGCACGAGCTGCTGCGCGAGCAGGTCGCGCGCTTTCTCGCGCGCGAGGTAGAGCCTTATGCCGCTGCCTGGGAAGAAGAAGGCTGCGTGCCGCGCGAGGTGCTGCGCAAGATGGGCGAGGCCGGCCTGTTGGGCCTGATGTATGAAGCGGAATATGGCGGCGCTGAGGCCGATGCGCTCACCAACCTGGTGTTTGCCGAGGCGCTGTCGCAGTCGACCTTTGGCGGCTTCATCATCACGGTGCTGGTGCATACCGACATGGCCAGCCCGCATTTGTTCCACGCGGGCAATGCGGCGCAGAAGGCCAGATACATGCCCGACGTGATTGCCGGGAAAACGATTACCGCGGTCGGCATCACCGAGCCTGGCGCGGGCTCCGACGTGGCCGGCATGCGCATGACGGCCAAACTTGAAAAGGGGAGCGAAGGCGACGAATGGGTGCTCAATGGCACCAAGATGTTCATCACCAACGGCGTTCACGCCAACCTCTATTTCATCGCGGCCAAAACCGGCACGGCGCGCCACGATGTGTCCATGTTTATCGTCGAAAAAGGCACGCCGGGTTTTACGGTGGGCCGCGCGCACAAGAAAACCGGTTGGCTCTCGTCCGACACGGCCGAGCTGGTCTTTGACAACGTGCGCATCCCGGCCGGCAACCTGCTGGGCGAAGAGGGCAAGGGCTTTTATTCGGTCATGAAAAACTTCCAGACCGAACGCATTGCCCTGGCCGCCATGGCGGTCGGCCACTGCACCCAGGCGCTGAAGATGACGCTGGACCATGTGCGCCAGCGCCAGGCCTTTGGCGCCACGCTGTGGGACAAACAGACGATTCGCCAGCGCATCGCCATGCTGGACGCCAAGACGCGCGCGGCGCGGCAGTTCATGTACCACTGCGCCTGGTCGGTCACCCAGGGGCGCGACATTGTGCAGGAGGTCTCCATGCTCAAGGCGCTGACCGGTGAACTGGTCAACGAGGTGTTGCAGACTTGCCAGCAGTTTCACGGTGGCATGGGCTTTATCCGCGAGACAGCGATAGAGCGCCTGTGGCGCGATGCGCGTGTGCTGGGCATAGGCGGCGGCGCGACCGAAGTCATGCTGGAAGAAGTGGCCAAACGGTATTAAGGGGAGCAGACCATGAACCATTTATTGATAGAAGTCACCGGGCACGTCGCCACCGTCACCCTGAACCGCGCCGAGGTGCGCAACGCCTTTAACGAGGAGGTGATTGCCGAGATGACCCAGGCTTTTGTCGAACTGGGTATGCGCGATGAGGTGCGATGTGTGGTGCTGGCGGCCCAGGGCCCGGCCTTTTGCGCGGGTGCGGACCTGAACTGGATGCGCAGCATGGCCGACTACACCTACAAACAGAACATGGAAGATGCGGGCCGCCTCGCGACCATGCTGCAGGCTGTTTATGAATGCCCCAAGCCTGTCATTGCCCGCGTGCAGGGCGATGTGTACGCGGGCGGCATGGGCCTGGTGGCGGCTTGCGACATCGCGGTGTCCGCCGACACGGCCGGCTACTGCCTCAGCGAGGTCAAGCTGGGCCTGATACCGGCCACCATCAGCCCTTATGTGATTCGCGCCATGGGCGCGCGCGCGGCGCATCGCTACTTTTTGACGGCCGAGCGTTTTGATGCGGCCGAGGCGCTGCGCATGGGCTTTGTCCATGAAGTGGTAACGGCCGAGGCGCTGGACGCCAAGGTGGCTGAGATCGTGAAGGCCCTGGTCAGCGCCGGCCCCGAAGCCGTGAAGCTGTGCAAACAACTGGTGCAGGACGTGGCCGGGCAGCCAATTACACCCGAGCTGACGCAGATGACGGTGCAAGGCATTGCCGATGTGCGCGTGAGCCCTGAGGGGCGTGAAGGCGTGCAGTCCTTCCTCCAGAAACGCAAGCCCTCATGGCTGCCTTCCAAACCGGCGTGACGTCATGACCACCCTGGACACCGCACAACTGATCGCCCTGGCCGGCGCGCTGGGCTGGGCCAGCGGCGTGCGCCTCTACCTGGTGGTGTTGCTGACCGGCCTGGCGGGTTTTATGGGCTGGGTGCAACTGCCCTCGGGCCTGCAGCTGCTGGCCCACCCGGTGGTGCTGGGCATCAGCGGGTTTATGGTGTTCGTCGAATTCTTTGCCGACAAGATACCGGGCCTGGACTCGCTGTGGGATGTGGTGCATGGCGTGATCCGCATCCCGGCCGGTGCGGCGCTGGCGGCCGCGGTGTTTGGCGGCGACAACGGCCTGGGTGCGCTGGTGGCGGCCCTGCTGGGCGGCACGCTGGCGGCCACCAGCTTTGCCGCCAAAGCCACCACGCGCGCGGCCATCAACACCTCGCCCGAGCCCTTCAGCAATATTGGCGCCTCGCTGCTCGAAGACGGCCTGGTGCCGCTGGGCCTGTGGCTGGCGATTGTGCATCCGCTGATTTTTGTGGTGCTGCTGGCCTTGGTGCTGGCGC
>Ga0102589_1003627_pt1 | contig 15728 bp, 14 predicted proteins | sample AraplaMF_Col_mLB_FD_76858 | JGI IMG/M metagenome (GOLD analysis project Ga0102589, IMG submission 76858) | Arabidopsis root microbial communities from the University of North Carolina, USA - plate scrape MF_Col_mLB | ecosystem: Host-associated > Plants > Roots > Endosphere | place: USA... | reverse complement strand
GACCGACGACGGCCGCCTGGACGTCACCCTGAGCTCGCCCGGCACCTCGGGCACCGGCACCAACCCCGAGCAGCTGTTCGCGGCCGGCTACGCAGCCTGCTTCATCGGCGCCATGAAGGCCGTGGGCGGCATGAAGAAGATCGACGTCCCCGCCGACGTGTCGATTGACTCCAGCGTCGACCTGGGCAAGATTCCCAACGGCTATGGCATCGCCGTGCGCCTGGACGTGACCCTGCCCGGCATGGATCGCGCCGCCGCCCAGGCCCTGGTCGATGCAGCCCACCAGGTCTGCCCTTACTCCAATGCCACGCGCGGCAACATTGACGTGACCATCACGCTGAAGTAATCAGGCCTCAGTGTCACCAAGGCGGCCCGCCGGTGTTGAACCGGCGGGCCGTTTCATTTACGGTGCTGTGCATGAACACCGCAGCCTCCGCTACCTTCCGGGTCCGCAAGGACTCACTGTCCCAAACACGCTGGCAAGCCAGCGCGCCTGTTGCTCTCGTACCCGGCCAGGTGCGGCTGGGTATCGAGTCCTTCGCACTCACGTCCAACAACATCACCTACGCCGCCTTTGGCGAGGCCATGAATTACTGGCAGTTCTTCCCGACCGGTGAAGAGGGCTGGGGCTGCATCCCGGTCTGGGGTTTCGCCGTGGTGAAGCAATCGCAGTGCGAGGGTGTCGCCGTGGGTGAGAAGTTTTACGGCTACTACCCCATGGGCAGTGAGCTGGTGGTGCAGCCCGCGCGCGTGACGCCCGCGGGCTTTTTTGACGGCGCTGCTCACCGGCAGGCGTTGCCGGTGGTCTACAACCAGTACATGCGCTGCAGCGCGGACCCGTTCTACGATGCCGCCACCGAGGACGTGCAGTCGCTGCTGCGCCCGCTGTTCATCACCTCTTTCCTGATCGACGACTTCCTGGCCGACAACGACTTTTTTGGCGGAGGCACCACCCTGCTGCTGTCCAGCGCATCAAGCAAGACCGCTTACGGCACGGCCTTCCAGCTCGCCAGGCGCGCCAGCCTGCAGGTCGTGGGCCTGACCTCGCCGGGCAACACGGCTTTTTGTGAAAGCCTGGGCTGCTACAGCCGCGTGCTGGGCTACGAACAGCTGGACAGCCTGGCCGCCGAGACGCCCTGCATCTATGTCGATTTCGCGGGCAGCGCTCCCTTGCGCCAGCGCGTCCACAGCCGCTTCGGCCAGCTGCGCTACAACTGCTCCATAGGCGGCACCCATGTCGACGAGCTCGCGGCCAAAGGCGGCAGCCGGGACTTGCCGGGCCCCAGGCCGGTGCTGTTTTTTGCGCCGGCCCAGGTCAAAAAGCGCGTCGCCGAGTGGGGCGCAGAAGCCTTCGGCCGCAAGCTCGCGCAAGCCTGGCAGGACTTCACCCGGCAAGTAACCGGCGCCCAGCCGCCCTGGCTCAGCCCCCAGCGGCATGCCGGCCCGGCGGCCGTGCAGGCGGTGTACCAGGAGGTGCTCGCCGGCAAAGGCGACCCGCGCACCGGCCACATCCTGCTGCCCTGAAAAGCTCTTTACGGGAACAGCCATTTACAAGCCCCCGCTGGCTGGGCCCGGCAACTGCGCCGACAATCGGTGCATGACCGAGAAAAGCCAAGCCCCCGCCAGCGCCGCGCTGCATGCGTACGAGACGCTGACCCCTGACCGCGTGCTGGACGCGCTGGCCAGCGTGGGCTTGCTGGGCGACGGCCGCCTGATGGCGCTGTCCAGCTACGAGAACCGGGTCTACCAGGTGCACCTCGAAAGCCCGGTGGGCGAAGCCGAGCTGGCGGGCGACGTGGTGGTCGCCAAGTTCTACCGGCCGGACCGCTGGAGCGATGCGCAAATCATCGAAGAACACGCTTTCGCCGCCGAACTCATGGCCGCCGAAATCCCGGTGGTCGGCCCGCTGGTGCTGGAAGGCGCCACGCTGCACCACTTCGGCGGCTTCAGCTTCAGCGTCTCGCCCAGCCGCGGCGGGCGCCGGCCCGAACTCGACAACCTCGAGGTGCTGGAATGGATAGGCCGCTTCCTGGCGCGCATTCATACCGTGGGCAGCGCGAAGCCTTTTGTCCATCGCCCCGCGCTCAACCTGCAGACCTTCGGCTTTGCCCCGCGCGACGTCCTGCTGGGCGGCGGCCCGGGCGCCCATGGCTACATCCCGCTGGACATGGAGTCGCGCTGGCGCAAGGCCTTTGACGAAGCCATGCTGGTGGCGCAAACCGTGTTTGAAAGCGTGGGCGACGTGCGCACCCTGCGCCTGCACGGCGACTGCCACCCCGGCAATATCTTGTGGACGCCCGAAGGCCTGCCGCTGGCGGGGCCGCATTTTGTCGACCTCGACGACGCCCGCAGCGGCCCGGCCGTGCAGGATTTGTGGATGCTGGTCTCCGGTGACCGGGCCCAGAGCACCCGGCAACTGGGCGCGCTGGTCGACGGCTATGAGGAGTTCCGCGAATTCGACCGGCGCGAGCTCGCGTTGATAGAGCCGCTGCGCACCCTGCGCCTGGTGCACTACAGCGCCTGGTTGGCCCAGCGCTGGCACGACCCCATCTTCCCCATCAACTTCCCGTGGTTCGGCTCCAGCGACTACTGGAAAGGCCAGGTCGACATGCTCGAAGAGCAGACCGAGGCCATGCAGGAAGCGCCGCTGGTCGTCTAGCCGGGAGACGGCGCGGCGACACTCAGGCTAACAGCGCGTTGACCCGCCGCACATAGGCCGCGGGGTCGTTCGGCATGCCGCCCTCGGCCAGCAGGGCCTGGTCGAACAGGATGTGGGCGAGGTCCTCGAAGTGCTCGCCGCTTTCGAGCTTTTTGACCAGCGGATGCTGGGCGTTGACTTCCAGGATGGGCTTGACCTCGGGCACGGCCTGGCCGGCCTGCTTGAGCATGCGGGCCAGTTGGGTCGACATGTCGCCGTCCTGCACCACCAGGCAGGCCGGTGAGTCGACCAGGCGCGTGGTGGCGCGCACGTCCTTGGCCTTGTCCTTGAGGGCTTCCTTGAGCTTGTCGAGGACGGGCTTGAACTGGGTTTGCGCCTCTTCGGCGGCCTTTTTCTCGTCCTCGTCCTGCAGCTTGCCCAGGTCCACCGCGCCCTTGGCGACCGACTGCAGCGGCGTGCCGTCGAAGTCGTGCAGGTAGTTGAGCGCCCACTCGTCAACACGGTCGGCCATCAGCAGCACTTCAATGCCCTTCTTGCGGAAGATCTCAAGCTGCGGGCTGTTCTTCGCGGCGGCCAGCGTGTCGGCGGTGATGTAGTAGATCGCGTCCTGGCCGTCCTTCATGCGCGCCTTGTAGTCGGCAAAACCCACGCTCACCGTGTCGGTGGTCGAGGAGGCGAAACGCAGCAGCTTGGCCAGGCGCTCGCGGTTCGCGAAATCCTCGCCCAGGCCTTCCTTGAGTACGGCGCCGAACTCGGCGTAAAAGGTCTTGAACTTTTCGGCATCGTTGGCGGCCAGGTCCTCGATCATGCCCAGCACGCGCTTGGTGCAGCCTTCGCGGATCGCCTTGACGGCGCGGCTTTCCTGCAGCAGTTCACGCGAGACGTTGAGCGGCAGGTCGGACGAGTCCACCACGCCCTTGACGAAGCGCAGGTAGGTCGGCATCAGCGCCTGGGCGTCGTCCATGATGAAGACGCGCTTGACATACAGCTTCACGCCCGCCGCCTTGTCGCGGTTGAACATGTCCATGGGCGCCTTGGCCGGGATGAACAGCAGCTGCGTGTACTCGGTCGAGCCCTCCACGCGGTTGTGCGTGGTGGCCAGCGGCGCCTCGCTGTCGTAGCTGAGCTGGCGGTAGAACTCGTCGTACTGGTCCTGGGTGATGTCCTTCTTGGCGCGCGTCCACAGCGCCGCGGCCTGGTTGACGGTTTCCCACTCGCCGGTCGTCACCATCTCGCCGGGCTGGTCGTTTTCGCCCTCTTTCCATTCCTCTTTCTGCATCAGGATGGGCAGCGAGATGTGGTCGGAGTATTTGTTGATGATGCCCTTGAGCTTCCAGGCATTGAGGTAGTCGAGCGAGTCTTCCTTCAGGTGCAGGATGATGCTGGTGCCGCGCTCGGCGCGCTCGATCTCGCTGACCTCGAATTCGCCGGTGCCGTCGCTGGCCCAGCGCACGCCCTGGCCCGCCGGCAGGCCCGCGCGGCGGCTTTCCACCGTGATCTTGTCCGCCACGATAAAGCCCGAATAAAAACCCACGCCGAACTGGCCTATCAGCTGGGCGTCGTTTTTCTGGTCGCCCGAGAGTTTGGCCATGAAATCGCGCGTGCCGCTCTTGGCGATGGTGCCCAGGTTGTCGATCGCTTCCTGTTGCGACAGGCCAATGCCGTTGTCGGTGATGGTCAGCGTGCTCGCGGCCTTGTCAAAGCTCACGCGCACCTTGAGTTCGGCATCGTTCTCGTAGAGCGCAGCGTCGTTGAGCGCCTCGAAACGCAGCTTGTCGCAGGCATCCGACGCATTGGAAATCAGCTCGCGCAGAAAGATCTCGGGGTTGGAGTACAGCGAGTGGGTGACCAGCTTGAGCAGCTGCGCCACCTCGGCCTGGAAGGAAAGGGTTTGTTTTTGCATGGTCTCGGTCATAGTTGTTTCAAATCTGTTACTAGCTCGCTATTTGCACGGGAAATAGCCAACTCGATGGGTCGTATTTACCTTTGTTACGTGTAATTCTTTTGGATTCATTTCTAAATAAATCCAATCTTTTCAACGATCTGACGTGATAAATTCCCTACTCCGGTGCTCTGTTACGGTTACAAATGTGCGTTTTTTAGAAATACCTAGTTACAGTTCATTCACCTTCACATTTTGTCCCCCGTCAACTCGTTCACTCAACCGGAGACCCGTCATGAAAAAGCTTATTTTAGTAATCGCCCTCGGCCTTGCCGCCATTGCTTCCGTGCCCGCCCAGGCAGCAACGGCCGCCGGCACCTTCGATGTCGTGATCAACCTGACCTCGAAGTGCGAAATCAACTCCTTCGCGGCCCCCACCGGAGCGACCATCAACAACGTGGTGTTCAACTACACCTCGTTCCAGACCACCGCAGCTACCTCCACCGGCGGCGATTTCAACGTTCGTTGCACCAACTCCCTGCCTTACACCATGGCACTGAGCAACTCCGGTGTAACCGATGATGCCGTCGGCCTGGCCTACACGCTGAGCCTGAGCGCCGCAGGTGGCACCGGCAATGGCGCCAACCAGGCCTACACGGTCAACGGCACCATGGCCGCCAACCAGGCCGGTACCTGCTCCTCGTCGGCAGCAGCATGTACCAATGCGGCTGCGACCAACAAGACCAAGACCCTGACGATCACCTACTGATCGCCGCGGGCTTGATGCCAGCCATATTGACAGCCATGATCCGCAAGGCCGCCCTGGGTATTGCACTGCTGCTGGCCGCCGCCGCCAGCTATGCGGGCACGGCGGCCGGGCAGTTTTCGGTCCAGATCACGCTGACCGATCCGCGCAACACCACCGGCAACGGCAACGCCTGTATCAGCGCAAGCGGCGCGGGTGCAGGCGCAAGCTCGGTGCAGGTGCGCTGCAACACCGACGTCTTTGTCAGTATCGCGCCCGTCAGCAACGCCAACGCCCTGGGAAATGCCCGGTTCTTGCCAGGCTTTCGCCCCACCCGCGATTCGCTGCTCCCCGACTATTGCCGCAGCGAGATCTCCCGCGGCGACCAGGCCTCGCGCATGGCCTGCCGCCTGGATGACCAGCGCGTAGCCACGGCCGGTGACGAAGTGGACGACGGCTGGGAATTCGAAAGCCGGCGATATGCCATGGGCCCGGAAGCCGCCGAGATCGAAAAACAGGCCCGTTTGCGCTTCCAGGACGTCAAGGGAACGCTCACGACGGTACGCCTTGCCCACGCCGGCAATCAACCGAAATCCATCGAGATGCTGGTATCCTTCTAGGGATGAACGTCCCAAAGCGCCGAAGCAGCCTCGTCACCTACGCTCTCCTGCTGAGTCTGCTTGCGCCCTGGGCCCCCGCCACGGCTGGCGTGTTTTCCGTGACGCCCGTGCGTCTTTACATGACACCGCGCGACCGCGCGATCGCCGTCACCCTGACCAACGAAGCCGACACCGAAGTGGTGTTGCAGGCCGATATCAACACCTGGAGCCAGAAGCCGGACGGCACCGACGAACTGGTGCTCACGGAAGACCTGATCCTGGCGCCACCCATCATCAAGCTGGGCCCCAAGGCGCGCCAGGTGGTGCGGCTGGCCCTGCTCAAGCCGGCCGACGCCAGCCGGCAGCTGACCTACCGCATGATCATCCGCGAGGTGCCGGAAGCCTCGCCGGCATCGGGCATACAGATTCCCATCGCGCTGGCCCTGAGCATGCCGGTGTTTATCACCCCGCCCGTGGCCAAGCGCCAGGTGAGCTGCACCGTCCAGCGTCCCGAAGCCAAAACCGTGGGCTTGCAGTGCGGCAATACAGGCACAGCCTATGCACAGATCCGCGAAGCGACGCTGATGCGGGGCGAGCAGGCCCTGGCCAAGTTCGAAGGCGGCATCTACATCCTGCCGGGCGCCAGCAAAATCGTCGGCCTGAAAAGCGAACAGGCCATCACGGCGGGCGAAGCCAAGCTTGTGGTGACCTTTGACGACGGCCAAAGCCAGACGACCAGCACCACCCTGCCTTGACCGAAGCTCCATGACGAGGAGGCGTCAGCAGGTCTTACGAATGCATTCCCTGGCCATTGGCATCGCCGGCCTGTGCTGCGCCCTGGCCGCGCAGGCCCAAACCACGGCACCCGCCAACGCGCCGCCGGCGGCGCGCGCCGCCAATGACCGCCTGCTTCCGCTCGAAGTCTTCATCAACAGCACCAAGGGCGGGGTCTGGACCCTGCTGGAGCGCAACGGCATTCTGTATGCGCCCGAGGACGCTTTCGAGGAATGGCGGCTGAACCGCCGCCCGAGCGCGCAGGACATTGATTTCCAGGGCCAGCGCTGGTACGCGCTCTCTGCCATCCCTGGGTTCGAGGCGCGGCTGAATTTTGCCGAGCAGTCGGTTGACCTGATATTTTCCCCCTCGGCCTTCAATGCCGTGCGCCTGACGCAGGAGTCGGCCATGCGTCCGCCGTTGTCGCCGTCCATCCCGGCCTTCTTTGCCAACTACGACCTCAATTACCTCACCAGCCACAGCCGCGACTCCGTAGGCGGCAGCACAACGGCCCGCGACCTGGGCGCTTTGACCGAATTCGGGTTCTCGGGGCAATGGGGGCTGTTGACCAGCAGCTATGTCGGGCGCAACCTTGTCAGCCAGGACCCGACGCTCAAGGCCTCATGGCGGCGGCTGGAAACCACCTACACGCGCAATTTCCTGGAGTCCAACAGCACTCTGCGCCTGGGCGACAGCAGCACGCGCACCGGCATCTCGGGGCGCCCGGTTTACTTCGGCGGCGTGCAGTTCGCGAAAAATTTTTCCCTGCAGCCCGGTTTTATCACCCAGCCCATCCCGACCGTCACCGGACTGTCGGCCGCGCCCAGCACCGTGGAACTGTATGTCAATGACGCGCTGCGGCAGACCTCCAAGGTGCCCTCGGGCCCCTTCAGCATCGACAACTTCCCGGCGCTGACAGGCGCCGGCGAGGCGCGGGTGGTGGTGCGCGACATCCTGGGCCGCGAGACCGTCATCACCCAGTCCTTTTTCAGCAATGCCAACCTGCTGGAGGAAAACCTCAGCGACTGGAGCTTCGAACTGGGCGCCATACGCAACCAGCTGGGCACCGAAAACGCCGACTACGGCCCGCGTTTTGTCTCGGGCCTGTGGCGCCAGGGCCTCACCAAAAGCATCACCGTCGAGGCCAACGGCGAATGGTCCCGGCCGCTGGCGCGCGTGGGCGCGGGCGCCAGCTATGAGCTGCCCTTCCAGATGCTGGGCCAGACCGCTGTGTCCTTCAGCCGCAGCGACATCGCCGGCCGCGGCCACAACTGGCTGGTCGGCATAGAGCGCACCGGCTTGCGCCACGGCGTTTCGCTGAGCGCGGAAGGCGCCTCGCGCGGCTACCGGCAACTGGGCATAGACACGGCAAGCCCGCTGCCGCGCCTGCAAACCACCGCCAGCTACAGCTACAGCACCGACAAGTTCGGGGCCTTCAACATCAGCTACGCGGGCTTTGACAACTACGACACCGGCAAACTCGACACCTTGAGCCTCAACTACACCATGCGGCTCGGGCAACACAGCGCCCTGACGCTCAGCGCCACCCGGCTCAGCGGAATCACCTCCGGCACGTCGGTGGGTGCGACCCTGATCGTGCCGCTGGACAACCGCATCACGATTGCTTCGGGCGTCACCACCCGCAGCGGAACCACCGAAGGCTATGTGAACGCCAGCCGGGCCCTGAGCGCTGAAACCGGCTGGGGCTGGCGCACGGCGCTGGGCTCTCGCGCCGACAGTGCTTATACGGAAGGCGGCGCCTACTACCAAGGCAGCAAAGGCCTGTTTTCCGCCGACGTCAACGCTGGCCAGAACCAGCAGAACCTGCGCCTGGGCCTGATTGGCGGCATGGTCGTGGCAGAAGGCCAGGCCTTCGCCACACGCCGGGTGCAGGACAGCTTCGCGATTGTCGAAGTCCCGGGCTATGCCAATGTCGGCGTGGGCTTTCAGGGCAGCACGCTGACCCGTACCGACGAAAACGGCGTGGCGCTGCTGCCTCGCTTGTTGCCCTTCCAGCGCAACAGCGTGCGGCTGGACCCTGCCGAGTTGCCCATCAGCGCCGAACTCGACTCCATCGAACAGGAGGCTGTGCCGGCCCTGCGCGGTGGGGTCAAGATCAGCTTTCCCGTGCGCTCGGGCCGCGGGGCCCTGATCCGCATCGTGCTTGACAACGGCGAGCCCGCGCCGGCCGGCGCCGAGATCGAACTGATTGGCGACAAAAAAGAATTCTTCGTCGCCCGGCGCGGCGAGGCCTTCGTCACCGGCCTGCAAGCCACCAATCGCCTGCGCCTGAAATGGAATGGCGCGAGTTGCACCTTTACCGTCGAGCTGCCGCCCGGCAGCCCCGAAGACATCACCCGCGTGGGCCCGGTCCACTGCCCAGGAGTGAAACCTTGAATCTCATGAAAACCTGGCGCCTCGCCGCGGCGACGGGCCTGTCCCCGCTGTGCGCGGCACCGGCCATGGCCGCGCTGGTCTGCAATGCCACGGCGACACCCGTGCAAATGGTGTACTTTGAGAACGATCCCAACCCCACCACGGGCGCCTGGAGCGTGACCATCAATTGCACACGCGGCCCCGCGGATCCGACCACCTCGCCCTACACCCTGCGGGCCGACGACGGCTTCAACCCGGGCGCAGGCAGCACCAACCAGGCGGTAAACGGCACCGGCGCGGCCAACCAGATTGCTTATGACCTCTTCCGGATAGCGCCAGGCAACGGGGAATGGGGCTATACCAATGCCACGGACTTCGCGGGCACGGTGAGCTTCGGCACGGCCCTGACAGCCAGCGTCACGCACGTCTTCTACAGCCGCATCGCAGCCGGGCTCAACAAAAACGCCAAACTCTTCACCGACACCGTGACCATGCGCCTGCGCTATGACAACGGCCCCAACAACAACACGGACGTCTTTCCCACCTTCCCCGTGAGCATCAACAACCAGTCCGTCTGCCTGCTCAGCACGCCGCCGGGAAACGTCGTGTTCAACTACACCTCGTTCCAGCCCGCGCCCGCCACGGCCAGCGCGGCCTACGCCGTGCGCTGCACCATAGGCGAACCCTACACCATGGCGCTGGATGCGACGGGGGGAACCTTGTTGGGCCTCAACTACGGCCTGGCGCTGAGCAACCCTGGGGGCCAGACCGGCACCGGGTTCCCGCAGAATTTCACGATCAACGGCAGCATCGCAGCGGGCCAGTCCGGCACCTGCGGCGGGAGTGCCTGTACCAGCACAGTGCAACGCACCCTGACCGTCACCTACTGAGGCGGCCGCCTTTTTCTGTCCCACTATCCGTGGAGCGCCCGCCCGCTATTGCAGCGTGACTTTTGTCACGAAATTGGGGTCTCGGAACCCGCAGAAGAAGCGCAAGACAACACCATTCACGGCGCCGCTACAAAACGTTACTATCACTGAGTGAAAGTCGTCGCGCCCAGCAAAAAGCCTGGAGGCGACGTAACGGAGTTATCGATGAGTGTTTCTTACGCTTCGCGCATTGTCCTGGCAGCCCTGCTGTGCACCTGCGCGCTGCGGGCCCAGGCAGCCATCACCTGCCAGGTAACGTCAACCGGTTTCACGGCGGTCTACTCCGAAACCATCGCCACCGCCAACGACACCACGGGCAGCTATACCGTCACCTGCACACGCGGGCTGACGAGTGACCCCATCACTTTTGCCTATACCTTGCGTGCAAATGATGGACTCAATGCGAACGCTCCGCCCACCAATCGAGCGGCCGCTCCGGGCGGGGGAGTCAATCGGATTAATTACGAGCTTTACCGCACTGCCGCAGGCACAGGGCCATGGAACAACACCACGGCAACGGCGTTTGCCGGCACGGTCATTTTCGGCACCACGACAACGATGAGTGCCAGCGATAGCAAACCCTTCTACGCTCGCATCCCTGCATTGCAAAACGTCAAGGCATCAACCTTCACCGATACCGTGACCATGAGTCTGCTTAATTCAGTAGGCACCACCGTAGATACCGACACACTGGCGGTCACCATCATCAACACCACATCGTGCCAATTCACCACGCCACCGGGCACGATGACCTTCAACTACACCTCATTTCAAACTACCGCGGCCACAGCCAACACGCCTTACAGCGTTCGCTGCACCAGCGGCGTGAGCTACACCCCAAGTTTGAGTGCGACAGGCGGAACTTTGTTAAACCTGCCTTACACCCTGACCTTGAGCAACCCGGCAACAGTAAGCGCCAATGGTTTGCCGCAGAACTACACCATCAACGGATCCATCGCAGCCGGCCTCTCCGGCACATGTGCTGGCCCGGCGGCGGTCATTTGCACCGGCCAGCAGCCCCGCACGCTCACCATCACTTACTGAGCCGGCTCGGCTCCCACCATCACAACGGGCGCGATGAACAAGGTAGAGTGCCGCCTCCGCGGTTGACTGCAACACGCTGCATCAATACTGCCGCAGCCCAAAGACTTCCCCTGAAACTGAAAAATATGATGCGACCATCAATTTCTTGCGATTTTTCGGCAAAAAATCTCTCTCTTCGATTGTTTTAGTAAAAATTGCCAAAAACTTCACGCATTAATTACAGAATCAATTTTTACTAAATTTATCAATTTAACTAGAATAGCCGTTACTACTGACAGTTTCAGGAGTACCGGCCATGCGAACTTTCAAGACGGCTTTAGGCACACTGCTTGCCACCCAGGCACTGCTCGTCTGCCCCGCGCTCCACGCGCAAAGCGCTTCCGCGTCGTTTGGCGTCACCATCGTGCTGAACACCTTCAGCGAGGCCGCGACGGCGGACCACCGCTGCACCCACCGCGGCCGGGCCGACGGCCCCAAGGAAACCGTGCGCATCAGCTGCCCTGCCACGGTGGACGTACAGGCCGTTGCCAGCGCCTCAAACGGCAAAACAGGTGCACGCCAGCGCATGAACGCGCTGGCCGTCGTAGCGGGAACACCCATGCGGTCCACAGAGCCGCTTGAGCTGACCATCTCCTGGTAGCCCGGGCCTTGCCCGTACAAGCCGGCCAGCGGGCTAAGCACCCAACCAGCGCCCCAGCTGCCGCGTGACCTCCGCCCGCCTCAGCAGCTCCATGTGGTTCATGCCCTGCGCGATCCACTGGTTCTCGGGCGGAAAGGCCAGGCAGCGGCCCGCTTCCGCATGCAGGCCCAGCGCGCTGTCCAGCGACACCAGGCCGTCGCCGACCATCTTGCGCGCCAGCGCCTCCCGCACCGCCACCATGGGCCCCTTGCCGGGCGCCAGCGTGGTGGCCGCCACGGTGTAGCAGGCCACGCCGGCCGGCAAGGGCACGGGCTGGCGCGTGTCCGGCCCGCGCTCGAAGCGCCCCGCGTCGTGCCAGTCGGCGCGCAGCAGATTGCCGTGGCGCAGGTCGGTGACGCCGGCACTGCGCAGCTGGCCGATCTTCGCGAAGGGGTTCGTCACGATGTTGCCGCCCAGCACGCCGTCCACCCAGCTGCCCAGTCGCTCCAGCGGCGCGCCGTGGTGGGGCGTTCCCAGGAACACCAGGGCCTTGAGCTGCGCCAGCCAGCTATAGCCGGCCGCGGCCGCCTGGTGGCAGGCGCTGCGCGCGACCAGGCCGCCCATGCTGTGCGCCAGCAGCGTGATCTCTTCCACCGGCCGCGGCCAGGCTTTGGCCAGTTGCTGCAGCAGGCCGGCCAGCTGCTCGCCGTTGTCCGAGGTGTGCAGGCCGGTGTTGTAGTGCAAATAAAGCGGGGTGTAGCCCAGCTCGCGCGCCAGCTGTTCGCCGTGGCCGCTGTACCCGCCGACGGGCTCAGCGCTGTTCCACTGCAGGTCGTTCATGCACAGGCCGTGCAGCATCACCAGCAGCTTGCCGCTCGCGCCCGGCAAGCGCTCGGCCAGCGCCTGCGGTTCCAACAGCAGCGGCTGGCCCGCGGAACGCAGCCGCATGGAAATCGCCAGCGGGTTGGCCGTCTCCAGCAGGCGGTCGCCGAGCACACCGTTAAGCGCCGACAGCATGGCCTCGCGCTGCGGCGTCGAGGGGCGCTGGTCCGCCGGCACCGCGGCGCGCGACAGCAGCGCGTTGGCCGCGCCACCGGCCAGCCGCGTCACGCCCTTGATGCCGCCGTAGACCAGGCCGGTGATGCCCCGCGCACGCACGCCGCTGCCGCCCGGCATGCGGTCTATGAACTTCGCGCCCAGCGGGCCGAGGGGCTTGGCGACGGCTTTGTAGACATTGCCCTGCACGCTTTCGGCCAGGCCCGTGACGCCCAGGGTGGCCTGGGTGGCGAGCTGCGCCAGCCCCTGGACGTCGGAGACGTGCAGCCAGGTGGGCAGCAGCCCGCCGGGAATAAAAGGTGGCGAAGCTGGCGCGCCGCCGGGCTGCTCGGGTGTAGGCATGCCCGATTGTGGGGGCAGGGCCCCGCGTGCGCCAGCGAATGTTGCGGGCGCGCTTGTTTGCAGGGGCTGCTGCGGCTTAACCCCGCGAGGGCGTCCCGCGCGGCGCCGGGGCGGCGGCCATCCCACGCAAACGCAGCAGGGCCGCGTGCTGGGCCTGCCGGTTTTCCGGCTCCGCTTCATGGGAGGTCTGTTCCGCGCAATAAGCGAACAAATCGTCCAGCTCGCTGGATTTGTCGAACACCGCGTCGGCGCCCAGATCCGCGGCGCGGCGGCGGATTTCTTCCGTGGCGTAGTTGGTGAGCACCACGACCTTCTGGTAGGGCTCGCGCTTGCGGCAACCCGCCAGCACGCCCAGGCCGTTGCCCTCTTTGAGGAAGAGATCGACGATGGCCAGGTGCCACTCGCCGTCGTGCGAACTGAGCCATTGGCTGGCCTCGGCCTGGGTGGCCCCATGGCCCGTGACCTGGACGCAGGCAATCTCCTGGAGCGCCTCCATCAGGTTTTCCAGGACGATCTCGTTGTCTTCAACCAAGTAGGTAATCAGTGCCATGGTCCCACTTTAGGCCGCTGCAGGGCGGGTGCTGCCATCCGTTGGCCTGCATGCGGGTAGGACAGGGTACTACCTGCCGACCCTGCAACGCGCAAGGTTTAAGAGGCCCCTAAAAGTGCTCGTGCGGCGCCAGGTAGCGCCACTGCCCCACCGGCAAATGCCCCAGGTTGACCCGGCCTATGCGCACGCGCTTGAGCCCCGTCACAAACAGCCCCACCTGCTCGCACATGCGGCGGATCTGGCGTTTTTTGCCCTCCTTGAGCACAAAACGCAGCTGCTCCGGGTTTTGCCAGGAGACCTGCGCGGGCCGCAGCGCCTGGCCGTCCAGGCTCAGGCCGTGGTTCAGCAGCGCCAGTTTTTCGGGCGGGAACAAGGCCTGCACATTGACGGTTTCCGGCCCGTAGCTGACACGCACCAAATACTCTTTTTCAATCTCGGAATCCTCGCCTATCAGCTGGCGCGCCACGCGGCCGTCCTGCGTCAGCACCAAGAGGCCTATGGAATCGATGTCCAGCCGCCCGGCCGGCGCCAGGCCGCGCAGCTGTTCGTGGCCCCAGCGCATGCGGCTGTTGCATTCGCGCCAGCGATTTTGCGGCTGCACCAGCGCCACGGCCGGCTCATGGCCGTCCTCGGCCTGGCCGCTGACATAACCCACCGGCTTGTTGATCAGGATGGTGACCTGCAGGCGCTGCTGCTGTTCGGCCTGGCGGTCGACCTCGATGCGCGCGTCCACCGCCACGGGCTGGCCCATCACGGCGGGCGCGCCGTTCACGCGCACCCAGCCGCGCGCAATCCAGTCGTCGGCCTCGCGACGCGAACACAGGCCCAGTTCGGCCATGCGCTTGTTCAGCCGCACGGTGGCGGCGGGCACGCCCGGCGCGGCGGCTTGTTTGGGGATGCGAACAGCGGCGCCCACGGGTTTGGGGCCTGCGCCGGGTTTGAGGGGGTCTTGCATGGGCTGTGTACTTTAGGGGCCGGCCTGGAACGGCCGGATCGCCGCTTATTGTCCCACTCAGCCCACCCAGAGCCGGTAACCCACCGCGGTTTCCGTCAGCAGGTGTTTGGGCTGGGCCGGGTCGGCCTCGAGCTTCTGGCGCAAGTGGCCCATATAGATGCGCAAATAGTGGTTTTGCCCCGCGTGCGAGGGGCCCCAGACCTCGCGCAGCAACTGCCGGTGCGTCAGCACCCGGCCGGCATGGCTGACCAGCACCGTGAGCAGGCGGTATTCGATGGGCGTGAGGTGCACCTCCACGCCGGCGCGCCGCACCAGGCGCGCCTGGCGGTCCACCTCCACCTCGCCGAAGCTGAACAGCGGCTCCTCGGGCGTGCCGTCGGCGCCGGCCCCGCGCGGGCGTCGCAGGTTGGCGCGCACCCGGGCCAGCAGCTCGCCCACGCCAAAGGGCTTGGTCAGGTAGTCGTCGGCGCCGGCATCCAGCGCGGCGATCTTGTCGGCCTCGTCGGTGCGCGCCGAGAGCACCACGATGGGCACGGCCGACCAGCCGCGCACGTCGCGAATCACCTCCAGGCCGTCGCCGTCGGGCAGGCCCAGGTCCAGCACCAGCAGGTCGGGCTTGCGCGTGCCGGCCTCGGTCAGCCCGCGCTGGGCGGTGTCGGCCTCAAACACCTGCCAGCCTTCGGCCTCCAGCGCCGCGCGCACAAAACGGCGTATCTGCGGCTCGTCTTCAATGACGACGGCAACGGGTGCGGGATGGGACATGGTGTGCTCAGGCGGTTTCGGGCAGGCCCTGGGGCGGCGGGCGCCGCGGCAGGGTGATGCTGAATTCTGCACCACCGCCGGCCGCCTGCGGCAGGCTCGTGGCCGCGATCTGCCCGCGGTGCGCCTGCACCACCGCCTGGCAAATCGCCAGGCCCAGGCCCACGCCCGGTGTGGACGACTCGGCCTCGCCGCGCGTGAATTTTTCAAACAGCTCCTGCTCGCGGCCCTTGAGCGCGGCCGGCAGGCCGGGCCCGTGGTCGCGCACCGCCAGCAGCAAGGCCGTGTCCGTCACCTCGGCACGGACCTCTATGGGTGGCTGGCCGTACTTGGCGGCGTTCTCCAGCAGGTTGACCAGCACACGCTCCATCAGCGCCGCGTCAAACTCCACCAGCGGCAGGTCGGCCGGCAGCGCCGTCACCACGGCCCGGCCGGCCAG
>Ga0102589_1003621_pt1 | contig 15755 bp, 14 predicted proteins | sample AraplaMF_Col_mLB_FD_76858 | JGI IMG/M metagenome (GOLD analysis project Ga0102589, IMG submission 76858) | Arabidopsis root microbial communities from the University of North Carolina, USA - plate scrape MF_Col_mLB | ecosystem: Host-associated > Plants > Roots > Endosphere | place: USA... | reverse complement strand
CGCCGCCGGCAAGCCCTTGGGATCGTTGTTGATCGCATAGCCGAACAGCAAGAGCTGGACGATCGGCACGACCAGCATCATCGCGAAGGTGATGCGGTCGCGCCGCATCTGCACGAACTCCTTGGCGAGCACCGCACCAAGCCGACCGGGCGAGAACAGGGCGAGCGCGCTCATGCCGCTCTCCCTTCGGCTTGCGCCTTCGCCATGAACTGGATGAAGACGTCCTCCAGGCTGGTCGCGTCCGGCTCGATGCGCAGGCCTGGGCGATCCTTCAGCTGGGCCAGCGCCGCTTCCAGCTTGGCCTTGTCGGTGCCGACGACATGCAAAGTCGCTCCGAAGGGTGCGACCTGCTCGACACCGTCCGTCTTGGCCAGCGCGGCGATCTCGGCCGGCTTCAGCGCGCCATGGACGACATAGGTCGAGAGGCCCGAGCCCTTCACCACCTCGTCGACCGTCCCCGTCGCCAGCATCTTGCCATAGGCGATGTAGCCGATGCGGTGGCAGCGCTCGGCCTCGTCCATGTAGTGGGTCGAGACCAAGACAGTGAGCCCGTCGCCGGCGAGGCGGTGGATTTCGTCCCAGAATTCGCGTCGCGCCTTCGGGTCGACGCCGGCCGTCGGCTCGTCGAGCAGCAAGAGCTTCGGCTGGTGCATGATGCAGGCGGCGAGCGCGAGACGCTGCTTCCAGCCGCCCGAAAGCGTGCCGGCAAGCTGGTCCTTGCGCGAGGTCAGGCCAAGATTGTCGAGCGTGCGCGCGACCGCCTCCTCGACCGGTTTCAGCGCGTAGAGCCGGGCGACGAAGGTCAGGTTCTCCTCGATCGTCAGATCCTCGTAGAACGAGAACTTCTGGGTCATGTAGCCGACCTGGAGCTTGATCTCGGCGCTCTGGGTTCGGACATCCAGCCCCAGCACCGTCCCCTGCCCTGCATCGGGGGTGAGCAGCCCGCAGATCAGCCTGATCGTTGTGGTCTTGCCGGAGCCGTTCGGACCGAGGAAGCCGACGATCTCGCCTTCCCTGACGACGAGATCGACATTGTCGACCACCGTACGCTTGCCGAAGCGCTTGGTCAGGCCGCGCACATCGATGGCGTTGCCATCGCTCATCTGCGCCCCCCGAGCGTCACGTCGACGATCTGTCCGGGCTGGAGCCGCGTCGCCGGCCCGCCCTCAGGCCGCGCCTCGACGAGATAGACCAGCTTCTGGCGGGTCTGCGCCGAATAGATCACCGGCGGGGTGAATTCCGGCTCCTGCGAGACGTAAGAAACGGTGGCGGCAAGCCCTTGCGGGCAGCCGGAGCAGCGTACCTCGAGCCGCGTACCGACGGTGGTGCCCGAGAGCAGCGCCTCCGGCACATAGATCATCAGCTTGACCGCGCCATCGGGCAGGATGGTCAACGCCGGCGCCGCAGGCCCGGCGAGCTCGCCGGGATGGCGGATCAGATCGGTGACGATGCCGGCTGCGGGAGCCATCAGCCTGCGTTGGCCGAGCCGCCATTTCGCCTGGTCGAGCGTGGCCTGCGCCTGCGCCACCTGATTGCGCGCCGCCTTGATCTCCTCCTCGCGCGCCGCCAGCCGGGCGACGGAAAGATTGGCCGCGCTCTGGCGCACATTCGCCGTCGCAACGTCGCGCGCCGTCTGCGCCTGGTCGAGATCGGCCTGGGTCGAGACGCCGCGGCGGAAGAGGTCCTGCCGCCGTTCCAGCGCCCGCTCCGCCTCGCGCTCCTGCGCCTTGGCAGAGACGGCGGTCGCTTCGATCACCGCGATCTCCTCAGGCCGCTTGCCGCTGAGCAGATTGGCGAGCTGCGCCTGCGCCTGCACCAGCCTGGCCTCGCTCTCGGCAACGCTGTTGCGGGCATCGTCAGCCTGGAGTTCGGCGAGCAGAGCACCGGGCGCGACGCGCTCGCCGCGCCGGACCGAGACGCTCTCGATCCGCGCCGTGTCGATCGGCCCGATCCGGACGTACTCACCTTCGACATAGCCGACGACACGGGCCGAAGGCGGCGCACAGACGCCGAGCGAGGCGGCGATGGCGAAGGAGCAGATGAAGTCGAGGATCATGATGCCTCTCCCCTGCAGGCGAGAATGCTGGCGCGAACCGAGCGCCTGATGGTTTCGCTGATGGCGCCCGCTTCATCGGGACCGATCCCGTCCCAGCCCATGCGGCGGGTGACCGCCGGCCGCGCGATGCGGAAATAGAAGACCTGGCCGATCGCGGCGAAGACGGCGAGCTTGGTCGCGGGTGCTTCCGGCGCCATGCCGGTCGCCGCCGCCCAGACCTGGCAGACCCGGCGATGCACCGGCGCGAACAGCCCGCCATAAATCGTCTCGAAGGCAGCGCTCGGCGTCAGCATCTCGCGCACGACGAAGCGGGCGACGACCTCGCTCTCCGGCACAGTCGTCAGGAAGGCGACGACCCGGTCGATCAGCGCGAGCAATTGCTCGGTGGCGACGTCCTGGTCGGCAGCCTCGAGCGTCATCGAGACCGCGGGCGCCCCGCCCGCCAGCACCGCCTGCATGCGGGCGATGATCGCCTCGGCGCAGGCTTGCCGGAGCCCGTCCTTGCCGCCGAAATGATAAGCGATGCCGGCGCTGTTGACCTTTGCCGCCTCGGCGATCTCGCGGGTCGAGGTCGCATCGAAGCCATTGCGGCCGAACAGGTCGAGCCCGGCCCGGATCAGCGCCTGCCGCGTGCCCTCGGCGTCCTTGAGGATGGATGTGCGTGCCATGGCGGCATCATAACCCAGCAATCCATTTCAATCAATCGATTGATTGAATCAAAATGGCCTCGTTGCCGAACCAGCCCTAAACGCTCTCCTCAAGATGCAGAGAGTTTGTCACCAACACCAGTATTCTGTCGCCACGGCGCGTCCAATTTGTCCCTGGTGCGGATCGGCAGCTGCCTTACTGCAGGCGCTGTTGTTTCCCTCGCTCTTCGGAAACGACCGCCGGCGGACATCCGTTTGGCCCGAGAGAAGCCAGTTGGGCTTCAACGCGGTTGGGGGACTGAGCAGGGCCGGACAAAACCACACCGTGAAAACGATGGAAGCCGTTCTAAGCTCGCTTGGTGTGCGGCCACGTCATCACTTTCCCCGACATGGTGAGGCGATCGCGGCCAGCATCCTTGGCGAAATAAAGCGCCCGATCGGCCGCTTCGACCAATGACGCGCCGCTCTTTGTAGTCGCTGAATCGGGCCAGGCGCTCGCGCCGCCAAGGCTTGCCGTAACGACCGCAGAGGGTAGATTCAGCACATGCGGAATCTGCGCGTCGTGAAGTGCCTCGATAAACCTCAACCCCACTTGCTCGCAGCCTTCCAAGTCCGTGTTCGGCAATAGAAGGGCGAGTTCCTCTCCACCATATCTTGCAGCCAGATCTGCCGGCCGGCGCGCATGCGCAGCCAGGATGCCCGCAACGGTCCGCAAGCAGCCGTCTCCCGCCGGATGGCCATAGCGATCGTTGAATTTCTTGAAGTGGTCGATATCAACCAGCAGCAGGGAAAGGGGCGCACTTTCCCTTGTGGCCCTCGCCCACTCCTGCTCCAGCCGTTCATCGAAGCAGCGGCGATTTGCCAACCCCGTCAGACTGTCCAACGCCGCCAGCGCCGCCAGCTTGTCTTCCAAGTCCTTGTGTTCCGTCATGTCGCGCGAGATCGCTACGACACCGTTGACCACGCCATCGGCCGAGGTTCTCGTGGCGCGCAGGGCCGTCTCGATCCAGACCTCCGCCTTCTCTCGATGTCGCGTGCGATAAAGGATCTTGGCCTCTTCGATATCGCCGCGTTTCAGTGATGCGACAGTCTGTTCAACGCGCGGCAGATCCTCCTGGTTCACGCCCACCAGCGCCGGCGTTCCCACGAGTTGCTCGGGATCCCAGCCCAGGATCCGCGTGGTCGACGGCGAGGCGTAGAGAATGCGCCCATTGAAGTCGATCCGCGTGACCATATCGCTCGACTCTTCTGCAAGCAGGCGGAAATCCGCCTCCTTTGCCGCCAGGGCGGCCGCCATGCGTTGACCTGCAAGGAGCTGGCGTACGAGATACACGCCGATGGCGCCAATGACCAATGTCAACGCCAGGACGATGGCTGTCCGTATGATGGCGCCCTGCCGCCAATGCGCCAGAACGTCGTCCTCGGCCTCGGTCGCGAGCAGCAGCAATGGATATCGATCGCTGAATCGGTAAGCGCTCAAGCGCCGCACGCCATCCAGCGGCGATTTGAAATAATAGGCGCTGGCGGCCGGGCGTGATTTTCGCCCTTTGATCAGAGGCGTCGCCGACATGTCACGCCCGACATAAGTGCCATCGTCGGGGCTGCGGGCAAGTAGAATACCGTCGGCACTGAGCAACGAGACAGCGCCCTTCGGCCCGAGGTCGAACCGGCGATAGAACTGCGCGAAATATGCAGCGTCGATCGTCGCAAGCACGACGCCAGCGAAAGCTCCGTCGGGATGATTGAAGCGACGGGACACGGTGAGGATCCATTGTCCACCCGACCGGCTTTTGACGGGTGGCCCCAGATGGGCGCGCCGGTCATCCGACTCGCGGTGATGTTGGAAGTAGGCCCGGTCGCTGTTGTTGAGGCCTGCGAGACTCACCTGTTCTGTGGTTGCCAGCCAGCGACCTGTCTCGTCGTAGACGAAAAGCCCCCGGATGCGCCCCAGGGTCGGCTGGCGCTGCTCGAGAAAGCTCTGAATGCGAGCGATCGCTTCAGGATCCGTCCCATTCGTCTCGAGACGGTTGGCCAAGCCCATCAGCACCGCATCGGCAAGCTCGACAGTGTCCTCCGCGTGCTGCGTGAGCGAGCGCGCGAGATTGGCCATGTCGGTTTCGGCATTGTTCAGGTCGGCGCTCTTGGAAGCCCATTCACGCCAGCCGCTCAAAACGAGCATGGCAACGCAGGCCAGCATCACGAAAATGGCGGCCCAGAGCGGGAGGCGCGACGAGGCCTTGTCACGGCTGTCGATGCGAACCGCCATCAAGCAGGCTCCTTCGCAACTCAGCTTCGCATCCCAATCTTAACAAACCGCCTCTGCGGTAGCTCGAAACAGCCCTCATGCACGGCCGAACAGCACGCCCAACGATTTGGGTGAGGTCGTTGCCGAACACCTCGACACCGACCGGAGAGTTGCACGTCCGTGCCTCGCCGGATCAGTGGAGGATCTGGGAGAGGAAGAGCTTGGTGCGTTCGTGCTGCGGGTTCTTGAAGAACTCGTTGGGCTCGTTCATCTCGACGATCTGGCCGGCGTCCATGAAGATCACCCGGTCGGCGACCTGGCGTGCGAACCCCATCTCGTGAGTGACGCAGAGCATGGTCATGCCCTCGTCGGCGAGCGAGACCATGGTGTCCAGCACCTCCTTGACCATTTCGGGATCGAGCGCCGAGGTCGGCTCGTCGAACAGCATGATCTTCGGGCTCATGCAGAGCGAGCGGGCGATGGCGACGCGCTGCTGCTGTCCGCCCGAGAGCTGGCCGGGATACTTGCCCGCCTGCTCGGGGATCTTGACGCGCTTGAGATAGTGCATCGCGATCTCCTCGGCGTCCTTCTTGGGCAGCTTCTTCACCCAGATCGGCGCCAGCGTCAGGTTCTCGAGGATGGTCAGATGCGGGAACAGGTTGAAGTGCTGGAAGACCATGCCGACATCGCGGCGGATCTCGTCGATCTTCTTGAGATCGTTGGTCAGCTCGGTGCCGTCGACGACGATCTGGCCCTTCTGATGCTCCTCGAGCCGGTTGATGCAGCGGATCATCGTCGACTTGCCGGAGCCCGACGGGCCGCAGATGACCAATTTCTCGCCGCGCGACACGGTCAGGTTGATGTCGCGCAACACGTGGAACTCGCCATACCACTTGTCGACGCCGACCATCTCGACAGCGGTCGCGGTGTTCAGCGCCGTCGGTTTCAGCGCCGCAGGGGCCTGAGCTAATGCCATGATGTGGTCTCCTAGCGAGAGGCCGGGCCGCGCCGCTCCAGGAAATCGGCGAAGCGGGCGAACGAGAAAGACAGGGAAAAGAAGATCGCGCCGATGAACAGGAAGGTTTCCGCCGCCGGCGACGGCCAGGCCGGATCGGCCAGGGCTGCCTTGCCCGAGCTGATCAGGTCGAACAATCCGACCACGAGCACGAGGCTGGTGTTCTTGATCATCACGATGATGGTGTTCGCCAGGGCCGGGATCACCACCTTGATCGCCTGCGGCAGGATGACGAGATACTGGGTGCGCCAGAACGGCAGGCCGAGCGCGGCCGCGGCTTCGTACTGACCCTTCGGGATTGCCTGCAACCCGCCGCGAATGACCTCGGCGAGATAGGCCGCCGCGAAGATCGTCAGGGCGACGAGGGCGCGCACGAACTTGTCGGGCAGCAGCGCCTCCGGCAGGAAGAGCGGCAGCATGATCGAGGCGACGAAGAGGATCGAGAGCAGCGGCAGGCCGCGCACCGACTCGATCGCAACCACCGCCCCGATCCTGACGGCCGGCATGGTGGAACGGCGCGCCAGCGCCAGGAGGATGCCGACTGGAAAGGCGATCCCGATCGCGACGACGGTGAGGATCAGCGTCACCGGCAAACCGCCCCAGGCCGAAGTCGGCACCTCGTCGAGCCCGAGGCCACCGCCCATCAGCCAGACGATCAGCGCGAGTGCAGCCGCCCACAACCGGACCAGCCGCGGCGTCCAGCTCGCTGGCCGGACCGACCAGCCGAGCAGCGCCAGGATCAGCAGGCAGACCAAAGCAGGCCGCCAGCGCTCGTCGACCGGGTAGATGCCGAACAGCAACTGCCCCGATTTGGCGTAGATGAAGCTCCAGCAAGCGCCCGACGCCGTGCGGCAAGCGGCAGGGTCCGGGTTGAAGAGCACCGCGTCGAGCACCAGCCAGCGCAGTATTGGCGGCACGGCGACGATGATCAGGGCACCGAACATCAATGTCAGGATGGCGTTCAGCGGCGAACCGAACAGGAGCTTGCCGGTCCGGCGCAGGGAGGCCGGGAACGGCGCGGACCAGGCACGCGTCGACACAGGAGCCTCTTGGATAGGGAGCGAAATCGTCTTCACGGTCTCAGCGTTCCACGATCGCGATGCGGCGGTTGTACCAGTTGGCCGCGCTCGACAAGGTCAGGTTGAGGGAAAGGTAGACGCCCAGGATGATGAAGACGCCTTCGATCGAATGACTGGACTTGCTGATGATCGTGTTCATCACGGCAAGGAAGTCCGGATAGCCGACCGCAATCGCCAGCGTCGAATTCTTGACGACATTGATGTACTGGCTGTTGAGCGGCGGCACGATCACGCGCAGCATTTGCGGAATCACGATCAGGCGCAGGATCCTGGCACGCGACAGGCCGAGCGAGCGGCCGGCATCCCATTGCCCCGTGCCGACCGAAAGAACGCCGCCACGCACGATCTCGGCTATGAAGCCGGTGGTGTAGATCGTCAGGCCGACCAGGATCGTGCTGAGCTCCGGCGTCAATTCCAGACCGCCGCGGAAGTTCGAGCCGGTGAAGACGGGCCAATCGATCGAGAGCGCGGGATCGGCCGACCAGAGACCGAGCAGCAGCAGGCCAGCCGCTCCCCATGCGATCCCGGATCGGAAGCGCCGCAATGAGCTTGCACGCCAGGCGATGAGGCCGAGCAGCAGCGCGGCGAGGACCAAGGCGAGGCCCGAGCCATCGATCTCGAAACGGGCGGCGGGGACGACGAAGCCGCGCATCGAGGCAAAGACGCCCGGGAGCGGGTTGAGCGCCTCCCCGACCGGCGGCAGGACCTTCCACCACAGCGAATAGAGGAAGATCAGCAGCACGATCGGCGGCGAATTGCGCGCGATCTCGACCCAGACGCGGCAGGTGCCGGCGGCAAGCGGATTGCTGCTCAGCCGGGTCACGCCGACGATCAAGCCCAGAACCGATGAGAAGGCGATGACCAGTGCCGAAATGAAGACCGTGTTCGCGAGGCCGACCACGATCGCCCAGTAATACGGATCCCGCGACTTGTAGGAGAGGATCGCCTCGGAGATCACGATCCTCGACGGCATCGCCAGGAAGTCGAACCCGATCGGAATGCCGCGAGCCTGCAGATTGGCGAAGGTGGTGCTGACGAGCATCGTCGCGAAGCCGACGACGGCGGCCACCAGCGCGCATTGGATGACGATCGACCTCGTCCTGGCATCGCTGAGCATGCCGTCCTCCCAATACCAATACGTTGATTGAAGAGGGGAGCGCTCGCGCGCTCCCCGGTTGGCGCCTAGTCGAAGGGGAACGGGTAGTTCAGGCCGCCATCCTTCCAGAGCGCATTCAGGCCGCGGTCGACCTTGAGGGGGCTGTTCTTGCCGAGGTTGCTGTCCCAGATCTCGGCATAGTTCCCCATCTGCTTGATGACGTTGTAGACCCATTTGTCATCGAGCCCGAGCGGCTTGCCGAAGCCGGGTTCCTGGCCGAGGACGCGCTTGAGCTCGCTCGTCCCGGTCTTCAGCTTCTCGTCGATGTTCTTGGCGGTGATGCCGTGAACCTCGGCCCAGAGCAGGGCATTGATGGTCCAGCGCGTGACGTCGAAGAGATGGTCGTCTCCGCGCGCCACGGCGACGCCGTTCGGCTCGGCCGCATGGCCGACCTTGATGATGTCGTAGTCGTCCGGGTTCTTCGCGACGGAGGCCCGCTGTCCTGCGGCAGCCGTCCCGTCGGTGACGTAGGAATCGCAGCGGCCACCGAAGAAGGCGTCGCGGGCCTGGACCGTCGAGTCGAAGTAGACCTTCTTCATCGTGATCCCGTGCTCTTCCTCGGTCTCCTCGATCGCCTTCTCGGTCAGGCTGCCGCCGCCCTGCAGGCAGACGGTCTTGCCGGCGAGCTGCTTGGGATCGGTGATCTTGTCGGCCTTGCGCACGAGCAGGCCGTCGGTGTCGTAGAGCGTGATCCAGACGAAGCGGACCACGGTGTCGCGCGAGAAGGTGATGGTCGAGGTGCGCGAGAGCACATCGATCTCGCCGGTCTGCAACGCCGGGAAGCGCTGGCCGGCGTTGAGCGGCACGAAGCGAATCTTGTCCTTGTCGCCAAGGATGGCCGCCGCGAAAGTCCGGCAGATATCGGAATCGAAGCCGCGATAATAGCCGTTCTCGTCGGGGCGCGAGAGGCCGGGAACGCCTTGGCTCGCGCCGCAACTCACATAGCCGCGCTGCTTGATCTTGTTCACCACGCCCTGTGCCGCAGCTTCGCTGATGCCCGCCGCAAGGCCAGCCGCGGCAATCGCCGCGCATGCCATGATCCTCAATCCCGTCATTGTCCTCTCCTCCCCTGTTTGGTGCTGGTCATCGTCATTCAGCGGCCCGGTTGCCGGCCCGCTCCGCTTGAAGATCTTGCCCTTCCGCAAAGAGCGCGAAGGCGCGAGCGAGATCGGCAAGCAGGTCGTCGAGCCCCTCGAGGCCGATCGAGAGGCGCCAGACCGGCCCCGGCGGCAACCAGTCGAGGCTGGCCCTGCCCTTGCGCGGATCGCTCACCGCGATCAGCGAATGCACGCCGCCCCAGCTCGCGCCGAGCCGGAACAGGCGCATCCGGCGCAGCGCCTCGGCCTGAAGCGAGGCGAACTCCGGCCGCAGCACGAGCGCGAAGACGGCGGCCGATCCGGCGAAGTCACGCTTCCAGACCACATGGCCGGGATGCTCCGGCAGGCTGGGATGCAGGATGCGCGCGACCTCCATGCGGTTCGAGAGCCAGGACATCACGCCGAGCGCCGTGCTGGCGGCATGGCGCATACGCACCGGCATGGTCATCAGGCCACGCTCGCAGAGCGCGCAATCTTCGGGCGAGACGCCGTAGCCGAGGAAGCGCGCCACATCCTTCAATCGCCGGAACAGCGCCTCGTCGCGCACGGCGAGCGAACCCAGCAGCAGGTCGCCATGCCCTCCGGCATGTTTCGACAGCGCCTGCATGCTGATGTCGACCCCGTGGGCGAGCGGCTTGAACAGGAGATGCGAGGCCCAGGTGTTGTCGGCCGCGACCAGGGCTCCGACCTGGCGGGCAGCAGCGACGATGGCGGGCACATCCTGGACCTCGAAGGTCGCCGAGCCCGGTGACTCGACCCAGACCAGCCGCGTCCTGTCGTCGAGCAGGGTGGTGATGCCCGCATCGAGCCGCGGGTCGTAGGACACCGCCTCGATTCCCAAAGGTGCGAGGAAGCGGAAGATCATGTCGCGGGCCGGGCCGTACAACGTCTCCGGCACCAGGACCCGATCGCCGCTGCAGCACACCGCCATCGTCGCCAGCGTCAGCGCCGCCATGCCCGAGGGCACCACCAGCGCCCTTACCCCGCCCTCCAACTGGGCGATGTGGTCTTCGAGCTGGCGGCTCGTCGGCGTGCCGTAGAGCCCATAGCTGAAGCCGTCATAGACGCGATCGGCGCGCCGCTCGAAGGCGTCGAGATCGTCGAAAACGACGGTCGAGGCCCGCTCGACCGGCATCGCGACCGCCTGGAAAGGCTGCTGCGAGCGCGCGGGCGGATGAATATGGGAGGTGTCGTCGGATCCGATCATGATCAACGACTAGTCCACTCACCCATTGCCAGCTATGGCAGAGGCGATAGAGTTGATCCGATTTTGATATGACCTGCCGATGAACCTGCGCGATATCGACGTCTTCAACGCGATCATGACCAGCGGCGGGGCCGGAGCGGCCGCCGCTCTGCTCGACACCTCGCAGCCGGCCGTCAGCCGATCCCTGGCAAAGCTCGAGGCCGAGCTCGGTTTCAGCCTGTTCGATCGCGTACGCGGCCGGCTGGTGCCGACGCGCGAGGGGCAGCTCTTCCACGCCGAGGTGAAGGCCAATCTGGTCGGCCTCGATCGTCTCAGATTGCGCGCCGCGCAGATCAAGGAGGTCGGTGCCGGCACCATCCGGGTCGCCAGCCTGTCGGCGCTCGGACACGGCCTGCTTCCCCGGGCGATTACGGCGTTCTCGCGCAAGCACCCGCAGGTGCGGATCAGCTATCAGGTCCGCACCTCCAATGTCGTGCGCGATCTGGTCGCCTCGGGCAGCTTCGATATCGGCCTCGCTGCCGACGAGGTCGATACCAATGGCGTGCTGCACAGCGTTTTCACCACGCCTCGTGCCGTCTGCGTCATGCCGAAGGATCATCGGCTGGCGGCGCGCGCGGTGATCACAGCTGCGGATCTCGAGGGCGAGGCGTTCCTGGCACTCGCCCCGGAAGATACCGTGCGCCTGGCCATGGACCGCCTCTTCGCCGAGAACGGCGTCCACCCGCGCATCGTGGTGGAAACTCCCTACGGGCTGACGATCGCGATCCTTGCAGCCCAGGGTCTCGGCCTCGGCCTCGTCAATCCCTTCACCATCGCGGATCGCATGATCGGCGAGGTCGCAGTCAGGCCATTCGAGCCCGCCATCCATTTCCGCGCATTGCTGCTGCGGCCGCCGGATGGCGCGAATTCACGCCTCGTGTCCAGCTTCATTTCGGAACTCTATGCCGTCAGAAACGCTTTCGCAGCGGCAGGCTGAGAGCCCCATGTTCGTCCCCATGCGGCAGGTCTTCGGCGGCGATTAGGCACGACCGGCAGCAAGGGCGACGCTGTTCGATCCCGCTGTCGGGCAAACTTCCAACGAGGCCTGCGAGCGTAACAGCCTAGGAGCGGCTTCGATAGGAGAATTCGCATCGGCCGAAGGCACATCGCGGCAGCGCCAGGAGCCGACTTTGGCACGTTGCCCAGTAGCGGACATTCTCGGCTATGGCTTCGGATGTCCGGTCCCACCCCTTAACAGACGTTTCTTCTCCCGCAGCTATGATGCTGCGCTGCTGGGAGATGGGGCATGCAATGGCAAAGCTCGTTTATAATCTTTGGTTTGAGCGGGAGTATCCCAATCGCGATGATACCGAGATTCATATCGGAATCTACGAAACAGAAACCGATGCGAAAGCAGCCATCGAGCTTCTAAAGCGAAAGCCGGATTTTTGCGAGTTTCCCGATGGGTTCTCAATCTACGAGCAAAAGCTCGGCATGACCGGTTGGCAGCACGGGTTCATCACCAAATTTGAACCGGTCACTGCTGACGATGTTCGCTCAAGGGCATTCGATCTACCCGCTTTCGCGGGGAGCGTCGTAGCTGATGCGCCACCGTCGAACGACAGCTAACGACCCTAAACAGTCCTACCGGCCGTAGTATGTCTGATAGTCTTCGTGCGTTGAGAAAAGCGCGGCAAAATGGCTGCTGTCCTGAAACCACACGGTCAGTTGTCTACCGACTTTGGGATCAGCCCGATCGTCGATCGCGATCAAAACGTCGAGGCGTCCATGCTCGTCGGTATGAACCGACAGTGCGCGTCCCCTGTCGCCGATATAATCACCTTCGACGGTGTTTGCGTGTTGGTCGCGATTATACCGATCCCGAGGCAAAAATGGACCGAAAGCAATGCCCATAGGCGGGTCGAGATGCTCAAGAATGGCGGTGCCGATAACGGTTCCATCTTGGTGAACGCTAACCTGCATGGGAGAAGATTCTCAGGTTCGGCCTATGTCGGCAAGCGACCATAGCGGACGTGACGCCAGCATCGCGACGTAATAGGCCTGCGGCTCATCGGCATTGCAGCGCGAAAGGTCCGCAGACCGAGCCGGGTTGTTTCAAAAGCCTCCATGACCGGTCAGACAGAGCCACCTTGCGCCTTTTGCGCGGGCCGCCATGGTCCATTGCGGCCTTGGACCGGGTCTTGAAAGTCAGGACAGCATGAAAAGGCCGATCCCCAGGGTTGCGATCGTCAGTGGCGCGCCGACCTTGAAATAGGTCCAGAAATCGATCGTGATGCCATCCTTGGCGGCGCGCTCGGCGACGATGAGGTTGGCGACCGAACCGAGGAGCGTGAAGTTGCCGGCGAGCGTCGAGGCCATCGCCACGACGAGCCAGGCGCGCTGCGGGTCGTGCAGCGGCTCGAGAAAAGGCTTCAGCACAAGGACGGCCGGGACGTTGCTGACGAGATTCGACAGCACGGCCGTGACGCCGGTGAGGATCGCGGCGTTGCCGAGATCGAGATGTGCCGCCTGGGCAACGACATCCTTGGTCAGGACGGCATGCTCCAGCCCGCGCACGACGATGAATAGCCCGGCGAACATCAGCAAGAGCTGGCCGTCGATCTCGGCATAGACCTTTCGGGGCTCGATGCGACGTGTCAGCAGAAGCAGCGCAGCCGCGCAGATCGCCACTTTGGCGACCGGCTGACCGAGGAAGAACAGCACGATCATCGCCAGAGAGATGAGCGCCGATTTGGCGGCGAGCCAGCCATGGTGGTGAACCGGGACGGACACGGCCGGAAGCCTCTGTCTCGTGAGGTATTCGCGCGGATTGAGCGCCAGCACGAACAGGATCGTGACGAGAAGCCCGAGCGCGGCGACCGGCACGAGCGCAGCGGTGAAGGAGCCGTAGGACAACCCCGAGAGATTGCCGATGATCATGTTCTGCGGGTTGCCGGTGATCGTCGCCGTCGAGCCGACATTGGAGGCGAGCGCCACGGCGATGAGATAAGGCACCGGGTTTCGGTCGAGCGCGCGGGTCAGCGTGATCACGATCGGCGTCATCACCAGGCAGATCGCATCGTTGACGAGGAAGGCGGAGAGGATGCCGGTGGTCACGACCACGGTCGTCAGCAACAGGGCCGGGTGGTGAGCCTTGCCGGCGGCCCAGCCCGACACGATGCGGAAGAAGCCGGACAGGCGCAGATTGGCGACGACGATCATCATGCCGAGCAGAAGCGTGATGGTGTCGAGATCGATCGCGCGATAGGCATCCTCGAGAGGCAGCACGCCGCAGCCGATCATGAGCGCAGCACCGATCAGGGCCGCGCCTGCCCTGTCGACCCGCAGGCCCGGCATACGGCCGATCGCGATCGCGACATAGGTGATGACGAAGATCGCGATGGCCGCGAACTGCGTCGCACTCAACCCCCAGCCCGTCATCGCCCTCACACCGCCTTTTCGCCCGTGGCCGGCCGCGCCGGAACGGTGCCATGATCGGTCGCAGGCAGATAACCGCGTGGCTCCGGCATGGCAACGAGATAGAGAGCGAGGCCGCAGGCAGCGATGGCCGCAAGCGTGGGGAAGCCGGTCGCGGCCGCCGAAAGGACGGCGAGGATCCAAGGCCCGTCCAGCAGCGAGCGTGGAGATATCGGCGTGCTGCTTCTGCGGCCAGGCCCGACTGAGCATGGGCGGGCCCGGGCATTGTCGGGGGCACGGCAGGCTGAAACAAGCGCGGGGAGTTGCGACAGGCTGCCGAACGAGACCGATCCCGAGGGACCGCGGCCTGAACGGGCTCAGTGTCCGCCGAGATAGGCCGCTATGAGCTTGGGATCATGAATCAACGTGCTCGCCGAGCCTTCCTGGATGACTTCTCCGGTCTCCAGCACATAGCCGTAATCCGCGGTTTCGAGCGCAGCACGCGCATTCTGCTCGACCAGCAAGACGGAGACGCCGAGCTCGCGCAGCGATGCGATCGTCCGGAAGATCTCGCGCACGATCAGCGGCGCGAGGCCCAGGCTCGGCTCGTCGAGGATGAGCAGCTTCGGCTTGGCCATCAGGGCGCGACCGAGCGCGAGCATCTGGCGTTCGCCGCCCGACAGCGTGCCGGCGGCCTGACGCCGGCGCTCCCTCAGCCGGGGGAAACGCTGATAGACCTGCTCGAGGCTGGCCGCGACGCCGGAGCGGTCCTTCAGGCTGTAGGAGCCCAGGACCAGATTGTCGGCGACGGACATGTCGGAGAACAGCTCGCGCTTTTCCGGAACGAGGCAGATGCCGCGCTCGACCCGCTCCTCGACCTCGAGGCCGGCAAGGTTGGTGCCCTCGAAGGTCACCTCCCCCGTCAGCGGCAGCAGGCCGATCGTCGCGAGCATCATCGTCGTCTTGCCGGCGCCGTTCGGCCCGATCACGGAGACGATCTGGCCGGCCCCGACTTCCAGCGAGACGCCGCGCACGGCCTCGACCTTGTCGTAGGAGACGCTGACATTGCGAAGCGATAGCAGCGCCATCAGACCGTGCTCCCCAGATAGGCTTCCTGCACGCGGGCATCGTTGCGGATCGCGGCCGGATCGCCCTCGCAGAGCTTGGTGCCGAAATCCATGACGACGATCCGGTCGACCAGGTTCATGACGAATTCCATGTCGTGCTCGACCAGCAGGATGGTGACGTGGTCGCGGCGCAAGGCGGCCAGGAGTTCCGCGAGCTTCAGCTTCTCGTTGCGGCGCAGGCCCGCTGCCGGCTCGTCGAGCACGAGCAGCAACGGATCGGCCGCGAGCGCACGGGCGATTTCGAGCAGCCTTTGATTGCCGAGCGGCAGGTTACCGGCGAGCTCGAAGGGATTGTCGCCGAGACCGATGCGTTCCAGTTGCCGCATCGCCTCGGCGCGAGCGCTCGCCTCCTCCTGCCGTTCCAGCCGGAAGGCGCCGGAGAGCAGGCCGGCTCTGGTGCGCGGATAGGTGCCGAGCAGGACATTGTCGAGCAGCGTCATGCGCGGCCTGAGCTTCACATGCTGGAAGGTGCGTGCGATGCCGGCACGAGCGATCTTCGCCTGCGACAGCCGCTCGATATTGCGGCCGGCGAAGACGATCTTGCCGCTGTTGCAGGCCAGTGCGCCCGTCAGCAGGTTGAACATGGTGCTCTTGCCGGCACCGTTGGGGCCGATCAGGCCGAGGATCTCGCCGGCGCGAACCTCGAACGAGACCTTGTTGACGGCGACGAGCCCGCCGAAGCGGCGCTCTGCGCCCTCCACTTGCAACAGCACCTCCCCCGGGGCTGGCT
>Ga0102589_1003620_pt1 | contig 15758 bp, 14 predicted proteins | sample AraplaMF_Col_mLB_FD_76858 | JGI IMG/M metagenome (GOLD analysis project Ga0102589, IMG submission 76858) | Arabidopsis root microbial communities from the University of North Carolina, USA - plate scrape MF_Col_mLB | ecosystem: Host-associated > Plants > Roots > Endosphere | place: USA... | reverse complement strand
AAATTAGTTAGGTAATTGTTATTATAAATCTCACTCATTCCTTCTCAGCTTCTTTTATGCGTCTGCGGTTGCAAGGTTCTACATTTTTGACCATTCTGTACAACGATAACTTTGGTTTATTGATTTCACCTGTAATCTGGTAGCCTATCCTCTGATACAATTTAATGGCAAGATGGTTCCGATAGCCGTATATACCATCTACTTGCATATATAAGTGTTGGATGGATTTCACGAGTTGTTCGTTTTCCAGTTCTCGCGCTACGGGTTGGCGATTTACCCATTTGTAATAAGCTGCACGGGATACCTTGGCCATTTGGCATAATAAAACGATGGATAAATTTTCGGTCTTTGCTAGTTCTTGAATCGCGATGTAACGACTCTGAATGCGAACTCTACTTAACGACGCCTCCTTTCGATTTCCTCTAACTTTTTTAACAGTAAATTCTCTGCACGTAATCGCTCATTTTCGCGTTCCATCTGTTGAATTTTTAAGCGTAATTCATCCTCTGGTGTACGCGCTTCTGCTGGTTTTGTGCGGCCACGTCGATCTTGAAGTGCTTCTTCACCATCTTGTTCAAATTTACGCACCCATTGATACACTTGTTGGTAAGACACCTCATATTGTGCTGCCGTTTCTTGATATTTTTTCCCGTTTGCTAGGCAAGCTTTTGCGATTTCGATACGTTCTTCTACGGTTGTTTTTCTTCCTTTAGTCATAGCTTGGCTCATTCCTTTATCCGAATCATTTAATTCACTATGACTAGTATAGATTTTCAACACTTTTTGAATACTGATAAACTGCTAATTCCGTATTTGGCGAGGATGTCAAACATTGAGTAGTTCTTCGTTAAATAATCTTCTACAGCACGCAGCTTCAATTCTTCTGAGTACTTCTTATTTTTCTTAGGGCGCATTAAAGCTTCTACCCCGCCATATTTATAAAGAGCGCGCCAGGCATATAGAGTAGTCATGTTTACAGAAAACATCATGCAGATTTCTTCAAGAGTGTGACGACCTTCCTCTAAATGTTGAAGTACTAAAATTTTCACATCTGGTGAAAATGATTTTTTAGGCATGAAAAAACTCCCCATTTGATAAACAGATTTTATTTTTTAATCTGTCTACCTAATGGGGAGCATATCAGAGATTAATCAAAATGGATTCTTTTCTTTTTTAATGAACATTCCTTAAAAAGTTTGATCAATTAAATGAACCTTCTTCAACTAACCACCTATTAGTTGAACAAAACACCTTAACTCTACCGTCTACATTGCATACGGCTTTTTCAGAAATACACTTTTATATAGTAACTTCATTTATTTACGTACCCTTTTCTGGAGTATCAGACAAGGTGTTATCGATTCTATCAAAGGGAGCGACTCCTCGATATGATATAAAAATAACCTATTTTAAAAAATTTAGAATTTTATAAAGGTAATTGTAAACTTTGTATAAACATTTTTCTCACTTTCAACTTTAATCAAGGCCTGATGCGCTTCAATAATCGCTTTAGTTAAAGCCAAGCCAATCCCTGTCGAGCCATGTTTTTTAGAAGTGCTTGCTTTGTAGAACCGATTAAAGATATGTGGTAAGTCTTCAGCAGCAATCCCTTCTCCAAAATCTTGAATTATGAGCTCTATATAAATCGGTGTATCATTAACTTGAATTGTGATTGTATTACCAGGTTTGGAATGCTCAATCGCATTTTTTAGCAAGTTCATCAAAGCTTCTTGCATCCATAATTTATCGTGGTTAACCACTACTTCCTCCGTCCCGTACCAGTCAATTGACAAATCCCTTTCATTGATTATATTTTCCAAACGATTCAAAACTTCATTAATAGTATTCACCAAGTTTAAAGGTTCTTTATCAAATGAAATTGCTTTGGCATCAATCTTCGCTACTTTTAACAAGTTTTGAATTAGGACATTCATTCTGGAAATTTGAATTTCATTATTTTGCAATAATTGAACTTGTTGCTGACGGGGCAAGTCTTCATTCAATAACATTTCATTATAGATAGATATAGTTGAAAGAGGCGTTTTTAATTGATGGGATATGTCTTGCAACATTTGTCCTAAAAATTCCTTCTCTACAAGTAAATCCTTCATATTTTTTCTAATTATGTCTTTCATAGAGCGGAATGAAACCGTTAATTTGGCGATATCCCCTTCTTTATTTTCATTTATTGTAACTGAGTAATCTCCATCAATTATTTTCTTAGCAGTTGAAGTAAGTTGCTTAATTTTATTGAAAATAATCTTGTATTGTATATAGTTTGCCAGAAACAGTATTAATCCGAAACAAATCATTCCCCATAATATAGTTTGATTAAAGCTAGAAATATGGTTATTTAAAAGTGGAAAAAGTTTCGTCTCCAAATCTTCGTATAATCCATACTGCCTCAAGATTTCTCTCCCTTTCTCCTGATACTCACTTGAATCAGAAGAATTACTTGTTAAAACTTTCATAATTTCTGCTTCATTCTCAGGATTTTGTTCAATCAATTTGGCGGATATTTCTCCCCAGGCTGTAATAGAATCCGTTTTTAAATGATTGTAAAATATTTGATGTGAAATTAACTGATAAACCATAAATAGAGAAAATAAAACCACCAGTATTATCATATAGCCTTTCAATTCGGTATTTTTCATCATCTATTCTCGGTTCACATCCTTATCCCAAAGATATCCTAATCCTCTTTTAGTAATGATAAACTGAGGATTTTTGGGGTCATCTTCAATTTTTTCTCTTAAACGCATTATGTATACAGATAACGTATTTTCACCAAAAAAAACATCATCTTCTTCTGTTATTTTCAGTAGGATTTCATCTCTTTCCAATATTTTGTGAGCATTTTTCATAAAAGTTAACAAAAGCTTATATTCTAAGCTTGTTAATGAAACAATTCCTTGATTTTTATATACCTTTACTTGATTCATATCCACTTTTATATTTTCAGATATTAAAATCATTGAAATTTCTTCCACCCTAACTTGTTTGCGTAATTGCACTCTTACTCTCGACATCAGTTCTCTGACTCGAAAAGGTTTTGTTATATAATCATCTCCACCTATATCTAACCCCATAACCACATTTGCTTCTTCATCAAGAGCCGTTAAAAAAATAATAGCTGTTGCATTATCTTGGTTTTTGAAGTGTAAGCATAAGTCATAACCATTTCCATCTGGAAGGTTGATATCTAAAATAGCCAAGTCAAAAGTATTATCATTAAATTGGCTTTTCGCTTCTATTACACTAGTGGCTCTAATCACCTCATACCCTTCATTTCTTAATGAAAATTCAATGGCTAGACCGAGTGCTTCATCGTCTTCTACAAGTAGTATTTTATTCAAATATATCTTCTCCTTCCTCTCACTCCATATTAACATTTACCACCAAATTAGAATAACCTGACTATAAGTAGCCAGGTCATAGGTATTACTCTTCTCTTATCGTATCTATAATATTATCCTGTTGGATTCTTCTCAGCGGTAGCAGAACAGATAAATAACTGATTAACAATGCTGCAGCAAACGTAATGATACAAGCATTATAGGGAATCGACCATTCAACATTAAAGAGACCGGATGCAGCCGTGTACAAAATATATGAAAGTATACAACCATAAAAAATGCCTTGCAAGCTTCCAGAAAAACCGTAAATCAGTGCTTCATAAATAATCATTTTTTTCAAATCCTTTTGGGCCATGCCTATGGATTTTAATGCAGCCAGTTCTTTCCGTCTAATCATGATACTTATAGTAATTGTATTAAGAATATTTACACTGCCGATTAAAGAAATGATCACTATAAAAGCATATACAAGAACTTTGATAGTGAGAGCTTCTTCATTTTTAGCTTTAATCTCTTCAAAGTTATTGACCACTGAAATATCGTGTTTTTTTCCAATAGACTTCTGGATGTCTTCAACAGTCGCAATAGATTGATTTGTATCCTTCAATTCAATTTTAAAACTTAAGTCTTGTTCGGAAACCTCCGATACATTTTTAATCAACTTTAAATGTTCTAAAATTTCCAGATTCTCGGAAGAAACATTATTTTCTTCTTGTAGATAGATTGTAAGATCCGATTCGGACGGATCGTTTACAAGTTTGGATGAAAATGCGATGTCCATTAGAGATGAAAAAGTAATAAACAATACACTACTAATAATGATTGATAAAATAGTAACCATATAACGATTTTTATTTCTTTTTACATTTTTAATTGCCATGTTTAATGGGAATGAAAAAGGTTTTTTTAGCACCTTATTATTTTGTTTTTTGATTTTCTCTTTTTTTATTGACAATCTACTACTAATTGCCAACAATGGTGATATTCTGCCTGCGAAAAATGCGGGGTAATAACTGGACACTAATACAGTTATCAGAGTTAGAATCGAACTAGTCAATAATATCTTCCAATCTATATTGAAAAAGGAAACATCTGAACCTTTGTCTAATAAAATCAGGAAAAAGGCTTGGAGAATAGCAAGCGCCAATAAGCTGCATACAACCCCAATTGGTATGGCTATGAAAGCAAGCACGGCAGCTTCTTTCATTACAATTTGTCGAATTTGTTTTCGTGTAGCACCGATACTTCTCAACAAGCCGAACTGCTTCATTCGCTCTACGACACTGATTTGAAAAGCGTTGTAAATAACAACAATTGTAGAAATTACAACAATACTGACAACAATAACTAGCATAATCAGAAGCGATTGATTCGTTTCCGGTTTCAAAGCTAGAATCAAGCTAGTATTAACAACAATGTTATCATCTTCAGTAATTGATTTAAGTTCGTCTAAAACCTCATTGAAGTCTGCCTTCTCATTAATTTCAATTAATATCCTTCCCTCTCCAATAGCAAACTCACTTTTATATGTTAATAATCTCCCCTCTTTATTTTTTTGTGTAAACCCGCTATTATTTAGTAAACCGACCAGTTTATATGATTGTCCATCCATTTCGAATGAATCACCTAATCGAAGATCTTTTTTTATAGAAGGAATTAGCCAGGAATCGATAGCTGCTTCATGAGCATTGGTTGGTAATTTTCCATCCAGAAGGCTGTAAGTTAGAAAGTTTAAGGCGTGATGATCAGCAAAATTTATACGCACAGAAACTTCACCAACTGGAACAATGTCGCCCTGAGACATCAGACCAAACGATTCAATTTGGGGATTAAATCTGACTTTATTTAAAATCGCCTCATCGTAGTTTGAAATTCCAACGTGAAAAGAAATTCCGTTTAACTTCTTGCTGTTCTCAATTTGAGAGAGTTGTGACCCTTTCATAAACAGACCAATAGTTGAAATTAGCGCTACAGAGAGCACGATTCCAATCAAAGTCAAAATTGTTCGTTTCATATTCCCTTTTAAATACTTAGTACCTAGTTGCTTATAACTATTGATCAAAATCATTCCCTCCGGTCATTGACTCTTTCGCAGTCAGTCGTTGGTCAGAAATGATTTTACCGTCTTGTATTGTGATAATCCGATCCGAAGCCGATGCTAACGTTAGATCGTGGGTAATCATTACAATGGTTTGATTGTATTTTTTTGCCGTGAATCTTAATAAATCCATAACTTCTTTCGTATTTCGAGTATCTAAATTACCTGTAGGTTCATCAGCAAGTATCAAATGCGGACGATTAATGAGCGCCCTACCAATTGAAACCCGTTGCTGTTGCCCTCCAGATAGTTCGGAAGGTAAGTGATCCTTACGTTCTTGAAGCCCCAGGACATTAATAATTTCATTTAAATACTCCATATCTATAGATTCACTATCCAATAACGTAGGTAAAACAATATTTTCTTGGACATTCAATACCGGTATTAAATTAAAGAACTGGAAAATGAACCCAACTTTTCTTCTTCTGAATACTGAAAGCTCATTATCTGTATATTTATAAATATCATTGTCTCCAATGAATACTTTTCCTGAACTAGGGCTATCCAATCCACCCAAAATATGTAATAATGTACTTTTTCCAGAACCAGAAGCACCGACGATTGAGACAAACTCGCCTTGATGAATAGAAAGATCAATTCCTTTTAATGCATCTACCCTGTTACTGCCTTCTCCATAGCTTTTCACTATATTCTCCATACGTACAACTTCCATATGACCCATCCTTTCATCATTAAAACTCAATCTTGTATATCTACCAAATCTACTTTGCGTTTGCTATCTGGATAAACGTTCTCAATTGTTTTGAAAACTTGTTCTACTTCTTCATTATCTACTTTATAATCAAATTTAATATCCTTTAAGTGAATCAGTGTCATAACTGAATCTGGGTCAGCTAACTCATCATAAGTTTTGTCATTTAGAATAACAAAATCCATAGCCATATATCCGACCCATACTTGATTCTTAATATAACTTACAGGTATCATTTGTCCATTCAAATCTATCTGGCTATCTACCAAATCATAATCACTTATAGAATAGAACAAATTTAGTGAACCAAGTAATTCTTTAATTTCATGAACAGGTTCTGAAAAGAGAGATGCACTACCCGGTTCTTTTCTTGCTCTAATAATTCCTTTCTTAACTAATTGTTCAGCAGTAGTTTTGTTAATAACCAAATACTCACGTACTGATTCACCTTTTTTTGTTACGATGAACTTCGCTTTGTAATCATCAGTTTGTTTGGTTTTATTTTTATATTCCTGCTTAACTTTATTTACATCTTCTTCCGTGCCGATAACTACTATTCCATTGGCCGGTTGCGGTGGACCATGAATATAACGTTTTACTCCGTATCCTATACCTAAAAAAATGGCGATAACTAAAACAAATCCTATAATTTTTTTCATTTTCTTTCTCCTTTTTTACTTCATGTCTAAATTATAGACTAGATATTCTTTATATTTGAATAACTGTTGTCTTACTATTCATTCTCTATTCTTACTCAATTGTAAGAATAGATACTTTTTCATGTGTTAGGAAATGGCAATTTACTTACTGCAGGAGGAATTAAGATTGAAAGTGCTTTTGTAGATGTTAACAACCTTACGGGGCTAAAAAGTATTCCTACTATCCAAACATAAAAGGCATACTTCGTCTAGTTTTGATTCGCTGAAGTGTTTACTTCCTTTTATTCAAAAACTAAGCAAAAAAACTCCATTTTGAAAAAATTATAATCAAAATGAAGTTTTTATTAGATTTTCGCAAATGGTATGACTTTATTTTCAATTCGACAATAGATCTTGTTAGTTTCTCGATTTATTATATTAACTCAGTATGTTTTGGTATAAAGAAAAAAAATAGTACAGAATCTAGCATTCAGTTTTTTTAATATCATCTGATATGTATTTTAGAAGCAATACTATAGCTACCTTAAGTTATTGTTTAATTTTAAACCTACTGATTTCGTCAATTATTTCACTTGACATTTTATCTAATACACTTGCATAACTAGCTATTTCTTCATTAGAAGCTGTTTGTTGCTCAATCGATAATGCAATAATTTGTAAGCTTGAAGATGTATCCTCTACAACTTCAGCAATTTCAACAATTGCTTCATTAGTTTTATTTGCTTGTTTATTTACGTTTAACACAATACTTTTGACTTCATCTGTAGCAACGCTAATTTGATGAATATATTCTACAATGTCTTTAAATGCTTCACCTGATTTTTCTACTACTTCTCTACCTTCATCAACAAGTTGCGAACCATTATTAATCGATTTAACTGCAATAGATGTTTTGCTTAAAATGTCATCAATTAAAGTAACCTTCCCTGCTTCTTCTGCTAACTTTCTAACCCTATCCGATACCACTGCAAAACCTTTTCCTGCTTCAATAGAAGCATTTATTGCTAGTAAGTTTGTCTGATAAGTAATACGTGTTATAAGCTCTAAAATTGTTCTTATTTCTTGTGATTTTTCTCCTAAAGCATTCACAACATCCGTTGATTCTTTTACAGAAGCGTTAATTGTGTTCATTTTATCATTTGATAGTTCAATTAATGACAACCCTAAATCAGCTTTTAATTAGTCTCCTCCGCTACATCTGAAACTGCTCGTACTGCATATGATACATTCTTCATTTCTTCATTAATAGCTTCAAATGATTCTGATAAAATCATCGTTTTATTCAACTGAACATCTGATCCAAATACGATTTCCTTATTGAAATTGGCTATTTTCTCAACTGAGGAACTATTTTGATCAGCAATTGATGTAAACTCCTCTATATAAGACGATACTTTCAGAGAAGCTTTCTTCGCCTTTTGAATCACTGTTTCTATGTTATCAATCATATAATTAAAATAATATGATAGCTGCCCAATTTCATCTTTAGATTTATCCTCAAGGCGTATCGTTAGGTCACCTTTAGCAGCAAGTGTCATTGCATTTAATACCTTGTCAATTCGCTTAATAACTATAAATCGTGTACATAAAGAAATAATGAATGTTTAGTTTCATCTATATTCATTTATCTACTCCAATCTTATGTATGCTTTCGTGGTACTGCCCCTTACATACACATTCGTTACTGCATAATAAACTACTTCATGTTTTACATATGTTGGATTATCTTGTGTTGTAGCATACTTTCTGATGTTGCAAAATCCCAACTTGGTTCTGCAATACCCATTACTATAATGGCACTAGGAATTTAAATCATTTTCCCTGCAACTTCACCCATTAGTAAAAATGGTCTACTGAACTATTTACAAGTTGTTCTATTTCATAGGCAATAGCAAATAAGCTTTTTCATAAAAAAGCGCCTGTGTCGATTCAACCACAGGCGCTTTGTCGTAGCCTCATTACCTAACTAATTTTAGTTAGATTAAGTGGATTATGGCATTCTATTAAAATTCGTTAATGGGAAAAAGCTGTGGCAATTTCAAGAGCTTTAAGTGGCTCTTTGATTGAATCAAGCGTATAGACCAGTTTTTCATCCTGCCAAACAATCGAATTCCCTGATTCATAAACATCTAAGCGCGCAAAACCGTTTTGCTTTGGAATTGGGAGCATATGTGTTTCTAGAAATTGGACTGCCTGTTTTGCAAGTTTCATACCTGCTTCTGGATTGTCTGTTCGTGTATGTGTCGCAATTGCCCATCTACCCTCATTCCAACCAGTCCATAAAGAACCAGCTCCTGCATCCTGATAACCTTTAATGTTATAGCCAAGATCAACCTCTTGACCACCATTTTGACTAAAGTTCACAAAAGCAATTTGCTCATTTGCTTCTTTAGCATTCTGATATTGCTTTACTACTAGTCTTGCAATAACAGTAGCTGTCTGTGAATTTTTAAGCTTCGGATCATTGATTGGCAAATACTTTTTACTTTCAAAAAAAAGTATTTCGACTTGTTTAGCTTCAGCCTTCGTTGTTGCAGTTAAAAATGTACCTTCTGTTATCGGTAGCCCTTTTGGTAAAGTTATAGATAAATTAGTTTTAAGCTGGTTCTTAATATTTATTAGTACACCAGCCTGTGTAAGAGATGCTTCTGTGTTTCCCTTATTTATTTTGGACGGTTCCTGATTTTCGTTTGATTGATGCTCTTCTTGTGACTTGTTTGGCTCGTTAGATTCTTGTTCCTCTTGTGGCTTGTTCTGCACGTTAGGTTTTTCTTCTTTATCAGAGCATGCACTTATTATACTGAAACTTAAAAGCATGGAGATAAAAAGTATTTTTTTCATTGCATTGGCCCCCTAATTTCTTTTCTCCTATCCTTAATCAACTGAAACTTTTTATTATAAAAGCTCATTAATTTGTTTCGTAAAATCATTAAACTTTTGACCGAGCATAGCGTATTCATTATTCTTTCTACCACAAAGGAATTAGAGTTCTTAAATGTAAAAGTTCACTTGTTTTTTGTCAGGTTAATCTATTCTGTCACTTCTTTTAGAGTTACTTTAATACGAGGATAATAGATACTCGTAACACCTTCAAACGCGGAATCTGTGCCAATAAATAACCACAATTCTCCTTTTTTGTTAGTTTCAACAATAAACGGGCGTTGTTTATTATTAAAAGGTTTTAACTCATATTTCTTATCTATTGTCGTTTTTGCCAAGTCACCAATCACAAATGCATCTTTACCTTCTTCTTTTTGATTCCCTTTATCAATATTCATCAAATAAAATCCCGTTTTATCTATAACTGGGATTGGTTCCGTATTGGTTGCACCAATTTTCACAAATACACTTTCACCAGGCGATCCACCTACGCCTATTTTATCTCCAGCATTTGTGGCAATATCGAAATCAAACGTCACACTATATTTTGTATTTGGTTTTAATCGATCATTTGTATCCAATTTCTTCTTAACAAACATAAATAAATCGTCGCTTCCATTATATCCACTTAAGTAAAGACCCTTTTGTTTATTGTTTATCTCTTTAGGTAGTGACTTAAGAGAAAACCGGAGCTTATAACGAATTTTATCTTTATATGGATAGTCAGAAAATCCACCGATCCATCCATTTTTATTCTTGCTAAAAGTTGATTCAACAATGATATCATCATAATTCGTTACTACCTGGTCTAAATCAATAAGTGTGACAAACGCATTTTTGTTTAACAATAAAATTTGTTCTTTGGTTAAATCTCCAGCAAAACCACTAATAACACTATCATAAGTATATCTTTTTGAAAATTCGCCAATTTCCTTTTCAAGTTTCTCATAGTCTTCTTTGTTAAGCATTTTATTAAAACTAACAATTACTGAGAATACATCCGATGTCGAAGCTCCCTCAATCTTTCGGGTTAGTTCTTCTGATATTTTAAAAGGGAGAATATTTACATCGTGTACATTACTGTGTGCTGCTAATGCCGGTTTAGTCAAATTTAATCCTGAAACTGATCCGCAAAATACTAACGTTGTTGCTACTACTAATGAGATTTTTTTAATACTCATTTATTTACCTCCTAAAATTCGATTTAGTTACTAGACGAGAATAAGATTGGATTTTAAAAAAAATCCAATCCAAAAGTATTAAACGCTACCATAAAGTTATAGAATTCATTTACCTAACTAAATTAGTTAGGTAAATGCTATTATAAACATTTATTCTCGAAAATTCACCAATTTTCTTTTCGACTTTTGCATAGTCACATAATCTTCTTTGTGAACGTTTTATCAAAATAACAATTACTGAGAATTTGTTTGCTGTCGAATCTTTTACAATCTTTCGAGTTAGTTCTTCCCCTATCTTGTTAAGGGAAAACACTTACTCTTGAACCTTACTGTGTCTAATAGCGGCTCAGTCAAATTTAATCCTGAAACTGATCCGCAAAATAATACATTGTTACAACTACTAAGGATTTATTTCAATTCATTATTTACCTCCTAAAATTATAATTCAATTACTAGACGAGAATTTATTACAATAAGTTTCATTGTTTTTCAAAAAAAACCAATTCAAGGATGTAAATGCTAACATAAAGTTATAGAGTTCTTTATTGAAAGCCCTCTCATTTCTTCCCAGTATTTAATGAGACTGCGCCTAATGTAGTTCTTTCATCAACCAGAGCCTACTTTCGAAGGCTTTCGGCCAACATGTTGTTTGTAAGAAAGCAGATAATGGGCGTTCGCGTAAGCCTAAAATAGCTTTGTACATATTCTGTGCTTAAGACATGTATTGAAAATTAACTAGAGAAAGGATGTAAGTATTAGCTCAAATATTGACTATACTTCACCGTCAACACAGTTCACCTCTGATGTAAATGACAACACTCTTTTTAAAAGAGATGATCGGAATTTTATAAACATTCTAGGTGTAGAACAATTAAATACGTTAGAAAATATATCTTTGCTTGATATTTTTCTAAGTAAGAATAAGATGATAGAGCCTCACTATCATCAAAACGCAGCAGAACTTGTTTATTGTATTTCCGGTGCTGCGATTGTTTCTATATTAAATCCCTTTACAAAAGAGATTAAAAACTATCCAATCGAGCCTGGCCAAGTAGCCAATGTACCGCAAGGATGGTGGCATTATGAAATAGCTACTGAGAATGACACGCATTTACTAGCTATTTTTGATGCTCCAACTCCTGATGTTATTTTAGGTTCAGATATATTGAAATTTACACCTTCCAACGTCATGGCTCACGCGTATTGTTTAGATGAAACTCAGTGGAAGAAAACAATCGCACCTGTTGTACCTTCAACATATATCGGTCCACCTAAAGATTGTAACCGTGTAAAATCAACCACTGAAAATCTAAAAGAACAAAAGCAGCAAAAAGATCCTCATCATAAACATAAAAATAAATATATGCCTATGAACCCATATCCGCCATATCACTATCCAAATATGAATCCATATATGAATCCTTATGGCTCCAATCCTTATGGCTCATATTATTAAGCAATAGTCAAATACGAAAAATCATAATCGTTCATCGAGTGTATGACTCGACATCAAAAGCTCTACACCTTTCATTGCATAAAAATAAATAAAAAGGAAAATCTATATTTCAAGTCATAGCTTCGTTATTACTAAAAGAGGTGTAAAAAATGGAAATATTTCCAGTAATCCATACGAATTTTTGGGATGCTGTAATAGCCGTTCCAGCTGTGTTACTTATTACACAGCTAATTAAGGTATTTATGCGTGTTCATCCTAAATATGTTCCTGCAATCGCCCTTATTATTGGCTTGATTATTTCTATCTTCATTAGCCATAGACATAATCTTATTGCTGGAATATTTATGGGCTTTTTTTATGGTTATGCAGCTATCGGAAACTTTGCTGCATTAAAAACAACTATTAATAGCTATAAAAGCAAGAAATTAAAGGAATAAAACCTCTCAGCTTTTCTACAAATAATGTGTAACAATCAACAAAAGGTTGATTTTCACTCCGAGTTTGCGCTTTCCGTGAAAAATCAACAACTCCTCATCATTAGTATGAATAAATAAGCTAGAGCCAAAACAGTATTATAATTTTGATTAAAACACAGAAAATCCCATGCCATTGTGCGAAAGCGAAGCGTCAGCGTCAAAGCGCCCAGTCGGAACAGAAATCAACTATACGTTATAATTATCACCCCCTTTTATTGTAAAAAATGATTAGAATTTCATTTATTAACACATCCTAATCTCAAATACATGAACGAGAGCATGAGTTAGGATGTGTAGTTATGGAATTGGCAAATGAGAATCTAACATCGTTACGCTATAAGGAGATCTTTAAGATTTGGACGCAGCTTGGCGTTAATAATGGCTATATAGCTTCAAATCATGCATTTTTCAAGCACGCTGTTGATAAAAAGTTAAAAGTTATTATTGTGGATTTTGTGCAATGTTTAAAAGACGAAAATAAGCAACTAACAGCGTTATTAAAGGAAAATGGGATACTTGCCCCTACTACATCAATCGACTATGGAAAGCTGAAAATGAAAAATAGACGAGGGAAAAAAGCTATTAATGATACAGAAATCAGCACCATTTTATCGATGAATATAGCTTCTTCAGTTATTTCAGTCAGTCAGGCTTTAGAAATGTCTGTGAAGAAGAAGCATACTGAAAAATACGGAGAGCTTCATATGAGGTATGCCATACTTGGCGCAAAGCTAATACGGCTCAGTAACGACAAAGGCTGGCTACTAGCTCCTACAACAATTTAATGTTTCTCTTTATATGAGGGAGGTTCCTGGGCCGCTGATACTTCGTTTTCACACAGACAAAACTCTATTGCTAAAATTTCATTTTATCACTATAAAGTAGGTGGCCATATCAGAAGATACATATTATTTGAATTGGTTGATTGGAGTGGAGACTGGACGACTCCTCGGGGATCAGCGTCACAGATGAGACCCTACAGCGCAGCGAAGCGGCTCATCGGACGCCCCCAGGAAGCTTTGCTCTGTGCGAAAGCGTAGTGCTAACGTAGCGACAGCAACAAAGCGTCCAGTCGGAACGGAAATCAACCCCTCATTTTGCCCAAGACTATACCTTATTTAAGTAAGATATCTTCTTTTCATTACACAATAGCTTTTTAAGCCCCTTATTCACAAAAATTTCTGGTTTTCATTACTAAAAAGCTCTCGTTTTTTTGAACGAGAGCTTCAATATTTATTACTCATTATCGACTTCTCACGAACAACAGCTTGTACCACTGATTCACGATGAACGGTAGCACAGACAAGCTATAAATAAAGCCTAATTGTGCGGTACTTAATGTGGCAACTTCAAACACATCTGTAAGCATTGGAATAAACAATACTGCGTGTAAACTTAAAAAGCCGATTAAAAATGCAAGCCAAGTATATTTATTCGAAAATAGTCCAATCGCGAAGATAGATTCTTTAGCTCTGGAGTTAAAGCCATGCACTAATCGTGACAAGCATAATGTTGTAAATGCCATCGTGCTCGCCGTTAAAGTATCTCCCGTTGACAATCCGATTTCAAAGGCAACCGTTGTAGAAATGGCAATTAACATTCCTTCAAGCACCACTTGAGTAGTAAATGCTTTATTTAATAATGGTGCATGAATATTTCGGGGCTTGTCCTTCATTGTTTTTTTATTATTCGGCTCTAGACCGATTGCAATCGCCGGTAAACTATCCGTTAGTAAGTTAATAAATAATAGATGCACCGGTGCAAAAGGAACTGGCAAACCTAATATTGTTGCATATAAAACAACAAAAATGGCACCCGCATTCCCAGATAATAAGAACAAAATTGCGTTTTTTATATTCGTATAAATACTTCTACCGTTTGCAATCGCCTTTACAATCGTTGAAAAATTATCATCCGTTAGTATCATAGAGGAGGCATCCTTCGCGACCTCTGTGCCGGTAACACCCATTGCCACACCAATGTCGGATTGTTTTAGCGCAGGGCCATCATTAACACCATCTCCTGTCATGGCGACAACATGTCCTTTTTCTTGCCACGCTTTTACGATACGAATTTTTTGAGCCGGTGTTACTCGGGCATAAACAGAAAAATCGTTCACCTTTTCTTGAAGCTGCTGATCTGTTAAGCCTTCGATTTCATGCCCTTCAATCGCTTCAGAGGGATCATTTAAAATCCCGATTTGATTGGCAATAGCCGTTGCCGTAATTTTATGATCACCTGTAATCATCACTGGTTTAATACCAGCTTTTATACATTTTTCAACCGCACCTTCAGATTCTTGTCTTGGAGGATCCATCATCGCGACTAAACCAACAAAGATTAAATCTTTTTCAGCTCTTACATCGATTGCTTGATGTCCCTTTACCTCTTTGTAGGCAACTGCTAGTACCCTTAACCCCTTCATAGAAAAATCACGATTGACTGCTTCGATTTTTTGGCGTTGTTGTTTTGTAATATTAAATATGCCTTTTGAAGTTTCAATCTTTACAATTTTAGGAAGAAGGACATCTAATGCTCCTTTTGTAATCATAATAGATTGCTGATTAATAGTATTCACAGTACTCATGAGCTTTCTATCTGAATCAAAAGGGATTTCGGCCACTCGTGGATAATAATCTCTCACTAATAATTCGTCAAAATCATATTGTTTCCCTAATTTTACGAGTGCAACCTCAGTAGGATCACCGATTTCCTTACCGTCCCGTTCCACAGCATCGCTACATAATATTGCCTTTAACATAAGATCTTTCTCAACTGCATTTTCAGTGTATAGCTGATTATGTGGAATCACTTTTTCATCCACATAAACCTCTTGTACAACCATTTTATTTTCAGTTAATGTTCCTGTTTTATCTGAACAAATGACAGATACACTTCCAAGACTTTCAACAGCATAAAGCTTTCGAATAATGGCATTTT
>Ga0102589_1003616_pt1 | contig 15775 bp, 9 predicted proteins | sample AraplaMF_Col_mLB_FD_76858 | JGI IMG/M metagenome (GOLD analysis project Ga0102589, IMG submission 76858) | Arabidopsis root microbial communities from the University of North Carolina, USA - plate scrape MF_Col_mLB | ecosystem: Host-associated > Plants > Roots > Endosphere | place: USA... | reverse complement strand
TCTTGTTCCGTAAGATCCCGCGCCTGTTTTATCAGCTACTTCCCATCCTTTTGGTACGCCCGCACGAATCAATTTATCTCCAGTTGTATTTCTCTTCATCCAATCTACTAATAGTTCACGTTTTTCTGTTGGAAGTGCAGTCCCTAATGTAAATGATTGAAGCGTCTTAGCTATTGCTTCTGGTGTACTGGTATCATGTGTTTCTCCTGGATGCACTTCATTTAATTCAGGTTCAAATCTTTCTGAAGTAGTAACAGTATCTCCCATTTCTCTCAAGATTTTTTCAAATTCAGAGGGACCTCCTAACTGTTTAAGAATCAAATTATGTGCTGTGCTGTCACTATATCGAACAGAAGCATCTGCAAGTTCTTTTAACGTCATTCCTGTATCAACATGCTTTTCAGTAATTGGATTATAATTAGAAAGATCTTCATGAGTATACGTAATCCTTTGATCAAGAGCTTCTAATGAGTTCTTGCGTAAAAGAGCGCCCACAGCTAATGATTTAGATGTAGATGCAAACGCAAAACGATCATTTGAATGATAAGCAATAGTTTGATTCGTACCTGTGTCCAGTGCATAAATACCAAGCTTAGCATCATATTCTTTTTCAAGTTTAGCAAAAGATTGATTTCCTGTATTTTCTTGTTTAATTTGATTAGCTTGATTCGATTGTTTAGGTGGTTCAGATTGAGCATTACTATTGGAACAGCCTATAAGTGATACACATGAAAGTAATACTACAGGTACAATCTTTTTGTAATGTAAAATGTTACAGAACTTGTTTAAAACGAACATAAATTTTCAACCTCTTTCAAGAATATATGGATTTTGTCTAGGTATTCTAAATACCAATGCAATTAAAGATGGCATTGGATAACAATATTACTGCAGCTAAAATTTCACAGGTTAAATGACATCCAAAACGTTTATCCCGCATTAACGGGCAGTAAGACCACCACTGATTAAAGTTTCACTTTATATGATTGATAAGTCACAGTTTGCGTTATTTCATTTTTGTTTTCACTTGTAATGGTTCACCTGTAAAAGTATTACAATACATGTTTTTTACTTTTGGGAATAATAAGTCCTTTCATTTTTTTATAATACATAAAAATAGATGTCAAACGGGATATGTTGTATCCAATCTGGACAACTCATATTAGAAATACACTTATTAGACACTCTAAGTAATAAATTTGTTCCACTTCAAGATGAGGAAGAATTTGGGGTTTGTAAAATAACAATGGAACTACGTGTTTTTTCGTCATACAAAAACCTCTACATATAAGTAGAGGTTTTTAAATTGCACATTAATGAATTATGTTTTTTCAGGTAAACGAAGATTATAGAATACATCATTTTAGCTAGATTTATTATTAACTAATGTATCCCCGCCACCAAGCTCCGCCTCAATCTGGGAAGTCTTCGATGACTCATCCATACGCCAATATGTGATAAAGCTGATCGCGATACATCCAGCTACGTAGAAGTAGAATAGTGATTCCATTCCGATACTCTTTAGCCATAATGCGATGAACTCTGCGGTTCCGCCGAATATCGCAACTGTTAGTGCATACGGTAAACCTACGCCGAGTGCACGAATCTCGGTTGGGAAGAGTTCTGCTTTTACAATTGCGTTAATGGAAGTGTAACCAGTAACGATAATGAGGCCGACCATCATGAGTAAGAATGCTACCATTGGTTCTGTCGTTTTTTCTAGGAAGAAGAAGATTGGTGCTGTTAGTAACGTTCCGAGAATACCGAATGCCATTAATAGTGGGCGGCGTCCAATTTTATCGGATAATAGCCCCGCAATTGGTTGAATTACGACGAAAATAAGTAGTGCGACAAAGTTAATCCAGCTTACAACTTCTTTCGGAAGACCGACTGTGTTTACCATGAACTTTTGTAAATATGTTGTGTACGTATAGAATGCAACAGTGCCTCCTAATGTTAGGCCGACTACTGTTAATACTGCTTTCGGGTGTTTCATAAGAGCGCGAACGGTTCCTGCGCTTTCGCGTTTTTGTGATTTTATGTTTGAGAATTGCTCCGATTCATCCATCGTGCGGCGAAGCCATAATACAGCTACTGCACCCATTGCTCCAATAATGAATGGAATGCGCCAGCCCCAAGCTTTCATATCTGGTTCGCTTAGTAATTGCTGAAGAACAATTTGAACGCCTAACGCAACCATTTGCCCAGCAACGAGCGTTACATATTGGAAGCTTGAATAAAAGCCACGGCGACCACTACTAGCCATTTCAGATAAATACGTCGCGGAAGTTCCGTACTCTCCGCCAAGTGATAATCCTTGTAGTAAACGGGCAAGAACTAAAATAATTGGCGCCATAATACCGATGCTTTCGTAACTAGGTGTACAGGCGATAATTAAAGAACCACCGGCCATAACTGTAATCGAAAGCGTTAATGCTGCCCGGCGTCCGTGCCGATCTGCATAGCGTCCCATTAATAAACTTCCGATAGGGCGCATTAAAAATCCAACTGCGAAAATAGCCGCTGTGTTCAATAATTGGCTCGTTGGATCTCCTTTAGGAAAGAACTCTGCTGAGAAGTAAACAGCGAAAGCAGAGTAAACGTACCAGTCGTACCATTCAATTAAATTGCCGACAGAACCTTTGAAAATATTGCCGGCGACTCGATTAGATTTTACTTGAGCCATAATCATTCCTCCTCTTGCTTAGTAATAAAAGTTATATATGAAAGCGTGTTCATTGTAGTTGAATTGTACTGTCTATAGAATTAAATCTCAATATTATGACAATTTTATTCTTTTTGTACTTTATGTACATGGATAGTTTTAATAGTTGCTTCATTATTAGTTTTGTCATAATAATAGAAAAAGGAGATTGATAGTTTAGAATATTTTATCAAAGGATATGGAGCATGAAGAAATCACGCAAAGTGTCATTACAAACGAAAATAGTAAGCTTAATTATCGCGTTAATTTTATTTGTCGTTCTCCTATTAGCGGGAATATTTGTTTACATTCAGTCCGTTGATACAAAGCGCCAAGTAGAGCAGCTAGCACTGCAAACAGCGAAGTCGCTCTCTTTTATGCCAGCTATAAAAGATGCTTTTCAAAATAATGAGCATAAAAGTACGATTCAATCTATTGCGGAACAAGTTCGTGAGCAAGCTGGTGCAGATTATGTCATTATAGAAGATCGCTTTGGGGTTATGTATTCCCATTCTAATTCGGAATTAATCGGCACAAAGAGTAGTAATCCATATAACTATGAAGCACTTACTTTTGGTGGCTATTATACGCTTGAAGGGAATGGTGAAAGTGGTCCAGCTTTAATGGCGAAAGCACCTATTATTGTTCATAACGGAGACTATGATCAAGTCGTAGGTGTTGTGACAGTAGAGTTTTTAATAAAAGGTATTGAATCTAACATATTGAGCAGAACGAAAGAAATTATACTCTTTTCTTTAGCTGTATTATTAGCTGGAATTGTTGGTGGTATTCTTTTAGCACGTAGCATTCGTAAAGATACACTCGGTTTGGAACCGAATGAAATCGCAGCGCTATACCGGGAACGAAGCGCAATACTACTATCTATAAAAGAAGGAATTATCGCCATTGATCAAAATGGTTTTATTACAATGATGAACACCTCGGCAGAAGAAATGCTTCATGTAAATGATGATTATATGCAGCAGCACATTTCAAAAGTTTTACCGGAATTTAATATGGAGAGAGTGTTAGAAAGCGATCAAGAAATCGCGTTTCAAGATAAAGTGTTTATTTTAAATAGGACACCGATACTCGAAAATAATAATACGGTAGGCGTTGTATGTAGTTTTAGAGATAAAACAGAATTACAAAACCTTGTGAACACAATATCTGAGGTAAGAAAGTATTCAGAGGACTTACGCGCTCAAACACATGAATTTACAAATAAGCTGTTCGTTTTATCAGGATTACTTCAGTTAGGACATTACAAAGAAGCGATTGAATTTATCCAGCAAGAATCTAATATTCATCAAAGCCAAAACCATATTTTATTCCATCAAATTCACGATGCGAAAGTACAAGCTATTTTATTAGGAAAACTCGGAACAGCGTCTGAGAAGAAAATTGATTTTCATATTGAAGGAGATAGTGCGCTTCATCCGTTACCAGACCATATAAAAGTTTCGCACCTTATTACGATTCTTGGAAATATAATCGATAATGCATTTGATGCGGTGAGTGAACGAGAGGAAAAGAGTGTTTCTTTCTTCGTTACGGATATTGGGCACGATATTGTGTTTGAAGTGATAGATAGTGGAGCAGGGATACCGGTAGAAAAAATTACGACCATTTTTCAAAAAGGATTTTCAACGAAAGGAAATGATCGTGGTTACGGACTAGCGAATGTGAAAGAAATGGTAGATCTACTAGAGGGAACAATTGAAATTCAAAACGAGAAAAATGGGGGAGCGATTTTTACAATTTACCTTCCGAAAACATTGAGAGAAAGTACATGACAAACAGGGGGATGGGCATATGTTGAAGGTTGCAATTGCAGAAGATGATTTCCGCGTCGCACAAATTCAAGAGGAGTTTTTATTAAAAATAAAGGACGTAAAAGTAATTGGAAAAGCGTTGAATGCGAAAGAAACGATGGAACTACTACAAAAGGAGGAAATCGATTTACTTCTATTAGATAATTATTTACCAGATGGAATTGGAACAGACTTATTGCCACAAATTCATGCTGACTTTCCAAGTGTTGACGTCATTATGGTAACGGCGGCGAATGAAAACTATATGCTAGAAAAAGCAATTCGAAACGGCGTAAGCAACTACCTTATAAAACCAGTCACGTTGGAAAAATTTGTTCGTACAATTGAAGACTATAAAAGAAAGAAGCAATTATTACATAGTAACAATGAAGTGAATCAAACACTCATCGATAACTTCTTCGGCATTTCGCAAACACAAGACATAAAAAACTTACCGACAGGTGTGGATCCGTTAACACTGCAAAAAGTGAAAGGCATTATAAAAGGATTTGAAGAGGGCATTACAATAGAAGAAATGGGAGAACAAATGGGTGCCTCCAGAACAACCGCAAGAAGATACTTAGAATACTTAGTAGCAACAAATGAATGCACAGTAGAGTACACATACGGCATTATCGGACGACCAGAACGAAAATATCGAATAGGACGAGGACTATGAAAAAACTATTATTACTATGTATATCGATCATGACAGGAGTAATAGCTGGTTGTTCTTCGGAAAAATCCCATACGAATAAAGTGAACATCGACAAAGTAGAAATCGTTGCGCCAAACGTTCAAGGAGCAGGATGGGACTTAACGGCACGAGCGATGAAAAAAACACTGACAGAAGAAAAAATCTTCACAAAACCAATCACTGTCACAAACAAAGTAGGTGGCAGCGGTGATGTCGGATGGAAATATACGAAACAAAAAGGCGGTCACGTACTCGCGATTAACTCAAGCTTACTCATAACGAACAACCTACTAGGCCACAGTAAACTAACATATAAAGACTTTACTCCGCTCGCAACACTCGCATCAGATTGGGAAGTCGTTGTCGTATCAAAAGACTCAAACATAGAAAACGCAAATGAACTAATGAAACAACTAAAACAAAACAAGAAAAACTTCAAAATCGGCGTTGCCCCTGGCCTAGGAAACGACGATCACCTATCATTCGTACAAGTAAGCAAAGCATTCGGCATAAACCCTGCCGAACTACAATTCTTTGTCTACGAAAACAAAGAAAAAATCATAAACGCCCTAACAAACAAACAAATCAGCGCCGCAACCATGACCCTATCCGAAGCCGAAAAACAACACAAAGCCGGCAAAATAAAAATACTAGCCGTATCCGCACCAAAACGACTAGACCGACTACCAGAAATCCCAACATGGAAAGAACAAGGAATCAACGTCATCTTCCAACACTGGAAAGGGATCATGGGCCCAAAAGATATGACGGAGAAAGAGATTGCTTATTGGGATGATGTGATTAAGAGGATGGTGGAGAGTGATAGTTGGAAGGGGATTTTGAGGGAGCGGGGGTGGAATTCTTATTATAAGGATAGTGGGGAGAGTAGGGGGTTTTTGGAGGAGAGTAGTTTAGGGTATGGTGAGTTGGTAGGAGGAATTAGATTGAAATGATGGGAGGTAGTACTTCTACAATAAGCTATGTAAAAGAACACCTTCTCACTGTGTGTACTAATCATGTGAAGTGAGAAGGTGTTTTTTTACGGTTATAGAAATTATAGATTAAGATTAAATCATTCGTTAACGTTATTGGCGACAACAGAAGCAATATAAGAACTATTCAACCAATAACACTGCTTTGTAATTTGCTGTCCATCAGGTAAAGTGACCTTGTCAGCCCCGTTACGAGCTTTTGGTCGAATATGTGCAACGCCGTTGAAATTCATTTTTGGTAAGTTATTTATTTCAACGGTTTTATCACCACGTGTTTTATATTCAAGTTTAATACCTTCATTTACCACTGTGTTTACTTCTTCCCAAAGTTCACGTATTTCTTTTTCTATTGTAAGGACAGGCATGTTCCAAAGTTTAATACCTTTAAAGTAGAGCTCGCGATTTGGGTTTTCTTTTTTTGTTTGTTTAAATTCAAAAATTACAAATAAAAATTTGGTTTGGTAGAAGCGTTCTCGAATTTCGCTCTCTTCCCATGCTTCATTTGTCCATTGATGAAAATCAATAGTTTCAAATGACATGCTTTGTTCTGGTTTTCCGTTTGGCTCTAGGCGGACTGTTTTAAATTCTATATTTGCTTTAGCGAATTCTTCAATATTAGTAAGACGTGTGTTTTTAATACCTAGTAAAGAGCTTACCAGTGATGGAATGAAATTTTTTGCAGTAGGTTTAGAATCTATTTCTAGTGAATGGGCAATCTCTTTATCTGTTAATCCTATATAAGGTTCGAATTTTGAATGAAGGAATTCCTCTAATGATTTTCCTTTTAAGTCGTTTGCTGTTGTGAAGCTTATTAACTCTTCATTTTTGATATATCTACGAACTAATGTAGTCATATAAGATGGTTTTAATGAAAATGCTCGTTGCATTGCTTGTATTTCGGAAAATGGTTGTGGACGAATTGAATTTTTATTTGCTCCTTTTGTACAGGCTCCCAAATAATTTGTATCGCCTTCAGATAACTCATGTGCTCTTCCAGAACGAATCTTAGATACGATTGTTTCCCAATCTTGTTTTATTATTTCTAAGTCAGCTTCAGGATATGAAAATAGAACACTCTTTGCGATATGGAAGTCTTGACGATTTAAATCTGCTTTCCATTCGTAAAACATAAGTAATAATTTTTTGTTCTTTTCCCAGAAGCTAGACTCTTCAAAAGATGTATTAACTTCCTCCATGTAGTTAATGATATTTAAAACTAAGCGTTCTTTAGCGGATAAAGAACCATTTTTATTTTGTTTAAAAGGTGTTACTTTTAGTTTAACTCCAAGGTTTGTAAAGTTAATATCCGCATCTGAGGCGCTTTCATACCCAAAAAATCCTTCTTTGACTAACTGACCAAGTTCACCTTTAGAATTTGCTGTTGTAAGTTTATTTGTTGAATCAATGTCACTAAATTTGTGTCCTTCAGCTTTTTTTGCTTTTAACATTAGTTCATCTAGTGTAACGTATGTAACCATAGTAAGCCCCTTTCGTATTCTATATTAATTAGTTTGCTTAGAAACCGTTAAATGAAAAGTTGTGATATAATAAAAAGCTGTTTTAATTTTATAGAGATAAAAATTATGTAAAGGAAAATCAGAGGATTTCTTACTAAATAAGATATGGAAATCCGAAATCTATATTATGGAATAGAAGTGTTTACTCTCATAATGGAGGGATTGATCTTTTCCTTACTTTTTATTATAATGAAGCATAAAGAAATAAAACACCGAAGGGATGTTCGTGTATTTATGGTGAAAGTAGTAGAACTTTTTGCGGGAGTGGGGGGTTTTAGGTTAGGACTTGAAGCGAACGAGAATTTTGAGATTATTTGGGGGAATCAATGGGAGCCCTTAACTAAAGCGCAGCATGCATTTAATTGTTATGCCACTCAATTCGAAAATAAAGGAATACATGAAAATAAAGATATAGCAGAGGTTTGGCCAGAAATACCTGAGCATGATTTATTGGTAGGTGGCTTTCCATGTCAAGATTATTCAGTAGCACGCACAATATCAAATGAAAAAGGGATACAAGGGAAAAAAGGTGTTCTTTTTTGGGAGATAATGAACATAGTTAACTCTCGCAAGCCAAGATTTGTTTTGTTAGAGAATGTAGATAGATTATTGAAATCACCAGCAAAACAAAGAGGTCGTGATTTTTCTATTATGCTGGCGAGCTTTAGAGACGCAGGGTACGCAGTGGAATGGCGAGTTATTAACGCTGCGGATTATGGGAATTCACAAAGAAGACGAAGAGTATTTATTTTCGCGTACTTAAAAGAATCTCATTTTGCATCAGTTCAAAGTGAAATGAAGTCATTAGAGATATTATGTGGAAATGGATTTTTCGCTCCGATTTTTAATGTGCATGAAGCGCCTGAAGAAAACAAAAAAAGAGGGCAATTTGAGTTGCCGGTCGATATTATTGAGGTTTCTGATACATTTAAAGCTGAATACTATAATTCTGGCGTGATGATAGATGGACAAGTATATACTGAAGAAGTAGTTCCAGTAACTGAAAATCCAAAGACTTTAGGTGAGATTGTTCAGAAAGCATATAATAAATTTGGTCCTGCAGATGAATCATATTACTTGAAAATGGATAAGGTTAACAAAAAGGGAAGAACGGAATTTGAGGAACTTAAGTACCTTAAAGGGCCTAAAAAAGAAGAAAGAATATCAAAGGCGACAGGTCATAAATATTTCTACTCTGAGGGAGGGATGGCTTTCCCTGATGTTTTAAATAAGCCTGGACGTACAATGTTAACAAGTGAAGGGACTTGTAATAGAAGTTCTCATGTAATTGAAGATCCTTACACAAAAAAACTAAGATACTTAACACCAGTTGAATGTGAATTGTTAAATGGATTTCCGATGGATTGGACGAATACAGGTATGCCACAAAGAAACAGGTACTTTTGTATGGGAAATGCTTTAGTGGTTGATTTGGTGGAGCGAATGGGTCAAAGGATTTTAGAGATTAACAAAGAAGAAGAGAAGATGGATAGTGTTGTACAGTTAAGTTTATTTTAGAAAGTAAATGTAGCATGTTTTTGTGAAAAATTTAAAAGTATATAGTGTTGGATAACCTGGGTTCTATAGTTAAAGACTCAGGTTATTTTTTATGTAATCTTTTAAAAGTAAGAATGGAGTAGTGGGAACTGTTTAATTTTATTATGAATGGAAAATCCACTAATTTCCTTTTTTCTTAATACCAACAATTCTTCTATAGATATTGTATAATATGGAATATATTCGAAACGTATTTTTAGATTAAGAGGTGTTACATCATTGGAGAAATATACATTTGATTTTCTACAAGAGGTATTCCCCGAGTTAGCGGAGATGGGGAGAGATATTGAAAATGTTTTTTATCAAGATCCCCAATCGGTTTTAATTAAGGGAAGAATATTTGCAGAGCTATTATCAAAACGCATTGCGGAAGAACATGAACTGCACGACGTACAATACTTAAAGCAAGTAGAGCGTATTCAAAAATTAGAAAGAGAAGATATCTTATCAAAGGAAATTTCCCGTTCATTTGATACTGTTCGCTATTTAGGAAATAAAGCGGCACATGAACATATTGAAAGTGGGGTAGAGAGTGCTTTTAAAATGCATAAAAATCTATTCCAAATTGCAGTGTGGTTTATGGAGGTATACGGGAGTTATGAGTTTGTTGTCCCGAAATACAAACATCCACAGCCGAAGAGTAGTGTACATATTGTGGAGAAATTAGAAGAAAAGATATCTGCTAGTTTAGAAGAAAAGTTAAAAATGCTAATTGAGATTGCAAGTAAACAAAATACATCAAATCAAACTGAGGAATTAACAGAAATAAATAACGCTGAGATTGCGGTAGGGTTAGAAATTGAAGATAAACAGTCTGTAGATAATGAAGAAGAAGCAGATAACAATTTTGTGTATGATGATTTTATTTTAGGAGAAGGAGAGAGTTATTTACTAGCAGAACTCTCGAAGCTGAAAGAATCATCTCAAGAGGCTATCGAAAATCCTAATGAATTTAGTTCGTTTAAGGATTATTTACATGTAGAAAGAACGATACAGAACAATATGATGTCTGCTCTAACAGCAGCAGCTGGGCAAAATACGAGTCAATTAATTTTCTTGTGTGGTAGCGTTGGAGATGGGAAATCACATTTATTATCGTATGTGAAAAATAAATATCCTGAATTGATGGAAGAGTTTTCGGTGCATAATGATGCTACGGAAAGTTTTGATCCACAAAAGAGTTCCCTTGATACATTAGCGGAAGTATTAAAGCCATATAGTGATAGTGAGATTGATGGTTCTAGATTCAAGCTAATTTTAGCTATTAACCTAGGAGTTCTGCATAACTTTATTGAATCAGATTATGCAAAAGAGCACTATCAAATTTTAACAAAATTCATTGAGGAATCAGGAATATTTGAGGCAAATGAAATTGCTACTAATCAACAAAGCGGTAATTTCCACTTGATTAGCTTTAGTGATTATCAACCTTTTGAATTAACCAGTGAAGGGCCAAAATCAGATTATTTTTCATCTATTTTAAAGCGAATTGTGGTTGAGTCAGAAAAAAATCCATTCTATCAAGCTTATTTGAAGGATAAGCAACGTGGTATAAATGGATTCTTTATGGTGAATTATGAGTTATTGCAACAACAACAAATACGAGATGGTGTTTTAAGTATATTAATTGAAGCAATAGTTAAGCATAAGATGATTATTTCGACACGTTCCATGCTTAATTTTATTTATGATATTTTAGTGCCTTCTCATGGCAATGAAGATTTTCTTGGGGCAGGTATGATGGAAAAAACCGAAGCCTTATTACCGAATTTATTATTTGATGGTCAAGAAAAATCAAATTTACTAGCAGTTATTTCTAAAATGGATCCTATTCATCTACGATCAAATAGTGTAGACCAAATGCTAATTGAGCTAAACAATTCAGTAAATATGAAGAATACTTTCCAAAAGCATTTGAATTTACATGGACTTGATGGATGGATAGAAGGGCTAGAAGAGATGGGCTCTTTCTTTGAGCTAAGTGATTCATCTAGACAGGTATTCAATAAAACATTAATACGTATGTCATTATTTTTATCTCCGGTTTTAAATGAAATATTTGGGGATGAAAATTATAAAAAATATATGGAATATTTATATGCTTTTAATAAAGGAAATCGATCTGATTTAAAAGATATGTATAATTTAGCCAGAAAATCAATTTTTTTATGGAACGGAAGTCCGAAGTCAGATTATGTATTTATGGATTACTCAAATGATACTACTCAGGTTGCACAGTCTCTTAAAATTAAGCCGTTTGTAGGACATTTGAAAGGGGTAGAACCGGAGGTTTTAAATCGATTTAAATTAAATATATTACTTGCTTTTTCCAATGAAGATAAAGTAGCTCCTGTATATTTAGAAATTGATTATCCATTATATGAAATGATGGTCAAACTTTCAAAAGGTTATCGCCCGAATAAAAAGGATAAAGAAGATTGTATTCAGTTCGTTGAATTTGTGGATAAGATAATGAAATTAGGAAATAGAGAAAAAGAATTATTGTTTGTTCAATCTAATGAAAATGGAATGTTTAGACTAACATACGACGAAGATTTTGAAGAATTTACGTTTAGAAGGGATTAGAAAATGATTGTAAGAGAGAATTTAGAGGATTTGAAAAACTCGCTGAGTATTAAACCAGAAAAGTTAGGATTAAAACATACAATAAATAAAAAAGCTCCTCTGTTACCTTTCTCTACCCGAGGAACAGAGCGAGCAAAATTCGCAAAAGGGTTTCAGGGAGTATTAGGAGAGTTTACGCGTCTAGTCAGCGGAAATAAGTTGAAAATGGAAGTTAATCTAGAAGAACTTATTGGAGAGATTAGTAAATCTGTTGATGTATCAAAGCAAGATAAGTCGCAATTTGAACAAATACTACGTACCTTTCTGCAGGATAGTGACAATACAATTAAAATTTTTCATTTGCATTTGTTTCAATATTTACCATTAAGTGATAAGGCTGATAAAAAAGGAGAACAAGATATTGCTAGATTCCTTTTAGACGTCTTATTAGGTGAAAAAGAAACAGTAGAAGAGATTTTTGGAAAAAGCGATTCAACAGATTTAATGTCACGTCTTGTATTAAAACAATTAAATCATTTGGAGAGCGACGAAAAAGAACGCCGTCCGTATATTAATCAAATTCCATTTATCTCAAATCTATTCAAAGAAGATTTTCAATTTTTAGCGGAACATAAAGATTATTTTAGAACTCATTATCATTTGTTTCTTAGTTATTATTACTTTTTATATATTACTCAATTGACTTTAAAGCTTTCACAAGTTGGGAAAGCGAACTTTAGTGAGAACAACGAAGTTTATTTTACACTTGACTGGGAGTCTACGAGTAAGAATAGAAAAGGTTATACTCATGGGTATCAAATGATTAAAGATACAGGTAGACATTTACTACTACATATTAATTGCTTAGAACATTTAAATTTCCTAATGGGAGTAGAAAAAGCAGGTGGCTATCCTGAATTAAAGGAAACATATCAGCAATTATCCGATGAGGATAAAAAAGTATTTTTAGAGATGCTTTGTGATTGGGTTATGGAATATAGAAGACATTTAGGTCTTGGGGCTTATGAAGGAAATTTAGAATTAGAATATGATACGCTTGTACAATCCTTATTCCGTAGTATAGAAGAAGCCTATGAAAAAGATACGATGCAAGGCCCCCGACACAGATACTCTTTATCAATAGAAGAGGTTGGGAAAAAATATTTCTTAAAAACTCGAGGTTCACTTGGTTATATGCTTAATATTAGTCAAGATATGTTATTGCTACTAACAGCATTGAGTTTAAAAAAGGAAAGAAAACCTTTAAAGCAAGTATTTATAGATTTAGAAGCTAGAGGTTTATTCTTCGATCGTTACTCAAAAGAAGAAATTGTACAGTTATTTGATAAGCTGAATTTAATAGACAAAAAAAGTGATAGCGGTGATGCACAGTATGTTAAACCAATTTTATAATTATCTTTCAGATAAACTAATAAATTATTTACAAGCGGAAAATCTTAGAGGGGGAGAGCGATTTTACCTTCAATTTGATAATCATGAACAGGTACAAGCATTTTATGACACATTAAAAGAACAAGACTTATCACAGGCGTTTTATTATCAGCATAAGCAAGGAACCCCATACGAAACGATTGCTATTAAGGTTTCAGAGGAAATGAAAGTAGTTGTTGCGACTACATCGGCAAATGTTACTCCAGACTTTTTAGTAACACTTCGTAATGAAGTCGGTGAACAAAAGGGTGTTTGGGAGAAAACAGCTTTACTTAGTATATGTCATGAGACACTGGACAGTATTAAGGGCGGTAGCAGTGATTTGCAAAAAGAAGGTATGCCATTTAATGTGAAATCAATTTTGAAAACATTAAAAGAGGAAATTGAAACTTCTGATCTAAACAAAGACGAAAGGGAAGTACTATCATTTTATTTACGCAAAAAATTGGATGATACAATTGTGCGACCATCTCTGTGGGATTATGAAGAAATTCTGGGTTTTTTATCAAAACAGAAAATTGCTAGAGAAGATTATTCTAATTTAGGTATTTTCTATGATGAAAATTTAAATCAATTTACTTCAGCTCAAATGAAAAAAAGATTAGAAGAAAATGCTTCATTCTTTGAGAAAGTTCAACATATGCACGAGTATGAACATTTAGAGAGTCAATTAGAAAAATTATTTGATGAGAAAGGTGTTTCTCGCCTGAAGAAAGAAGATTGGCAGCAAGCGGATTATGTTCTTGTTAAAGATTCTTACGACAAAATGATTGAGATAGACCGACCATTAGAATATATCGAATCACCAAAGAAATATTCAAAAGAAGGTCTGCTATATTGGGAAAAAGCACAAGCTGAGACAAAGGCTGGGAGACGTAAACGCCATATTATCATTTTTAATCCTACACAGATAGAAAATATCAACTTGAACTTTGAATTTGAAGAAAAGTTGAAGAAGGAATACATTCATAAAAATTCACAAGATTTCTGTGGGATATCTGGGAAAAAGTTAACTATTAGTTTAACGCATAAGCAAAATGTGACTTCATTCCATAAAGTTGTATATACACATAAAATGCAATCTAAATCGAAATATGAGTTTCATATTGCTGTTGTAGAATGTGAAGCCTCTTTTTTACAATCGCTTCAAACAATTTATGAAGTGAATGTAAATAAGAAAAACGTAATTATGAATAAAGCTGAAGAACGTATTATTTTTGGAGATATTTCTAATGAGCCAGAAGAAGTATTTATTGAGGAAGATGCACAGATTATAAATTGGCAAGGTGGAAGTTTTGAAGTCTCTGAATCTTCTCCTGCATGGAATGATGATAGCTTATCATTTTCTGTTCAAATTGAAACATCTTTAATTCCTATTCTTATTAGAGAGCAAGTTGCAAAGACTGTTCCAGTATCAGGAGAAAGGATATGGAAATTAAAAAGAGAACATCAAGAAAGCTTTGAATATAACTTTGATACAAATAAATTAAAACAAGGTGCAAGGGAATTTTCAGCACGAGAAGGATTTCGAAATTATTTACAAGACGAGAGAGTATGGATTGAAAATGAAATCGCTTTTGCAGTTAGAGGGGCATCAGGCCTAAATAAGGTTGAATTATTAATGAACCCATCATTGAGAGATGCGTATCAACAATTATTAAATTACTATAAGTTTAATAATACGCTTCCTAGTCTTTGTTTTGTGGATGATCAATTAAGAGACCTATATATAAGATATTTGAAGACTTTTAACGAAAGCATTGCTCATATACAAGAAAATGTAATGTTAAAAGAAGAAGAAAAGAATCTGTTTAAATTGGGAGTTATTGAAGAGGAACAAAGGATCATACTAACACCGTTGCATCCGCTTAATGTTGCCTATCAGTTAAGTGTTAATGATGAAATTAAAAACGAAGTAGTTGAGATGCATATTCTAAATCGTCTGCATCCTAACAATCTATTGCCATATATATATGGACAGAATGATGAATTGTATAGACCAGTTTCTCAAAATGAAGCGCCTGAATGGACTGTTTATGAACCACTTCATAAGGTTGCGATTGGAGAATCTAATGCATTTTTAGCTAATGTAGTTGAAGAAAAGCTTCAACAATTTGTGGAACATTTCCAATACTTATTTTTACAAGAATCTAAGTCTCCGATACGAATCAATGTGATTAATATAAATAATGATAAAGAAGTTGTAAGAGGTTTAGTACAGTTTATTAAGAAGCAGATAGATAAAAAAGGGCCGTCCAAAATTATACCAGTAGAGGTTGCTTTATATCATGAGAGTAATATACTAAGTGCTTTTGAAAAATTTTCTATATATGATGATGTTCAAAAATTCGAGGAGTTCTTTGAGTTATCGTTAGCATCAAAGAATCTCGATGCTGTAGACGTATTAAGGCTGATTCGAGAAAATGTTTTCTATTATAAACTTATTGGTACGAAAGAATATGGTTACGCTCATATTT
>Ga0102589_1003610_pt1 | contig 15799 bp, 20 predicted proteins | sample AraplaMF_Col_mLB_FD_76858 | JGI IMG/M metagenome (GOLD analysis project Ga0102589, IMG submission 76858) | Arabidopsis root microbial communities from the University of North Carolina, USA - plate scrape MF_Col_mLB | ecosystem: Host-associated > Plants > Roots > Endosphere | place: USA... | reverse complement strand
AACCGGCTGCGGATCGATGCGTTTGACCGATTTCGACATGATGTCTTCACGCAGGCGAGCGAACGTCGGCGCGCGCAGCGATCCGTCCTCGGTCCATTGCTGGAAGTTGATCTCGGCGACCAGCTCCGGCTTCACCCAGGTCACCGGTCCGTTGACCACGGGCGTTTCGGCGAAGGGGCAGGTGTCGATGTGCAGTGTCTGCAATCGCGCCAGCACCTGCTTGAGCGTGCGCTCGTCGAACCCCGAGCCGACGTGCGAGGCATGGCGCAACTTGCCCTTGTCCCAATAACCGACCAGCAGCGCGCCAAGCTTTCCGCGCCCGCCCTTGCCGCAGGTGTAGCCGCCGATAACGAACTCGGCGCTATGGGTTGGCTTGATCTTCAACCACGACGGTGATCGCCTGCCGGCTTCGTAGGCGCTGTCCTTGTGCTTGCCGACCACGCCCTCGAAGCCGCTGGCCAGCGCCGCCGCCTGCAACGCGATGCCGTCGTCCGCGGCGTGCACGAGGTGGATCAATGGCGACGGCAGCAGGCACTGCGCGAGATGGCGGCGCCGGTCGCGGTAGGGCATCTGGCGCAGGTCGATGCCTTCGAAGTGCAGCAGGTCGAATGCATAGAACAGGGTGGGGCTGGCGCGATCGGCCGCGGCGATCTCGCGCTCGCCCTTGAGCTGGAAGCGGTTCTGCAGCGCATTGAACGAGGGCTTGCCGGACGCATCGAAGGCCACCAGTTCACCGTCGAGTATCAGTCCCGCATGCGCCTGCTCCCGCAGTTCCGCGGCCAGTTGCGGGAACGTGCTGGCCAGTTCGAGCCCCCGCCGCGAGCGCAGGTGCACGCCATGGCCGTCGACGAAGGCGAGGGCGCGATAGCCGTCCAGTTTCGGCTCCCACATCCAGTCGGGATGCAGCAGCGGCCTCTCGCCGATCTCGGCGAGCATCGGCGGCAGCTTCGCGGGCATCGCGCTCAGCTTCCCGTTGGGTGCCAGGCGAGAGGCAGGCATGCGGTGCACTGGGGCGACCTTGAGGTCCTTGACCGCGAACCCGGACAGCACGGACCGATCCTGCGCGGTGACATCGGCAGTGGAGACGAAGCGATCCTTGTGCTTGATCAGCAGCCAGGTCTTCACGTCTTTCGTCCGCACCAGCGCAAACGAGCCCTTCAGCTTCTCGCCGCGCAGCTGGATGCTCAGCTTGCCTGCGGCAATGCCTTCGCGGACGCGCTGCTCGGCCTGCGCCCGGTCATGGAATGCGGTGCCGCCCTCATCGGGGCTGTACACACCACAGTCCCAGACGATCACCTCGCCTGAGCCGTACTGCCCGGGTGGGATCACGCCCTCGAACGATGCGTAGTCGTAGGGATGGTCCTCGACGAACACCGCCAGGCGCTTCTCGGCGGGGTCAAGCGAGGGCCCCTTCGGGACCGCCCAGGACTTCAGCACGCCGTCGCATTCGAGCCGGAAGTCGTAGTGCAGCGCCCGCGCCAGGTGCTGCTGGACGACGAACAACAATGGCCCGCTGCCGCCCTCGACGGCGACCGGCGGTGGCTCGGGTGTGGCTTCGAAGCGGCGCTTGGCGGAATATTCGCTGAGCTTTGCCATGTCGGGTCACCGGAGGATTCGGACCATGACTGCACGACTGCTGGTGGGTGCGAGCGGCTATTCCTACAAGGAATGGAAGGGCGACTTCTATCCCGCGACCATCAAGCCCGACGCCATGCTGGCCTGGTACGCGCAGCGCCTGCCGACGGTCGAGATAAACAATACCTTCTACCGGATGCCGAAGGTGTCGATGCTCGAGCACTGGGCCGAAACCACCCCGGAGCAGTTCCGCTTCGCGATCAAGGCCTCGCGCCACATCACCCACGAGGCGCGGTTGAAGGCCGAGGAATCGAGCCGGTCGCTCGCTTACCTGTACGACCACCTGCAGGCGCTGGGCGGCAAGCGTGGCCCGGTGCTGTTCCAGCTGCCGCCGTTCCTGAAGAAGGACCTGCCGCGCCTGGTCGCTTTCCTGCAACTGCTTCCCGACGATCACCGGGCCGTCTTCGAGTTCCGCAATGACAGCTGGTTCGACGACGACGTATACGATGCACTGCGGTCGGCCGGCGCGACGTTGTGCCTGAGCGAACGCGAGGACGCGACGCCGCCGCCGCTGCTGGAAACTTCAAGCTGGGGATACGTGCGGCTGCGGCTGGAGCAGTACTCCGGACCCGACCTGGCGCGCTGGGCGGAGCGCTTCCATGCCAGCGCCTGGGATGAGGTCTACATTTACTTCATGCACGAGCCGACTGCGCCGGAATACGCAAGGACACTGATGGAACTCGGGGCGATCCCGGAGGGCAGCGAACCATGACGCAAGCGATCACCATCGACGTCGAGTCGGGCGAGCACGTATCGGGGCTGCTGCTGGCGCCTGGCAGTGCCGTGGCCTGCTACGTGCTGGCGCACGGCGCCGGCGCGGGCATGACGCATCCGTTCATGGCCGCCGTCGCCGAAGGACTGGCCGAGCGTTCGGTGGCGACGCTGCGCTACCAGTTCCCGTACATGGAACGCGGTTCGCGCAGGCCCGACTCGCCGAAGCTTGCGCAGGCCACGGTCCGGGCTGCGGTGGCCGAAGCCGGCAGGCGACTGGAGGGCATGCCGCTGGTCGCCGGTGGCAAATCGTTCGGCGGGCGCATGACCTCGCAGGCGCAGGCCGCCTCGCCGTTGCCGGGCGTGCGCGGGCTGGCGTTCATCGGGTTCCCGTTGCACCCGGCGGGCAAGCCGTCGGACGAACGTGCGGCGCACCTCGCAGCCATCGACGTACCGATGCTGTTCCTGCAGGGCACACGCGATGAGCTGGCCAGCCTGGACCTGCTGCAGCCGGTGGTGGATCGCCTGCACGTACCGGCTGCGTTGCAGTTGTTCGCCGACGCCGATCATGCCTTCCACGTACCGGCGCGGACCGGCCGCAAGGACTCGCAGGTGATGGCCGAACTGCTGGATGTGCTGGCGAACTGGATCGGCGCGACGGCTTCCGGCTGATCTCAACGTGGGTTGCCGACCAGCACCGCGTTGTTCGACAGCCATGCCAGGGCCTCGTTCACAGCGTCTGCCGCGGACAGGGCGATGTCCTGCGGATCGTCCAGCACCTTGTCGTCGCGCCTGAAGGCGAACCGCTGCTCGCCCACTGCAGCCACCAGCGCCGCGACCAGGTCCGCGCGGTCGCGGCGGCCGTCCAGCAGCGGCAGCACGAACGCAGCCGTCAGCGTGGGTTCGAGCGGCTGGTGCCACTCGTTGAACAATTTGACCGGCGCGGCGTCACCCATGGCCGCCAGATGGCGAAGGGCGGGGCGGGCCCTCGGCCGCGTCTCCACTTCTGGATCCAGCGACATCGGGTCCAGGCGGAAGTGGATGGCGTTGGCAACGATCAATGCGCTCAGGAACGAGATCAGCTCGTCCTTGCCTTGATCACTCTTGCCTGCGACGGTCCGCGCGATGCTCAGCAGCGTCGCCACTGGCACGGTGCCGGGCCACGCCTTGTTGAGCGCGGCGACAGCGGCCTGCGACGTCGGCTTGGCAGCGGTGATCGTCTGCCCCCTGGCCGTCGACCAGGTCGTGCCGTCTTCCGATGCCGGGACGAACTTCGCCGCCACGTGCAGCCGCGCGATGCGCTTGGCGTCGAGCTGGTAGCGGATGCCACCCGTGTTCGCCGGATGGACGAGCAGCGTCTGCCGGAACGTCCGGTTGCTGAGGAAGTCGATCAGTTGTTCCAGCCGGACCTGGTCGCCTTCGCATTCGGCGAGCAGCAACTGCGCCTGGTGCGCGCCGTAGTTGGACGCGAACATCGCGCTCGGAAGCGCCTCCGCCAGGTACTCCAGGCCATGCCGCCGCGCCGATGCCAGGAAGTCGCGGAAGTAGCAGGGCGAGTTGCACAGTTCCAGGAATTCGTGGGTGAGGTAGTACTCGCGTCCGTGCCGGATCGTCTCGATGTTGTCCTGCATGATCTTCGCCAGCACGCTGTCCGCCGGCGCCATCTCATGCAGGAAGTTGATCATGCCGCGCGCGTAGGCAAGGCGGTCGCCATCCGGGCGCCCGTCTGCGCGCAGCAGCATCGCGTCGCGAACGACTTCCTTGGCCTTCCAGCCGGGGTAGGTGTTGTAGCTGACGTGGGCAATGCCTTTCGCCGACAGGCACTGGCGGGACACGCGCAGGATCGCTTCCTGCACCTCCGGCGGCACCCAGCTGTAGACGCCGTGGCAGATGATGTAGTCGAACTCGCCCAGGCCCGGTCCCAGGTCGGAAATGCTGGCGTGGATCAGGCGGAGGTTGTCCAGGCCCATCGCCGCAACGGCCTGCTGTCCGGCCTCCACCTGCACCTGCGACAGGTCGATGCCGGTCACTTGCGCGCGCGGGTGGCGCGCCGCGAACGGGATCACGTTGCCACCGGCGGCACAGCCCAGCTCGAGCACGCGGGCACGCTCCGGCGGCGGTGCGTCCAGTCCGAACAGATACGCAACCGTGCGCAGGTGCTCCGGCGCGGTGACCTGGAACGCAGCGGAGACATAGGGGAGTTTGTCGTAGGTCTTGCCGATCCGTTCTGTCAGCGTGGTCATCGTCCGTGGTGTCAGGCTGGTGGTGGCTCTCCAGTCTAGGCACGCGTCATTGAAGGACGCGTCTGTTGGGAGCGCGAAAATTCCTCGGATCGCTGCGATTGTTTCTCATCGCCATCATTGAGCGCCGGCACGCAGCGCAATCACGGCTCGTCTTCCCAGGCCATGGGCGAATCGAACATGCCGGGCTTCAGTGGCGTTTCGTCGGCGAACTTCAGGTCCACCTGCTGGACGGCGAGGTCAGGCGCGGCGCCTGGAATCGTCCAAGGGGTCGGAGGCTGCCAGTCGCTGTTCAGGCGCACGGCTAAGAGGTTGTCGGCGGCAGAAGAGGACGCTTCGGCAACGGGCGTCGCGCGCCCGTCTGACTGCCGCGCTTGGGCAGCAGGGATGGCCAACGCCGCAATGAAGACGGCGGCCAGCAGTCGAGAAGTGTTCATGGAAACTCCGTTATCCGGCGGGTCCGGATCCGCATCCATTGCAGCGGAGGGGCGTATCGGGCGTGTGTTCGGTGCAACCGGGATTTGTATATCTTTGTAAGGATGTCGATCCGCGGCCGCCCCGTTCGTCATACCAGCGAGGCCCCACTTCCCAACGGAGATCACGCATGACCGGTACCGTACGTTTGCACCGCATCCTGACCGCCCCGCCCGGACGCGTCTATCGCGCCTTCCTCGATGGCGCCGCCCTCTCCAAATGGCTGCCGCCGGATGGCTTCACCTGCACCGTGCACGAGCTCGATGCGCGGGTCGGCGGCAAATACCGGATGTCGTTCACCAACTTCTCGACCGGCAATGGCCACAGTTTCGGCGGAACCTACCTGGAGCTGGTACCGGACGAGCGAATCGTCCACGACGACCGCTTCGACGATCCCAACCTGCCGGGGACCATGGTCACCACGATCACGTTGCGCGCCGTGTCCTGCGGCACGGAACTGCAGGTCGTGCAGGAAGGGATCCCCGACGTGATTCCCACCGAGCAGTGCTACCTGGGCTGGCAGGAATCGCTGACCCTGCTCAAGCGGTTGGTCGAGCCCACGATTCCCGAGTAAACAGCGCCACGCGGGATGCGAAGAGCCTGGCGCTGCAGCCGCCAGGCTCCCGCACGTTGCATGGATTCAGGATTGCGTGGTTCAGGAATGTGCCTCGGCTTCGCGCAGCTTCTCGGCGCATTCCTCGCAGCACACCTCGACGGTGCGACCGGCGATCGTCACCTTGATCGCGTTTTCGTCGAGTTCGTAATCGCAGACCGCACAGGTCTTCTCGCTCATGGCAGTTCTCCCGAAGATGCCCGCATTCCGGGCAGCCAAAGGAAACCATCCGGGCGGCACGCCGGCTGTCGGAATCTTTAGCGCTTTTGGAGGGGCAGGGCGTCAGGCGCTCTTGCTCAGTGCCGATTCCCTGAATGCCGTGGGCGAACGCCCATACGCCTGCTTGAACGCAGCCGCGAAATGGCTGTGGCTCGAGAAACCCAGGTCCTGCGCCAATGCCGACATGTCCTGGTAGTCGGCGACCAGGTCGAGCGCGCGGGCCAAGCGCAGGCGCAAGTGGTAGCGGTACAGCGGCAGGCCTTCGACTTGCTGGAAGCTCTGCGTCAGGTAGACCGGGGAACCGCCGATCTCGTCGGCGATGTCGGCCAGGCTCCAGCGCCGGGTCAGGTCACTGGCCAGCAACACCTTGACCCGGTCCACGAGGCGGCGTCGCGCCGGCGTGGCGCCGGGCTGGCGCGTGGTTCTTGGTCCAAGGCTTCGGCAGACCAGCGTCAGGGCGAGGCTTTCGGCTTCCAGCGGTTCGATGGTCCCGCTGCGCAGGCTGTGCCGAAGCAGCGCCACCAGGGCCTGGGCGCGCGGGTCGATGCGCAGGGACTGGCCGCGGAAGCCGAAGTCGTCGCGTCTGGCGACCAGTGCGGTAGGCGCCAGTTCGCGCAGCAAGGGCTGCGAAACATCGAGCACGAGGCTGTCGTCGCCACCGGTCACCGGATGGCTGACCTGGTAGGCCTCGCCGGCATTGAAGAACAGCACGTGATTGGCATCGGCCACGGCCTGGTCATGGCCGACGTGACGCAAGTAGAGGCCGCGGTAGGGGAACACCAGGTGGGTGGCGCGTGCACATTCCTCCGCGCTGCGATGGCGACACGTGCCCTCGCAGCGCACGTTCGTGACCACTACGGTGGCAGCATCGAGCAGGCGGCTGACCTTGAAATCAGGCATCGGCATCAATCGGCGTTGAGTGCCTGCAGACTAACCAATGTCGAGGACACGCGTGTTTGCCGGACGTCAACGTTGCGTCTTCACATGCCTGCCGCTGCGACTGGCCGGCCGTGGCGGATACATTCGGATACAAAGTTCGCGGGTGGAAATCTGCATCCCGATGGCGCAGATTCCGCAGCATTGGACCCGGTCCCGGCGCCCCCATCTCATTGCCACGTCCCGTCCGCCCAGGAGATCGACATGAGCGACTACCGCAAGAGCCCCGAAGCCATCGCCAAGCTGACGCCCGAGCAGTACCGCGTCACCCAGGAGGGCGCCACCGAGCGACCCGGCACAGGCGAATACCTTCACAACGATCGCGCCGGCATCTACGTCGACATCGTCTCCGGCGAGCCGCTGTTTGCCTCGTCGGCCAAGTTCGAGTCCGGTTGTGGCTGGCCCAGCTTCACCAAGCCCATTGGCCCGACAACCATCAAGGAAATTCGAGACACGTCGCATGGAATGATCCGCACCGAAGTGCGCTCGGCCAGTGGCGACAGCCACCTGGGCCACGTCTTCACCGATGGTCCCCGCGATCGCGGCGGCCTGCGGTACTGCATCAACTCTGCCTCGCTGCGCTTCGTTCCACGCGAGGAGATGGAGGCAGCCGGCTACGGCGCGTGGCTCGACCAGGTCGAAGACGTGCCGTGACCGCGGTGCCAAGCCCCCAACCAGGAACCCCTGCAATGCAACCCCGTCTTGATTTCTACAAAGCCTCACCCGAAGCCGCCAAGGCCATGCTTGCCCTCGAGGGCGCCGTCACCAAACTTGGTCTGGAGCAGTCGCTGCTCGAACTGGTGAAGCTGCGTGCGTCGCAGATCAACGGCTGCGCCTACTGCGTCGACATGCACAGCAGCGATGCGCGCAAGCATGGCGAGAGCGAGCGCCGCCTGCACGCGGTCGCCGTGTGGCAGGAGTCGCCATTGTTCAGCGAACGCGAACGTGCGGCGTTGGCCTGGACCGAATCCCTGACCCGGATCGCGCAGACACGTGCGCCCGATGCCGACTACGAGTGGCTCAGCAGCCAGTTCGACGAGCGCGAACGCGTGAACCTGACCCTGGCGATCAACGCCATCAACAGCTGGAACCGCCTCGCAGTCGGGTTCCGCTCCGTCGCCGCAACCTGATGCAAACGGGGCCGACGCGTAGGCGTCGACCCCGTTTGCGATGCGGGCAGGGAAGGCCCAGCGATCGGCGGCGGCGCCGCGATCGTTGGTCAGGGCTTGGCGGGCCGGGGCACCACGATGGGCTTGCCTTTCTCGACCAGGTACGTCGCCAGTTCCGCAGCGTTGTCCTTGCCGACGTTGTGCGCGGCGTGGGCCTCGCCCGCCGGGATGTACAGCGATTGACCGGCCTTCAGGGTCACAGGCGGCTTGCCCTCGAATGAGTACTCGAGCGTGCCTTCCAGTACGTAGGCCACTTCGACACCGGGATGCGTGTGCATGCCGAACGAGGCGCCAGGTGCGAAATCCACGCGCACCTGCACGAGCTCGCGCCCGGGGGTATCCAGGTCGTGGCGCAAGGCCTCGTGACGCTTGATGTCGGAAGGCGCGGCGTGACCAGCCATCGCGGTGGCGCCCGTCAGCAGCGCGGCGAGCAACGCGGCAACGTGGATCTGTTTCATGTCGTTCTCCGGAAAAAGGGCGCCCCCTCGAGGAGGGGAAGGGAGCCGAGGGGGCGCAAAAGCGGTTTACGTCCGCGGGTTATTCGGGGATGTCGGCGAACAGGCCGCGCGGCATCTTCTTGCCGTTGGCGTCATAGGCCGACTTCACGTTGTTGTAGGCCTCCAGCTCGGAGATGAAGCCATCACCGTTGGGGTCCTTCGACTTGAAGACCGCCTCGCCACCGGGAACCACGGCGACGAACTCCGCGCGGGAGACGAGTCCGTCATGGTTGGTGTCGGCAGCGGCGAAGCGGGCGTCGCCGCACTGACCCTCACCGCACTTGCCTTCGGCCGTCTTCTGCGCGGCCGCGTTGGTGGCAGGCTTCGCGGCAGAACCCGCGCCGCACTTGCCTTCACCGCACTTGCCTTCCGCTGCGGCATGGTTGGCGGCCAGCATGTAGCCCTGGGCGAGCGGCTGCATGGCGAATGCGCTGCCACTCAGGACGAGACCGGCCAGGGCGACGCCGAGCATTCCGGCCGGGCCGCGGGTGTTGTTCTTGGACATTGAGGTAACTCCGATAGGGACGCGGCACCGCCGCAAAGGTCGCGCGGTCTGGAAAGTTTTCGCGGACAGGAAACAGTTAAGGCCGACGAGGTATCGGGCATGTGTCGCGGCCGCAGCGGGTGTGTAACAGCGCGTGGCCGTCCCGGCGGCAGGTACGTTCCGATACAAAGGCGCATGGCTTGTTGGCCACGACCGGGCGGAATAAGCTCGGGACGCTCGCGGCTGACCCGACCGGGGAGGGCCGCAGGAGAAACGCCATGAGACGCACATGGACCATCGTCGCGGTGCGCGACGTATCCAGCAGCCTGAGGTGGTACCAGCGCCTGCTGGGGCTGCCCGAAAACGGCCCTGCGCACGATTACTTCGGCCAGGTCCTGGACACAGATGGCACGGTACTCCTGTGCCTCCACAGCTGGGGTGAACATGACCACCCGTCCTTATCGAGTCCCGGCAATGGGCAGCCCGGGAACGGGCTTCTCCTGTTCCTTCGCGTCGACGACTTCGACGAGACCCTGGCCAGGGCAAAGGAGCTCAAGCTTCAGCTGGACGAGGAGCCGCACCTCAATCCGGGCACGCAAACCCTGGAGTTCTCGCTACGCGACCCTGACGGCTACTACGTCCACATCAGTGCGCTGGGGGCGAGCTGAGCCCCGTCTGCGGGCCCTGGGCGACACCTGATAGAGTCCGGCTGCCGGTCCGCCCTGCGGCGGGCCATCAAGGAGGAAGCGATGGATCGTTTTCGCGAGAATCTCGTGCTCTTGGCTTTGACTGCCGGCATCACCCTTGCAGTACACCCCGTGTCCGCCGCGGAGACCGACCCGAAGCAACCCGAAACCACGCGCGCCTATGCGGCCTGCGCGGTGATGGATGAAGCCAACAAGACGCTCTACGCAACCGCTCCTGGCAGGATCGATGCGCTCACGCGACCGGTGACCCTGGATGCACAGGCTTTCTCGACCTGGGTTGCCCGCGTTTACAACGTGCCGGATGGGCGCTTGAGCAGCGCCACGTGCGTCACGGACTACAGCAGCAAGCGCGCCGCCGAGTTGAGACTCAAGCCGTTCGTGGATGCCGGCCGCCGCCAGGGGCTGGCAGTCGAGCGCACACGGTGGTGGCTGAGCCAGTAACGGCAATCGGGGCCTGCGCTGTCCCAGCTGCAGAAAGTTTGCAGTCGGGCAGCGTGGCCGCCCCGGTCATCCGCCGATCACATGCACCTGCGGCTTTCCGTCTACCTGTTCGAAGCGGAAGCGATACACCAGCGTGACCGGCTGCGGGATGCTCTTGCCGCCAGCGCAGCTGGCCACGGCCAGTTCCTTGTCCTTCACGTTGCGAAAGACGCAGCGCAGCGCCGGGTCGAACTTCCAGGTCTTTGCAGCCGCTTCCGACACGGCCAGGAACTCGGGCTCCGCGCTCGTGGCACAGAACTCCGAGGCCGGCGCCCTGGCCACCACGGTAACGGCGCCCTTCTCGTCGATGCCCACCCTCAGGCACACGGTGCGCGGGGGCAGGTGGCGGGCGAGCAGATCCTGCGGGTAGCTCGGATGGACATTTTTCATGTCGTCCAGCGGCATCAGGAACGACTCGTTGTCCGCCAGCACCAGGCGATCGTTCTTGGGGGCAGGGGCAGCTGCGGGAGCAGGCGCAGGGGCCGTGGCCGCCGCTGCTGCCGGCGTCGGCGTCGTCGCGGCCTGCGCATGCAGCAATGTTGCATGGCAGCAGCCCAAGGCCGCGATGCATCCCAGCGTCACCCACCTGGTCATCGTTTCTCTCCCGATCGATAGCGGGGGTTGGCGGCGCCAACCCAGCGTCATAGAGCCAAACGCAACGACCGGCCACCGGCGGCCGTCCCGGCACGGGTTTTGCCCGGGCCCCGCATTGATTCGCTTTGCTCAACAACGCATTTCCGCCCAGCGAACTACCGGCAATGCGGGATCGGGCCTATAAATCCTGCTGCCGAGCGCGCATTCCCATCAACCAGGCAGGGCAAGGAGAGACCACATGGCTGACGAACTTGCCGCGGCGAATGTCAACCGCTCATACCAGCTGGCGGCATCGAGCATCGCGATTTTCACATTCCTGCTGTTCTTCCTGTACCCCAGGTTCAGCAGTGGCGAGGTGAACCCCTGGCCGTTCCAGATCACGCTGATCGTGATGGGGGTGGCGACGTTCTCGTTCGCGTTCTCGTCCTTCTACTACTACGGCGCGTCACTGGGCGGACGGATCAAGGATGGCGAGCGCGCCGAGTACTCGCGGCGGGCAGACCGCCTGTGGTTGCTCGGATGCGTACTGTTGTTCCTGGCGCCGAGCCTGATCCTCTTCACGGTCAAGCTGCTGGTCGTGGCGTCGGCCTGGTTTGCGCTGTGGCTGGTGTATCTGTTCTTCGTGTCGCGCTACTTCCCGCGCATCCTGACCGAGAAAGGCTGACCAGGCCGGCGGGTGGGGAGCGAGGTTGCTCCCCACCCGGCGGTCGAGTGCGGTCGCGTGCCGTCAGGTCCCCGCGCTGGGCGGGAAGTCGGCGAACATCTTGTCCAGGCCCTTGTCGATCTCGGCCCCGGCCTTGTCGGCCGCGCGGGGTATCGGCCCGGTGGCGATGCCGCTCCAGATCGCCCGCTGCGCCTTGGCGTCGAACATGTCGACCACGACCGTGCTGACCTCGAGCTGCTGCATCGTGATCGTGTCGCTGCCCCCCGGCGCGCCGGAGAAGCCGACGCCGCCCCTGGCATTGGGCTTGTACTTGCGGGCCGTCGACACATTCACGGCAACGGCGACGTCACCGCGGTCCGCACGCGTCCAGCCCTTGGCCTTCAACCGCGCGTCGATACCTTCGACGAAGCGCTGTTGCGTCTCGGACGAAGCATCACCGGGTTGCACTATCCAGTAGTACGTCTTGTACGTGGAGAAGTTCGCCGACTTGTCGGCTTTGGTGGTGACCTCCGGCGATGCGGCAGCGACGGCGAAGGAAACCAGCGCAAGAAACGGAACCAGAGCCTTCATCATGTAGCCTCCAGAACGGTTGGTTGGGTCGGGCAGGCGCCAGCTTACATACTTCCGGGCGCCGCGCCACCAACCCTATGCGGCCTTCCTGCGCGCCAGTGCCCGCTCGTCGATGACGGCCGTGAACAAGGCGCCGACGAAGACGATCAAGGACGCGTAGTAGATCCATACCAGGGCCAGCAGCAGCGCGCCCATGGACCCGTAGGCCGAGCCGGGGTTGGCGCGCTCCAGGTACCAGCCAATGGCGTTGCGGCCGAGCACGAACAGGACGGCCGTGGCGGCACCGCCACCGAGGGCGCGCTTCCAGCCCACGCGGCGGTCGGGCAAGTAGTGGTACATCAGCGCGAACGAGAGCGTGTAGATGAGCCAGGTGGTGACATTGAGCAGTGCCGGCAGTGCCCACTCGTAGCGCGAGAACGCCAGTTGCAGGGCGGTACTGACGGTCATCGACACCAGCAGCAGGAAGCCCATGGCAAACACCAGCCCCAGCGAGAACACGCGCTTGCGCAACCACGCCACCACGCTTGAGAGGCGCGTGGCGTCGGTTCGGAAAATCCGGTTCAGCACGTCCTGGAGTTGCGCGAACACGGCCGTCGCGCCGACCAGCAACAGCGCCGCGCTCCACCAGCCGGCGATGGACCCGGTATCGGGCCTGGCCTCGGCGTTGTCGATGATGGTCCGGGCGATCTGTTCGGCCTCATGGCCGGCGAGGGTGCCGATCTGGTCCATCAGCGCTTCCTGCGCGCCGGGGAGCAGGGCGCTCGTCAGCCACACCAGGATCAGCAGCAGTGGGGCCAGCGACAGAACCGCGTAGAGCGCCAGCGCGGCGGCCTGCGACATCAGGTCGGTGTCGATGAAGCGCTGGGCCAAGGCGACAGGCAGGCTGCCGCGGGCGCGGCGGACGAATGCTTCCACCGCCGGCCGCCGCAGTGACTGGCCTTGCTGGCCGGGCAACGGTCGCGGTGATGTGGGGTCGGTCATGGCTCAGCAGGCGTTGGGCTGCAGGCGGTTGTGCACGGCGGTGGCGGCAATGGCGGCGTGCCCCGTCGCGACGGAGATCTGGTTGAGCCCGCTGACAACATCGCCAATGGCGTAGAGCCCATCGATCGACGTCATCAGATGCCGGTCGGTGATAAGTGCTCCTTCCTCATCGCATTTCGCGCCAGCATCCGTGGCCAGGCTGGAGCGCGAAATCAGTCCCATCGAGGGATAGACAACGTCGAAGCTGCGGGTGCTTCCGTCGATGTCGAAATGGCAGCGCTCGCCGTCGAAGCGTGGCACTCCGGCCGGCAGGGTCACTTCGATCCCACAGCGCTCAAGTTCCTGGCCGGCGTCCTCGCTGCGCGGCTCGCGGGAAGGAATCATGACCAGCCGGCGCGAATACGTGCGCAGGAAGCGGGCATGCGATGCGGCATGCTCCATGGGCCCATACACAGCAATCTCCTGGTCGATGGCTTCGAAGGCGTCGCAGATTGCACACAGGCGCATGGCACCGCATTCGATGGCGGCTTTCAGCCCGTCCATCTCCGGCATGACGTCCTCGCAACCGGTGGCCAGGATCACGTTCCAGGCGCGCGTCGCGCCGCCGCCGTGGCCGACAACGAAGTGGTCCTCCTCGCGCTGCAGTGTCTCGACTGCTTCGTCCACCGTGTGCACGCCGAAGGACGTCGCCTGCCGACGCATCCGCACGAGCAGCTCGGGTCCGCCGACGCCATCGGGAAAGCCCGGACAGTTGTGACTTGTCGGAATCCAGACGGCACGCGACTGGCCATGATCGAAAACCACGATGGAGCGGCGATAGCGCGCCAGGTAGGTGGCCGCTGTCAGTCCCGCCGGCCCGCCGCCGACGACGATGCAGTCGACGATGTCGGTCACGGCAGCGCCAGATCTGTCGACATGGCATCAACTCCATAAAGGTCCGAGGGTGATGTTGGCGTCGAGGAGGTGAATGAGGTGTCGAGCGATCGCCTGCATGACGCTGCATGAGCGCTACTTTCACGCCGCCTTTAGTACCGCGACCCCAGATTCGATTTGCAATCAACCAGCAGATGGATGGAGAAGCGAAATGACCAAGCCCGACGATCTCGAACAGAAGTTCTGGGAAGCGCTGAAGTCCGACATGACCATGATGCTGGGCGTGGACGGCCTGGAGGAGGGCCACACGCGGCCCATGACGGCGCAACTCGAGAACGAGAGTCGCGGGCCGATCTGGTTCTTCACGTCCACCGACAACATGCTGGTGAAGCAGGTGACCGCGCCTCGGCGCGCGATTGCCGCATTCGCCGCGAAGGGACATTCGCTGTTCGCCAGCATCGGCGGAGAGTTGAGCGTCGACACCGATCCGACGGTGGTCGAGCGTTTGTGGAACCCGTTCGTCGCCGCCTGGTACGAAGGCAAGAACGATCCCAAACTTGCGTTGCTGAGGCTGGATCCCGACCAGGGCGAGGTGTGGCTCAACGAGAACAACCTGCTCGCCGGGGTCAAGATGCTCATGGGCATGGATCCCAAGAAGGACTACCAGGACAAGGTGGCAAAGGTGGACCTGCGCACGAATCAGTGATGCCGGTAGCTCCACATCCACACCGCCTTCACCCTGTTCCCGCCACCGTTGCCGCTGTTTCGGAAGGGGGAGGGGTTGTATGGCGGTTGCGGAAGGCGGGCCGGTTCTCGGCGGACTGATCCTGGTGGTCGAGGACCATCCGACCATTGCTGAGTTGATCAGCGAGTGCCTCGAGCGTGTCGGCTATGACGTCGACCTGGCGAGCGACGGACTCGCGGCGCTGGAAAGGCTGGACGGGCGAAGCTATGACCTCGTGATCCTGGACCGATCCCTGCCTCGGATGGACGGCATCGAAGTGTGCCGCCGGATCGCCCGCGGCCCGGCTGGCAGGCCCTCAATCCTGATGCTTACTGCGCATGAAGCCTGGGCGGACAAGGTATGCGCGCTGGAAGCGGGCGCTGACGACTACCTCACCAAGCCGTTCGCCCCGGCGGAACTGCAACGACGCGTGGCCGAACTGATCCAGCGTGGCCGCGAGGCGGCTGCGAGCCTCGTGCTTCCGGTGGCCGCATTCGCGCTGGATCGTGAGGTCGGTTCCATCGTCACTGGGGCAACCACGCTCTAGGGGTTGCTTCGACGCTCTGGTCACACAGCCAGTCCGGCATCGCCTTCCAGGATGGTCTGCTGCATCCGTGGCTGTTCGCCTGCCTGCCAGAGCGGCACCTGATGGCGGACGCGATACCGCAGGGGTCCGCCGTCCGCACCGGGGCTGCGTTCGATGGGTCGCGGGATGCAGACGAAGTCGGTTGCCATCGTGCTGGCGTCGACCCGCACGACGGCATAGCCGTGGCCGCCCATGTCGACGAAGGACAGGTGCGGGGCCAGGTCAGGATTGCTCACCGCGTGCGCCTTCTGCAGGTCGCCACTGCTGGCAAACTCCAGCGCCGAACGCACGCCGTGGTGCAACAGCAGGTTGGCGGTAGGCTGCGGTGAGCCGCCACCGGGATTGGCGACGTACAACGGGCGCAACGGATTTTCCTTCTTCTGGTTGTGCTCGTTGGCTTCGGCCATGCCCGGGGCAGAGATCGAGCCGGTCACGAAGGTGACGCCCACGGGTTCGAACGCCGCAGGCGGCAAGGCCTTGGCCGCGTAGCCCGCCCAGAAGCTGTGGCGGTCGCCGGACACGATGGCGAAACCGGTGATACCGGCATCGCGCACCGCGTCGAAGATCTCGGCGCGTTCGTGGTAGGTGCAACCCCAGTCGCCGGTGGCCAGGATGGCAAAGCCCGCGCCCTCGGGATACTTG
>Ga0102589_1003609_pt1 | contig 15803 bp, 17 predicted proteins | sample AraplaMF_Col_mLB_FD_76858 | JGI IMG/M metagenome (GOLD analysis project Ga0102589, IMG submission 76858) | Arabidopsis root microbial communities from the University of North Carolina, USA - plate scrape MF_Col_mLB | ecosystem: Host-associated > Plants > Roots > Endosphere | place: USA... | reverse complement strand
GTTCCTGTTTCAGCTTCAAAAGATATATTTAATCATATAACAGAAGAAATGGACGTTATTGCAATTGATGAGGTGCAATTCTTTGATGGGGACATTGTGGAAGTGGTGCAAATATTGGCAAATCGTGGCTATCGTGTCATTGTAGCCGGTTTAGACCAAGATTTCCGTGGTCTACCATTTGGACAAGTTCCTCAGCTGATGGCGATTGCCGAATATGTAACGAAGCTGCAAGCAGTTTGTTCTGTATGCGGATCTCCAGCAAGTCGTACACAGCGCTTGATTGATAATGAACCAGCTTCTTTTGATGATCCAATTATTTTAGTTGGAGCTTCAGAGTCATATGAGCCGCGTTGCCGTCATTGTCATGCGGTACCTACAAAACAAAGATAAGTGAAACTCGCTACATAGGGCGGGTTTTTTTCGAAAATAGATGAAGATTGGGGCAAGCTCTTTGTGTGTCAGAGCTAAGCGAGCCGCCTTCACTTTTAAATATATCTAGCTCCGGCGGCAAGAATGGTCGGTGGCTTCGCTTCTTCCATTCTGAGCGAGCCGCCTGCGCTTTTAAAATAATAATTTGCGTTTTTTTGATTAAGTACCATATACTATTTGTATTAGATACTAGGATGTTGAGGTGAATGATGTGTTAGATCGTTTGCAAGCTGTAGAAGATCGTTATGAGAAGTTAAACGAATTATTAAGTGATCCAGAGGTTATTAGTGATTCGAATAAACTTCGTGAATATTCAAAGGAACAATCTGATATTCAAGAAACGGTAGAGGTGTACCGTGAATATAAAGATGTTCGTGAGCAATTACGAGACGCGAAGGCAATGTTAGAAGATAAGTTAGATGCTGACATGCGTGAAATGGTAAAGGAAGAAGTTTCTGAGCTAGAGAGGCAAGAGAAGGAATTATCAGAGCGTCTGAAAATTTTACTTGTTCCAAAAGACCCGAACGATGATAAAAACGTTATCGTAGAGGTACGTGGTGCTGCTGGTGGCGATGAGGCTGCTTTATTTGCCGGTGACTTATACCGTATGTATAGCCGTTATGCTGAGGTGCAAGGTTGGAAAACTGAAATTATCGAGGCAAGCTATACAGAATTAGGTGGATATAAAGAGATTATCTTTATGATCAACGGTAAAGGTGCTTTCGCAAAATTGAAATTTGAAAATGGTGCACACCGTGTGCAACGTGTTCCGGAAACAGAATCTGGGGGACGTATCCATACTTCTACAGCAACTGTAGCTGTATTACCAGAAGCGGAAGAAGTGGAAATCGATATTCATGAAAAAGATGTTCGTGTTGATACGTTTGCTTCTAGTGGACCTGGTGGACAAAGTGTTAATACAACGATGTCAGCGGTACGTTTAACGCATTTGCCGACTGGTGTAGTTGTATCTTGTCAGGATGAAAAGTCACAAATTAAGAACAAAGAAAAAGCAATGAAAGTATTACGTGCGCGTGTTTATGATAAGTTTAGGCAAGAAGCTCAGGCTGAGTACGATCAAAACCGTAAGCAAGCTGTTGGTACGGGAGACCGTTCAGAGCGTATCCGTACGTATAACTTCCCGCAAAACCGTGTTACAGACCATCGAATCGGTTTAACGATTCAAAAGCTAGATCAAATCTTACAAGGTAAGTTAGATGATTTCATTAACGCCTTAGTGATGGAAGATCAAGCGCAAAAGATGGAGGCAGCTGAGTAATGCGTGTCTATGAAGCCCTGAAATGGGCTTCTTCTTTTTTACAAGAAAATGGGCGAGATGAAAATGCGGGAGAAATCGTCCTTTGTCATGTATTAAAGACGAACCGAACAGGTTTAATGATGAATATGCGCGAAGCAATATCTGAGGAACAAGAGAAGACTTTTACGGAATTTATTCACAAACACGTTGATGGGATTCCTGTTCAATATATGATTGGATATGAAATGTTTTATGGTCGTTCGTTTTTTGTAAATGAAGAGGTGTTAATACCGAGGCCAGAAACAGAAGAGCTTATAGTAGGTGTGCTAGATAGAGTCCAGCGTATGTTTGGGAAGCGGGAACTACATGTAGCTGATATTGGTACGGGGAGTGGAGCTATTTCAATTACACTTGCCTTAGAAAATCAAAATCTTCATGTATATACAGTAGATATTGCGCAGGAATCGATTGAAGTTGCGAAAGAAAATGCAAAAGCATTAGGCGCCAATGTAACCTTCTATCATGGTGATTTATTATCACCGTTTTATGAAACAGGACAAAAATTAGATGTTGTTGTTTCCAATCCGCCTTATATTCCAGAAGAAGACTGGAGAGGTCTTTCTCCGGTTGTAAAAGAGCATGAACCAAAGCGTGCACTTGTAGGCGGGGAAGATGGACTTGATTTTTATCGTCGTTTTATGGAAGAGTTGCCAAACGTTTTGCACAAGAAAGCGATTGTTGCTTTTGAAATAGGTGTAGGGCAAGGTGAGGATGTAAAAGAATTATTGAAACAGACATTCCCACATGCAGATGTAGAAGTTGTCTTTGATATTAACGGAAAAGATCGTATGGTCTTTGCAGAGATGGAGTAAGGTAGAACCTTACTCCATTTTTTTATGTTGATTTGTTGCATATACATCACGGTTATGAAAACAAAAGAAGTTCTCCACTCGTTTTCTCCTTTTGTTTTCATGTGGAACGGGGTAGGAAAAGGCCCTGACCGTATCTGTACATGGCTAGATGCTCTTTCCCATCCACAAAGAAAGGTTTTATATCCTCGAAAGTTTTTCTATAGATTTAGAATTTAATAGTTTAGAAAGAGGTAAGTGTGTCTACACTGTTTACCAGAAGGGACGGTGCAAAGACATGAAAAAACAAGTGATTGCCTATTTTCTTTTATTATTAATTGGTGCACAGCTACTTGTGCAGTTTGGATATATGAAAGCTGATGCGAAGGGGAATACTGTTATCCCGAAAGAAGCTGTACGATTACGTATTTTAGCAAATAGCGATTCAGATAAAGATCAAGCGTTAAAGCGTAAAGTGCGTGACGAAGTAAAAGCACAAATTGATGGTTGGGTAGCAGATTTGAAATCATTTGAGGATGCACGTCGTGTCATTCAAAGTCACATCCCGGAAATTGAAAAAACGGTTGCTGAAACATTAAAGCGAGAAGGAAGTAAAGAATCCTTTCAAGTTACATTTGGGAAAAACATTAAATTTCCTACAAAAGTATATGGGAATTTTATTTATCCAGCAGGGGAATATGAAGCAGTACTCATTTCAATTGGAAAGGGTGAAGGTGCAAATTGGTGGTGCGTGTTATTCCCACCGATGTGTTTTCTAGACTTCTCAAGTGGATCAGCGGTAAAAAAAGAAGAGCATGTTGTAAAAGCGGAATCAATTGATGAGGAAGAACAACCAGTAGCACTGAAGGAAGAAAAAGAAGAAGTATCGAAGCAAACAATAAGACAAGAAACATCGAAAAAAGAGGTTGCTTCAAAAGTGCAAACTGCTGTGAAAGAGACAAGTAAAAAGCCTGCGCAAGAGAAAAGCGTGAAACAGGAAGAAAAACAGCTGGTGGAAAAAACAGAAAAAACGGTTGAAAAGAAACAAGAGCAAACAATTGAAACAGTAGAAGTAGAAGAGCAAGAGGACAAGCCAGAAGTTAAATTATTTATTGTAGAAGTATTTTCCTCATTATTTTCTAAATAAGTACTATTTTTGAATCCTTCCCCATATATAGAAATGAGGAGGGATTTGCTGTGAAAAAAACTTATTTTGCTACAAAAGATGATGTTGATAGGTTACATTCTTTTTTCGGACAAGCTAATAAAAAAGATGATAAAATAAATGAGTTATACGGGCAATTTATGATAATGGAAGATAACGGAGAAATCCAGGCTGTCATTGGTTATGAACAAAAAGGAGAGAACGCACTCATTCGTTCTTGTTTGTTCACACCTGCTGTGGATAACGAGACTTTCTTATATTTTTTTGAAATGTTTTTGCAGTATATGAAAGAGAAAAATATCTGGCAAGTATATTTACTCACAAATCATCCACAATCTGTGACTATATTTCAGTTTTTCAACTTTATATCTGTGGAAAAAGATCAAGTGTCAGATGATATTCAGCAACTAGAACATTTTTGTGAAAATATAAAACAGCAGGATGTAATAATACTAAATTGTCAGCTATTCACAAAGTTATCCACGGATTAATTAGGTTTATCCACATTTTGTGGATAAACCTTGTTTGTCTTTTGGATAAATGTCATAGTAAACTAACAATAGACAAGTATTTCATGGAAGAAAAGGACGTGTGAAAAAATGCATACAAATATGTGGGTTGTGGATAATGTTGTGGAAATAAAAAAAGATTATCCACAATTACAAGAAGCAGCAAGATTATTAAGAGAAAATGAAGCAATTGCCTTTCCAACTGAAACGGTTTATGGACTAGGAGCAAATGCGATGAATGATGAAGCGATTGCGAAGATTTTTGAAGCAAAAGGCAGACCGAGTGATAATCCACTTATTGTCCACATTGGTGCAAAATCACAATTAGGAGAAATTGTTAGAGAAATTACGCCGGTTGCGGAAGAATTAATGAAGCATTTTTGGCCGGGGCCATTAACGATTATTTTGCCTAAAAAAGATGGGATTTCAGAGAAGGTTACAGCGGGCTTAGATACGGTTGGAGTGAGAATGCCGGATCATCCAGTGGCACTTGCTCTTATTGAGGAAGCAAATGTACCTGTCGCAGCGCCAAGTGCTAATCGTTCTGGACGCCCAAGTCCAACACTTGCATCTCACGTATATGAAGATTTAAATGGGAAAATTGCTGGTATTGTTGACGGCGGTGCAACAGGTGTTGGCGTTGAATCAACAGTAATAGATTGTACAAGTGACGTGCCAACGATTTTACGTCCAGGCGGGATTACGAAGGAGCAATTAGAAGACGTGATCGGAACAGTTTCTTTGGATCCTGCGCTAAAAGATGAAAAAGAGAAACCGAAGGCGCCAGGAATGAAATATACCCATTATGCACCGAAAGCACCACTTAGTATTGTAGAAGGATCACGTGATTTTATTCAACAGCTTGTGGATAAGAAGAAAAGTGAAGGTTATGTAGTCGGTGTATTAACGACAGAAGAGAATCAACATGTGTATAAAGCAGATGTTGTGTTATCTTGTGGTATGCGAAGTGATTTAGCAAGCGTTGCGACGAAATTATACGATGTGCTTCGAACATTCGATGCTAGTAAAGTGGATATGATTTTTAGTGAGTCATTTCCGAATGAAGGAATTGGAAATGCAATTATGAACCGTCTAACGAAAGCAGCAGGGCATCATATTATTATTGAAGAGTAGATGGGTTGAAAAATGAGATAAAAACCTATTTTTTAAGGTGGGAGAGAGGATCCGCTTATGTATAGAAGCGGTTACCACCTTTTTTAGCCACATGCCAAGTGAAACCAGAAGGAGAAAACGAGTGTGGTTTACCTTTTGTTTTCATAACTCGTGATGAGAAGATTGAACAATTGAAACGAAGGTATCCTGTAAAGATTTTGCTGGAAGTTTCAAGTTATCTAGAAGAAATTCGTAGATTCTATTTTTCCTCGGATGAGCATATTGTGAAGTAGCGAGTCCGAGGAGGGACGAGAATGACGATCGAACAAATACTACCGTTGTTTATAATGGCATTTGCCTTAGGAATGGATGCATTTTCTGTAAGCCTCGGCATGGGGATGGTAGCCCTTAGAATGCGACAAATCATGTATATCGGTATGACAATAGGGGTGTTTCATATTGTTATGCCGTTTCTTGGTATGATACTAGGACGTTTTTTATCGGAGACATTTGGTCATATGGCAACTGTTGCCGGGGCTATTTTATTAATTGGATTAGGGTTTTATATTGTATACTCTGCAATTTTAGAAGGGGAAGAGACAAGATCTGCTCCGGTGGGGATAAGTTTACTTATATTTGCGTTTAGTGTGAGTGTTGATAGTTTTTCGGTTGGGCTCAGTCTTGGGATTTACGGAGCACAAATGATTGTAACAATCTTACTATTTGGACTGGTTAGTATGATATTAGCCTGGAGTGGTTTACTGATTGGAAGACATGCAAAGCGTTTACTTGGTATGTACGGTGAAGTAATCGGGGGTATCATTCTTGTTGGTTTTGGATTATGTCTTCTTTTTCCAATATAATCTTGCTACGATATAAGAAAATGGTACATCTGTTTTGTTTATATTTTTTTCAAGATAGTTACACATGCTTGTTGTTTTGCGGTTATTTTACAAATAACAGTGCTGGACTAAACTAGATTCATTCGTGAACGGTCAATATAAATTAATTCCTTTCTGTACAAAACATTTTTTCTAACAGTTGTTATTTTAATGGAAAATCTTATATGGTAAAAAGGATGATAGGAATGACAAGGATAAAACAAGTTTTTGGTATTATTATTAGTTTTTTCGTATTTTGGTTTAGTGTGCTCGGTGTACAAATGTTTGCGGAGTTTCTAAATATAGATTCTTTAAAATTCATTCAGGGGAGAACAGAAGCAGCTCGTATGTTTTATTCTCCTTACCCATTTGTAATCGTTTTTCTCATTACATTACTTTCGCTCTATTTCTTTGTTATAAAGCTTGGGAATCCGAAAAAGGAAAGTGCGCCTGTGTTAGAGAAAAAGCGCGGGGAAGTATAATATATAGAAGAAGACCAGCTTGTGTGATGCCTAGGCTGGTCTTTTTGTGTTATAAAATGAGCGAGCCGCTTCCGCTTTTAAAAATATCCAGCTGCAGCGGCAAGAATGGTCGGTGGCTTCACATCTTCCTGCGAGGCAAAAAGCGCCTCTACGTCAGAAGCACCATCCTCCTCCCATTCTGAGCGAGCCGCTTTCGCTTTTAAATTGGCCTTACAAGCTCAAATTGTTCTCCTAATTTGGCGTAGTTGTGTCCGGCTAGTCGGCTTATTGGTTTTAGTTCTTCTGCGTGAATACGCCCGTTTTCATATAAATGTTCTGCGATGTGGAAACGGACAATGCGGCCGATTAGTAGGTCACATGCGGGAGAGTCTTCTGTTCCTCCTAGTGGGATGGCTTGTTCTAATACGCATTCCATTCGAATATTCGCTTCTTTTACACCTGGTACGGAGATGACATCGCTTTCGATAGGGGTTAGCTTAGCTAATTCAATTTCACTTTGAGTTGGAGGGAGGTTTGCAGCGGTTTCGTTGATGGCCTCCACATAGGATTCATCGGAAATATGTACAACAAATTCACCTTTCTCAATTGCGTTTCGAGAAGTATCTTTTCGCTCTCCTCCTTTTCGCTGCACAGAAACTGAGATGAGCGGTGGATTAGCAGCAACAATATTAAAATAGCTGTATGGAGCTCCATTTAAAACCCCGTCTTTTGTTATAGAAGTAACGAATGCGACTGGGCGCGGAATAATACTCCCCGTTAATAATTTGTAATTATCTTTTTCTGTTTGTTCATTTGGATTAATCGAAAGCATATTTAGAATCTCCCTTCCTTGATATGAATACTTCTTTGTTTGTTTACAAGATAATGGAGGGAAACTCCTGCTAAAAAAATTTTTTTTGACGGTTTTTGTAATCAATGATTTTGAAATATACAAGAGAGTAGAGTCTTTCTGTAACGTCAGCCGCAATTTTACATGGCATACTTAATATTTTTTATTTAATAGATGGATGTCGAGTGAATGGAACTGGCTAAATTCATCTTATTGGCGAAGGTGTTCGGCATGATGTACCTGATACATCGAAAAATTAAGCGATAGGTGAATCAATTGACGAAAAGAATTTATTAAGAAAAATAATCCAAACAAGCATTAACTTTTAAAGAATTTCAACTCTCTGCATTGATGGGAAGAATGAAATGACTTTATTATTTCGTTACACCTTTAACGGAACAAACCTTATGTTAATTTAGGCTGAATTAAATATATATTTTCTAAATTGCTATTGTAATCTCTACGAGAGTTGTATACTGGTATGAGTTAAAATACTCATTAGATTTAGGAGGCTTCTTACATGATTAGTGAGTTGAAAGAACAAGCACTTGATGAGCTTGATGGAAAATGGGGATTAGCAGTAGGGATTACATTGATCCTTACGTTTCCTTTCCTATGGACTTGTGGCTGGAGCGAAGTGATAGAATCGCTTGTGATAGATATTATTGTAATACTAATGGTTTGCCCTTTAACTCTAGGTGCCTATCATCTTGCTTTAAATACAGTTCGAGAAAAAACAGTTGGAATTGGGCAATTATTTGAATGGTGTACAGGGGTCAAAAAATACATTAAATCAATTTTAATACATTTACTAATTAGTATCTATCTGGCTTTATGGATATTGTTATTTATCATTCCGGGAATTGTTAAATGTTTCTCTTATACCATGACCTACTTTATTTTAAATGACCACCCAGAATTTTCAATGAACCAAGCTATTGCTGAAAGTCGCCGTATGATGAACGGAAATAAAATGGATTATTTCGTAATGTGTTTAAGTTTTATTGGCTGGTTTATATTAAGTGTCTTTACTTTAGGAATCGGTTTCTTGTGGTTAATCCCATATTTTTATACTACAAAAGCGGCGTTTTATGAGAAAGTTTCACAAGACTATTACAAAAGAAAATCTAGTTAAATTAATTTTTATTTAAGCTTAGTTTAATGGCAATGGAGGCTCATTATAAGCACTCTTTTTATGAGTTTTGTTTCTACTGAGTTGGGGACTTTGTATCGTATGTACATCAAGTTGGGACTTTTATGTCTTAGGCTTATGACACAACAGTCCCAACTAAATTACTATGATTGTTTTCATTTCAATAATTCGCTAGTTGACGCGATGAAAAACTTATGAAATACATTCATATGCAAAACATAAAAAGGGAATTGGTGAGTACAAGGAAGGAATATTGGTAGAAATCCTTAAGAAGATAATTATCTACTATTTTAGGAAAGATAAAGTAATGAAAATCTATACGGATTAAAGTTGTAAGGACAACAAAAGACCACCAAGTTTTTTTACTTGGTGGTCTTACTATTTTAATGAGCTTGAGTGTTAGAAATTTATCAATCTAACTGCAAATGTATATTCCGATGGTGTAAAAAAATACCTTGAAACCAAAATGATTAATTAAAGTAAAACATAAGCGCCAGGCCCAGTTAATGCAACACCAACTGCGATAGCGATTAAGATCATGTTATATTCAAAACCGTTTTGTGTTACCCAGTAGCCATTTTTTCCGTGTACAGTAAAGATTGCAACTAGCATTGTACCAACGATAAATAATGAGCCAACCCAAGTGAAGATACCTGCCGCGAATAAGAAACCGCCTAATAGTTCAGTTGCACCAGCCATAAATGCCATGAATACGCCAGGGCGTAAGCCAATTGATTCCATCCAGCCGCCTGTTCCTTTTAGGCCGTGACCACCAAACCAACCGAATAATTTCTGAGCACCGTGGCCCATGAATGTAATTCCAATAATAAGACGAATAATAAGAAGACCGATGTTCATCATCTATAAAACCTCCAAAAAGTTATTTACTTACCTTATGTAAGTTATAATAAATCAGTTACTTACTTTAGTCAAGTGACTTTCGAAAAAACATAAAGAAATTTTACAAATCAATAACAAAAAAAATGTTGTAAAGACCTCTAGACGAGTTGTGAAAAAAAGGAGAAAATATACGTAAGAAGTTTATTTCTATTATTGTTATTCAGACAATTTGAATTGACTGGAATTTTACAAGGCGATACAATAAGGCTCTATTAGTAAGTACGCAATTTTTTTCGAAAGCGTTTTTACACTATAATATTTGAAGTATGAAGTCTTACATGTATCGCAATCTTTACTAGGGAGTACCCTATACATTTTTAATCTAATTATAAGGAGGACCATCCTATGTTTAAAAAATTATTTGGTCTTGGCTCAAAAACAAATGCAGAAACAATCGTAGCTCCATTAACTGGAGAAGTGAAAAATATTGAAGAAGTACCAGATCCAGTATTTGCTGGTCGTATGATGGGTGACGGTGTTGCAATCGTTCCAACTGAAGGTGTAGTTGTATCACCAGTAGACGGTGAAATTGTACAATTATTCCATACAAAACACGCTGTTGGAATTAAAGCGAAAAATGGTACGGAAATTTTAATTCACGTTGGTTTAGAAACTGTAAAAATGGAAGGCGAAGGTTTCGAAGCTCACGTATCTGAAGGACAAGCTGTGAAAGCTGGCGACAAATTAATTTCTTTCGATTTAGAATTAATTCGCGAAAAAGCAAAAAGCACAATTACTCCAATCGTTATTACAAACACGGATGCAACAGAATCTATTCATACAACTATAGGCGTATCAGCTACAAAAGGTGCAACTGAAGTAATGAAAGTTACAATGAAATAATGATGTTTTGTAAGGAATCTATTTCATATGAAATGGATTCCTTAATTTATTTAGTTATAAGTTTTTTTCGTGGGATGTTTCAGTTATGTATGGTACTATATTGAGGGCACTTGGAACTAGGGTTTCACATATATGTGGATAGGGCGTATTTCTCTAAGAAAAAATAAAGGAGAAATGCGCCTTTTGTATATTCACATTTCTTTTGTTCCATTGTAATCTACGTTATGATGAGTGTAGGACATTCACCATAAGGAGGGAGCTTAGATGAAGCGAGTGTTGTTTGTTTGCACTGGAAATACATGTCGTAGCCCAATGGCAGAGGCGTTGCTTCGTCACTATGGAGAAGGGAAGTTTGAGGCGAAGTCTGCTGGTGTTTTTGCCAATCCTGGAAGTGACGCATCTTTACATGCAAAAGATGCATTGGCAGAAAAAGGGGTTAAAATAGCGCATGCTTCGCAGCAAATAACGGAAGAATTACTTGAGTGGGCGGATATGGTTCTCACGATGACGGAAAGCCATAAGCAACTTGTGCTTGGGTACTATCCGAATGCGGGGGAGAAAGTGCATACATTATATAAATTTGTAGAAGGTACAAGTAAAGATATTTCAGACCCATTTGGTGGTTCTCTATCTATTTATCAATCAACATTAGTAGAGATGGAAGAACTTATACAAACTTTATTGGAAAAACATTCAGAAGGTTAATGTTTCGTGTATAATACGATATTGGAGATGATCTTGCTCGGAATGAGCAAGTGAGTATCAGTTTTTTTGCAATCATTCATCAGTGGGGGGAAGAACCCTACTTGATAGAAGTTTCACTAAAATTTTGGAGGGGTCAAAATGAAAGTAGTAGTAGCATCTGATCACGGTGGAATGAATATCCGCAAAGAAATCGTAAGTTTATTAGAAGAGCTAAATATTGAATATGTTGATTTAGGATGTGAATGTGAAGCAGGATCTGTTGATTATCCTGATTTTGCATTTCCAGCGGCAGAAATGGTTGCAAATGGTGAAGTAGACCGTGGTATTTTAGTTTGTGGAACAGGTATTGGTATGTCAATTGCAGCAAATAAAGTACACGGTATTCGCTGTGCGTTAGTACATGATACATTTAGTGCAAAAGCAACAAGAGAACATAATGATACAAACATGTTAGCGATGGGTGAGCGTGTGATTGGTGCTGGTTTAGCGCGTGATATTGCAAAAATTTGGCTGACAACTGATTACGAAGGTGGACGTCACGAAAATCGCGTAGGGAAAATTAAAACATACGAAGCGAAGTAATCTTTTATTAGGACATACTATCATTTGTTGAACCAACCTGTGAAAGGAAGAGGCGTCATGACGGAAATAGTAAAGGTGAAAGAGCAGCTACAAATATCGCTTTCTGATTTTCAAGAGCAAGCTTCTTTACAAAGCGGGCAAATTTTTGTAGTGGGCTGTAGCACGAGCGAAGTGCTAGGAGAGAAAATTGGAACATCAGGAACGATGGAAGTGGCAGAAGCGATTTTTTCTGAGCTAAAACAATTTCAAGAGCAAACTGGCATAGAATTGGCATTCCAATGTTGCGAGCATTTAAATCGTGCTTTAGTAGTAGAGAGAGAAGTAGCAATGAAGTATCAATTTGAAATTGTAACCGTTACGCCTGTTAGATCAGCTGGTGGTGCATTAGCAACATACGCCTATCAAAATCTAAAGGATCCTGTAGTAGTGGAGTTTATAAAAGCAGATGCAGGTATGGATATCGGTGATACATTTATTGGTATGCATCTAAAACATGTTGCAGTTCCAATTCGTACACGTGTAAAAGAGATTGGAAGTGCGCACGTAACGATGGCCAAAACACGTGCGAAACTTATTGGTGGGGCACGTGCTGTATATGCGGAAGTAGAAGAAACAGTTACTTGTAGCTAAAAATAAAGTAAAATTTTAATCAGTGGGTGGCTTCATCTCCCGTTGATTATTAGCTCGACCAATCGGACCTTTACGGGCAGTTGATTCCCCACTTAACCTTTTGCTTTTGCTGAATTTTGAGGTGAAGGTCTTACTGCCCGTTCATGCGGAAGTAGAAGAAACAGGGATACAGTATCTTTCGTAAAGACGTATGTAGTCTGACTTCATAAAGGATAAAAAGAAAAGACCGAACTCGGTCTTTTTTTCTTTTATGATATAGAAAGTCATGTTAGAATGTAGTTGAAAACATGAAGGTTCGAAGGAATTACAACTTGAATTTTCGTTTTTTCTGAATAAATAAGAAAAAACTGTTGGGAATCGGTGTAATTCGTTCAGAAAAGGGGGATTTTGGTGGATCATTTAAAACGTCAAGATGAAAAAGTATTTGCTGCAATTGAGGCAGAACTAGGAAGACAGCGTTCAAAGATTGAGTTAATTGCTTCAGAAAACTTCGTAAGTGAAGCTGTAATGGAAGCGCAAGGTTCTGTTTTAACAAACAAGTATGCGGAAGGATATCCTGGTAAACGTTACTATGGCGGTTGTGAGCATGTAGACGTAGTAGAGGATATCGCACGTGATCGTGTAAAAGAAATCTTTGGCGCAGAGCATGTAAACGTTCAACCACACTCTGGTGCACAAGCGAACATGGCTGTATACTTCACGATTTTAGAGCAAGGCGATACAGTACTTGGTATGAACTTATCCCACGGTGGTCACTTAACACACGGAAGCCCTGTTAACTTCAGTGGGGTACAATACAATTTCGTAGAATATGGCGTAGATGCTGAATCACACCTCATCAATTATGATGATGTGTTAGCAAAAGCAAAAGAACACAAGCCAAAATTAATCGTTGCAGGTGCAAGTGCATACCCTCGTGTTATCGATTTCAAGAGATTCCGTGAAATCGCAGACGAAGTAGGTGCATACTTAATGGTAGATATGGCACATATCGCAGGTTTAGTTGCAGCAGGCTTACATCCGAACCCAGTACCACATGCACATTTCGTTACAACAACAACACATAAAACATTACGTGGCCCACGCGGCGGTATGATTTTATGTGAAGAAAAATTTGCAAAGCAAATTGATAAATCAATCTTCCCTGGTATTCAAGGTGGACCACTAATGCACGTAATTGCTGCGAAAGCTGTTGCGTTTGGTGAGGCACTTCAAGAAGACTTTAAAATATATGCACAAAACATCATTAATAATGCGCAGCGCCTAGCGGAAGGTCTTCAAAAAGAAGGACTTACACTTGTTTCTGGTGGAACGGACAACCATCTTATCTTAATCGATGTTCGTAACCTAGATATTACAGGTAAAGTTGCAGAGCACATATTAGATGAAGTTGGTATTACTGTAAACAAGAACACAATCCCATTTGAAACAGCAAGCCCATTTGTAACAAGCGGTGTACGTATTGGTACAGCGGCGGTAACATCTCGCGGATTTGACTTAGAAGAAATGGATGAAATTGCAGCAATCATTGCTCATACGTTAAAAAATCATGAGAATGAAACGGCATTAGAAGAAGCACGTAAACGTGTAGAAGCATTAACAGCAAAATTCCCAATGTATACAGGTCTATAATAAATTGAATGAAGACTGTTAAAACACATCTTGTTTTAACAGTCTTTTTTATTTCTGAATCTAAATTTCAATATATAGTTTTCGGGATGTAATGTGATGAAGATTTGCTTCATAATGTAGAAAAGTAATAATGATGGACAGAAGAGCATACAGTACTCTTTTAGTATGTATACAAAACGTGAATAAATTTTGGATATATAATGAAGGATACGAATTCCATAAATGGTAAAGATATTAGGTATGTTCATAATCAAATTGAAACTTTTCCAAATTTGCCCTTGAATATTAGTAGCGTTTTCTTTACAATCGTAAATAGTGTAAAACGGCGTGTGCACACGCATGAATATCATCTTAAGGAGAGATTCACATGGGAAAACTGTATGTATTTGATCACCCGCTAATTCAACATAAGATTACATATATTCGCGATAAAAATACAGGTACAAAAGAATTTCGTGAATTAGTGGATGAAGTAGCAAGCTTAATGGCATTTGAAATTACACGTGATCTTCCACTTGAAGAAATCGAGATTGAAACCCCTGTAAGCAAAGCGAAAACAAAAGTGATCGCTGGTAAAAAGCTTGGTCTAATTCCGATTTTACGTGCAGGTTTAGGGATGGTAGACGGAATTCTGAAATTAATCCCAGCAGCAAAAGTGGGACACGTTGGTTTATATCGTGACCCGAAAACATTGCAACCGGTAGAATACTATGTGAAACTTCCAACGGATGTAGAAGAACGTGACTTTATCGTACTTGATCCGATGTTAGCAACAGGTGGTTCTGCGGCGGAAGCAATTAACTCTCTGAAAAAGCGCGGTGCGAAGCAAATTAAATTAATGTGTATCGTAGCTGCACCAGAAGGAGTAAAAGTAGTACAAGAAGAACATCCTGATGTTGATATTTATGTAGCGGCATTAGATGAGAAATTAAATGACCATGGTTATGTTGTTCCAGGTCTTGGCGATGCTGGTGACCGTTTATTTGGAACGAAGTAAGACAACAGACGAGAGGGGGTTCCTGCTCGTCTTTTTTTATGTAAAAACATGGAGAGGGGAGGGGCAATGGTATTTTTTGTATATGCAACATAACTTGCATATCTTTCACATATAATATAGAAGTCGAACGTCTAATAAGCTCTGTATTGTAGAGGAAAAACGTTATATCGTAAAAATATAATCGTGACAAACTTGTGAACTTTTTCTTCTATTATAAGGAGAAAACTTGAAGAAATTTGATATCTTTGGCCAGTATTTAGAAGGGGAACGTTTTCATTTTTGGCAGGAAATGACTAATACTCAAATTTTTAGATTTTTTACGATTTCTCGTTGACAGTGCTAATACCCTATTGTATGCTAACTACGGGGATGGATGGTAGGGCTTTCAGTGACAAATTTGCATCTATTCCGTGACAAAAAAGTAAACTTTTTATTTTGTATAGAATTTATACAAAAAAATGAGTTATTATTAACACATCGTGAATGAGGGTTACATATTGGAGGGATGAATCCTTGCAAAAAAACGATCGCAACCCAGTCAAAGCATATGCTTTAATGTCAGGAATTCTTGCTCAGCTAGTCGGTTCCATTCTTGTTGGAATTTTTGGTGGGCAATGGATTGATAGTAAGGTTGGAACGTTTCCGTTGTTTCTCATTATAGGCTTATTGCTAGGATTAGGAACAGGGATTTACGCAATGATTCGACTCATTCGACATTATTATTCGGGAGAGCAATGATGATAGACGTACATGGACTTGTCCAAAGACAAAAGAAATATATGTACTACTTGCTTGCGCTTCTAGTGCTAGGATGGGGATTTACCTCTTACAAGGATGTATTTCTTGG
>Ga0102589_1003608_pt1 | contig 15804 bp, 10 predicted proteins | sample AraplaMF_Col_mLB_FD_76858 | JGI IMG/M metagenome (GOLD analysis project Ga0102589, IMG submission 76858) | Arabidopsis root microbial communities from the University of North Carolina, USA - plate scrape MF_Col_mLB | ecosystem: Host-associated > Plants > Roots > Endosphere | place: USA... | reverse complement strand
TTTTGGAAACCCCAAAGCGAGTAGCAAAAATGTATAAGGAAGTTTTTCAAGGTTTAGGTCAAAACCCTTCTGAACATTTGTTAAAAATATTTAATGAAAATCATGAAGAATTGGTATTAGTTAAAGAAATTCCGTTCTATTCTATGTGTGAACATCATTTGGTACCTTTTTTTGGAATAGCTCACATAGGTTATATTCCTAATAATGGAAAAGTAACTGGGTTAAGCAAATTAGCTAGAGCTTTAGAAACCATATGCAAAAGACCACAGTTACAGGAAAGAATAACCAATGAATTAGCAAATGTAATTTTTGAAACTTTAGAGCCAAAAGGTGTAATTGTAGTAATTGAAGCTGAGCATATGTGTATGACAATGAGAGGTGTGAAAAAACCTGGTTCAATGACTATAACTTCATCATATAAAGGAATATTTAAAGATAATAGTACACTTCGAAGTGAAACCTTAAATTTGATAGAGAGATAGAATTATATTATTGATTGAAGTCTATGCAGTATAAATATTTAAAATAATTCAAACGGACAAGGTAAGGTGAAACGGGATATTTGTTTAACCTTGCCCTATTTCAATTTTATTATATGTTAATTACACATTAAAATTCATCATCACCAATTAAGTTACCTACATCATTATCCTTTGTAAGTCTTTGCTTCAAGTAATTTTCTTTTGTAGTTCTATCATTTTTATGCCCAACTGCAGCCGCTATGACATGAGGTGCTAGCCCCTTATAATCATATAAGTACTGTACATAAAAATGTCTAAAGAAGTGAGGGGTAATTCGTATATTCTCTGTAAAAGGTAACTTGGTGTCCTTTATAATTTTAGAAATATATTGTGACAAATAATTCTCTCTATAAGCAGTATGGTTCTTTGTTTGAAATATAGTCCCACCATTTTTATTCCCAATGTTTACAGGTAACCTTCTCCGGATTCGAAATGCAACAATACGGTTAAAAATGTCCTTATTAATAGAAACAATCCGTTCATTATCTCCCTTTGTATCAACTGTTAAATAGTAACGTCCACGTATAGCGTCATACTCAAGATCTTCCCATTTGGCATGAGCGACTTCTGCAACACGTAATCCGGTAGTAGCCAGGACCGATAATAAAGCGTAATTGATTTCATTGTCCTTATAGTAATGTAGCAGATGCTTCACTTCCTCATATGATAACTCGCGTTTGGGTTTATGTTGTTTATTAACGGTCGTACTTAGAATCTCTATATGAAGAGGTTCCCGGATATATTGAATTTCATACAACCATTTCAAGTAAGAGCGGATTACACCAAGTTTTCTACTAATCGTAGATGCTTTGTACTTTTCTTTTGATTGATAGGAGAGTGCCTCCTGGGATAACCACTTTTGGTAGTTTCTGATATGTCGTTTTCTTAAATTCCTCCAAACTTGGCCAATTACATAATCTTTAACATCTTGCTGCAGAAATTCTGTACTTTGTTTGATAAAAAAATAGAACTGGCTTAGATCACGTGCATATAGAGTCCTGGATGCATCCTTTATACGTTTTTCTTGGTCAAAATGTGTTTGCCGATTTAAGTAGTAGTACAAAATTTCTTCATCTGAAAATCCCTCATATGTATATGAATCTTCTCTTTCGTTATTTTCCTTTTTAAATTCAGCTTCATTTATATAATCACGATTCCATAATGCAATTATGTTTGCGAAATTTTGTTTTTGTTTCTCTATATTTTCTAAAGAATTTCCACTATGAATTGTAATTAATTCAAATTTCATTGTTATTCAACTCCTTATTAATTTCTTTTGTATTTACTATTATACCTGAATTACATTCAAAATTATTTACATAGCAAAATTAAACTTTATAAAAATGAAAGTGTCATATAACCATAGAAAAACGCCCATTTTCTATGGTTATATCAATCTAACTTATATAACCATTTTGTTATCATTTTTAAATAAATATGAAAATTAATTTAATTAGTAAATATAAATTGTTTTTATTAAAGTATGTAAAAAGATTAAACTTTAAATATGTTATAATGAATTAAAGTTATATATTCTTTAAAATTAAAATTAGACTTAAATAATTTTTAAAATAAATACAAATGAAATACAAGAGGAGAGGAATTATGAATGAGAATCAGCAAATGATTATGAATACAAACGAAGTGAGGGAATATTTAGAAGTTAGTAATTTCGTTGTTAATAATTTAATCAAACAGGAAGAATTAGTACCAATCAACAAGGATACATGGCGATTAGATGGAAGTTTCCTTTTCAAAAGAGAAGATGTGGAAACAATTAAAAAGGGAAGGGAAACCGAAGGTATTACCCTTTACCAAGCTAGTAAAAAATATGGTATAAGCACATATCAATTAGAAAAATGGTTAGGGGATGGGGAATTAGCCGCTACTATACGGGAACATCGTAACCGCAAAACTAAATTCATTAGAGAAGAAGAGTTACTTCAAGTTATAAAACAATTTGATCAAGAAAACACGCTATATACATACTCACAAAAGTATAATACAGTCCTTTTCCATAAATATATTCAAAGTAATACGATAGCTAGGGTCATTTCTATTCCTAAGCGTGGTGATATTATGTTGATTGATGAATTTGGAAGTGAGTTCACCTTAAATGAAGCTATTAAATCGGGATTCGTACCAGCATACGATTTACCTGATAAACCACGTAGTCATCATCAAAGGTTTGTTAAATTCCGTTTACCTAAGTCCGATCAATTACGCAGCAACTCTTTCCAATTGATTGACTTAATCCTTCAGTACGTATCACCAAGAAACCTAAAGGTATCAGAAGAGGAGGGTTTTTGGTATTTCGATATACGCCAATCTCTGATTGAATTACCTATGGGTATGCAAATGGAATGGATTGAATACTTAACACCATATATAATAGAAGGAAAATTAATAAAGCGTGTAAATAATAGTATATATTTAGATAGTAGTAGCGTGACAAAACCAGTTACACTTTCTAGCAAAGAATATCAAGCAATTAATAAAATAGTAGAGAAAACCAACACTACCATTGAAGAATTCATTGCATCTGCTATTAACCAAAAAATAAAAGACTATCAGACTTCACAAAACTAAATCATAAAATAATTTAGTTTTAGTTAAAAAAGACATAAATTATCTATCTACGTTAATTTATGTCTTTTTTCTTTTTTCTTTTTTCTTTTTACTATCATTTATACAACTAAGATTACTCCCACAGCTACCTGATGATTACAAGTGATATAATCATAGACAACACTCAAAATTTTCAATAGGAGGGTATGATATGCGAATCACGATACAAGAATATGAAGTCAATGAAATAGATTCAGGACCATATGGAATAACAGTAGGAAAAGACGGAGCATTGTGGTTTACGGAACAGAAAGGGAATCGAATTAGTAGAATAAATGCTAATGGTGAAATAAATTCTTTTCCAATTCCAACAGCAAATGCAGGAGCTATGTCCATTATCTCGGATCAGACCGGTGACTTATGGTTTACGGAATATAACTCAAGCAAAATCGGTAAAATGTCGATGAACGGTCTTTTTGAAGAATATGTACTCCCCACAACGAACGCTGCACCTTTTGGCATAACGGAAGGTCCTGATGGAGCAATATGGTTTACAGAAATGAATGGTGGTAGAATCGGAAGAATAACAAAGTCAGGTGAAATCATCGAGTTTGAATTGCCTAATTCCAAATCATTTCCTTCATTTATTACTTTGGGATTAGACGGAGCATTATGGTTTACACAGAATCAGAACAATACGATTGGGAGAATAACCACTAAAGGTGAGGTAACAGAATATCCAATCCCAACACCTAACTCCGGGCCAGTTGGAATTACGAGCGGCCCAGATGGAGCAATATGGTTTGTACAAATCATGGGTAATAAAATTGGTAGAATTACGTTAAAAGGTGAGTTCAAAGAATTTGTTATACCCACGCCGAACGCTCGTCCTCATGCCATAATACCTGGGAAGAACGGAGATCTGTGGTTCTCGGAATGGGGAGGTAACCAAATCGGCCGAATTACAGTTGAAGGAGTTATTACGGAATATACGATACCTACAAATAATGCAGAGCCACATGGTATCACGTTTTGTCCAGATGGCGATCTTTGGTTCGCTGAAGAGTGCAATCAAATTGGACGTTTAACAATCATCACGTAATAAGGATATCACCCATCGCTATTAAGCTCAGAAAAGTAAATATCCCAAAACGAGAAAATTGACATCTCCAGTTGAAAATGTATAACTTTTTCGTTTTGGGGTTTTATAAAATTCTTAAGTTGATGGATGTGTGTTGCTATATCTATAAATTTTAAATTAGTCAATCTATCTTATAGGTATTTGTAAAAAATGAGTGGAATAAATCTCAAAATGAAAAGAATACTTATATCATTGAGGCGGAAAGAGAAATTTAGAAGTTATATTTTGAAATCTGTATTAAAATCAAATTTAGTGGAATGCTCAACTAAACCAAGTACAATAATAAAGAATTAAAGGGAAAATTCTATTTCGACATCACAACAAATAAGTTTTGTGAAAAACAAAACTTATTTAGTCTTAAGGGGCTAAAGTTAACTGTTTGGTATTAAAATGTTATATACTGGCTATGTCTTAGAAACAACCATGTAATCGATATTAATGTGTATAGCTGAATGTATCTGAAACTAGAAGATATTCATACTGACGAAAGGGAAGTGAATGATGCATTTATAAAGAGGCAAAAAAATAAACACTTCAAAACTTCGCACGAAATCCTGATTTTACGAACAATAATAGGGTTAAATAAAACTCTAACACAGTATTTAGGGGGTTTGAGCTCAATTGTATTAATCTTAGCGTATTGATATGTACCTGTAAAATTCATACTTCATATAGAAATTATTAAATACTGAGTTACTCGTTAATAATGTTTATAGTATATTACATTTTAATTTATAAAATCTTTTCTTATGTTGATCTAATAAAATCCTCATAATCTTGATTAGAATAATCAATTCATATTTGATAACGACTTTTAAACAGTTTCCACATATTGATTTTTGTATGAAGAATCCTTTATTTTATCTACATTCACATGTAATTTTTATTTATCAATTGGTTATCTATAATTTTCAATAGAATGATTACACTATCCTTATTCAATTTCGGGTACATTCTAGTAACCATAATTTAATTATGTAAACAAGTATGTGTAAAAATTGAATTTTACGCGAACTTGTGTTCGCGTATTTTTTCTGTTATAGTATATATGAGGTGATTTTTATGGATTACAGCAAGCAACGTCAAAAATCCGTACATCGTAAGAAATTATACGAAAATCTAAATGAAATGCCCTTTTACATAGAAGAATTTGTGGAGTACAAAGAATTGCATGATGCCTCTCCCTCCACCCTACTGAATTATGTATATGATTTTAGAGTCTTCTTTAATTGGTTATTATCTGAACAAATTATTGAATTGAAACCCATTAAAGACATATCCTTCTCTGATTTGGAAAATTTAAAGAAAAAAGATGTTGAAAATTTTATGAGATTTTTAAAACTACAACAAAACATGCAGAATTCCTCTGTTAACAGAAAAATTTCAGCCTTAAAGTCTTTATTTAAGTACCTTACTTCCCTATCAGAAAATGATGATGGAGAATGTTATTTTTATAGAAATGTAATGGCTAAAATAGAAATACATAAAGATAAAGAAACATTAAATGCTCGTGCAAAACGTATGAGATCTAAGATATTTCATAATGATGACGATCAAGAATTTTTGAATTATGTTAAGTATGAACATGAAAAATCTTTAACAAAACATCAGTTATTCTATTTCCTAAGAGATAAAGATCGTGATGTAGCTATCCTCTCCCTCTTTCTTGGTAGTGGTATTCGTGTAAGTGAATTAGCCGATCTTCGTATGGAGGATATAAACCTAAAAGAAAGACTAATTGATGTAATTCGCAAAGGAAATAAAGAAGACTCAGTATGGATTACCCCAATTGCATTGAATGATATTGAAAAGTATATGGAAATTAGAGATAACAAATACGCTCCAGGGAAAGAATTAAAAAATGTGTTTTTATCGAAGTATAAACATACTGCACAGCCTCTTTCGGTTAGAGCTATCCAGGATATAGTAGAAAAATATACGAAGGCCTATGGCAAAAAAATGTCTCCTCATAAATTAAGACACACACTGGCGAATAAGCTATACATGGAGGAAAAAGACTCGTTACAAGTCATGCAACAACTTGGGCATACCAGTCAAGATACAGCCTTGTTATACACTCAACTTGGAGAAACAACTATCAAAGATAGTTTGGGGCGAATTGGAAAAAATAAAGAATAAAAGTTCAGCGACACATCTATTGCTGAACTTTTATTCTTTTCTCATCATCTTTGATTTTATTATATAAAAAAATACATAGTTTAAATTCAACTTTAATTAGTATATAAGAATTCCCTTGTTAGAGAGATGAGAAAAACAGAGAAATCTAGATTCTCATATTTGTTGTTTAAATTAAATCATAATATAAATAACACTTGAATAGATAGGAGTTCCCCACTTCTCTTATCTTGTACAATGTAGGGAGACATGAAAATGGATATTAACATTTAAATTCATTTTAATACCCAAAAAGGCAGGCATAAATTTATGCTTGCCTTCCGTTCTCAAAATTAATTACACCTAAAACAAGGTGGGATAAAGCAAATCTAAATACTGACTTCTACCCTCTATTTTTTACTTTTCTAAAACAATTTCTGCTATTTTATTAGCATATTTTTTAGAGTCAAATCCATCATAATTACTTAGGACTACAACGGACAAATATTCTTTTGGAAACCGCATAAAGTGTGAACGATAACCCGCCCAACCTCCTGAATGTTCCAAGTGCCGATAGTTAAAACCTTCAGCAAGTCTTAGCCCAAAAGCATAATCTTCATTGTCAATAATTGTATCCCCAGTTGGAGAAATTTCCGGACCTATTTCGCTCATTCTTTTAACAAGATTTTTTCCACCAACGGTACCTGTGGTTAAATTTTCTCCCCATTTTACCAGGTCTTCAACTGTTGTATGAACTGCCCCATCCCCTGTATGTTCCCAAGGGCTCTCATAGATTTTATATGTTCCTTGCTCATTCCTCGAATATCCATTAGCAACTGATATAGTAGTTGGGTAGCAATCCACAATTGTTGTGTCTTTCATGTGTAAAGGATCAAAAATACGTTCCTTTGCAAACTGACGTAAAGACTTGCCACTTACCTTCTCTACCACTAGTGACAATAAAAAATATCCTGTATTGCTATACTCAAATTTTGTTCCAACCGGGAACCTTGCAATTTGATGACTTTTAAGGTGTTCTAGCGATTCTTTTACAGTTAATGTGTCCGTATATTTAATATTTGCTGCTTCAGCCAATTCCATATAATCAACTAGTCCACCCGTGTGATGAATTAGATGTTTCAATGTTACAGGTTCAGCATATGCACCTATAGAAGGGACAAATTTTACAATTGAATCATCTAAACTCAATTTCCTCTCTTGTTCTAAGAGTAATATAGAAAATGCTGTGAATTGTTTAGAAACTGAGGCTATATTAAAAACGGTTTTGGTAGTAATGGTTAGATTTTTCTCTATAGAAGCTAAGCCAACTGCACCTTTATAAGTTACGCCGCTATCAAAACTAGAAATATATGTAAATCCAGGAGATTTTGATGAAAACTTTTTTAATAATTGTTTAATCGATTTATGCGTCTTTTCATTATATGAATTATTCACCTCAATCACATACCCTTCCCTTTAAATGATTAGAAATATATTAACCTGTTATCTTTTCCAATTACACATCTTACTTCAACTCAAAACGACATATTTTATATTTAACTACAATCATGCACCATCACACTAATTTCTTTAGTTTCTAAATTCTTCTCTTTATAGAGAACTTTAATTTAGTGAGTATTATTATCCCCGAATTTACGAAAGTCCCTCTTTCAATTCTAAAATTACTCATGGCAACTTAATAGATATTTTCTAAATTGGGTCAATAACATCTAAATCAAAGATGTTATTGACCCAAATACCTATTTTACTTTCAGATTTAGGACCGATGTACTAACGAATATGAAAACTATTTACCAGTCCTCTGTAAAGATAGGTTTGAATAAAACATTCATCTACCTTAAACCTTGTTTCAAATTTAGTTATAGTCTACAAATTTTATAGTCTTCGTCTATAGTGTTTTACTTTTTCGATATGAGAATCCAAATAACCTTTTTAAACAACTTTGTTCACAAAAAAGCAAAGGCGTTCCAAATCTTTATTTTTCATTGTAGTTTCAAATGTAGGATTGGGTAGTGATGTCCTGCATCATCTGTAAGTCCCCCATTAACTTCAGCTAACTAGTTCAAGTGAGAGAGTCAAGAAAGTAATCCTATATCTTTTGCCTTTTGTACGGCTTCTTCTCGATTTTTAACTCCTAGCTTCTCATAGAGATTGGAGGCGTAATTTCTTACCGTTCCGTTTGATAAGTAAAGTGTCGAAGCTATTGTTTTATAACGGCTTCCTTGTGATAATAGTTCCAAAATCTCTAATTCTCGTTTCGTTAATCCATACTCTATTCCAACTGATCGTGATTCAAATAATCCTGTTTCTTCATTTTCTTCCCACATCCTATGGAACAAGTCATGAGTAATCATCGTGCCTCCTCGATAGACTAGACGAATTGATTCAGCTAGTTCACGCGAATCTATGGATTTCAATACATATCCATCCGCACCATTTCGTATGATTTCTTTTGCCCTTTCTGTATTTTGGAAGGTTGACAGAATGAGTACACGAATGTCCGGCCATTTTTTCTTAATCATTTTAGTTGCATGAATCCCATCCAGATTTGGCATCTCTAAATCCATTAATACTACATCTGGTTTTAGTCTCTCGCACAATTCCAAAGCCCGTTCTCCATCTTCAGCCATTCCCACTACTTGTAAATCCTCCAGTCCACCCAAAATTGTATGAAGACTTTCTCGGATAAAAGAATGATCATCGACAATACACAGGCGAATTTGTTCGTTAGCCAGTTGTACTTGTTTCGGTAAAACACATGAAATTAATGTCCCTTCCCCTTTTTTGGAATAAACAATGACTCTTCCTTGTGACTGACTTACACGCTCTTTCATTGCAGTTAATCCAAAGCCATCCTTCCACTCTTCTACCCCACAGCCATTATCCTGTACATCCAATCTTATCTGTTGTGGTTCAAAATGAAGTGACACAGTGATTTCTGTGGAATGCCCATGGCGAACAGCATTTGTTAGTGATTCCTGCAAGCTCCGATATAGTGTCATTTTTGATTGTTTGGAGACCATATACTCTTCCCCTATTATTCGAGTACGTACATTTACTTTTGCATGTTTCTTAAATTCCTCTGTCAATTGTTGTAGTGTGGTAGCTAAGGGAAGCGACTCTTGTGATAAATCTAATTGGTGTAAATACAGTCTTACTTCTTCCATACTGTTACGGGCCAATTGTAATAATGAATCTAGCTGATGCTCTCCTTCTTTAGACTTTAATTCCACACGCAATGTTTCCATCCCCATAATAATTGAAGTATAGGAATGCCCCATCGTATCGTGTAAGTCTTTTGAGAGCCTATCACGTTCCTCCAGTAATGTAATCCGCTCAACTTGGGATACGTATTGTTCCAATACATGTTTCTGGTTCCGAATAATTTCACTTTGACGGTAATTAATAGCCAGTAAACGAAAGAAAGAGCCCATAGCAAAAGCTAAACTGAGTTGTAGGATGATTACCCATAAATCTGTCACTTCGGAAAATATCGCAATGAGCAACGGGAACAAAATAATTGTGATAGGACCCGACCAGCGGTAAGATTTATGAACGCTATTTGCCGCAATCATAAAAGTTGGCATTAAAAAAGCAAGATACGCTAACGGAAATAATAAAGTTAAATAGAAACAAACTCCGCCAAATAATATTATTTCAGTAAATAAATAATAGCGATAACTGAACATTAAACAAATCCAAGGTACTGAAAATGAAACGACTTCCCAAAGGATTATGATCCAAAGTGGTACTGTCAAATGATCTTGTTGTTGGATAGTCGCTGATATCAATGATAGCCAAATAATAAAGCGTATACAAAGTAAGGCCCAATCATACCAAAACCATAGTTTTAAAGTCTTAAACAAATTATCACTCCTTTATAGCTTTAAACATGAAACGCGTGTACATTCCAATAATTCGAACTAAGTCGTTTCCAATAAGATTATGTATCCAGATGAGAATGAAACCAACAATCATGACAAAAATTGCTGTCTCCCATGAATTCACAGCAATGCCCAATAAGTATATATTAAAATATTGAAAAAGTAAGGGGGTAACGATACATACTATTGGCATTACATACAGTAAAACAGCACATATAAGACTCATTATTCCGACAAAAATTTTCTGCATGAGCCAAAAAATAGCCCTCCAGTTGCTATTATTAAGGATTGTATCTCTCGCTTTAATCCATTTATCTCCCTCCTCTTTTTTTTGTGGTTCGAATAACTCTATCGATATATCTGTATAAACCTTCGTCTGAATACGTTCATACTGAACAAACGTGTGAGTGGTTTGTAGCACCCAAGCCAACAAGGGAATACCCAAAAAGATAATCGTCATTACTAATGCAAATGTAATGCTGACCAGATAGAAACAAAAGTAAAAGAATCCGGATACAAAGGTAAATAACAAGAAATAAAAATCTTGCAAAGTTTTTTGAGCTGATGCTTTTGTCATTAAAATCTCTCCTCCTCATTCATTGCTAATGTGTTAAAAGCTACTTTTTGATTCTAAGTATTTTTCTGTCACATACGGTAGTGTCAAAATGTCATGGTTTCTATGACATAGCTATTAATACAGCCGGATCCCACTCAATTTTTGTTGTTCTTTATAAATATGACAAAAGTTCACTATCGACTATGACTCGCCGCTTGCTACACTCTGTTCATACACTAACGAGCCACTAACTCGTTGTGCTAACAAAAAATCCTAATCAAATAAAGGAGCGTACAAAAATGAAACAAGCAATTAACAAATTGGGGATCGTTGCAATTCTTCTTTCTTCTTCAACCATGATTTCTGCGTGTTCCCAACAATCATTAGAAGCTGGAAAATCAAAATCCTCGGCAGTCACGACCGATGTTCAAATGATGAAAGCACCCAATAATAAAAAAGAAGTAGAATCTTTTGCTGATCCGTTATTTGAGGAAAAAATGAAGAAGTACAATGTAAACGGTTCTAGTTTTGTCGTCGTTCATGATGGAAAGGTCGTCGTCAATAAAGGGTATGGGTATGCTGATATAGAAAAGAAAATTCCCGTCACTAAGGACACGGTCTTTCAAATCGCTTCAGTCTCAAAAACTTTTACTGCCTTAGCTGTGATGCAGCAAGTTGATAAAGGAAAGCTTAAACTAGATCAAGATGTACAACAATATCTAGGTGGATTGAAAATACCTAATAAAACAGGAAAACCCCTTACCTTGTTTGATATGCTCACTTATACCAGCGGGATAGATTTTCCCGATCTCACAACAATAACTGGACCTGAATACGTTCATAATAGTATACCGATGAATGAATTTTTCTCTAAACATATGCCAACGGTGGTGCGGCCACCAGGGGAAGCTTATACGTATGACAATGTCTCATTTGCGCTCGCAGGGTTTGCAGTAGAAAATGTTACTAGCACCCCTTTCTCAAAATACATGGAAAAGAACATTTTCAAACCATTAGATATGAAATCTACAAGTATGAGCTTTACGTCTGATCTTCTCAAAAGAATGGCTACACCTTATGGTCCCGCCGGCGATCCGATCCCAATAAGTGGGAGCGGTTTAAGGGATGCACCACAAGGAGGCATTTTATCTACTGCGGAAGACATGTCAAAATACATGATTATGCAACTACAGAAAGGAAAGTTTAAAGACAAAGAAATTGTAAGTGAAAAAAGCATGGATATGATGCATGCCTATCAGGTATTTGATGATAAGACGATTCCTATTGCGACAATTGGATTTGAAACGCCTTTTAATGAATTTGCTAACGGTCAACACGTTGTAATAAAAGGGGGAAGCATGCCTGGACAGCAATCATTGTTGATTTTAGTGCCTGAGCAAAAAACAGCATTCTTCATGTCTTACAATAATGATTCAATGATGAGCATAGACGTGTATGAAGCTCTTATGGATCACTATTTCCCTGCTAAGAAGAATGAAGTAAAAACAAGTTATCTCCCGTTAGAGGAGAAAGAATCCCATAAATATTTGGGTTTGTACCAAAACACACGTTTAGCTGCAATTCGCACCCACTTTACCTATGAAAATGGGAATTTGGTCATGGAAGGTGGAACAACTGGAAAACAAGTTCTCAAAATGATTCATCCATTGTTATTTGAAGATTCGGAAGGCAACAAAGTTGCTTTCAAAAAGAATTCGGCTGGAGAAATCGCATATTTTCACTACAACTCTCCTAAAAATCTAGGTTTTATGGCTGATGCACAAAAAATTCACACCAAACCGTCTTTAGCGGATGTCCCGCAAAAAAGTAACTATAGAAGCCATATCAATAATCTTTACGCTTTAAACATCATGGATGCTAAAAATGGTAATTTATTTGATCCAATGGGCACTATGACACAAGGAGAATTTGCTGATTCCTTGTTGCGTGCACATGGATGGGGTAGTTTGCCAGATGAATCCAAAGAGGCCAAAGATAAAATTACAATAGGCATTCATGGGTATGACCGTACGGCTCCGATTACCCGACAGATCGCAGCAACCATGATTCAAAACGTAAAGCAAATTCAAGACTTGAAACCGATTCAACCTGATAAAGCTATTAAAGTTAAATTACTTGATGCCGCAGATGACTGGGCAGTCCAATCGATTCAAGCACTTGCCACCCAAGGAATTCTAGACCCTGATACTTCCATCAATGCTGACGGATCCTTTAACTTCCGTCCGAAGGATTTGTTACTGCGTCAAGAAGCAAGTGCCTTGCTGGATCTAGCTTTTGGCTATTCTACATTGCCTATTAAACGACAATAGATATTCATTCTAATTTGAATCATAAAAAAATTGGATGCTAGTATTTTATCAGCATCGAGCTAAAATAAAACAAGAAATTTAACTTTATCGTTTTCCGACAGAAAACTCTTTCCTCAAAAATGTGAAGGTGTGAAACACCAATTTTAGGTGGGAGATGAATGTCGGTTGGCATAGGCCAACATGTTTGCTAGCATTTACTTGTACAGATTGCTCTTCGAAAACTGAAGATATGAGGTTGGTTGCAGAAAGACGTTGCAACCGTAAAATCTTCAACGTTCTATCGCCCCACGCTTGCCGAAGTTGCGAAAACCAAGCTAAAGTAGGGAGTGTGGTGCGTCAACGTACAAAATACTTATGTTCTCACCGTAGGGACTACGGGTAGAGCCTGCTAAGATAACCGGTGGATACATCGGTGTTCGCAGGAATCTCCCACTTCAAACAGTCCGTAAGGACGTTAAGTGGTGAGTAGTTCAAAAGATCTTTCAGGAAACGGAAACGATTCGAAGCATAACCCGATTCATTTGAAGTTTTTACATTTAAATAAGGAACCTATTAGGAAATATGATAGGTTCCTATTTTGTTATATAAATAATTTCAACTTTGATATAAGGGTTTAATAATGCCAATTAACCGAGAAATATATCCACTTCCCTACCTTAAAATCATTCTAGAATTGTGAAATAAACCGATTCAAAAACAATTACTTTTGGACGATTAGGATAAAAATAGCAAGGAACTTATTTTAAGTTCCTTGCTATTTTTATGAATTCCTGAACATAATAACCTTCTGCTTGTTTTAATTCTGTAGAAGGTTTATAAGATATGTATATATTTCTATAATGTCGCTCCGGTAGTTCATATATTTTTATATTATCACATGATTTTAAGAAAAGCCTTGGTCCTATTGAAATACCTATTCCTAAATCAATCATTTTCACTATCGTATTGCAGTCACTTATATATGAATGAATCTTAGGCTCTATACTTTGCTGATTAAAAAATTTCTCAACTTGATTTCTGTATGGTGCTGCTGGCATAATAATATTATTTTGATCAAAGAAATCCTTTAAAGGGCAATCTACTGGAATTAACTTTAAGTCCTTTGGTGTTGCTATAACTAACTCATCTTCTAAAAATAGTACTGACTCACATCCGAATCCCTCGTTAATTGTAAAGCCAAGGTCAATTACTTTATTTATAATCCATTCTTGGATTTCATCATAAGTCCCCTCAAACACTATAATTTCAAGAAACGGATACAATTTATTAAATTCTTTCATAATTGGAGGTAATATATGCTTTTTTACACTTGTAAAGGCCCCAATCTTCAGTGTTTTAGGCAATAATTCATTATTAAAACTAGTCTCTATTAATTTACGGTTTATTTTTAATATCTGACCAATATACTCATAAGCTTTAGTGCCATGAGGAGTTAAAGTAATTGTCCGACCAGTTCTTAGGAATAAAGACGTTCCTAATTCCTTTTCTAAGCTAGAAATTGCATGGCTTACTGCAGATTGCGTCATGTTTAATTTTTCGGCAGCCTTTGTAAAACTCCCCGTTTTAATTACTGATTCAAAAATTTCATACTTAATAATACTCATGAGTTTTATTCATCCCTTGCATTAATATTATTCATTTTATTTAATCCCAGTCATTAAGTATACTAATATTAACATATTGAAGCTAGACGAGTAATGATTATCAAATGTTATATTACCTTAATTTAATCTGCAGATTTTTTAATTACTAAGCATTCTTCAATAATTATATATAACTTAATTATTATAATCGGAAATAATATATGTATAGATATACATATAAATATATTAATTCTGTATCGTTATAGACCTAGCATCTATGGTGTATAAGATTGATAATTTATTTTATTCTTAACAATGTAAAGGTGGAAAAACTATGAAAAAGGTTGTTTTTTTAGCTATTGGTATGTTTGCCTTGGGATTTGATGCTTATATTATTGCTGGGCTTGTCCCTGGAATTAGTGATACCTATCAAAAAAGTGCATCTCAAGTTGGGCAAGCGGTAAGTATATTTACATTATGTTATGCAATATCCGCTCCACTATTTGCTTCTCTCTTAGCAGGTAAACCTATAAAAAAAGTTCTATTGACTTCAATAATTATATTTGGTCTTGCAAATGCATTAACTGCAGTATCTCCAAACTTTTCGGTATTCTTAATATCAAGGGCAATTGCTGGTGTTGGTGCTGGATTATTTTCTCCTTTAGCTGTTGCAGGCTCAACTATGTTAGTGCCTGTAGAAAAGAAAGGACGCGCACTTGGCTTAATAATCGGTGGCATGAGTATGGGAACTGTATTAGGTGTTCCTATAGGTCTTTATATCGCGGACAAGTTTGATTGGCAATCAGCAATATGGTTTGTTGTACTACTTAGTTTAATTGCTGCTATTAGTATTCTTAAGTTTCTACCACATGTTCCAGTCACAGCACCACCTGCTATGAAAGAAAGACTTGCAATGTTTTTAGATAGAAGAGTTACTATCACTGTTTTAATAACATTTTTTGCAAGTATTTCAAGTTTAGGTTTATATACCTATCTATCGCCATTATTACAAGATCTTGATAACTCAAGTGATTTAACAATTTATTTATGGGCTTGGGGATTGGGTGGATTATTTGGAAGTATAA
>Ga0102589_1003606_pt1 | contig 15811 bp, 15 predicted proteins | sample AraplaMF_Col_mLB_FD_76858 | JGI IMG/M metagenome (GOLD analysis project Ga0102589, IMG submission 76858) | Arabidopsis root microbial communities from the University of North Carolina, USA - plate scrape MF_Col_mLB | ecosystem: Host-associated > Plants > Roots > Endosphere | place: USA... | reverse complement strand
ATTGGATTAGTTGGAACGCCGTATGCGGTGAAAGTCGCACGTACGGTGTGAACAGGGGGAAAAGGGGGCGATAATTTCAAACCCTTACCTATCTGTATTAAGTGAAATACTTCACAAATAGGGGCGTGTTTTATATTAATAACTAAATTCGTCTGCGTTTTTCTGCTTTCGGATAAATTTTTAACGAAGGGGAGTACAGTACCTGATAATGTAATTAATGAATATTATTCGGTTAATCTTTCATTATAGTAATTTTGTCAGGCAGTGGATATTAACATTGGTATATTCCCAAAAAATAATTCTTTCTTACAAGTATTATTGACAAAAATCTTAATTTAAAGCCCGAATGAGCAGCCCATGGTTGCTTTTTTTTATTTAAGTCTTTGACATTAGTTGAACAAAAAGCTATGGAAAAAATATTAATATTTCAATTAGATGCCTTAATTATTATGGTAAAATATGGATAGATATGCTTTTGGAAAATTATTGAAAACTGATAATTTTAGAAGGAAGCATACGATGATTAATGGTTTACCACGATGTTTCAATTTTGTTTACTTTCGCTTGGATTATTGATTTTTTAATTACACAAAAAATACTTTTTAATAGAGGTGCTGTTACTGTTATGTATATTTCAGAACTAAAAATTGTTAATTTTAGGGGAGTTTCTAGAGAATCCACTATTATTGAATTTAAAGAAGGAATTAATGTGATTATTGGTCAAAACAATGCAGGCAAAACTACAATAATTAAAGCCTTAGAGTACTTGTTTAATAATAAATCTTCTAAAAGAATAAGTATTAACGATTTTAATCACAATATAGAAATTGAAGAGCTAAAAACTGAGCCACCTAAGATTAGTATATCTGCAAAATTAATAGAATCTGAAAATGAAGAAACTTATTCGGATGAATTAGTTACTGTTGCAAACTGGTTAACTAATATTGGAACACCTTACGAGGCTCAAATTACGTTGGAATTTTTCTTGCCTGAATTAGAAGTTGATAAGTATAAAAGGCTAATTGGTAGTATGACAAGTACAGATAAAAATGATTATTGGAAAGCAATTGAGCAACATTTTTTAAAGAAATATGTTAGCGGAATGTATGTTGGAAATCCAGAACTACAAAATCAAGTGAATTCTTCAGAACTCTCACGATTCGATTTTCAATTTCTAAGTGCAATTAGAGATGTGGAAAGAGATTTGTTTAAAGGGAACAATGTACTTCTAAAAGAAGTAATTGATTTTTATATGGACTATGATATTAAAACTGATACAACCTTAGAAGGACATGAAAAACTAGAGAAAATTCAAGTTAAAAAAGATAGTTTCTCCAATGACTCAAAGCAGTTATTAAAATCTTTGAAAGATAGAATGAGTCAAGGGGAAGAAGAAATTTTGAAGTATGTAAAAAGTACAGGTGCAGGTATTGACAACTCTAAACCGATTTTTGACGGTGAAATACTCGATACTGAGTTATATTCAGCTTTAAGATTAATAGTTGAAAAGGAAACCGGAATTAAACTACCAGCAACAAGTAATGGTTTAGGTTATAACAATCTAATATATATATCTTTATTACTTTCAAAAATGCAAAAAGATTCATCAGAGGAGTATCTTGGTTCTAATTCTAAAGTGTTTTCAATTCTAGCAATTGAAGAACCTGAAGCTCATTTGCATCCCAGTATGCAATATAAATTTCTGCAATTTTTAAAGAGTAATAAGGAGTCTGAAGTAAGACAAATATTTATTACCTCGCATTCTCCAAATATAACTGCTGCTGTAGATCTTGAAGATATAATTGTTCTTCAAAAGTTGAATATTGAAACTGGAACCGAAGAATCTAAAGAGATCATAAAAGCTGCTTATCCATATAAAGTATTTGAAACTGGAGAAGGTAGTGACAAGTATGAAGAAGACAGAAAGTCTAAAGATTATGTGAAAAGATTTTTAGATGTAACTAAAGCGGACTTATTTTTTGCAAAAAATATCATACTAGTTGAGGGGATTGCAGAACAATTAGTTTTACCGGAATTTTCTAAAAGATTAGGGTTATGTTTAGAAGATAGTCATACAACAGTTATAAATATTGGGGGTAGATACTTCGATCATTTTCTAAAATTATTTGATATAGATAAATCTCCTTATGCAATTAATAAAAAAATAGCCTGTATTACAGATCTAGATCCAGTAAGAAAAAAAATAAATGCTATAACATTAGATACTATAGAAGATGAAGTAGAGAATGATTCAAGCAATTGGGAAAAATGCCATCCTATATTTTTAGGTTTAAATACTGATTTATTTGAGTATAAGGAAACTTCTAATAAACTTATAAATAATAGCGAGAGTTATTCATCTAACATAAAGGTATTCACACAACCAATTGGATTGAGTTCGACTTTCGAATATGAGTTGGTCAGAACTAATCCAACTAATAATGTTTTTGTAACGAGTTCAATTTCTAACAAAAAAGAGTTAAGTGAATTATTCGAGATGGTCAATCGAAATGAATCTTTAGAAGAGTTAGTAAAAAAAATCAGGAAATCTAATTATAAAACTGAACTAACAGATTCTTTACAATCCAGAGTCTTAGAAGATAATAGAGATAATAAAATAGCACTTCTTGCAAGTAGGTATCTTCTATCTGTAAAAAAAGGAGAAGCTGCACAAGAAATTGCCTATTTGATTAGTACAGATGAAGAGGGGTTAATAAGTCCTCCCGATTATATAAGTGAGGCGATAAGATGGATATCTCAGTAGCGAATGAATTAGAATCAAGTTTAAGTCATATACCAATTGATGAAAACTTTAAACTTTACGCAGGTCCTGGAGCAGGTAAAACAACTTTTTTGACAAACCATATAAGACATATTCTTAAAAATTCTAAAAAACTTAAGAAAACTAGACAAATAGCATGTATTACATATACTAATACAGCTGTAAATACTCTTGTTCAAAGGTTAGAAGGCTGTAATGATACTACAGAAGTCTGTACTATTCATAGTTTTTGTTATAAGCATATAGTCAAGCCATATTTGTGGCTTTTAAATGATATTTCAATTCCATTAAATAAGATAGATGGTCACGAAGAAATTAAACTAAGAAGGAGCCAACTTAGGGAATTTAAGTCAAGTAGTCAGCAGTTACATTTTAATGATGACAAAGCTTTAGTTGATGCATTAGGAAAACTAAAATGGGTGTTAGAAAATGGAGAGCCTACCCTCAAATTTTTAAGATATACTGATGGGCGAATTGGGACTTATTCTATTAAGAGGAGCTCGTTTATTCTTTACAAACAATTACATTGGTCCGAAGGGAAATTGAGTCACGATGATGTACTTTATTTTGCTTTTCGAATAATAAAAGAAAATCCGGGAGTATTAGAAATTATAAGAGCTAAATTTCCTTACATTTTAATTGATGAATTTCAAGATACTAGTCCTATACAAACTGAAATTATTAAAATGATAGGTGAAGGTGAGACGTGCATAGGTGTTATCGGTGATTTATGTCAATCAATATACTCCTTCCAAGGTGCTAATGTAGATTTATTTAGAGAATTTTCTTTGGATAAAATGAAAGAATACTATTTGTCTGGAAATCGAAGATCCACAAATCAAATTATTAATGTATTAAATCATATCCGTGAAAGAGTAGACTTTAAGCAACATTCACCTACAGGTTTAGAAGGTCCAGCCCCTATAATTTTAATTGGAGAAAAATCTAAATCTGTTTCTTATTTCAAAGATAATTTCGAAAAGGTGATGTTTTTATCATATAAAAACATCAATCAAACTGAACTTAACATTTTAGTGGAAGACTCAGATGGAAATAGAAGTTGGAGAATATATTATTTAGTTCAATCACTGGAACTTGCTAAAAACCTTGATATTAAACAAGCAATAAAATATATGATGCAAGCATATCGGAAAGATAATGTATTTACTGAAAAAGAAGCTTTAGTAAATATAAGAAGACTATTGAATTGTTACGATGACTTTCAAAATAAAAATATTACTTATTTACATAACGAATATATTGTTGGTCATAATGAAGTATCAGGTAAGATTACTAGAGGTAGAGTAAAAGAGTTATACGATGGATTAACATATAAACAGTTTATTAGCCAAATAAAAAGTTTAGAAAATGGGTCAATAGATTATAAAACAATTCATCAATCAAAAGGTGAAGAATATGACACTGTTTGTATTACTATCCCATTTAAGAATGGTGGAAGTGAACTCGAATTTCTTATTAACCCAGATATGAGTAAAGAATCTCATAGGGTTTACTATGTTGCTTTAAGTAGAGCTCAGTATGGATTAATAATTAATTTGGAATCTATTAGTGAAGAAAATAAAATGAAACTCGAAGAAATAGGATTCAAGATAGTTGAGTTAATTGAAAAAGTAATTGTTTAACACTTAATACACAATTAATTTTGTATTTTCACTTCTTGGATAGTTGATGACTGGGCTAAATGGTTTTTCTACAAGTCTAAAATGAAGTAAAGTAAAAATTTCTCTCCAACTACCATGAAAATTAGTTAGTTCTGATATAACAAAATGACAATACTTAAGAAAACCCTGCTCAATCGTTAAAAAAAAGAGGAGAGCTTAAAACTAAAAAGTCTAGTGATTACAGTTGACTGGATAAGGTCAGTATCAGTATAGACAATTCCAATTAATTTTCATTCGCTGTGGTGCAGCGCTTGCGCTGCATGGGTGGCTAACTGGCGCATTAGTTGAACAACGATGGACTGCTTCGGTGGTTCTTTTTTTTGCCAATGTAGTGCAATAAGAAAAACTTATGACTTTATATTGAAAACCCATTATTTTCTTAATGAACAGTATTTGATATGTTTAAGGAAATAGAGGGGGATTGAAATGAGAATTTTTGATGCACATTTTCATATTATTGATTTTGATTTTCCAATAATCGAAAACCAAGGGTATTTGCCACCGAACTATATCGTAAAAGATTATCAAAATCACATTACTGATTTGAATGTTTTAGGTGGTGCGATTGTATCAGGGTCTTTTCAAGGATTTGATCAAGCTTATTTAATGAAAGCACTAAAACAATTGGGTTCAACATTTTGTGGCGTAACTCAATTACCTTTTACTGTGATGGACGAAGAAATAATAAATTTAAATGAAAATGGGGTAAAAGCATTACGTTTTAATATAAAACGAGGTGGTTCAGAAGATTTATCGAAGCTCGATTACTTTGCTCGGAGAGTTTATGATTTAGTTGGCTGGCATAGTGAACTTTATATTGATGCAAAAGAGTTATCCGAAATTGCATCAACTATTGAAAAATTACCTGCCATATCAATTGATCATTTAGGATTATCTGAAGAAGGATTACCACATTTAATAAAGCTGGTGGACAAAGGTATTCGAGTTAAAGCCACTGGCTTTGGTCGTGTAGAATTGAATATCAAGAATGCCATAAAAATGATTTATGATATTAACCCAGACTCACTTATGTTTGGTACTGATTTGCCATCTACAAGGGCGAAAAGACCCTTTGAGTACACAGACATTGAATTGATTCAAGGTCTATTTGATGAAAAAGCTACCGATAAAATCTTGTATACGAATGCTTTAAAATGGTATTTCAAGTAATTCAACTACCATGAAAATTAGTTAGTTCTGATATAACAAAATGACAATACTTAAGAAAACCCTGCTCAATCGTAAAAAAAAGAGGAGAGCTTAATTAAAAAGTCTAGTGATTACAGTTGACTGGATAAGGTCAGTATCAGTATAGACAATTCCAATTAATTTTCATTCGCTGTGGTGCAGCGCTTGCGCTGCATGGGTGGCTAACTGGCGCGTTAGTTGAACAACGATAGACTACTTCGGTGGTCTTTTTATGTTGTACTAATAGGCAGGATAGATGAAGAAGGAATTGAGTAATTGGAAATTGAATTAAAGAACACAGGTTTCATAAAAGTGGGTGAGAATTTGTCAGTTAAGAAATATGAATTATTAAAAGCATTCCCAACAAGTTTAGAAGATGATGTGATGGTGGTTTTACGTATGTTTGACCAAACAAACAATTTGGATTTTTCGTATTGTTTTGAGGTTACCTTTTGTGGAAGTTTGCTTATTATTCCTGAACGTATTTACTATAATGAACCCTCTTCATCACAATTACATTCCTTAACGGAACAGCAACAAATAATATTAGCTTGTTTACTTACCAGACATCACAATGGTTATCTTAGAGAAAAAAATTTAAGAAAAGTAATTCAACGAAGCAATGACTATAATTGGATTATTCCTTATTTAATTCGTATAACTGGTGAATATGTAACCGAAATTTTACAGGTGATTAAATCCAATTTGGATAAAGTTAATAGAGCGATAATAAAAGATTTCATAAATGATAATCCAAGGTTTTATAATACAATCGAAAGTCGAGTGGCTAGTTATTGGGATTGTTACTATCGGAAAAAGTATCCAAATAAAGGGGATTATATCGGGTTTGAAATCATTCGACATTTCCGATCCTTATTGAACTAACTGGCGCGTTAGTTCAATAACAGATCGGCTGCTTCGGCAGTCTTTTTTGTTGCGCTAAATGTTTAACAAGGGATTTTATTATTCTACGGAGAATTGATTATTTAGATTAAATCATTTGTGAAGAAAAAAAATGATAGCAAACATATTAAAAACTTGAAAGGGAAGTAAATGAATAATTTTTTTTCGTTTCGGTTGGTGGTTATACTTCAAATTCTCATAGTAGTTACCTTTTTTTTATTTAATTATTTAAGTCCTAATTTCAAATATTCATATAACATTTACATAAGTATAATTGGAAGCCTTCCAATATTTGCTTATTTAACAAAAAGCGGTTCAAAATATAGTTGGCAGATTTTAATTCTTAGCATTTTAGGGACAATATTTATTTTAACTATTTTACCATTGGTTATTGTTGTGGTATTAGGCTTTATATATATATTAACAAATTAACTTTTTTGAATTAGTTTGTGAAACGCTTTCGATATGCGAGTAGAACAAAATAGATATTACTAATAACCGAGGGGGGACAGTTAGTGACAAAAAAACAATTCAAAATTACGTCAACTTCAATTTTTATTCTTTCAGTATTATTGATAGTCGCTATGTTAATAGATACGTTAATTACCTATCGTATTTACTTGCAACATCCCGAATGGTCAGCATCTTTATCAGCCTTTTTGTTAGCAAGAGTAGCTTATTATGGAATACCAGTAATTGTGGGATTATTATTATCATTTATTTTTAAAAAGAAGGCAATTAAATAATAAGCGATTAGTTGCAAGATCTTTTCACAAACAATTATGACCAAATCAAGATGGATGAGTTTTTATATTGAACTAACGCATGCCATAGTTACATATATTTAAAGAGGTGATTTAAATCATAAAAATTACAGGAACCTCATCATATATAAACGTAGAGTTTGAAGAGAAAATAGTTAAAATACAAGGTGAATTATTAATAGGTGGTTTTGTAGCGTATACTGATTCAATAAAAAAATGGGAGCCACCGTACGATAACATTGAAGTTAGTGAAGAGATTAAAAAAAGTATTGTTAGTGCTGTAATTGATCAAACAAAAAACACAAATTTCAAGATTGAATTTGAGTAGAATTTAAGATTTCTTACTCAACTAACGAGCGCGTTAGTTCAATAACACAAGGGAGCTGATTGAATAATCAGCTCCTATTTCACTATTTGGCAGTATGTTCAATAATAAAAGGACTTCGTGAATAATTAATAGAACTAATTTATTATATTGTAAAAAAAGAAGTGTTATTTTTATACAATTCCTAATTTTAATGAAAGGAACTGATTTCATTGTCCAAAAAAGTAAGAGACATCATGAAATATCGAAAAATCTCATTAGCATGTTTATTCAGTGCAATGTTTATTTGTGTATTAGATTTTGTGATAAATAGCATGTTCTTAGCGAAACTTTCGTGGTTTCTCATCTTCCTATTTGTAGCAATAACAATCATCTTCTGGAGATGTCCACAATGTAAAAAGAGATTGCCATTTCGATTTAATATCAATAAAGACGTACATGATTATTATCGCTGTCCTTATTGCGAGACAAAGTTTTTAGACGGAGAAATCCTTGAGTAATTGCAATGCTTATATTATTAGATAAATGTGATCTTATTCAACTAAGGAGCGCGTTCGTTAAATAAGAAAGGACACTACATATTGTATATATAGTGTCCTTTGATTGAAATATTTATTTAAAGTCTGGATAATTTTTTATCATTAAATACTCATTTTTCCTTTTTCCTCTTTACCTAATACCTTAACTCGTTTATTAGTAATGAATCGTTTAATGACATACCAACCAATAACGACGCCAATAATATTCAATATTAAATCATCGATGTCTGTAACCCTATCAAGAGTATGAGTAAAATATGTGATACTAAGTTGTATAAGTTCAATACTTAAACTTACCAAAATACCTAAGAATAAAGTACTGGACAACCTAGGGAACTTTTCCCGTAATAAACCTACAAATATAGGGATAGGGAATAATAAAGCTATGTTTCCAAGAATCTGTCCCCATTTAAACGCCATTACAAACTCTTTTATAGACTTAAAAGGTATCAATTGAAGAGATTGGCTAAGCAACCCTTTCGTTTGTACATCAGTAAAAATCATGGGAAAGAAAACTACTCTAATCAGAACTATCAAGTAAACAACAAACAAAGCGAAAAATAGTGAGTTTTTTCCATTAATATTATTTCTACCTATCGTAATATGAAATAGGAAATAGGAAACCATAATCAAAGCGAAAATTACTATCGCTATTATTGGACTCAAATCAAAATATATAACTGCTTCCATAGTAATACCACCTCACAGAATTAAGCTAACTTCTAACAGTGATTCAATGATTTGATTAATCTTGATTATTAGCATTGGACTCACCTAATAAATTGTATTTAACTATATATCATTCATCAATATTATCGTTTCTATAATAATGATTGTTATCAACTATGATAATTAGTCTTTTTTAATGCCATAAACAAATATAGATAATAACCGTTCTAAATAAATACTTAATAAATATCACTTAAACCACTCACAACTATATAAATAATAAGAATCTAACAAATGGTTTGATAAAATAAAATATGATATCCAACTAACAAGTGCGTTAGTTGAACAGAATGATCGACTGTATAGTCGATTTTTTTTAATGCAATAAATGGCAGTTCAATAAGAATAATTTAGTATAATATAAAATATCGATACGTTTAATTTGAAGAGGAGATGATGAAATGATTAAAGAATCTCTTGAATCTTTTGATTGGATCAAGCTAAATATTGATGAACTGGAAAGTAGTTCTCCTCAACATAAAGGACATTTTGTATCTCATTGTATTCCAAAAGGTTATAGTCATTACTGTAAAATTTTTCATCCAATATATCGTGATGAAAAGATTAAAGATGAACATCTCTTATGGAGTCAATGTCAAGATGATGAAGATTTTATAATAGGTGAAAGATTGTTATATAAGGATTTGGCAAATAAGTTTAATGTTAAATATACAAAAGAAATAAGTACAAATACATTTAGCCAAATACACGGGAGTTTACCAAGATATATAATATCTCCTGATGAAGGAGATATGGAAATTAATTTAGTTGAAGAATTAGTTAAAATCTTAAAACCATTAACCAATGAACAAAAATGTTACTTTCATTATTATTTTTTAAAAACTGAGGACTGGTACGGAGATGATCTACTATTTAGTGGTAAATTAGAAGACGTTTTAATTTATACGATCTAAATGGTTTACGAGGCTCACCTACATATTGGTGGACAGAAGATAAGAGTTGGTGTTTGTGTACTGATTATGATCTTGATTTTTCATTAATAGGCGGTAATAAAGAAATCATAGATGTAATTTTATCAAATTCTGAATTAGAATGTATCGAAGTTGATATTAATACAAGAATTGATTATAGAGCTGATTGGAGAAATGTCCCAAGTAATAAAAATAAGTAATAACGATATTGAACTAACGAGCGCTTTAGTTCAACAACAAATAGAGGATGATCCTTTTTCGATCATCCTCTATTTTGCTAAATGGCATTTTAGTTTAATAAGAAATTAGATAAAAAGGGTTTTAGAATGTCTTTATCGAAGAAACCTATTTGTTAAATTTTTTAATGAGGAGAAAAGATTAAAAGTGGAATTTAAAACACCTAAACATATAATTGCTGTTTCTGCTTATGTAACTAATCAAAAGAATGAGGTCCTATTAACTAAAGTCCATTGGCGAGCTGACACTTATGAAATGCCAGGTGGTCAGGTAGAAGAAGGAGAAGCACTTGACCAAGCTGTATATAGAGAAGTTTTTGAAGAAACTGGAATTATTATTGAACCTATTGGAATTACAGGCGTGTATTACAATGCTACAAAGCAAGTTTTATCAGTTGTCTTTAGAGCCAAGTATTTAAGTGGAGAAATAAAAATTCAACCTGAAGAGATAAAGGATGCAAAGTTTTTTGAGTTGAATGAATTAAATATAGAGCAATTTATAACACGCCCACATATGAAATCAAGGACATTGGATGCAATGAAATTTAAAAGTACCACTCCATATGAAACATGGGAAGTAAATCCATATAATTTGTTAAGTCGATTAGAATAATCTTATTGAACTAACGAGCGGGTTAGTTAAAGATCATTGAGTTGCTTCGGCAGCTCTTTTTCTATTTCAATAAGGTAAAAGGAATGTTTTCCTATTCAATGAATTAAATATAATAATTAATTGCATTGGAGGAAGCTATGAAGAGTTTAAATTTTAACGACCTACTAATGAGTTTAGTATTCTGTATATCAATAACTTGCTTAATACCAAGTAAATTTATAATTGAAGGTGTAAGTCGATACAAATTTGGATTTCCCTTTTCATTCATAGAAATATTTCAAGACAAACCAAACAGTGAATGGTTAGGTAATAATTTCTTTGGTGGTAATATGGGAATGAATATCAATCCAATTACCTTATTCATAAATATTATAATCATTTATATGATAATAAGGTTTGTAAAAACTAGATTTAAAAGAGCTTGAAGTAAGGTAATCCTTATCCAACTAACGAGCGCGATGGTTGAAGTTCAAAAGCAGCCAATGGTTGCTTTTTTTATTTAAGTATTTGGAAGGTTAGTTTAATAAAGAATCATGTATAATTAAATAAAAAGTCCATCTTAGAGGAGTAAGTAAAGTGCCAGCGATTGATTTTACATTAGCAAAAAGTAAGAGAAGAAGAGATTGGATTGATACCGATATAAACTTTCGTTTCGATGAAAAAATTCACGTGTATCTATCAAATAGAGAAAAAAATAATACAAACATGCGTTTACTAATTTACTTAGATCAATACAGTGACAAGTTATTTACAGAAAATGAAATAAAAGAATTAATCAATATTAGTGAATATTTGTTAAGTAAATACCAAGCAGAATATGACAGAATGGAAAAAGAGATAAGAAAATTTGCAATGGGAATGAAAGCTTTATGCTTAGAAGCAATTGAAAGAAATTTATTAATCGTTTCGCTTGGTGATTAATAAATAAAACCATATTTTATTCACGGATTTATATAACTAACTGGCGCGTTAGTTCAATTAGATAGGGGAAGGTTCTTTATTAATGAAGGATCTTATATTTTCTCCCCCGCCGTTCCTGTGTCAATATCTATATAATCAAACTCTAACCTGAATGATAGATTTCTATAAAAACAATAAAGACCAGTTTCTTTTAAAAAAGAACTGGTCCATATCTTAATTATATTTCTTTCGCTCCTAAGTAATTTTTTTCCCAATAACTATTTTCCAAGGAGGAAATAGTTACACCTTTTGATGAGGAGCTGTGTATGAACTTATTACCTCCGATATAAATACCAGCATGCGAGGCACCAGGTTTATAGGTTTCAAAAAAGACCAGATCGCCAACTTGTGGCTTAGACACCTTTTTCCCCTTTTTATATATTTCCGATACCGTTCTTGGCAAATTGACATCTGTGCTTTCTTCGAAAACGTATTTTAGGAATCCGCTGCAATCAAAACCTTTTGGCGTTTTCCCTCCCCATACATATGGTACATTTAAATACTTTTTGCTGTTACTTACTAATGCTGAAGATTTATTGTTTGAGCCAACATTAGCAGGTTGAGTCTTCTTTTTAACGCCCAATGCTATATATGTATTTTTACCTACAATACCGTCAGGCTTTAAGCCTTTGCTTTTTTGAAACTTTATTACTGCACCTTTAGTGGCTGTTCCGAAATAGGTAGTTGAATTTGTATTAAAATATCTCTTTTTCTTTAAAACTTCTTGTAATTGTTTTACTTCAGTATGAGTCATTCCGCTTTTTAACGTACGATCTCCTAATGCAGCATTACTAACCAATGGATTTGATAATAATACTCCGGTCACCACAAATGATGCTATAATCTTTTTCATTAGAATTTACCTCCGATAAAACCTTTTTTATGATTTTATCATCCTAAAGTTACATGGGTATTTACCTGAAATTACATTATTATGACAAAAACATTCAAATTATTTGCTAAAATGACAAATGGCGCATGGCACATTTTTCTTAATGAAACTATTTAGCTATTAAGTGGATACCCTGGCTCCAGTATCATTAACTACTAATTTGTAAGTCTTCTTCAACTAACTGGCGCGTTAGTTGTACAAAACTTTGGAGCTGAATGATCCGTTCATTTTTAACTATTTGGCCGTTAAGTTTAAGTGATATTCTTCACAAACTGGTGCTTAGCTTTATATTTGATCCTCTAAATCCATCCGATTTTTCTTACTACCGGACAAATTTTTAAAGAAGGGGAGTAATGTATAGAACCATTTTAGGCCCTAAAAAAGCACCCCATAGAGATGACATTTTTCTAGTGTCTACTCTATATAGTACATTTTACATATTCGAAGATCCTTTTTTAATTATATAGCTAATTCAACAGGGGTGTATGAAAATCGACGATATAAATTTATGCTCAATCCCAACTTAATTAATCTTTTAAACTAAATTTTCAATTTTGCACTATTAACATTAAAAGAAACATTATATAAATTAACTTTGTGCAGATTAATTAATATGATCATGTTATATATATTTTTTTTAATATATTAGGATAAAACCAACAGACAAGCAGTAGCAGTTTATTAATTTAAACATATTACTATACAGATTGTTTTAAAGAAGGAGAACGAGGCAAAAGAGGTTTACCTGGAGCAGATGGTGTAGCTGGAGCAACAGGTGTAACTGGTCCTACTGGTTTAGGTTCGATCATACCTTTTGCATCTGGAGGTCCAATCATTATGTCCACTATTTTAGGTGGATTAGCTGGAACAGCAGGTCTTTTAGGCTTTGGAAGTTCAGCTTCAAATGTTACACTTGTAGGCGGAACAATTGACTTAACTGGAACTGCACTCGGTCCAATTATCGATTTTGCATTTTCAGTTCCTGAAAATGGAACAATCACATCTATATCTGCTTTCTTTAGTGATACTGTAGCACTAAGTTTAGTAGGTACAACTATTACAATAACAGCACAATTATATAGTGCTCCTGCAAATAGTAATATATTTAATCCAGTCGTAGGTGCTTCTGTAACTCTATCACCATCACTTACAGGAATAGTTTCATTAGGTGATATTAGTAGTGGGGTTACTACTGGATTAGCTATTCCAGTAACTTCAACAACACGTTTATTAATGGTCTACTCAGCTACTGCAGAAGGACTGAGCCTTATTAATACTGTTAGCGGATATGCAAGTGCTGGAATTAAGATTGTTTAGTAGAATTACCACTAACACAGAATTGACTAAATATCTTTAGTTTTACTTATTCTAGCAACAAACACCTTGTGAAGTATTTATAGAAGATAGTAAACTTCAATAAAGATAGATTTGCTAAAAAGTTTGTTCAATATGTGTTTAAAAAAGGATCTTGAATAAGATTCTTTTTTTTATTGTCGATGAGCGTTTTTATGTAAACCAGGACTTAGTTGAACAACGATAGACTCTACGGTGGTCTTTTTTTTATTTCTCTATCGGGCAGAATTGTGGGGAATCATTGATTTTTTTCTAATAAAAACTGTGTTTATCTAATTGCTAAAATTAATTTTTCAGCTTTATTATATTTAAAGTCGATTATGAAATAAGACTATTTTATTGTTAATCCCGAACAAAAATAAAACTATTAGAATATTGTAAAGGACAAGCTATCAAATCAATTTTTAGTAGTTTCTGCATAGATATGTGTGAGTTTCTATAAAAGAGATTAAAAAATTTCAACTATCGATAGCTCAGATACTAGAAGGTATAGGAGTGAAGAAGATTCAATAAAAAAGCTGAAAAGATAATAGAGAAAATTGCTTACAATAAAAGTTGAACTATACGTTTATTTCTTGGTGCATTAATTAATTCTGCATTAGGGGGATCAATATGAGATTTAGAGTGAAAGTTAATTTTGAGAATGTTACTTACTTTTCCTTGTTAGTAGTGCTAACAATCTCACTTTTTGTTTTTAAAAAAGATAGAGAGATTGTGTATTTGATTTTAGGAGCACTTCTTGGTGCGTTTACAAAAGGAAATTTAGAAAAAAAAGAGGATGAATAGTATGAAAGATGTACAAAAGTATTACCAACTAGCAATTGAAGCATCTAAAATAATAGAGTGGTTACCAGAGGTAATCCTTTCACAATGGCAAGTAGAGACTGCTCATTTTACTTCGAATAACTTTTTAAAGAATAATAACATTGCCGGTCAAACTTGGCAGACATATATGCCTTTATCAATTAAAGGGAGTGCAAGACCAAAAGGTGAAGGTGGATTTTATATTAAGTACGCTAATCCAGTTGATGGCTACGTAAATTTTATTGAAAAAAATCCACGTTATTCTAAAGTAAAGAATTTTAAGACTGCAGAAGAACAGTTTAAAGAAATTGCAAAACAGGGGTGGGCAACAGCTCCTAATTACGCTAAAACACTATTATCCGTTCATAATTCAAACATAAAAAAAGGTATCTATAAAATAGATAAATAGGTAGATTTTCCTTTTCCAGGTACTTTTAAATAGGGGATGAGGGGGGGGACGGTATAAAAATACAGAATAAAGTTGGAGTTAAAGTTGACGGAATCTTGGAGGAAATTGTTTAATTGAATTAGTAAAACCTTGTATCCTTAATTGGGTACAGGGTTATTTTTCACGCTAAAACATTATAAAATAATTAATCTATCTACAACTTTTTATTAAAGTTGAATACATTAAATTGTGGACATAATTCTCCTTAATGAATCACGTAGAAAAAGACATTTGTTCAATCCTCATGGCAATGTCTTTTTTTATTACAACACATAGCTAATTCGCTCGATACATAGAATTGAGGATTGAAAATGGGATTGTAAAAGAATCAGCAATTTCTGTTCCGGAAGGTAAAAAATAACCCTGTAGCCTAGTATGGTTACAGGGATTGTTTTTTTAAAAATTTTCAAAGTCATTTTTTTTGAAAATACTAAAATCAGTCAGATGTTTCTTATTCGTTATTATTTTTAAAGTTTATTAGTACTCCATAGTTTGTCCCCCAGTCAATATTTATAGATTAATCATAATATAAGAATATAGCACGATTTTTTTTTTAGAAAGGAGAATCTAAAATGGCACTTCAACTTATGAAAATTGTAGTTGATGCTTCTTCAACTATTGAAACTGTCCCTACTGATACAAGATTCTTTTATGTCACTAC
>Ga0102589_1003605_pt1 | contig 15825 bp, 18 predicted proteins | sample AraplaMF_Col_mLB_FD_76858 | JGI IMG/M metagenome (GOLD analysis project Ga0102589, IMG submission 76858) | Arabidopsis root microbial communities from the University of North Carolina, USA - plate scrape MF_Col_mLB | ecosystem: Host-associated > Plants > Roots > Endosphere | place: USA... | reverse complement strand
GTCTAGCGAAATCAATGGATAATTATTTATGTTTACGTAAACTTGAAGATGTAATGAGTGGACGAGCTCCAGAAGTAATTGAAGATCTATATTATGAATTACCTCAGTTTGTATTTGATCATGGAACGATGCAAAACTTTACGCATTACGGTGATCGAAAAGAGTTTCCACTATTAAATGACGAAGAATGGTCAAAAGTATCATGGGATTATTTCCAAGATTGTTTCACATGTGATTCTCGTCATCGTTGTGGTCAAACGCTCTCTCGTGAACACTACCGTAAAGCAGCAGATTTAATTATTTGTTCTCAAGATTTCTATATGGATCATATTTGGACATATGATGCTCGTAAGCGTGAAGGACAAATGCCACTTTTACCAGAAAGTAGCTGTGTTGTCTTTGATGAAGGACATCTTGTTGAGTATGCAGCGCAAAAAGCACTAACTTACCGTTTAAAACAAACGATGATGGAACAACTCTTAACAAGGTTATTACAAAATGATATTCGCGAAGAGTTTGCTCATTTAGTTGAAGAAACAATTTGGCAAACAGAGCGATTCTTTGATGTTTTACAAGAGAATAAAAAAGAAATTGCTGGTTCAGATCGTCTAGAAATAACTGTGACAGAAAAAGTAACTGCTGAGGCGAAACGACTCTATGCGAAAATCGCGGAAGTCGGTGATGCATTAGTATTTGAAAGCGAAATGTATACAGTAAACACATACGATTTAAATATCGTTGACGAGCACTTAGATGTACTAGAACATTCACTTCGTCTTTTCATGCATGAGAAAAATGTAATTACATGGGGAGAAGAAGGCGATGGTGCATTCACGTTAGTTATTATGCCGCGTGCAGTAGAAGAAGTACTACAGGAGAAAGTATTCTCAAAAAAAATTCCGTATATTTTCTCTTCTGCTACACTATCTGAAAATGATTCGTTTGCATTTACAGCAAATAGTTTAGGTGTAAAAGATTATTTATCATTCTCAGTAGCTTCTCCATTTGACTATGAAGAGCAAATGAAAGTGTACTTACCATCGTATAACCAGGAAAATGAATGGGAACGAAAATGTCAGTATACGCTTGAAAACATTCAAAAAACAAATGGACGTACGCTTGTATTATTCCGTACAACAGGGGAGCTTGCAGCGTTCAAAGAATATGTGAATAAAGAGCAAATGTCTGTTCCGTTCTTATATGAAGGAGACCAAGAAATTAGTCAGCTTGTTTCACGTTTCCAAAATGAAGAAGAGACTGTACTTTGTGCGGTTCACTTATGGGAAGGTTTAGATATTCCAGGTTCTTCACTATCACATGTGATTATTTGGTCACTTCCATTCCCTCCAAACGATCCTGTGTTTGAAGCGAAACGTAAGCACGTTAATGATCCGTTTTGGGATGTAGATGTACCGTATATGATTTTACGTCTTCGTCAAGGAATTGGACGCTTAATTCGTACAAGTGAAGATAAAGGTGTTATTTCGTTATTCTTATCAGAAGATGAAAATGAAAAAGTTATAGAAGTTGTAAAAAAAGTACTTCCAGTAGAAGGTAAAGTATTGTAAAAGCTTGGCATTTGCTGAGCTTTTTTTCTTTTTAGCAGAAAAGGACTTTATATCTTTATGTCGAAATATAGGTGAGATAGAAAAAGGAGGCAATACAATATGACGATCGCTACATATGAAATTGAAAAAGAATTTTTAGCATACGTGAAAAAGATAGAAAATTATGGAGAAGCATTGAGTCTGATATTTTGGGATTTGCGTACAGGTGCGCCGAAGAAAGGTGTGGATCAGCGCTCTGAGGTAATAGGGATGCTTTCGTCAGAGGTGTTTTCATTATCGACTTCTGATGAGATGGGAAGATACTTAAAAGAATTACAACAGTTAATTGCAGATAATAAAATTTCTGAAACAACGAAGAAAATTGTAGAAGAATGCCGCAAAGAATATGATCGAAATAAAAAAATTCCACAGGCCGAGTATGAAGAGTTTGTCAAATTACAAGCAAAATCGGAAAGTGTTTGGGGAGAAGCACGTGAAAAATCTGATTTTGAAATGTTCCGACCATACTTAGAAAAAATTGTTGAATATAAGAAGAAATTTATTGCATATTGGGGTTATGACACTTATAAATATAATACGCTTTTAGACATGTATGAGCCAGGAGTTAAAGTAGAAGTATTAGACCATGTGTTTGGACAACTACGTGAGCGGATTGTTCCGCTTGTAAAAGAAATTGCTGACTCAAATAAAAAATTAAAAACAAATGCTTTATTTGAGCATTTTTCAAAAGAACAACAAAAGAATTTCACTTTAGAGTTACTAAAACAATTAAATTATAATTTCGAGGCTGGCCGTCTAGACGAAACAATACATCCCTTCGAAATTACATTAAATAGAGGGGATGTTCGCATTACGACTCGTTATGACGAGAAGGATTTCCGGATGGCAGTTTTCGGAACAATTCATGAATGTGGACATGCTGTATATGAACAAAATATCTCAGAAGAATTAGAAGGAACGCCACTTTGCAGTGGTACGTCGATGGGAATTCACGAATCGCAATCACTATTCTTTGAAAACTTTATTGGGCGTAATAAATCGTTCTGGAAGAAAAATTATGATGTATTGAAACAATTTAGCGATGGGCAGTTTGAAAATATGTCTGTAGATGAATTTTATGATGCTATTAATGAATCAAAACCTTCCTTTATACGTATTGAGGCAGATGAACTCACATATCCGCTTCACGTTATGGTTCGTTATGAACTGGAGAAGGAATTATTTGATGGAACATTGGAAGTCAAGGACTTGCCGGCAGCGTGGAATGATAAAATGGAAAGTTATTTAGGTATCCGTCCAGAAACGGATGCACAAGGTGTGCTACAAGATGTACATTGGTCAGATGGATCGTTTGGCTACTTCCCATCTTATGCGCTTGGTTATATGTACGCAGCGCAATTTAAACATAAGATGCTAGAAGAAATTCCTAACTTCGATGCATTGCTAGAAGAAGGAAATGTGACGCCAATTCGTGAATGGCTTACAAAAAATATTCACCAGTATGGTAAAACAAAAAAACCATTACAAATATTAGAAGATATAACAGGTGAAGGGCTAAATGCGAATTATTTAGCTGATTATTTAGAGGCGAAATATAAAGAGATTTATGGGTTATAAAAAAGAGAAGGAGCTGCTTTTATGTGCAGCTTCTTTTTCTGGATTAACATTTTACTGTATATGTGCGTTACTTAAGGAGGAGGAAGAGTGAATTATACTTTTGAAGTGATGACACAAGATCAGGCAGAGGATATTGCATACAATTGGCATTATGAAGGGGAATATTCTTTTTATGACTTGGAAGCAGATCAAGAAGATTTAGCTGAGTTTTTAGACCCTAACATACGCGAAGAAACCACATTTGCTGTTAGTGAGAATAATAAGCTTGTTGGTTTTTTTAGTTTTCATAAAATAGATATACATACAGTAGATATTGGCCTTGGAATGAAACCGAGTATAACAGGAGATGGGTTAGGAGCAGATTTTGTACAGGCTGGCTTAGTGTTTTGTAAGGGGAAATACAAACCGCGGTATATAACATTATCAGTGGCAACATTTAATCAAAGGGCAATTAATGTTTATAAGAAAGCAGGATTTGAAGCAGTTGGAACTTTTATTCAAGAGACAAATGGAAGTCGCTTTGAATTTTTAAAAATGATGTATGTGACTATATGTCTATCAAGATAACATAGTTTTGAAACGGTTTGTTTAGTAGTGATATATGTTTTTTTATGGATTCTATCGTATGTAAAAAATACATTTTTTGAAATTTAGGGGGGATGAAAGTGGGTTGTTTTGATAATTTCGATTTTAATAACTTTTGGGATGACAGCGAATATGCAAGAGATGAATATATTTCTGAATATCCTACAGATGAAATGATTTCTAAACTAGAAAATGAATTAGGATATAAGCTACCTGAATCTTATATTTGGTTAATGAAGAAGTATAATGGGGGAATTCCGATAAACGATTGTTTTCCTACAGATATTCCTACAAGTTGGGCAGAGGATCATGTTGCTATAACTGGTATTTATGGTATTGGATATAAAAAAAGTTCTTCATTAGGTGGAGAATTTGGTAGTGAATTTTGGATTGAAGAATGGGGATATCCTGAAATAGGAGTAGCTATTTGTGATTGTCCTTCGGCTGGACACGATATGATATTTCTTGATTATAGGGAGTGCGGCCCAAAAGGAGAGCCTTGTGTTGTGCATATCGATCAAGAATATGATTATAAAATTACATGGTTAGCAAAAGACTTTGAGAGTTTTATTAGAGGGCTTGTAAATGGAGAAGTTTATGATGATAGCGAACAAATCAGGGAAGAATATTTAGAAATGGCGAAGAATGCAAAGTTTTCACCGAATTTATTAGAAATTTCCGCAGATATAGATGAGATACCGGAACTTGAAAGAAAAATTAGAACGCTTTCTACTGAAATAATTGAAGAGAAAGGGCACTTTTCACTTCATGCTGATGAAAAGTCAATGCTACTATATGATTTGCAATTCTGGTTATATACTCGCCAGTTTAAAAAAGTTTCGAAAGAAAAATATTTTGAAGATTATTCTCAAATTATGGCATGTGCTGGAAAACGGGGAGAGTATATCTTCAGTTGTGGCGGATATGCACCCGCGTTTATAGAGGATTGGTTAGAGCAACGTATACAAGAAAAAGTAATTGTAAATAAAAATGGAGAAATATGCTTTACTTCAGAAGCTACAAGGTCGGTAATCAAAAAAATGAATACAATATGATTTTTTATTATAGGGGACTCACCAGATTGTTCGATTTTATGAAAAAGCAAGAGTAGGAGAAGGGGTATGGAGGACATTAATAGATTTTTGAATAACTTTTCAAAATTTAATTCAGATGAATATGTGATGAATTACTATGAATTTGTTATTCTAGCATCAAATAAAGATGAAGATATTAAAAATTTATTCGAAAAGTTTCCAGATGTATATAAAGTTGAGTTAAAATTAAATAAATGGAAGGAAGCGTTTTTGAGGCAATACCCCAGTAGTGAAATATATTGGTTTGGGAAGTTTCCAGAAGGATATGAATTAAGTGGCCTTACACCAAAACAATATTTAATAGAACTTTTATTAGAGGAATTTAAACAAGAACCAGATGAGGTTTATTTAGTTCAAGTAGAACCAAATGGTTATTATGCTTGTAGCTCAGAAGAATACATTTTTAAAATAGAGAAAGGAATATATTTATTAAGCCTGCAGGTGCATGATTAAATAGCTATTCTCGAAATAAAGCAGAGGGGATTCCCCTCTGCTTTTCACTTACCATAATTTAAAGCCTTTCGAACCAGGCGGAGCATTTTGAATCATATCAATAAATGGAATGGTATAAGCGAATAAAATAAGTAGCGCTGTAATGCCAATCCAAAGTTTCCAATTATCGAAAGCCATCGGTGTCCGTTCAGAGGCATCCGCTACTTCACCGATTGGGAACTCTGTTTGACCTTTTGGTGCAAAGAAGACAAGATCTAAATAAATAATAATCGCTATTACGATTCCAACAAATAAAATCGCTCCTCCGACTGCTTGCGCAATTTGATAGGGAATCCATTCAAGTGCTTGTTGTGAATTTCCATATGTAGAAAATGCAGAGCGACGAGGTGCTCCGAGTAGTCCAGCAAAGTGCATACCAGCAGACATAAAGAACATACCGATAGCCCACACGCAAGTTTGGATGATAGCAAGGCGGTTCATTTCTTTTGTCATGACGCGTCCTGTTAAATGTGGAACGAGCCAATAACCAATTCCAAAGAACGTTAATACAACCGAAGTCGCTAATGTTAAATGGAAATGTCCAGTTACCCATACAGTGTTATGAACAACTTGATTGAGTTGGTTACTTGCATTAACAAGACCGCCGGCACCAGCTGGTATGAACATAAGCATACCGACGAATGGGGCGAAAAATCTAGCATCTCCCCATGGAAGCATACGAAGCCATCCAAATAGTCCAGTAGCTCCTTTAGAACGGCCGAACTGTTCAAAGGTTGCAAATAAAGAGAAGGCCGTCATTAAAGATGGAATAACAACCATAAATGTTAAGACAACTTGTAAGTATTTCCACCCTGGGTCAATACCTGGTTCAGTTAATTGATGGTGGAATCCTACAGGCATAGAAAATAGTAAAAATAGAATAAATGACAACCGAGCTAGTGAATCACTGAAAATTTTACCACCAATAATTTTCGGTATAATGACATACCAAGCCATATAAGCGGGAAGAAGCCAAAAATAAACGAGTGGATGACCGAAGTACCAAAATAGTGTTCGGCTGACCAAAACATCGATTTTATCAACTAAACCTAAGCTCCATGGAATAAATTGAATAAGTGCTGCAGCTGCAACGCCAAGAGTTGCAACAAGCCATAGGGCCATTGTTACAACAGCCATAAAGCTTAACAGGGGACCTATCTTTCCTTTGTTGTGTTTTTTCCATGTACGATACTGAGCAAACATTGCAAAGCCGCTGAACCAACTTCCAACAATAACTAGGGTAAGTCCGATATAAAATCCAGGGTGTGCTTTTAATGGAGCATAGAATGTATAGAGTACAGTAGCTTTATTGAGTAGAATAAAAATAGCGGTGATTGTTGTCCCTATTGTCATAAGCCAAAAACCAATCCAGCCTGTTTTTCGAACACCTTTTGATAGGACACCCGTTGTTTTACTCATACAAGCAAATAAGAAGCCAATAATGAAGAACGTTGTTAATACAAGTCCGAGTAAAACGCCATGTGTTGTTAATACTTGATAGTAGCCAATCCCAGCAGGTAAATTGAATTTACCTGAACGAACGAGAACTTGCAGTAAGCCACATATTCCACCTAGAAAAAGAGCAATAAATGCGACATGTATATGAGCCATAGCTAATTTTGCATCTCGTTTACTTATTTTATCTTGCAGTGCAATCATTTTTCTGTCACCTCCACTTTCGCGCTCATCATATGATGACCAGTACCACAATACTCATTACAAACAATTAAATACTCTCCAGCTTTTTGAAATACTTGTGAAGCTGTGCTTACATAGCCAGGCTCAATCATCATATTGACGTTTGTACCTGCGATTTCAAACCCATGTACAACATCTTTTGTCGCAACAACAAAATCTACTTTTGCACCTTTTGGTACTTTAATTGTATTTGGTGTAAAAGAAAAAGCTTGTGAGACAATCGTAACTTGATAATGATTTTTTCCAACTTGTTTCACACCGGGTTGATCAAATGGTGCGGTTGCATGAACTTTTTCTGGGTCAATTGTAGTTAAACAACTCGGTGGTTTGTTTCCCATATAAAAAGCACTAATTCCTAAAATAGCCAAAAATACGAACAGTGAGCCGACACCGAAAATGAGCCAAATTTTTTCGTATTTATGTAAGTGCATATCCCCATCTCTCCTTAAAAAAACAATGTGTTATAAACGATTGACAAAAATTTGATAGACGCTAAACCAAGTGAAAATAATGAAAAATCCAACAAAAAAAACAGAGATTAATGTACCTTTTAATGAATTTTTTTCATTACTTTCTGATTGTTGCTGATGCAGTTTATGCTCACCCATGATACCCCTCCTTGGATAAATGAAATCTTACAATTTTATAATACAAAAAATTTAGACAATTTCATCACGTCCCAATATGCTTTCAAAAAGTGTTCATTAATACAATAAAAACTATGTCTATGATGAGAACTTATAAAGCCGCGAATTCTTATACATTTTGGGATATTAATTTGTGAAAAAAATGTGAAATAAAGGCTCTTTTGAAATGGTTGAGAAGGGGGTGTAGGATCATACCCATCAACTTAAGAAAAGTAAACACCCCCAAAACGAAAAAAACAGCCGACTTCTCAAAATAACTAACTATAGAGAAAGAAAATTTTCATTTTGGGGGTACTTCAAAATTTTAGCTTGATGGGCATGGGGTACCGCATAAAGAAAAGACACCCATAAGAGTGTCTTTTCTGATAGTTTTTTTAGCAGAAGCAAGCAGCTCCAACTATGATCAATAATATAAAGAGGACAACGAGTAAAGCGAATCCTCCAGCAAAGCCACAGCCTCCACAACTACCACCAAAGCCCATAAAATAGTTCCTCCTTTTGATAAGAGGGGGAAACGTTGGGTCATTCATGTGTTTTCACGGTTTACATTACCTTATGTTTTTAAATGATATATGAGCAGGTCCTTTTGAAAAAAGAAAAGACACTCTAAGATTTCTTTCTCCGACTTGAACAACTTGAGGTACCGCCAGCATTTCGAAACCCCCCCACGCTAAACAAAAAATAAAATGAGCCGTCCATTTGGACAGCTCATTTACATAATTATCGTTATTGGAAGTTGAAACTTTTTATTCTTTGCTGGGACTACCGCCGAGATACCTTAAAATAAAGATTGCTTTATATGAGATCCAACATCTTTTGATTTTTTATCCCCATATTTTAGCGATAAAACTAATTCCCCACAGAATGTATGCGAATTGTGACAATATATACATTAGAAGCTCAAAACGGGTAAATTTTCTTTCTAATTTAATTTTCCTTAAATATATATATAAACAAAATGCAGATAAAACTAGTAATATTTCAGAAGCGTTATTTACATTTTCTAACATATTAATACGCATTCAACCCCTTGCAACAAATTGTAAAATATAACCTAAAATTACCATAAAAATTATTTGAATAGAAGTTTAATTATTGTTTAATGAAAAATTAAAAAAGAATCAAAGAAAGAAGAATAAAGGGTACAGAAACGATTTTGGTAATGAGGGGCCACTCTGTGGTTTAATTACAAATTAAACAGAACTTTATTCAAGTTCTTTTAATCTACGATACAGAACCTAAACAATCATGTAAGCATCCAAATAGGTTGCTTTTTTCTCTGTTAGGGATACAATTTCGCTTTAGTTAAATGGTGATTGGCGACTTCCTAACAAAAAATTAGTTTAGTATTTTTTAAACCGTATTAAATATATAACTATTTTAATACCATAAAAGAGTATTGCAATGGTCATTATTTTTCCAAAAATTTTTATCGTTAATTCTAAAAGAGCACCTTGTTTAAATGCTTTCTTTAGAATGAATTCAAATAGAAGTCCAAATACAACAATTATAGCTAAAAAAATTAATAAGGAAACTATTTTACTGGAATACGTAGTCGCATTAAAAATAAGATATTCTGGAAAGATGACAAAATCTATTACAGGGCTTAATGTGTTACATATTTGATTATCACATATGTCTGTAATAGAAGTTGATTCTATTATGGATTCAACTAATTTTTCAATTAATTTTTTCATGCCTTCTCCTTTTAAATCTATGCAAAATTGTTAATATAATAATGCTCTCTAAATACTGACCTATAATAAAATAATAACAAAAAAGTAAAAAAATTCAAATTAGATAAAAATTGATTTCGATTAAAAGATGTATGTTTTCATTCAATGCGCCTACTACTTTTCCTTCATTAATCCCTCCTAATACGATACTTAATAACAATACATTTAGCTGAAGTATGGTACCATGATGTAAAAGGGGGATGAGAATATCAATGCAAAATATACAAAATGGGTACTATGAACAATTGAAAAATAAAAAAGAAAAAGTGTTGGTCATTTTTAAAAATGGTTTTCGAGTTTCTGGTCAAATACTTGGTATTGATAGATTTACAATTTTATTGATGGTGAACGGTAAACAGCAATTAATTTATAAAACGGCTATTTCCACCATTACTACATAATACATAAGAACAGAATATAGAATCGACTTTGTTCTCAATGAAAGAGTTGCTTTTGATATATACGCACATTAGGCCCACGGCAACGATTCTTTATGCTACAATTTGTGATACCTATGATTTCTATTACATCTTGGGATTGGAATTCAATGAAGATATCGGATTTAAGGAAAGCAATCAAAGATTACAAACGACCGGCAAATATTTATGAGAATTGTCCCTGTAATAGTGGAAAAAATATAAGTTTTGTTGTATGAACAAAGAAATTGAGTTGGATATATAAAACCGAGATACTCCCATTTTTTCGGTTTGGGTATATCTCGGTTTTGTTAACTTGCTGGCGGTGTTTCCGTACCCCTAATACAGTGAAAAAAGGACACCTCGCCAGATACTCCTAGCAAGTTTGTCCTTTTTCACTCTTCTATCAATGAAACTATTAGTTTACTCCTACGTCATTCCAAGCTTTTTGCACAGCTTGATATGTTGCACTATTAACGCCATCGTAATCAGCGGCAGATTGTAATAAAGCAGCACGTGCTTTGCTGAAATCACTTGTTGGTGTAAGGTACGTTGTTAAAGCACGGTAATAGATTTTTTCTGCTTTTTCTTTACCAATAGCAGTAATGGTTAAATAAGCAGCTTTATTTGGAATACCGCTATTGATATGTACGCCGCCATTGTCTCCTTCCTCTGTTTCTGGTAAATATTGATAGTTATTCATATGAGTAGGTTGGCCATACTTTTCAGGATTTGATAAGCTGCGAAGTGCATCTCCTGCAACTCTTGGCGTATATACAGCTTCTCCTAAATCCCAGTTGGTTGGATCAACAAAATATCCAAATACATCAGAAAAAGATTCATTTAGTGCCCCGGATTGACTTAGGTACTCAAGATTAGCTGATTTTTCAGTTACCGCATGTGTTAGTTCGTGTGCAACAACATCAAGTGAACCTGACAGCGGTGCGAATTCAACACCATCACCATCTCCATAAACCATTTGTTGTCCATTCCAAAATGCATTATTGTACTTGGTTCCAAAATTGATTCCAGAACGAATTGTTGCACCGTTTCCGTCAAAACTATTGCGGTTATGAACATTTTTATAATAATCATATACTTTTCCTGCATTAAAATGAGCATCAACTGCAGGACCTTGGCTCTTATCTACCCAAGCATTATCCGCATCGAATAGAGAGTAATTAGTTGGATTTTGCCAATTAGTAGCATTTTTAACTGTATTTGTAACAATAAAGCCACCGTTCATCGGCTTTGTTGTGTCTTTTAAATAGTATTTTCCATATTGACTGCTGTAAGTTGTATTCAGGCTTTTTCGATCCCCAAATACGCCGTTACCATAGCCTTTTTGCGGAGTATCTGCATCTGTAACTGCATTATATGACTTTACAATTGTTCCATCTACTGCGTTTACATAGATTTGCCAGTTTGCTCCATAAGGTTTAACGAATTGTAATTGTACTTTATAAGCTAAGTAATAATTCCCGTCTTTTTCATAAATAACTAAATCTGCTTTTTCATTTGTAGAGTTTGCTTGTTCTTTTATTTGTTCTAACGGAGTCCCATTTGTTTCTACCAGTGTATCTTTTTTTGCTAGATTAATATGTTTCCATGCACTTGAAATGGCAGTTTCTTTTGAAATCTTTGCCTTTGTATTTCCTTTCAAACGGTCAGCGGCAGCAGGATGTACGTCTCCGTTTACTGTTGTTACTTTTCCATCACGATTTGTATGAACAATGAAACGTGCCCCATCAACTGGAACTTTATTAATAGATTGAATGTACACATAATGTTTCATTCCTAAATCATCTGACTTTACTTCTTTCAGTGTTAAGTCAGTTTGTGGGTTGATTTTAAATAATTCTTTATTTTCTTCAAGGAACAATTTTACTGCCTTTTCTGAATCGACCTTTTTATCAGATAATTCACCTGAAAGGAAGGATGGATTTCCTTTTTCATCATTCCACTGTTTTTGAACGACTTCCATTTTGTTCAAAGCTTCTTGCTGTGATACTTGTTCGGCTGCAAAGGCACTTGAAAATGGAGCGCCTAAAACCATTCCGGTTGCTAGTAATGTAACGACGGATTTCTTCATTTTTTCTTCTCCTTTGTTTTTACACCCTGTTTTAAACAGAATATTTATATTTTTTGAAAATTATATTTTTATATATACATCCTGTAAAGGTAGGAGACTGTAAAAAATGGGAAATGATTCAAATTATTCCGGTTTGTTTACTTACATTTTGGTTGTACAAGACCTTAAACTGTTGAGTTTTCTAGGTTTTCATAATGAATATGCAATTTTGCATATTATATAAATATAAATTGAGAAATATAGATTTTATAAAAAAGTCAAATGATGGTTTAAGCGAGAAGGGGAATCAAATATCATTTAATAATTAGTTAACTACACAATCGAATTATGGGTACGGAAACGATTCATGGAATGAGGGGCAACTATGGAAAATAAATACAAAATTAAGAGTGTCACTTTAGGAGATAATTTGCACGGTTCTGTTGCAAAGTTTCCGAAGACATAAAGAGATGGGGGAATATTGTGGACCAGTTTTATGAAACTATTAATAATTCATGTAATGCGTTATACGTCGAAAAAACGAAGTTTGGTTGAAGACTTCGTTTTTGTTTGTATATAGCATGAACAGTTTCTATACCTTTAGCAGTTCGTGAGGCATGGCGAAGACTTTGAAATCCTAAAGAACGGGAGCGACGTTTCACATGTCGGTGATCTTGCTCAATGATATTATTGAGGTACTTGATTGTACGATGAAAGGTATTTTTGTAAAGACCTATCTCCTTTAATTTTTTGAATGCGGAAGCTAAAGAAGGGGCCTTATCTGTCGTCAGAACCGTTGGTTCTCCAAAAGTTCGAACAAGTCTTTTCATAAAGGCATATGCTGCTTGTGTGTCCCGTTTTTGACGAAGTTGAATATCAAGTGTTTGCCCCTCTTTATCAATTGCTCGATATAAATAACACCCTTTCCCTTTCACCTTGATATAGGTTTAATCCAAACGCCAAGATAACAATGTATTTTTGTTTTTCTTCTTCCAAATGTGATAGATAAGATTTCCATATTCATGAACCCAGCGCATGATAGTTGTTGGATGAATAGAAATACCACGTTCTTTGAGAATTTCAGACACATCGCGATAACTTAAAGAAAAACGACAATAGTAGCCAACGGCTATTAAAATAATATCCTTTTTGAACTGTTTCCCTTTAAAATATCCCACCTGTGATTCTCCTCGTTTTCTTTTTCGAAAGTGTAGCTTAGTTTAGAAAACTTTGCAAAAGAATCATTAAGAAAGTCAGTCGTTGAGGGTGGATTTGAGCCTGATTTTCATACACCAATCGAAGCCATGACGTATACGACGCTACAAGAACTTGCAACGATGGTGTTTTACAATAATGTCGCTAAGGTTGCAAGTAAGTATGATCCGGATGTTGCTACATTATTACGCCGTCTTGCAAAAGATGAAACTCTTCATTATGCGTTTTATCGAGACGTCATTCGAACACATTTAGAATTGGAACCTAATTATTGCTATCATATTGCCAATATAATTAGAAATTTTAAAATGCCAGGTGCTTTCATGCCTGATTTTGAAAATAGAATGGCTGTGATTGCAAAAGAAGCTAACTATGGACCACTACAATATTTTGATCAAGTACTTGATGTCGTGATTGATTATTGGGGGTTAAAGGGCTTACGACCAATTGCACCTTAGCTGAAAAAGCAAGAATTGAGATTTTGGAGTACCACACAAAATTGAAAAAAATAAGAGATCGATTTGGTCGTTTTCAAGGGAAAACTGATCTACGTTAATGAGTAGCGGTTTCAGAATATGCGCGGGGAAATTTTCCTTCCCTTCATTAGAAATCTGGCACACTCCCTATTCTTTTGGTGCTGTTTTTATTTAATTTGATTTTTAAAGAAAAAGGGATTGACACTAAAAATGATTTTATGATATTATGAAATATTTGATAAAAAACAACATATATGTTAAGCTTAAGAAGGTTACCATATATGGAGGTGGATTATATGTTTCAAATTGGCGATAACATTGTTTATCCAATGCACGGAGCAGGTATAATTGAAGCCATAGAAGAAAAAGAATTCTCAGGGAAAAAACAACAGTATTATGTTATAAAAATGTCAATCAGTAATATGCAAGTCATGATTCCTATGGGTAAAATATTAAGTTCGGGTATACGACCAGTTACTGATATACTTGCATTAGAACACATTATACACATTTTTCAGCATGGAGAATCAGATAAATTATTGCCGTGGAAACAAAGGTATAAAGTGAACACGGACAAAATAAAAACGGGTGAAATACAAGAAGGTGCTGAAGTTGTACGTGATTTAATGCGTATGAAGAAAGAAAAGGCACTGAATACAAGCGAAAAAAAAATGTTGGATAACGCACATGAATTTTTGATAAGTGAACTAGGATTAATTAAAGGGATCACTGAAAATCAAATAAAAAGTTTCTGTTAAGATTCATTATAGATAATGTATTAAATCCCCCGAAAATATCCTGAATTTTTTTGGAATATGATGAGTATTAAAAGTAAATCATTTCAAAGACATTCAACTTCTTCAACTCACTTTTAGAGTAGGAACCTCTTTTGTTATTACTTCAATCTAATCCATTTTTATTATAAAATTTCTTTTACGAACGTTCGAAGTTTCATCAAATAACTCGATTAAATAGTCACTTGATTTTTGCAATCCTGATTCACACTGGCACGGACAAGGAGCCGTAAGGATGAAAGAGAGGTAGGGCTTTCATTGTTTTAGGTAATATACTATCTAAGTCATTATTTCTAGAAGAAAAAACAATCAATTTAACCGCTATCTTTAAGAGTTTCTTACATCTAATGAGACAGTGTTTAGTAATTGTTTATCTTTTTTACGTAAAATTGATAAACGAACTGGTAACGCTATATGGTCAACTACAAAAAAATGGTTTCCAGAGCAGGAAACCATTTTAAATTTTATTTACATACAAATAGTAAATTAAGTAATAAGAAGGAGTTCACACATGAAAAAAATGTTAACAAAAGAATTAAGTAATGAATTAAAGAAGCGAGAAGGGATCATCTCTATTACAGTTGAGCCTTATGAAAAAATCGAAGTTGGTGGAATTCGTGTAGATGGACCAGCTGTAATTCTAATTAATCAAGAATAGCTAAAAATAGTTTCATGCAAGAAGAAAAGGATCAGCCTTTAAGAGAAGGGAGGATCCTTTTTGTTTGCTGCTACTTTTATTTAAGGTGTTGGGTTTAAAAGGAAGGAGAGGGTTTGGATTATCATGGTAGAAAGCTTAATATTGGTAGGGTTTCTTTTTACGTTATATAAATTAGTTGATAAAAAAACAAACTAATTTATATAACGATATATTGTTTCCTTTTTTAGGACGAAATGTATTTGATAGTGAAATGGATAATTTAAAGGAGGAATTTAGATGGATGCAAGGAAAGAACGCATAAAATACGAAAAGATGTCAAAGAATTATGACCGTATTTATTCAGTTTCGTTTATCCTATTAATTATACTTGTTTGTAGTAGTGTAATTATCATAGGAGCTACAGGAGGAAAATATGGAGTGTTTTTATTGTTAGCAATTTTACTTAATGCACGTATTACGAAGGAATCTCAAAAAAAGTATGAGCACTATTCTAATAAAGGGCGTATTTAAAATGATATATATCCAGAAAGGAACAACCTAGATGTATATTCAAAATATCCCTTTATCATCTCCTATTAACTAGTAAAAGTAACTTTATATAAATCATTTTTTTAGCAACGTAGAAATAGAAACCGCACTCTATTAAAATGGTATTTTCGTTTCTATAATGAATTATCCTTCTAGTATATTTATAAGATTTATATCATATATTAGTAGAAAGAATGCAAGTTAGAAAGGAGTCTTATAGAATGAGTTAT
>Ga0102589_1003597_pt1 | contig 15846 bp, 12 predicted proteins | sample AraplaMF_Col_mLB_FD_76858 | JGI IMG/M metagenome (GOLD analysis project Ga0102589, IMG submission 76858) | Arabidopsis root microbial communities from the University of North Carolina, USA - plate scrape MF_Col_mLB | ecosystem: Host-associated > Plants > Roots > Endosphere | place: USA... | reverse complement strand
TGTGGTAGACCGTGACCAGCAGGCGCTCGGCCGGCAGCTTCCAGACCTTGGTCAGCAGCTCCCAGGCCCACGCGATCGCGTCTTCCTTGAAGTAGTCGCCGAAGGACCAGTTGCCCAGCATCTCGAAGAAGGTGTGGTGGCGCGCGGTGTAGCCGACCTGGTCGAGGTCGTTGTGCTTGCCGCCGGCACGCAGGCAGCGCTGCACGTCGGCCGCTCGCACGTAACCGGGCTTTTCACTGCCGAGGAAGACGTTCTTGAACTGGACCATGCCCGAGTTCGTGAACAGCAACGTCGGATCGTTGGCGGGCACCAGCGGCGCCGACGGCACGATCGTGTGGCCCTTGCCACGGAAGAATTCGAGGAAATCGCTGCGGATTTCGCTGGTGCTGATGTGATGCGGGTTCTTCATGCCTGGGCGCGGAGTCTGTGACGGGACCGGACTGGGCGGACCGGCCCATGCCCCTCACGATGGGGGCGTCGACAGGAGCAGGCAACCCAGGACCCGAAAGCCGGTTAGGTTAACAGGACCGCGCAAGCTCTGCGCGAAGGCCAGAAGCCCCCGGACCAGGGTCAATCGTCCGGATCGAACCGGGTCGCGGCGCGCACGCTGGCGCCGTCGAAACCCCGCCGCATCAGGAAATCCGCGGCCTTGCGCCGCAGGTTCAGTTCTTCGGTGACCCCGGGGCCGAACCGGCGCTGGACCAGCTCGCGGGCGTTCTCGGCCCAGTCGCCTTCATAAGTCTCCATCGCCCGGGCGATGGCCTCGCGGTCGAGCCCATGGGTGGCCAGCTCGGCGCGGATCCGGACCGGCCCGTAGCCGCTGCCGGCACGGCCGCGGACCAGGCTTTCGGCGAAGCGCTTGTCGTCCTGCCAGCCCTCGCCCGCCAGGCGGCCCACGGCCGCCTCGACGTCGCCGGCATCCAGGCCGCGCGAGGTCAGCTTGCGGCTGAGCTCCTTGCGGGAATGCTCGCGCCGGGCCAGCAGGCCCAGCGCGCGTTGCAATGGCGTCTGCTCCGGCCGGCCGCGGCGCCGGGCGGGCACGGAGCCCGAACCCGTGCCGTCACGGTCGTCGTCGTTTCCGGAACCGCTGCCCGGCAGGTCATCCTCTGGCACACCTTCATCGGGCGTGCCTTCGTCCAGCAAGTCGCCGTGCATCGACACCTACCCGTTCCTTGCAGCCCGCTCAGTCGTCGGCGACCGCATCGTCGCCGTCTTCGTCACGCTTGGCATCGGTGGCCACGAACTTCTCGCGCAGCGCTGCTTCCAGGCGCTTGGCAACCTCGGGGTTGTCCTTGAGGTACTGGCGGGCATTCTCCTTGCCCTGTCCGATGCGCTCGTCGTACGCGCTGTACCAGGCGCCGGACTTCTCGACCAGCTTGGCGTCCACGCCCATGTCGATCAGCTCGCCTTCGCGCGAGATGCCCTCGCCGTACAGGATCTCGGTGACGACCTGCTTGAACGGCGGCGCCAGCTTGTTCTTGACCACCTTGATGCGGGTCTGGTTGCCGATGATCTCGTCGCCCTTCTTGATCGCGCCGATGCGGCGGATGTCCAGGCGCACCGAGGCGTAGAACTTCAGCGCATTGCCGCCGGTGGTGGTTTCCGGGCTCTGGCCCGGCATCATCACGCCGATCTTCATGCGCAGCTGGTTGATGAAGATCACCATGCAGTTGGAGCGCTTGATGTTGCCGGTCAGCTTGCGCAGCGCCTGGCTCATCAGTCGGGCCTGCAGGCCAGGCAGCTGGTCGCCCATTTCGCCTTCGATTTCGGCGCGCGGGGTCAGCGCGGCGACCGAGTCGACCACGACCATGTCGACCGCGCCCGAACGCACCAGCATGTCGGCGATTTCCAGGGCCTGCTCGCCGGTGTCGGGCTGGCTGACCAGCAGGTCGTCGACGTTGACGCCGAGCTTGGAGGCGTAGGTCGGGTCGAGCGCATGCTCGGCGTCGACGAAGGCCGCGGTGCCGCCCAGCTTCTGGCATTCGGCAATCGTCTGCAGGGTCAGCGTGGTCTTGCCCGAGGACTCCGGACCGTAGATCTCGACGACGCGGCCCTTGGGCAGGCCGCCGATGCCGAGGGCGATGTCGAGCATCAGCGAACCGGTGCCGATGACTTCGGCCGGCTCCGCCACGCGGTCACCCATGCGCATCACCGAGCCCTTGCCGAACTGCTTCTCGATCTGGCCCAGGGCGGCCGAAAGGGCGCGCTTCTTGTTCTCGTCCATCGTGGAGTCCTTGAGGTCGTGTTGGTCGTATTGCCGTGAAGACGGCATTCGTGTCGGAGGCAACTTAGGCTTGGCAGGTCGCACGGACTGAGACTCCCGTGCGTGCAGCGCAAATTTGTTTGATCAGGGAAACAGTGGCCATTGGCGCACTCCGAGGGGGAAGGTGGGAAAAGGCCTTGGAGGCGCTCATCGATTCGGCCTCACCAGGCCGCAGTAAAGCCCTTCGATGGCGAAATCCTGGTCGGGCTCGACCTCGATCGGCGCGTAGTCGGGATTGCGCGGCAGCAGGCGGATGCGGTCCTTGCCGATCTTGAGCAGCTTGACGGTGATCTCGTCGTCGATGCGCGCGACCACGATCTGGCCCGAGCGGGCGTCACGCGTGCGGTGCACGCCGATCAGGTCGCCGTTGAAGATGCCCTCGTCGCGCATCGAGTCGCCCTTGACCTTGAGCAGGTAGTCCGGCGTCGGCGAGAAGAACACGCGATCGAGGAGCACGAAGTCGTCCGAGCCGATGTCCGCGCCGATCGGCCGGCCGGCAGCGACCTGCCCCAGCACCGGCAGGCGCAGGGCGTCATCGGAGATGGCATCGGTGGTGGCATTGGCGGCCTGGACAGCCATCGTGTCGGCCACCTCGCCCACCGGCGCCACCAGGCGGATGCCGCGCGCCCGTCCCGGCACCCGCTGGATCGCGCCCGCCAGCTCGAGCGCCTCGAGGTGGTACTGGGCCGCCCGTACGCTGCTGAAGCCCATGGCCCGGGCGATCTCGGTCTGCGAAGGCGGCACGCCCTCGGCTTCGATCCGCTCGGCGATCAGGGTGAGGATGGCGCGCTGGGTGTCGGTGATATCCATTAGTAGCAATACTACTAACGGACTTTTCCCGCCGTCAAGCCCGCTGTCTTCCGGCGTCAGGCCATCAGCTCGACCAGCCCGTGCAGGGCCGCGGCCACGGTCTGCCGGCGCACGTCATCGCGGTCGCCGTCGAAATGGAAGGTCACCGCCGTGGGGTATCCGCCGCGCCGCTTCCAGGCGATCCAGACCGTGCCGACCGGCTTGTCCTCGGTGCCGCCACCGGGTCCGGCGATGCCGGTCACGGCGACGGCCAGCGTTGCGCCGGAATGCACCAGCGCACCGGAGACCATCTCGATCACGGTGTCGCGACTGACGGCACCGTGCTGCTCGAGTGTCTGCGGACGCACGCCCAGCAGCGCCTGCTTGGCCTCGTAGCTGTACGCCGCCATGCCCGCCTCGAACCAGTTCGAGGAACCGGGAATGTCGGTGAGCATCTTGGCGATCCAGCCACCGGTGCAGCTCTCGGCGGTGACCAGGGTCTGGCGGTGATTGCGGGCCGCTTCGCCTACCTGCTCGGCGAGGCGATGCAGGGCGGCATCGGAGACGTCGTTCTTCATGGCGGCATGATAGCCGCAAGCGAAGCGGCCCTCACCCCAACCTCTCCCGCGTACGGGAGAGGGGCATTCGAGCGCCGTGTATCAGTACAGTATCCGCAAGGTCATGCCATACGTGCGCGGCGCACCGAGGAATCCGTTGAACGAGTTGAACGGATTGTTCGGCGCAGGCGACACGTTCTGCAGCGGCGCGTCGAAGCCGACCTGGACGTAATCCTCGTCGGTGAGGTTCAGCGCCCACAGCTCGACCATCCAGTTGCGGTCCTGCTTGCCGATGCCGATGCGCGCATTGACCACGGTGAAGCCGTCCTGGACCTTCTCCACGTCCAGGTCCGAGCCGGTGTTGTAATCGGACATGTACTTGGCGCCGAGGTTGAAGCGCGCCAGCAGGTCACCCGCGAACGGGTAGTCGTAGGTCACCGAGGCCGATGTCGACCAGTACGGCGCGAAACTCACCCGGCTGCCCGGCAGCTTGTACAGCGCGCCGGTGGGGGCGACGAAATCGCCGCCGGGGATGGTGTCGCCGTAGCGCGTGTCGGCGTAGGTCACGCCGCCCTGCACCATCAGGCCGCGCGTGGCCTGCCACAACACCTCGGTGTCGATGCCCTTGGAGATCACTTCAGGAATCGAGCGCACCACGAAGCTGGTGCCGAGGAAGCTGTTGAGCTGGAAATCCTCGTAGGTCTGGTGGAACAGCGTGGCGTTGAGCAGCAGGTTGCCATCGTTCCAGGTGGTCTTGGCGCCGAGCTCGTAGCTGTCGACGAACTCACCCGGGAACGAGGTGTCGTTGACCGGCACGATGCCCGAGCCACCGCTGGACAGGCCGGTGTTGGACTGCACGCGGTCGAGGTTGAAGCCGCCGGCCTTGTAGCCGCGCGCGGCCGAGGCGTAGCCCATCCAGTGCTCGTTCCAGCGGTATGCGGCCTTGAGCGTGCCGGACCATTCCTTCTCGTCGCGCTCCTGGTGCGTCACGCGGCCGTTGTGCAGCGGGTTGGCCCACGGCAGGCAGGAGAAGCCGATCACCTGCGGGATCACCGTCGGCAACGCCGCCTGCGGCACACCGCGCGCCAGCAGCGCCGCCGCCACGCGTTGCTGTCCGCCCGGCCCGAGCATCGCCGAGCAGCCCGGGCTGCCATTGGGATTGCTGTAGGCCGAATCGAGCTCCTTTTCTTCGCGGGTGTAGCGCAGGCCCAGGGTCAGGTCCAGCGCGTCGGTCGCGTGCCAGGTGTTGTTGGTGAAGAAGGCCGCGCTCTTTGCGTTCTGCTTGTAGACGTCATCGGCGCCGAAGCCGGCGAACACCGTGCCGAACGGCCGGCCCGAGGCCTGCGACAGGAACAGTGGCGCGGTCGGGCTGCGGCCCAGCGCCGGGTTGATCATCGACAGCAGCGCCACCGACAGGTACGGCTCGTAGGCATTGCCGATGCGGTAGGTCTCGTTGCGGTCGAGGTCTTCGTCCGAATAGAACAGGCCGACCATCCAGTCGATGCTGTCGCTGGAGCCGGTCAGGCGGAACTCCTGGGTGAAGGTCTCGAAGCCGGTCAGCGATTCGTCTTCTTCGCCGTTGCGGTAGAGGATGTCGGCGCTGCTGAAGTCGAAATCCAGGCCGTTGATCGAATCCCACTCGCGCCACGCGGTGATCGAGGTCAGTGTCGCGCCGCTGAACCACGGCGTGATCCAGTTGACCTCGGCGGCAACGCCCTTGTCCTTGATGTCCTGCTTGGTGCTGCGGTTGCTCCAGGCCACGCGCGCGAACGGATCGGCCACCGGCGCCACGCCTTCGTCCGGCGACAAAGCATTGACGATATCGCCGGTGGCGCCGCGCACCGTGGTCACGCCGACGCAGCAGTTCTCCTCGCGACTGGTGAAGTCGGCGATGAAATTGATGTCGAGGTTGTCGGTCGGCTCCAGCAGCAGCTGGCCGCGCAGGGTGTGGAAGTTCTGGTCGCCGTCTTCGGTCTCCACGCGCGGGCCGCCGCCGGTGTGCACGTCGGTGAAACCGTCGCGCTTGCGCTTGGCGGCGTAGACGCGGAATGCCGAAATGTCGCTGATCGGCACGTTGAGCGAGCCGGCGACCCCGACCGCGTTGTAGTTGCCGACGGTCAGCTCGCCTTCGACCTGGGTGAGGTAATGCGGGCGCTTGGTGATCACGTTGATCACGCCGGCGGACGTGTTCTTGCCGAAGACTGTGCCCTGCGGCCCCTTCAGCACTTCGATGCGCTCGACCTCGCCGAGGTCGCCGAAGCCGACGCCGTTGCGCGGCCGGTAGACGCCGTCGATGACCACGCCGACCGACGATTCCAGGCCGGCGTTGTCGCCGACCGTGCCGATGCCGCGGATGCGCGCGGTGGTCTGTGCCTCGCTCTGGGTACTGGTCACGGTCAGGCCGGGCACCAGCACCTGCACGTCCTTGACGTCACGCACGCCGGTGTCCTGCAGCAACTGCTCGGGCAACGCCGTGATCGAAATCGGCACGTCCTGCAGCGCTTCCTCGCGCTTCTGCGCGGTGACCGTCATGGCGGCCAACGTGGTCGGCTCGTCGTCCTTCTTCTTCGACTCGTCCTTCCTGAGCTGGCCACCCTGCAGCACCGGGGCCGCTGCGCCCTCCTGGGCCTGGACCGACCAGACCGGCGTCGCGAGTGTCGTCGCGATTGCGAGCGCCAGCAGCTTCCTGGTGACGTCCCTGGTGGTGCCCACTGAAACAACTGGCTTGCACGAAACCATCGCGTCCCCTCCCCTCGAGTTATTGGATGTACGGTGTCCTACCCACAGCCAATGCACACGCCCCCTTTTGGCGCGACCGGCGACACCTCCCATCCAAACGCAACACGGTCCCGATGGGCGTACGGCAGCGAACGGCAACGGAAACGTAACATGTCCGCCGGACAGACCATGTGGCAGTGCAGCAGGCCGCCTCCCCGTCGTGCCGGCGAACGCCGGGACCCACCTTGGCCTGGTCGCCCGCCGAGCACGAATCCGCCCCGCCGGCAACGGGGTCCCGAACCCGCCCCCGGCTGATAGCCTAGCGACCTTCCCAGCCGGCCCCCGCGCCGGCCCTCCCGCACGCACACGAAGATCCACGATCCATGAGTTCAGCCGAACGGCCGCCCGAGCACACGCCCCTGATGAAGCAGTTTTTCGCCGCCAAGGCGGAGCATCCGGACGTGCTGCTGTTCTTCCGCATGGGCGACTTCTACGAGCTGTTCTTCGATGACGCGCGCAAGGCCGCGCGCCTGCTCGACATCACCCTGACCCAGCGTGGCCAGTCCGGCGGCCAGCCGATCCCGATGGCCGGCGTGCCGCACCACTCCGCCGAAGGCTATCTGGCGCGACTGGTGGCGCTGGGCGAATCGGTGGCGATCTGCGAGCAGATCGGCGACCCGGCCCTGGCCAAGGGCATCGTCGAGCGCAAGGTGGTGCGGATCGTCACCCCCGGCACGGTCACCGACGAAGCGCTGCTCAACGAGCGCCGCGACACGTTGCTGCTGACGATTGCGCGGGGCAAGTCCGGCTACGGCCTGGCCTGGGCCGACCTTGCCGGCGGCCGCTTCCTGGTCAACGAAGTGGCCAATGAGGACGCCCTCGAGGCCGAACTGGCGCGGCTGGAGCCGGCCGAGACCCTGATCGCCGACGAAGATGGCTGGGCGCCGTTCGTGGCCGAACGCACCGGCCTGCGCCGACGCGCGCCGTGGCTGTTCGACGCCGACAGCGGCCGCCGCCAGCTGCTGCGTTTCTTCAACCTGCACGACCTGTCCGGCTTCGGCCTGGAAGACAAACCGCTGTCGATCGCCGCCGCCGCGGCCCTGCTCGGCTACGTCGAAGAGACCCAGAAGCAGCGCCTGCCGCACCTGACCTCGATCGCGGTCGAGTCCGGCGACGGCGCGATCGCGATGAATGCCGCCACTCGCCGCCACCTGGAAATCGACAGCCGCCTCGATGGCGACCATCGCCACACCCTGCTCGGCGTGCTCGATTCGACCATCACCCCGATGGGCGGCCGCCTGCTGCGGCGCTGGCTGCACCGTCCGCTGCGCGAGCGCACGCCGCTGCGCCTGCGCCAGCACGCCGTGACGACGCTGCTCGATTCACGCGCCGGCGATGCGCTGCGCGAGCGCTTCCGCTCGCTGGGCGATCTCGAACGCATCCTCTCGCGCATCGCCCTGCGCAGTGCCCGCCCGCGCGACCTGTCGACGCTGCGCGATGGCCTGGGCATGTTGCCCGACGTCCGCGCCGGGCTGGCGCCGCTGGACTCGCCGCACCTGGCAGCGCTGGCGGCAGAACTGGGCGAGCACGACGAGCACGCGCACCTGTTGCAGTCGGCGATCGTCACGCAACCGCCGGTGCTCGCCCGCGACGGTGGTGTCTTTGCCGAAGGCTACGACGCCGAACTCGACGAACTGCGCACGCTGTCGACGCACGCCGACCAGTTCCTGATCGACCTCGAGGCGCGCGAGCGCGCCAGCAGCGGCATCGCCACCCTCAAGGTCGGCTACAACCGCGTCCACGGTTACTACATCGAGATCAGCAAGGGCCAGTCCGACAAGGCGCCGACGCACTACACCCGCCGCCAGACCCTGACCGGCGCCGAGCGCTACATCACCGAGGAGCTCAAGCAGTTCGAGGACAAGGTGCTGTCGGCCCGCGAGCGTTCGCTCAGTCGCGAGCGGCTGCTCTACGAACAGCTGCTCGACGTGCTCAACGAGCGCCTTGAGCCGCTCAAGCGCTGCGCCGGAGCGCTCGCCGAGCTCGACGTGCTGTGCTGCTTCGCCGAACGCGCGCAGGCGCTGGACTGGGTCGCACCGACCCTGGGCGACGAACCCGGCCTGCACATCGAACGGGGCCGCCACCCGGTGGTTGAAGCCGTGCGCAGCGATCCATTCGAACCCAACGACCTGGTCCTGCGCGAAGACCGCCGCATGCTGGTGATCACCGGCCCGAACATGGGCGGTAAATCCACCTACATGCGGCAGAACGCGCTGATCGTGCTGCTCGCGCACACCGGCAGCTTCGTGCCGGCTTCGCGCGCGACCATCGGCCCGATCGACCGCATCCTCACCCGCATCGGCGCTGGCGACGACCTGGCACGCGGGCAATCGACCTTCATGGTCGAGATGAGCGAGACCAGTTACATCCTCCACCACGCCACCGCGCAGTCGCTGGTGCTGATGGACGAGATCGGCCGCGGTACTTCGACCTACGATGGCCTTGCGCTGGCGGAGGCCTGTGCGCGGCACCTGGCCCACCACAATCGTGCCTACACGCTGTTCGCCACGCACTACTTCGAACTGACCACGCTGGCCGAACCCGGCAGCGGCATCGCCAACGTCCACCTCGACGCGGTCGAGCATGGCGACCAGCTGGTGTTCATGCATGCGGTCAAGGACGGCCCGGCCGATCGCAGTTTCGGACTGCAGGTTGCCGCCCTCGCCGGCCTGCCGAAAGCAGTCGTACAGCAGGCGCGCGGACGCCTTGCCGAACTGGAACAGCAAAGCCGCGATGCACCGATGCCATCGCTGGCGCCGGTGGCTCTGGATGCGCCGCAGCAGTTCGGATTGTTTGCACCTTCTTCGGCCGCGCTCGATGCACTGGCATCGCTCGAACCCGACGAACTGACCCCGAAGCAGGCCCTCGAAGCGCTATACCGGCTCAAGTCCTTGACCTGACCGGGGCAACTTCGCGAAGTCGCGGCATGTAGACGCCGCGTGAACGTCTGAACGGCTACAAATCCACTGCACCGCCACGGGTCGCAGTGCGATAGGCCCTGCGCGGCAATAGCCCCGCCCTATCAAGTCATTCGCCATAAACGATTTTCCTTGATCGTTATCCCTCCTTAGCCTCGTAGCCACATCGCCAACGAAGGAACGCGCCATGAGCAACCCCACCGACAAGCCCGAGAAGACCCCGCTGACCACCGCCTTTGGCGCACCGGTAGTCGACAACCAGAACAGCATGACCGCCGGCCCGCGCGGCCCGGTGCTGATGCAGGACGTATGGCTGATCGAGAAGCTCGCCAACCTCAACCGCGAGATCATTCCCGAGCGCCGCATGCACGCCAAGGGCTCCGGCGCCTTCGGCACCTTCACCGTCACCCATGACATCAGCAGGTACACGCGCGCGAAGATCTTCAGCGCCGTGGGCAAGAAGACCGAGATGTTCGCCCGCTTCACCACCGTCGCCGGCGAACGTGGCGCCGCCGATGCCGAGCGCGACATCCGCGGTTTCGCCCTGAAGTTCTACACCGAGGAAGGCAACTGGGACCTGGTCGGCAACAACACGCCGGTGTTCTTCCTGCGCGACCCGCGCAAGTTCCCCGACCTCAACAAGGCGGTCAAGCGCGACCCCAAGACCAACCTGCGCAGTGCGCGCAACAACTGGGATTTCTGGACCAGCCTGCCCGAGGCGTTGCACCAGGTCACCATCGTCATGAGCGATCGCGGCATTCCCGCCAGCTACCGCCACATGCACGGCTTCGGCTCGCACACCTACAGCTTCATCAATGGCGCCAACGAGCGCTTCTGGGTCAAGTTCCACATCAAGACCCAGCAGGGCATCAAGAACCTGACCGACGCCGAAGCCGCGCAACTCGTGGGCAGCGACCGCGAGAGCCACCAGCGCGACCTGTTCGACGCGATCGAACGCGGCGAGTTTCCGAAGTGGACGATGTACATCCAGGTCATGCCCGAAGCGGATGCCGAGAAAGTCCCCTACCACCCCTTCGACCTGACCAAGGTATGGCCGAAGAAGGATTACCCGCTGATCGAAGTGGGCGTGATGGAACTCAACCGCAATCCGGAGAACTTCTTCGCCGACGTCGAGCAGAGCGCTTTCGCCCCGAACAACCTGGTGCCCGGCATCAGCGTCTCGCCGGACAAGATGCTGCAGGCGCGCCTGTTCGCGTACTCCGATGCGCAGCGCTACCGGCTCGGCGTCAACCACCACCAGATCCCGGTCAATGCCGCACGCTGCCCGGTGCACAGCAACCACCGCGACGGCGCGATGCGCGTGGACGGCAACTACGGCGGCACGCTGCACTACGAGCCCAACAGCTACCAGCAGTGGCAGGAACAGCCGGAATATCGCGAACCGCCGCTCAAGATCAACGGCAACGCCGACTTCTGGAATTTCCGCGAAGACGATGCCGACTACTACAAGCAGCCGGGTGACCTGTTCCGCCTGATGTCGCCGGAACAGCAGCAGGTGCTTTTCGACAACACTGCCCGCGCGATGGGCGATGCGCCGGAGTTCATCAAGCTGCGCCACATCGGCAACTGCAGCAAGGCCGACCCGGCGTACGGCGCGGGCGTCGCGAAAGCACTGGGCCTGGAGGCGGCAGCCGCACCGCGCAGCAACGAGCCGATCGAAGCAGGCTGATACTTCCTGCGGTACGTCATCCCCGCGAACGCGGGGATGACGCATCACCGTCACGGGCGCTGAACGGCGCAGCGCTAGGATCGTTAGTCCCCACCCAACGGACTGACTGCAATGACCACTTCGTTGACCGATGATCTCCTCAACCAGCTGCAGGGACAGCCGCTGGCCCAGATCGGACAACAACTCGGACTCTCGCCCTCGCAAGCAAACGGAGCCGTATCCGCGGCCCTGCCGCTGCTGCTGGGCGCACTTGGCCGAAATGCCGGACAACCGCAGGGCGCGCAGGCGCTGTACGGCGCGCTGGAGCGCGATCACTCCAGTCTCGACATCGGAAGCGTGCTTGGCTCGGTACTGGGCGGCGGCGGTGCCGGCCAGGGCGGTCAGATCCTCGGCCACATCTTCGGTGCCCGCCAACAGGGTGCTGCGCAGGGACTCGGCGCGGCAACGGGACTGGGCAGCAACCAGGCCGGCACGCTGTTGCAGGTGCTCGCCCCGATCGTGATGGCCTACCTCGCCAAGCAGGTGTTCTCCAGCGGTGGCAACACGCTGGCCAGCCAGTTGCCGGCCTCACCGCAGTCGCTCGAACAGGCGCTGGGGCAGGAACAGCAGACGATCACCCAGCAGGGCGGGATCGGTGGCGGTTTGCTCGGCGCCGTGCTCGATCGCGATGGCGACGGCGATACCGACTTCTCCGATCTGATCGGGCTGGCCGGCTCGATGATGGGCGGCGGCCAACCGCGCCGCTGATCACCGCAAAAGTCTGGCCGCACGAATGCGGCCAGACACCCCTGCGCCCGCGATGCTAGCCGGCCGCTGTCGCCGACGTCGGCGCTTCTTCCGCTTTCGGCTTCGCCGGAGGGTAATCGGCCATCGCCGGGATCGTGTCCAGGCCGACATGGATCGAGTCGTGCACACCCTCGATGTGTTCGGCATGGCGGTACTGGCCGAAGTTCAGCCAGGCAGGACCGCGCTGGAACAGTTTCCAGTTCCACACCAGCGCACACAGCACCAGGTTGATGGCGAAGCTCGCGCTGGCAACGACCAGGGCGGAGGTTTCGTTGATCGGAATCGGCACGAAACCCTTCTCCATCACGAACACGCTGAAGGTGAACAGGTACAGGTAGAAGAATCCGAGCGTCGTACCGCGGGCCGCCACCCAGACGCCCGGGATCCACAACGCGATCAGCGTCGGCACCAGGTTCAGCGCCATGCTGTTGGACGTGTACTCGTTGAAGTTCAGGTACGAGAACGTCACGTTCCAGATGTCGTAGGCAATGATCCACAGCACTGCCTGGCCGGGCCATACCAGGTCACGCACGCCGGTGCGGTTGGGTCCGATGCCGTTCCAGCGGGTGATCGCCAGGATGTTGAGGATGCCGGCGGCACCGTTGAGCAGGTTGGGCAGGTAACCGGAGGTGAAATCCACCTCGACCGCCTCCAGGATGTTCACCGCAAGGATCGCGGCCACCAGGAACCGCATCCACTTGTACTTGTGCAGCGGCGTATAGCGTACGAACCAGAAGAACCAGATCGACACCACCAGGGTGTAGAGCTTGACCCAGCGGAACACCGAGGTCACGCCGGATTCGTTGATCCAGTAGAAGCTCATCACCACGATGCCGAGGCCGCAGACGATCGGCGTGAACCACTTCCACTGTCGCCACATCAGGAAGGCCGCGGCCAGGCCGGCGAAGATCAGCAGCCAGTGCACGTACGGCCAGCCAATGCTGCGGTGGGTGAACGACAGGTTCTCACCGCCCCCGATGCCGGGAATGCTGGCGAGCATGGTTTCGCCACTGCCGAGCCGGAACGGCACGCCATTGACCTGCGGGGCTTCCACCGCTCCCTGCAACGTCACCACGCCCCCTTCCTGGGTGTAGCTCACCCGCTCGCGGGCGTAATGCCCGGGCGTGACCCACAGCAACTTGGCCGTACTGTCTTCGCGGAACCGCAGCAGGTACCACGAGCTGGCGACCTTGTCGCCCTTCTTGCCGGTTCCGGTGGTGATCACCACCCACTCCCCGCCCATCTGCGAGATGCCCGGGGGCGGCGCTGAAGTCCGGGGGCTTTGCTCGCGCGGCTGCCCGACGTCAACGCTGCGGAAATCGCAGCCGGCCAGCAGGAGGGTGCCGAGCAGGGCGAGCATCAAACCCGCCAGCCCGATTCTTCTTGTTGATTGCATGAGGACCTCTGATCGCGGAGCGCTGCTCCAAAGAAGGTCCAGCTCCGATGGTCGAGCGCGCCGCTGGAGGGCGTCGGTCCGCCGGCGTGCCTGAGCCAGGAAGGCCCTGCCTGCGGCCTGGCGACTGGGTCGCTGCGGGGACGGCCCACCGGACATCTGGAGCGGCCAGTGGACCAGCGCGGGAATCACAGCTCCATCAGAACCGTCTCAAATGTGACTGGAACTGCAGACCGGGTGTCACAGGCCAGGGGCAAGCTGGGCCTGCCAGCCCGGGCCACGCCCACCGCCATTCCCGGCGCTCCTGCCCATTGCCGAAACACGGCTTTGCCGCCGGTTTCGCTACACTTTCGCCATGAGCACCCCACTGCCTTACGACCCCCAGCGCCTGGCGCATTGCGCCGGGGAGATCATCGTCAACGTGCGCGAGCTGTCGGAGCTGGGCTGGACCCCGGCGACCAGCAGCAATTTCTCGCGCCGCATGGACGACCAGCACATCGCCATCACGGTCTCCGGGCGCGACAAGGGCCGCCTGACCGAGGCCGACATCATGGTCGTCGACCTCGATGGCAACCCCGTCGCGACCAGCAACAAGTCCTCTGCCGAGACGCTACTGCACACCCAGCTGTACAAGCGCTTCGCCGAGATCGGCTGCGTCCTGCACACCCACTCCAAGGTGCAGACCGTGGCTTCGCGCCTGTACTCCGGCCAGGGCCACGTGCACCTGGAAGGCTACGAGCTCTTGAAAGCCTTCAGCGGCAACACCACCCACGAGATGAGCGTCGAGCTGCCGGTGCTGCCCAACAGCCAGGACATGCACACGCTGGCCGCGCAGGTCGACTGCCTGCTCGACCGCAAGGAGATGTGGGGCTACCTGATCGACGGCCATGGGCTGTACGCCTGGGGCAAGGACATGATGGAAGCCCGACGCCACCTGGAAGCATTCGAATTCCTGCTCGGCTGCGAGCTTGAAATCAGGAGACTGCAGCGATGAGCCGCCTGCGCATTTTCAGCGAAACCGACACCACCACGCCGAGCCTGGCCACCAGCGACCAGGCCGAAATCGCGCGCGAACTGAAGCGCATAGGCGTTGCCTTCGAGCAGTGGCAGGCCAGCGCGCCGGTCGCCCCGGGCGACGCACCAGAGAAGATCATGGAGGCCTATCGCGCCGACATCGATCGACTGGTCAGCGAGCGCGGCTTCAAGACCGTCGACGTGGTCAGCATTGCCCCGGACAACCCGCAGCGCGACACCATGCGCGCGAAGTTCCTCGACGAGCACTTCCACAAGGAAGACGAGGTGCGTTTCTTCGTTGCCGGTTCCGGGCTGTTCACCCTGCATGTCGGCGAGCTGGTGTACGAGATCAAGTGCGAACAGGGCGACCTGATCGCCGTGCCCGACAGCACGCGCCACTGGTTCGACATGGGGCCGGAACCGAGCTTCATCGCGATCCGCTTCTTCACCGAGCCCGATGGCTGGGTGGGCCACTTCACCGGCACCGACATCGCCCAGCGCTTCCCGCGCTACGAGAAGGGGCAGGCCGGATGACCACCCGCGCCATCCTGACCGACATCGAGGGCACCACCAGCAGCATTTCCTTCGTCAAGGACGTTCTGTTCCCGTATGCCCGCCGCGCCCTGCCCCGCTTCGTCGCCGCGCGCGGCAAGGAGCCGGCGGTGCGCAAATGGCTCGATGCCGTCGCCACCGAGAACGGCGGCATGTGCGACGACGCGATGATCGTCGAAGTGCTGCAGGGCTGGATCGACGAAGACCGCAAGCACACCGCGCTCAAGGCCCTTCAGGGCATGATCTGGGCCGACGGCTACAAGAGCGCCGACTTCACCGCGCACATCTATCCCGACGCTGCGCCGGCGCTGCGCGGCTGGCACGCCGCGGGCCTGCCGTTGTACGTGTACTCCTCGGGCAGCGTGCCGGCGCAACGGCTGTTCTTCGGCCACAGCGACGCCGGCGACCTGACCGCGCTGTTCTCGGGCTGGTTCGACACCGAGATGGGCGGCAAGCGCGATGCGCAGAGCTACCGCAACATCGTCGAGGCGATGGCGATTCCGGCGGGCGAGATCGTGTTCCTGTCCGACGTGGTCGAGGAGCTCGACGCTGCGCGCGAGGCAGGGCTGCAGACGGTGCTGATCGATCGTCGCGAGGATTACCCGCGACCGCGCGAGGGTGACGCCGCGCACGGGCATGCGCGCGTGGAGCGCTTCGACCAGATCGAACTGGGCTGAACAGTCAACGTCATCCCGGCGAACGCCGGGATCCATGTTGACCTTGGGGCGATCCGAGAGGCTTGGAGCAACAGGGGTCCCGGCTTTCGCCGGGTCGACGTGGCGTCAGGCGTGGATCTTCTCGCCCCTGGCGAGCATCTCGACGAACTTTGCCGCGCGCGCGATCCGCGTTTCCGGTTTCTTCGCGGTGTGCACGCGCCAGCAGAAGGCGTAGCGGTTGGTGCCATCGAGCTGTTCGAAGAAGCGCCGCGCCTTGGCATTCTTCGCCAGCGCCGCGGCAAGCTCCGGCGGAACCTCCATGCCACTGGCGGCATGATAGGCCGCATCCCAACGGCCATCGGCACGGGCTGCTTCCACCTCGCGCAAACCGCCGGCCTGCATGCGTCCGTCCGCGATCAACCGCTCGACCTTGCCTACGTTGATCTTCGA
>Ga0102589_1003590_pt1 | contig 15883 bp, 19 predicted proteins | sample AraplaMF_Col_mLB_FD_76858 | JGI IMG/M metagenome (GOLD analysis project Ga0102589, IMG submission 76858) | Arabidopsis root microbial communities from the University of North Carolina, USA - plate scrape MF_Col_mLB | ecosystem: Host-associated > Plants > Roots > Endosphere | place: USA... | reverse complement strand
TAATGGAACCAGCTGATGTTCCAGCTACACGCTCCCATTCATAGCCTTTTTCAGCTAACGCGCAAATTGCCCCTACATGCGCAATTCCGCGTACACCGCCTCCTTCAAAAACACCATCAATCTTCATCAATCATACTTCCTTTCGAATAAAAGATTTAAAAATGGCAAAAAAGCACGTATTGTACGTGCTTTTTTACAATAGTTTTTAAGTTTACTAGCAGCCTACAAAGCCGCCCCAACAGCTAGCGCCGATGATGATTAGAAGGATAAATAAAACGATTAATAAAGCGAAACCTCCATAACCACATCCACCACAACTACCGCCGTAACCGTAACCACCGCCGTAACCGCCGCAACTATATCCGTAACCCATGTGGAATTCCTCCTTAAATTAAAAATAAAAATGAACGAGGGGAAAATGTACTGGAAGAAATAAAGAACTATCGTGTTTGTAGGAACAATGTATACTATGCTTTTTTAAACTTGTTCGCGTACGAGGGATAAGCCCGTTTTTTGGAGGGCTTGTTGATTTTACGATAAATGGAGTATAATCTTTGTGCTATGATACAAATAAGTATGTAAATGTAAGGAGAATTTATGGATAAAAAAATTGAAGTATTAATTGATAAATATGGACTGTCACATTTAAAAGAGGAACTTATTAATACTGTATTTCCTTGTGTAAAAGTTGTGCCAAAGCAACAAGAAATGATTGCGATAGGTAGTTCGAAAATGGGGGGAGTTCCTGATTTACCGGATTCATTTGAATATCCAACATATAAAGGAAATCCGTTACAGTTTATCGCTCAATTTAATTTAAATGATTTACAAAATGTTGGTATGGAGCACAATCTTCCTAAGACAGGAATGTTATATTTCTTTAGTATTGAAAATTATTTTGAAGAAGATGTAAATCCAAACAAGGCCGGGCGTGTACTTTATTATGATATCCCTGTAGAGCATTTACGAAGAGTAGATGAAGTTCAGGGGGAATTTAACCAATGTGCAATTTCATTTGAATTAACGTATAAATTGCCAGAGCTTTTCATTGAAGATGAGGCTGATTCAGGTCGTTTCTTGCAATTACTTGAAGAGCTAATTCCAGACAACTACGATAACCATCAAATGTTTGGTGAGCCATTCTCTGTACAAGATGAGGTATTGTACGAGACTGGACAATATATGAACATAGATCCGCAGCAAATGACGCTTTTATTCCAAATTGATTCAGATACTAAAAATTGTAATATGATGTGGGGAGATTTAGGGATGCTTTATTTCTGTATTGGAAATGAAGACTTAAAAAATCGACGTTTTGAAAATGCATGCTGCGTATTACAAACTTGTTAATGAAAAAGGTTGTTCTTGTAAAAAGAACAACCTTTTTACAATGTTAAATATGCATAATCTCATATGACCTATACGAAAAAGTATTGTATACTCTGAAACTATACGATACTTTTTCGTATAGTTATAGAATGTAAGGAGTGACGAGATGGGAAAGACAAGTAAGTATGTGACAGCTGCCGCACTTTGTTCAACTATAGTAATGGGGGGCTTACACGCGTCATCTGTATCTTATGCAGCTACGAATCCAACTGTAGCGACATCACAATCAGATGTAAAGTTGTTAAATGATTTCAGAAAAGAATTAAAAAAACAGATTGATAATCGAGAAGAAAATATTACAATCACATATAAAACAAAAGATAGAAATGCTAGAAATATTATGGACCAATTGTATGGTGAATTTAATAAAATTGTAGATGCAGATGAGTATGTAAAATATAATGTAGCGTCTACTAGATATTCTATTAAAGGGTTACCAGGAAACTATACGTTTACACTGCAAGTGAAATACCGTGAATCAAAAGAGCAAACACAATATGTAAAATCTCAGGCAAAAGCAATTATCGGTTCAATTGTAAAACCAGGGATGGATGAGAATGAGAAAGTAAAAGCTATTCATGATTACGTTGTAAAACACGTATCTTATGATACGTCTTATCAAGCGTACACAGCATATGAAGCGTTAGCGAACCGTTCTGCCGTTTGCCAAGGATATACGTTATTAACGTATGAATTGCTAAAAGAAGCGGGTATCCAAAATCATATTGTAACAGGTACAGGAAATGGACAAGCTCACGCATGGAATTTAGTAAACATTGAAAACAAGTGGTATCATCTTGATACGACATTTGACGATCCAGTGCCAGATAAAGCTGGGCGCGTAACATATTCATATTTTAATATGTCTGATGAGCAATTAAGTAAAGATCATGAATGGGATCGTAGTAAATATCCAGCAGCAACTACAAGTTATTTTGGTGAATTAACAAACAAAATAAAAGCTGGTAGTTCGAAAACTCCCGTATACGAGCAAATGTTAAAAGATACGAATTTAAAATATTTATCAGCACAATATGGGGCTGAAAATTATAATGAATTTAAGCAAAAGTTGCAGCAACAATTCGCTTCTAAGCCAGAAAAAGTAGAAGTACGATATAAGCAGTCTATGGATGGAACAATGCAAGATATAAAAAAAGTGTTAAATGAAATAAATTGGCCAAAAGGTGCCAAGCGTGTATCTTATCAAGTAGCACCATATAGTGCAATGGCAGATTATTCATTAGCGACAATTACATTTACGTATTAAGTAATAAAGGAGAGCATCTTGTAAAAGGTGCTCTTTTTATTATGTATCACTTCAAAAAACAGAATTGTGTGATAAAATTATAAAGGAAGGATGTGGAAACTAAATGAACTTGTTCGAAAGTAATATGTTTACATTGATATATGTTTGTTTAGTAATCGGACTTATCGTTTTGTTTTTCCTATCATTTACTTTGTTTATTAGAAGATTATTGCAAAAGAGCGCTGCAAAAAAACAACAAGTGATGCATATGAATCAGAAGCTAGATCGAATGATTGAATTGCTTGAAAAAGATAAGAAATAGCGATAGAAGATGTATGAAAAGGAGAAGCGGATGGCTAATTATATAAAAGAATTACGTGAAAAAGTAGGGCACGACTGTGTTCTCATAAACTTTGCGGGTGGTTGTGTGTTGAATGAACATGGAGAAGTATTACTGCAAAAAAGAGGTGATTTTAACGCTTGGGGATTTCCTGGCGGTGCAATGGAAATCGGGGAATCTGCCGCAGAAACTGCGATTCGAGAAATAAAGGAAGAAACAGGTTATGATGTAGAAATAAATGAGCTTATCGGAGTGTATACAAAATATTTTCAAACATATCCAAATGGAGACAGAGCTCAGTCCATTTTAATATTCTTTTCATTCTCAATTATCGGAGGAGAGAAAAAAGTAGACGGTGATGAAACGTTGGATTTGAAGTTTTTCCCGCTAAACAAAATGCCACCATTGTTTAATCAACAACATGAGGATTGTTTGCAGGACTTACTAGAGAAAAGAGTAGGGATGTATCGTTAATATAAAAAAAGAAGCTATTGGGATTAGCTTCTTTTTTTATATTGTATTTATTTCCACCAATCATCAAACATTGATGCTGGAACTTGTCTCTTATGTTCACTTACTTTGTAACGCTTCTCAATCTTCTCAGCAACATCAGCTGGAACTGCTTTACCTTCTAAATAGTCATCTAATTGATCATACGTAATACCTAACTCTGTTTCATCAGCTTGACCTGGTTTTTCATCTAATAAATCAGCTGTTGGCATTTTTAAGTAAAGTCGCTCGTCCGCACCTAATTCTTGTAATAGAGCGCGTCCTTGACGTTTTGTTAATCCAGTTAATGGTAATAGGTCTGCACCACCATCTCCGAATTTTGTGAAGAAGCCCGTTACAGCCTCTGCAGCGTGATCTGTTCCAATCACAAGTAATCCTTGTTGACCGCCGATTGCGTACTGCGTAACCATACGAATACGTGCTTTCACGTTACCTTTATTGAAATCAGTTAATGATTCACCCAATAAGTTTTCGTATTGATTTGAGAAAGCATCAACTGTTGAAGCGATATCAAATGCAACAGATTGATCCGCTTGAATAAATTGTAATGCTAATTGCGCATCATCTTCATCTTTTTGCACTTTATAAGGTAGGCGCACAGCGATAAACGTTGCGTTACCACCTTCATTACGAATTTCCTCCACTGCAAGCTGAGCTAAACGTCCAGCTAATGTAGAGTCTTGTCCGCCACTAATTCCAAGTACAAATCCTTTCGCACCCGTTTTTTTTACATAATCTTTTAAGAAATCAACACGTTTACGGATTTCTGCTTTCGGATCAATTACAGGCTGAACATGTAATGCTGCCATAATCTGTTCTTGTAATGTCATTATGTTTCCTCCTATTCGTATTAAAGCGGTAAATAAGTTTATATGTATATTGGTACATACTTCTATCCTTTATTATTTCGCAAAACTAACGAATATACAATAGGATGCGTGTATGAATATGAATGTAGTCATTATAATGAAACTGTTTCATTTAAGCAATTTTTTTGAAACCTTTCAATAATGTAAGGTTTTTGTCATTTGAATCGATGGAAGCTATTTCCGCATTTTACTAATATGAGAACATAGTTAGCAGAAGGGCGGAGAAGTAATATGAACATTAGAGAACTCGCATACAGGAATGTAACGCGAAATAGACGAACATACTCAGCATATTTTTTAAGTAGTGCATTTGCTATTATGGCCTTTTTTGTGTATTCATTTTTTGCGTTTCATCCCGCATTAAGTGCTGGAGAATTGGGACAGTACGTATTCGTAAGTATGTCTTTTGCGCAGTCCATTATTTACTTATTTACGTTTTTCTTTATTTTATATTCGATGGGAATGTTTTTAAAAACGAGAAAGCGTGAATTAGGAATTTTAATGATGTTAGGTATGACGAAATATCAATTAAAGCGTCTTATCTTCTTTGAAAATATTATGATTGGGATAGGGGCAATTATTTTTGGAATACTTACAGGAATGCTATTTTCCGGAATATTAATATTTGTAGCTCCGATGATATTAAAATTAGATATTTCTTTAGCTTATTACATACCAATGAAAGCCATTGTTGTAACGAGTATTATGTTTTTCGTATTATTTATGATTATTTCATTATTTAGTGCAGGAATGATTCGAAAAAATAAAATTATGAAATTGTTTAGAGGATCAGCAGAAGCGAAGCCAGAACCGAAAGCATCTATTATTTCTTCTATATTAGCAGTCATATTACTTAGTGCGGGATATACAGGAGCGCTTCTTTCACATGGTGCAATGGTATTTGTCATGATGATTCCTGTTACAACGGTAGTCATTATTGGTACGTATTTGCTGTACAAGCAGTTGAGTGTCTTTATTATTAGATTATGTAAAAAAAGTAAACGTTTCTATTGGACACAGACAAATATAATTACGTTATCAGATTTAGCTTACCGTATGAGAGACAACGCAAGAATGTTCTTTATTGTAACTATTATTTCAACTGTAGCATTTTCAGCAATAGGCACATTAGTTGGTTTCACATCAATGACGAAAGGAATTATGGAGAGACCAATTGCGTTTCAGTATCATTCTAAGCAAGGAAATAGTAATGAATCACAGCATTTGAAGATGATTGACGAAGGATTAAAGAAACATAATATAGCAGCTTCTAAAGCTACTATTTCAACGAAAAGGGCAGAGGAACAGTCGTTAAGAAGTGCTATTTTCATAAAAGAATCAGATTATGAGGAATATGCGAGGTTAACAGGCGAACCATTTCATCCTGTAGCAAATAAAGAAGCTTTATTTTTATCAGTCGATATACCAGGACCACCGATGAAAGAAAGAAAAGAAATTACTTTACCACATTTGAATGAATCTTTAAAAGTTAAAAAAGTTAATACCTCTTCGTTAAGTAAAATACTGCGAGGTAACGTTTATGTAATCTCTAAAAATCAGTATGATGCATTACAAGATGGCTTTAAAGAGGAAAAAGATTATGTATACAAAACAGAAGGAACGAAAGATGAAATAGAGGTTGGTAAAGAACTTACGCATCAGATGAAGACTTATGAAGAACATGCAACGTTTAGTGCAGAAGAGTACGAACAAAACCAAAGTTTACAAATCGCAGGACCAATCTTATTTGTAGGCTTCTTTATTGGTATCGTATTTTTCGTATGTGCAGGAAGCTTCCTTTACTTCCGTTTGTTTTCTGATTTGGAGGATGATACTCGTTTGTTTGAAATGATTCGAAAAGTAGGTTTAACGAGCGGGGAATTATCGAAAGTAGTTACAATCCGATTGGCACTTTTATTCTTCGTTCCAATAGGTGTTGCAACATTACACGGGGCAGTAGCGTTAACTGCACTGGGACAGATGTTTGAGTACTCGCTATTTAAAGAAAATGCGATTGTATTAAGTATTTTCGTAGGAATTCAAGTTGTATATTTCTTACTAATACGATCTCGCTATTTAAAACAATTAAAAGAGAGATTACGTATTCGTTAATTGTGTTTTTTTAACTTGAGTACAAAATTTTCTAAAAAGATACAAGTATTACCAAAAAGTGATAAAATGGAAAGAGCGAGGTGGAAAAAATAATAGAAAGTAAGGGGGGAGTAATATGAAAGCAACAGGAATTATTCGAAAAGTAGACGAATTAGGACGAATTGTTATTCCTAAAGAGTTACGAGAAGTATTAGGAATCCAAATCAAATCACCACTTGAAATTTTCGTAGAAGAAGAAAAAATCATTTTACAAAAATATCAACCTTACAATGCTTGTCAAATAACAGGTGATGTTTCAGATCAAAACATATCATTAGCAAATGGAAACATTACTGTTAGTATAGATGGAGCGAAACATTTAATAAAAGAAATAGAGAAGTTTTTAAATAAGAGTGAAGCTTAGTCTTAATTTATTTTATTTTTAAAATTTCATATCATTCTTTAAAAACTATAAAAGGGCCATTAAATTGGTCCTTTTATTTTGGTTATTGGTGAATAAAAATTACGAGATAAATAAAAAGAGTAGTATAAAATTAGTAAGCTATATTGAGAAATATTTTTAAGGAAGGAAAATGAAACGAATAAAACGAATGTTACATTTAAACGTTTTCAAAAGTGGTCTGAAATGAAAATAATATATTTTCAGGAGGGATTACGATGAATAGTAGTACAGCGAATAAACAAAAAGGTATACAATTGATTCCTTTTACAGTAGATAAGGTGGTTGAACAAGTAAATGAAATTCCACCAGGTGTACAACTCATTCATGCTCCACAAGTATGGGAGAAGAGTGCGAAAGGAAAAGATATTGTTGTTGCCGTATTAGATACAGGTTGTGATGTGAATCATATAGATTTAAAGGATCGCATTATCGGTGGAAGAAATTTCACGAAAGATTACGAAGGGGATCCGAATATTTATCTTGATAATAACGGACACGGTACTCATGTAGCGGGGACAATAGCAGCGACTGAAAATGGTGTCGGTGTTTTAGGAGTCGCACCACTTGCTAAAATGTTAGTGTTAAAGGTTTTAGCGGGAGATGGTTCTGGTAGTTATGAGCAAATTATTGAGGCGATTCATTATGCTGTAAATTGGAGAGGGCCTAATAAAGAAAGAGTTAGAATCATTTCAATGTCACTTGGTGGTCCGCAAGACGTTCCAGAATTACATGAAGCAATTCAAAACGCGGTAAAGCAAGATGTTCTCGTCGTATGTGCTGCTGGGAATAATGGAGATTGTAATGATAACACGGAGGAACTAGACTTCCCAGGTGCGTACGCAGAAGTGATTGAAGTCGGCGCTGTCAATTTAGAACGGAAAATCGCATGTTTTAGTAATTCGAATCAAGAAATTGATTTAGTGGCGCCAGGTGATGAAATTTTATCTACTTACCCTGAGGGGAAATATGCGGTATTAAGTGGAACTTCTATGGCGACACCGCATGTCGCTGGAGCGCTGGCATTGCTCATTAAGCAGTGTGAGAGAGAATATGGTAGAAAGTTATCAGAGCCAGAAATATATGCACAACTTATTAAAAGAACTGTACCTTTAGGGTATGAACGTACATCTGAAGGGAATGGATTAATAGATTTATTAAAAGAATAGCAAATACTAAAAACATCTCATAATTTTATGAGATGTTTTTTTGTATGGCTTTGTCGAATATATCGTGGAATCTAGTATTTATTTCTTTTTCATGAAATGTTTATTAGGGTGGTGGTTATCACATAGATCTGTTCATAAAATGATAAAAGGTACATAGAACTGGCATCGTAACAACGAAAACCGCTATAAGGTTAGAGGAGGTATATACTGATGATATATCAAGCTATCCAGCAGTTAATTGATCGGGCTATTGAAGTTCAATTAATTGAAAAAGAAGATGAAATATATACAAGGAATAAAATTCTTTCTTTACTTCGTTTAGATGACTTTGTAGTGGAAACGTCAGCGCCCACAAAGAAAGCAATTTCGGAGTTATTGGAAGAGTTAATTGAATTTGCTTGTATGCATAAAGTCATTGAGGCAGTAATGGACGAGAAGGAGATTTTAGCAAGTGCAATTATGGATGTTTTTATGTCTAAACCGTTCGTTATCAATTCTATATTTTATGAAAAATACGAACAAAATCCGAAAGCTGCAACAAATTACTTCTATGAATTAAGTAAAAATAGCAACTATATACAAATGAAGCAAATTGACAAAAATATAAATTATAAAGTGAATACGGAATATGGACCCATTGATATTACAATTAATTTATCAAAACCAGAAAAAGACCCGAAACAAATTGCTAGAGAGAGAGTATTGGAAAGTACAAATTATCCAAAATGTTTACTCTGTATTGAGAATGAAGGATATAGAGGCAGAATTGGACATCCAGCACGCTCAAATCATCGTATGATCCGGATGAACCTTACAGATGAAAGCTGGTTTCTACAGTATTCTCCGTATATATACTTCAATGAACACTGTATTGTATTGTCTTCAGAACACCGAGATATGAAAATTGACCGTCAAACATTTTTACGTTTGTTAAGATTTGTAGAAAAATTCCCGCATTATTTCCTTGGTTCCAATGCAGATTTGCCAATTGTAGGAGGATCTATTCTATCACATGATCATTATCAAGGTGGAAGTTATGAATTTGCTATGGCAAATGCATCAAACGACTTGATTTTTGAACTCACCGGATTTTCAGAAATGCAATGTTCTATTATTAAATGGCCTCTGTCAGTTATTCGCTTAAGAAGTAACGACATAGAACAAATAGTAAATGCAGGGGAGTACATATTAGAGAGGTGGAAGGGGTATAGTGATCCATCCGTTAATATATTCGCATTTACGTATGATGTTCCACATCATACGATTACGCCAATTGCCCGCTACCGAAATAATATGTACGAATTGGATCTTGTTTTGCGAAACAATCGTACAAGTGAAGAACATCCGCTAGGTATTTTTCACCCTCATGCGGAAATACAACATATTAAAAAAGAAAATATCGGTCTAATTGAAGTAATGGGGTTAGCTGTACTACCTGCGCGTTTAAAAACAGAACTTCAGGAAGTGGAAAAATTTTTACTTAACATTCCAAGTGATATTCCAACGCCTCATATGCGATGGGCAGAACAATTAAAAATCAAATATGACAATCGGATACATGAACAAAATGTACAGGAGATAGTAAGAGAAGAATTAGGACAGAAATTTATACAGGCGCTTGAAGATGCTGGTGTTTTTAAACGAGATGACGAAGGGATATCGGCATTTAAACGTTTTATTCAGACATTACATTAGGAATGGACTTAGTAGTTTTAATGATTACAAAATGACCTAATTATGTGATAGGGGAGGGAATAAGATGGGGAAGTGTGAGCATAAACAACTACAGGGATTGAAACAGATAGGTGGCCCTATATTAATGATGTGTATAAAATGTAATCAAATAATTAAAGTGTCCAAAGGATCCAGTACAAAAATAAAGTAAAAAAGAATGAGTCGTTTATATTCCTATTGTGTGATAAATCAATTTCCCACTGATTAAAGTTGCGTTTTATTAAAAGAATAGCAAAAACTAAAAAACATCTCATATGAATATGAGATGTTTTTAGTATGGTTCTGTTGCATGTAATACGACGTCTAATAAACCGGGGAATCTAGCATGTAAGTCATCTTCACGAATTGAAATGAAACGCTGTGTTCCTTCAAGGCGTGTATACATAACACCGGATTCACGTAAAACCTTAAAATGGTGGGATAAAGTTGATTTCGCAATTGGAATGTTTAACGCACCACAAGATTGTTCATGTTTCTCTAGTAGCATCGTTACAATTTGTAAACGAATTTGATCGCTAAGTGCGTATAAGACAGAAGAGAATTGAATTTCTTCTCGATTTGGATGATAGAGAGTACGCATTTTTTCACCTGCTTGTATAAGTTAATATAGTTTGCACTATAACATATAAAGTGGTATATTTCTATTGTTCGAATATATTCGAACAATAGAAATATAGGGGGAGAAACAATGAAGTATACAAAATTACAAAAGGCAGGACTACATATTTCAAAGTTGGGGTTAGGAACAAACGCTGTAGGGGGACATAATTTATATGCTGATGTGAATGAGGAAGAAGGAAAACGAGTAATAGAAGAAGCTATCCAGCAAGGGATTACATTTTTTGATACAGCGGATTCATACGGTTTCGGTAGATCAGAGGAATTGGTAGGAGAAGTATTGAAAGGAAAACGCCAAGAAGTTGTACTTGCTACAAAAGGTGGAATACAGCCGTTATTAAATGGAGAGGTTTATATTAATAATGAGCGAAGCTATTTAAGAAATGCTGTGGAAAATAGCTTAAGAAGATTACAAACTGATTATATTGATTTATATTATTTACATTTTACAAATCCAGAAACAAGTTACATAGATTCAATTGGAGAGCTTACTCGCCTAAAAGAAGAAGGAAAAATTCGTGCAATTGGAATATCTAACGTAAACGTAGAGCAATTAAAAGAAGCGAATCAGTATGGACAAATAGATGTTGTACAATCACCGTATAATATGTTGGATCGTGCTGCTGGGGAAGAACTTTTGCCATATTGTATAGAATCAGGTATTTCATTTATTCCATACGGACCTCTTGCCTTTGGGATATTAGGTGGAAAATATACAGAAGATTTTAAATTGAGCGAAGGGGATTGGCGTCAAAGTGTAAATCTATTTGAAGAAAATACATATAAGAGTAACTTTAAAAAAGTTGAAAAGTTAAAAGGTTTAGCCAAAGCAAAAAATATCGAAGTTTCGCATTTAGCTTTAGCATGGTTACTAAACAAAAAAGGAATTGATACTGTTATTCCTGGTGGGAAACGAGCGGAGCAAATAAGAGAAAGTGTAAGAGCGGTGGAAGTATCACTGAATGAGAAGGTTATGAAAGAGATTGAATCTATTTTAGAAGCTTAGTTGAGAAGAGGGGGAGTTCCCTCTTTTTATATAAAAGGAGAAGGTTTAAATGAAAAGAGTACTAGCTGTATTCTTTATGATCATGTTTATGATAGGTACAGATACTTTCTTAATTTCACCACTTTTACCGACATTACAACAGGTGTATCATGTTTCAACTGAGCTATCAGGATGGATGGTGAGTTCATATGCTTTAGGATACGCTGGATTTGCGCTTATTGCTGGTCCTATATCAGATGGCTTAAACAGAAAAAAAGTGATAGTAATAGGAATGAGTTGTTTTGCGTTAAGTACGTTTTTATGTGGAATGGCACCGAGTTTTCTATGGATGCTAGCATTTAGATTTTTAGCAGGTGTAAGTGCAGCCTTTGTATCTCCACAAGTGTGGGCATCTATTCCGCTCCTTATAGAGAAGGAGCAAATTGTAAAGGCAATTGGAATTGCAACAGCAGGGTTAGCAATCTCTCAAATTTTAGGGTTGCCAGTTGGATCGTATTTGGCAATGGTACACTATACAACACCATTCTTCGTCATTGGTATATTATCAGCACTACTTGTGATTCTTATCTATGTAGTATTACCAGAAATACAACCGGTTTATATAGGTGGAAGTAAAACAAACATCTTAAAGCGCTATAAACAATTACTTACAGATTCAAAGGTTTCACTTTCTTATTTTGCATATTTTGTTTTTCAAACTGGTAATTTTGCTGCATTTTCATTTTTCGGTGTATGGCTTTCCATTCAATTTGGTTTACAAGTTCATGAAATAGGAACAGCTATGCTTGTATTAGGGTTAGGAAATTTAACAGGGAATATTTTGGGCCCAAGAATCGTAAATAAAATTGGTTATAACCTTTCTTTTTATGGTGGAATTATATTTACAGCAGTGCTATATGTATTACTACCTTATGTAAAGAACATTATATTTGTGGAGCTATTATTCTTTGTTTTATTTTTTGTGACAGGGATTTTATTTGTATTAATGATGAGGCACTTACAAAACCTGTCTAGTGCAGCAAGAGGAACAGGAGCAGCGCTTGCAAATGCTTCTATGTATATTGGTCAAATGATTGGATCGGCAATAGCAGGAATGTTATTTGCAGCATCTCACAATTTTATACTTATAGGTAGTTTTACTGCGTTATTATATGTAGTAGCTTTATTTCTGTTTAGAAAAAGTGAAAAACTTACTGAAAATAGTGAAACAGGAATTGCATCATAAAGCCTATATAAATATTTCGCAAACCAGAATTAATAAGAGTGTGAATATATGAATGTGCTTTTAATTACAGTGGTTACTAAAAGTATAGAAATAGTAGTAGAAATGTATTGTAACAAAGTTATAAGGAATCCAAAAATAAAAAATCCCTATAAAGATAGGGATTTATAAATCGGCATATAGTTCCTTGGAAAAGGATATACTTAGTTTATCATATAGGACTACTTATATTTGTGAAATAGATGTGAAAGTAATGTGAAAAATGCGGGAAGAAAATTTTTCTAAACAAAAAGCACTGTTTTAGCTATTGAACTAAAACAGTGCTTTTTTCTTTGATTGAACAGTTGCTGCATTTTCATCGTGTATGCCTGCATCTCTAATAATTCGTTGTTTTGCTTTATTTAATAGATGATTTACTGCTTCGCCAAAATAGTTAGCTTCGCTTTTTGTGCGGGCTTCTCGTAAACATTTATAGTTTTCTAGCAGTTCCTCTTTTTCAGTGTTTGTTAAGAAATCTTCTATTTTCTTTTTTGTCATACGAAACACCCTTTCTTCTGACAAACGACGCAATAGAAAATATTTATTGTTTATTATAGCAATAATTTTTAAAGAAAGTATAGACTAACGTCGTAATAATTTGTCAATTTCTTGAATCTTCTCATCAGCTTTCCCAATTTGTGTATTTTTAGCCTGCTCACCACCAAGCGCTTGGTGCAGTAAGAAAGTCTGACCGGAAATAGCAGTCACAATGGATACTTTAATAATTTCTTTTATTAAGGTGACATCGAATAAAACGAGTCCAAGAAGTGCAGCTAGACTACCAGTGAAAATATCAGTTAAAAACCCAAAGTGAAAAAAAGTTTTCAAACGGCGTGGAAGCAATAACTTACCTTGGTTATTGATTAGATGGGAAACGAAACCGGTAATGCCACCAACGAGAACAGCAGTTATCCATTGATACATTTCCATCGAATCCACTCCTTTTAGTGAATAAGATTCGATTATTTTATATTGATTCCTTTTAATATTTCATAGAAGCATATTGAGAAAGTTTGTTTGGGTTTAGTATGTATTCAATTTAATTATAACAGAAAAATCTGATATATTTCAGTCTATTATATGAAGCGGTTATTCCTTAATATGAATGTAGAAAGGGGTGCGTGATATGAATATAGATTATCGAATAAGAAGTGTGGATGGTTATACAAAAAATATAGGGGAATTAGTAAGCATGCTGGAGCATACGAGGGCTGTAACATTACAGGAAATAAAAGATCTATCAGTTGAGCAATTAGATTTAATTATGCCGAGTGGAGGAAATTCTATCGGAGCGTTATTAAAACATATAGCAGCTATAGAAAAAGCTCATCAACTTATTTCATTTCAAGAGCGCGACTTTACAAAAGAAGAATTAGAAATATGGGAGGACGCACTGTATTTAGGGGAAGCAGGGAAAACAATTCGTGGTCATGACATACAGTATTATGTACAACTTTTACAAAGTGTTCGAGAAGAATCTCTGAAGTATTTGAGTGAACAAGATGATGAATGGCTTATGTCAGAAAGAAAGTGGCCTAACGATGTAGCGTATAACCAGCACTATCTGTGGTTTCATGTGCTAGAAGAGGAGATTAATCACCGTGGGCAAATTAGAATGATGAAAAATAAATTATTTGAAAATTACGTTAAATAAAGTAGCTTTTTAAATAAATATTCCATATAATAAGAGTAATTAAAATGAGAACGGGGTGATGTATTATGGCGAAAATAACTTATATGAATAATAAACCAAATACAAAAGTGGATGGAAAGGGCGAGACTGTATAAGTTAGCGCACGATCCTTCCGCTTAGCTTAAACTAGGGAGGATATCAATTTGAATCAAAATATTTTAGAATCATTCGGCTGGGATTCTTTTTTTGAGGAACAAGCTGTAGAGAACTTTGAAGTAGGACGTATTTTACTTGAGCATAAGCATATATATCGAATTATTTGTAATGATGGTGAATATATGGCAGAGCTGTCTGGAAAGTTTCGACATGAAGCAGTAACGAAGGGAGATTATCCAGCGGTTGGTGATTGGGTGTATATAAAGAAAATAGAGAATGAAAAGAAAGCAATTATTCATCGTATTTTTCCGAGAAGAAGCTCTTTTTCTAGACAAGAGGCTGGTACTCGAACGGAAGAACAAGTAATAGCAGCAAATGTAGATTATCTATTTTTAGTGAATGCACTTAATCATGATTTTAACGTAAGAAGAATGGAACGTTATTTACTATTAGCGTATGAAAGTGGTGCAATGCCTGTTATTGTTTTAACAAAAAGTAGCTTATGTGAAGATGTGGAACAGAAAATTGTAGAAACGGAAGCTGTGGCAATTGGTGTTCCGATCTTCATCGTTGATAGTTTAGAACATACTGGTATTGAATCGTTGCAGCAATTTGTTTCTTCAGGAAAAACAATTGCTTTAGTCGGATCATCGGGGGTTGGAAAATCCACTTTGTTAAATGCACTTATAGGACTTGAAGTAGCAAAAACGGGAGATATTCGTGAGGAAGATAGTAAAGGAAGGCATACGACAACTCATCGTGAATTGTTCCGATTACCGAGTGGTAGTTTAGTTATTGATACTCCGGGTATGAGGGAACTGCAACTTTGGGAAGGAAGCGATGCAATTCAAACAACATTTTCTGATATTGAAGAATTAGCAAAAACGTGCCGTTTTAGGGACTGTAAGCATGAAAATGAGCCAGGGTGCGCAGTGCATCATGCAATTGATAACGGAATTATTACGATAAATCGTTTGCAAAGCTATAAAAAACTACAAAGAGAACTGGCGTACTTTATGAGAAAACAAGATGCTGTTCTTGCAAGAGCAGAGCGTGATAAGTGGAAAAAGATTTCTAAACAGCATAAAAAAATATGAAAAGCCAAAGGGTGGTTCCCTTTGGTTTTTTGCTTTTGTAAATTTTATAATAATATTATTCATATATATGGACAAAGAGAAATTAATTGTTTAAACTTTACAAAGTATTCATCATAATAGGTTATGAAAATAATAATTCGGGAATAGGAAATATTTACAATTCACTAGATTTAACTTTTGAAATTGAAAAGCAGGAGGTTTGTAATGGATAGATTATTAAATTGGTTTCGTGATATGAAAGTAGCAAAAAAACTACTAATTTCATTTTTTGTCATTTTAATTGCGGCTGTCTCTATTATCGGAG
>Ga0102589_1003589_pt1 | contig 15901 bp, 14 predicted proteins | sample AraplaMF_Col_mLB_FD_76858 | JGI IMG/M metagenome (GOLD analysis project Ga0102589, IMG submission 76858) | Arabidopsis root microbial communities from the University of North Carolina, USA - plate scrape MF_Col_mLB | ecosystem: Host-associated > Plants > Roots > Endosphere | place: USA... | reverse complement strand
CCACCGCGTACGCGATGAGCAACCAGTTCGGCAGCGCGATGTCCTTGCGGAACACGCTCAGCAGGCTGACCGCGCCGTCGATCAGGGCGAGCAGGCCGAAGGCCATCACCATCACCTGCACCGTGCGCTGCGGCCAGCACAGCATCGCCACGCCGAACGCCAGCGCGATGACGCCGTACAGCGCGAACACCCAGCCGCTGCGTGCCACGGAACCTTCCGTCATCCTGCCCATCGCTTGCTCCTGACCGTGAAAGTCGCAGCAGGGATACGGCGCGCGCGCGGTCAGGTCAAGTCAGTCTGTTTCTCAGCCGCCGCGGCGTGGGCCAGCCCGGTCACCACCCCCAGCGATGCATCGCCGCTGACGATCTCCGCTCCCGGGAAGACCTCCTGCACCGCCAGCGGCACGTAGGGCGATCGCGACATGCCACCGGTGAGGTAGACGACGTCCGGCTCGTACGGCAGCTCCGCCCGGGCGCGGCGCATCAGTTCGCCCAGGTGGCGCAGGAACGGGCTGGCTGCATCGCGCAGGCGTTCCTTGTCGAGGTGCACCTGCAGTCCGTCCTCGATGTAGTCGAGCTCGAACGCGACCCGCTCTTCGTCACTCAGGCGGATCTTGGCCTGCTCGACGCTGCGGTTGAGGCGCACGGTGTGGCCGGGGTGCTTGAGTTGCTCCAGGCGTTCGCCGTACGGCGCCTGCACGTGCTTGAACGACGCATGCTGGAACTTGTTCTGCCGCTCCAGGTCGTGGACGGTCGATGCCTCGTAGTAGCGATGCACGGCGGTCGGCGTCACGCCCTTGCCGAAAAGCGCCATGACGCCGCGCATGCTCAGCTCGATGTCGACGTCGGTGCCGCCGACCGGGTCGCCCCACGAGCCATCGATGATCGGCGCGGCAGCCGATCCGCCGACGTGGGCCAGGGCGATGTCGGTCGTGCCGCCGCCAATGTCGAGGATGAGCGTGCGCCGCGGCGTGGCCACGGCACGGTGATACCCGTATGCCGCCGCGGCCGGTTCCTCGAGGAACTCGACGGCATCGAAGCCTGCGGCGTAGGCGGCATCGGTGAGGATTTCCAGCGCCTGCACGCCGCCGGCTTCCTTCATGCTGCTGCGGAACCGCACCGGCCGGCCCATCACCGCTGCGCGCACGTCGGTGCCCAGCTGCGCCGATGCCGTGGTGCGGATGTGGCGCAGAAGCTGCGTGGCGATACGCAACAGTGCCTCGCGCGCATTGCCTTCGAGCTTGTAGCCCAGCATCGACTTGGGCGAGACGACGAGGTGGCCGGTGCCGCTGGCCATGTACGCCTTGACGGCTTCGTCGCCGTAAAGCGCGTTCTCCACATCGGCGCCAGCGTCCATCGCCTTGCGGATCTCGTTGGCCGCCCATTGCCGGCGCACGGCCACGACCGCGGCGCGGTGCATCTCGTGGTCCGATTGCTTGCGCGCCGTTGGCACCAGCGCGAGCGCCTCGTCGCGAAGGTGCGCCGGCCGCCGCATGGCTTCCTCGCGCAGGCGTTGCACGCGCGCCTGTTCCTGGCTCTGGTCGCGCTTCGCGCCGGCGACGAGTGTCCTCACCTGTTCGTCCAGCTCCGGCGTCAGTTCGAACTGCGAGACGTCCGGCATGCGCAGCGGGAAGAACACCGTCGTGCGGAACTGCCGGTCGTCGCCGAAGCGGATCAGCTGCAGTTTGCCGTCGACCACCGCGCCTGCGGCCGAATAACTGGTCCCGAAATCGATTCCGATACGCATGAGACTGCCGGTGCTCGTGTACTGCCGTTGGTGACCCGCCAGTTTGACGTGTACGCGCCGTGCTGACGAACCCTGGCAGTCAGACCACCCGCGCACACACCCACACATCGACGCGCGCCACGCCCGCGCGCCGCAGGGCCAGGGCCGCGGCGCGCGCCGTGGCGCCGGTGGTCATGACGTCGTCGATCACCGCCACATGCGCCGGCAGCGCGGCACCGGCACGATACGCAAAGGCATCGCGAACGTTGCGGCGGCGGCCTTCGACATCCAGCGTCGACTGCGCCGCGGTGGCGCGTCGGCGTTGCAGCAGGTCGTCGCGCAGCGGCAGCTGCAGCGTGTTCGCCAGCGGCCGCGCCAGTTCCAGCGCCTGGTCGTAGCCGCGGCGTCGCAGGCGTGAGCGGTGCAGCGGCAGGGGAACCAGCGCCTGCGGGCGGTCGGCGTCGGCCAGCTCGCGTGCCATCAGGGTCGCCAGCAGACGCGCGCTGGCCAGGTCGCCGTGGAATTTCACGCGGGGCAGCAGGCGGTCGATGGGGGCGGCGTAGAGGAAGACCGCCCGCGTCGACGCCTGCGGCGGCGGTTGCCGCAGGCATACGCCACAGGTCGTCGCGGCCCCCTCCAGCGGCAAGGCGCAATGCCGGCAGCCTTGGCGGTTGTAGGGCAGGGCGGCCAGGCACGGGCGGCACAGGTCCAGACCATCGGCTCCGGGCTCGCCGCAAACCAGGCAGTGCGGCGGCCACAGCGCCGCGCCGAGGCGCCGCAGCCAGGCCCGCGGGAGGCCGCCAACCGGGGCTGTCAACTGGATTACCCCCTGTTTGGTTGACAGTGCCGGTCACCCTTTCCAGACTGCCGGCCCTGTCCCGCTGCAACCGTCGGAAAAGCCACATGTCAGCTGTCAGCGCTGCCCCTTCTTCTTCGCTTACCCCTGCTTCCGACCTCAGCGCGCTGCGCCACGACTGGTCGCGCGCCGAGGTCCGTGCCCTGTTCGACCTGCCGTTCCCGGAGCTGCTGCACCGCGCCGGCCAGGTCCACCGCGAGACCTTCGACCCGGCCGAAATCCAGGTTAGCACGCTGCTGTCGATCAAGACCGGCGGTTGCCCCGAGGACTGCGGCTACTGCCCGCAGGCCGCCCGCTACCACACCGGTGTCGAAGCGACGAAGCTGATGAGCACCGAGGCGGTGATCGAGAAGGCCCGCCAGGCCAAGGCCGCCGGCGCCAGCCGCTTCTGCATGGGCGCGGCGTGGCGCTCGCCGAAGGACCGCGACATCCCGAAGGTGGCCGCCATGATCTCCGAGGTGAAGGCCATGGGCCTGGAGACCTGCGCCACCCTGGGCATGCTCTCGGGCAGCCAGGCGCAGGCGCTGCGCGAGGCCGGGCTGGACTACTACAACCACAACCTCGACACCGCGCCGGAGTTCTACAACCAGATCATCCACACCCGCGAGATGCAGGACCGCCTGGACACCCTGTCCCACGTCCGCGACGTCGGCATGAAGACCTGCTGCGGCGGCATCGTCGGCATGGGCGAGTCGCGCGAGCAGCGCGCCGGCCTGCTGCAGACCCTGGCCAACCTGCCGGCGCACCCGGACTCGGTGCCGATCAACCGCCTGGTCCAGGTCGAGGGCACCCCGCTGGCCGGCGCCGAGCAGCTGGACCCGTTCGAATTCGTCCGCACCGTGGCCGTGGCCCGGATCCTGATGCCGCGCTCGATGGTGCGGCTGTCGGCCGGCCGCGAGGCCATGAACGACGAATTGCAGGCCCTTTGCTTCCTCGCAGGTGCAAATTCCATCTTCTACGGCGAGAAATTGCTGACGACCGGTAATCCCGACACGGAGCGGGATATGGCATTGTTTGCCCGACTGGGCCTGCGACCGATGCAGGTCACTCAACAGGGGACCACCGTGCACGCCGATATCGTCGAAACCGTCGACGCCGACCCGTCGTCGGTGTCTTTGCGTCCAACCAGCCCACCCTGCGCGGCCTGACCATGGCCCGGGCGACGTGGCGTGAGCGAATCGAAGCGGCGCGCGAGCAGCGCGTTGCCACCGCGCGCGTCCGCGTGCGCCGCACGGTGACCCAGCGCGACGGCGCGCGCTGCGTCGTCGATGGCCGGTCCCTGCTGAATTTCTGCGGCAACGACTACCTCGGCCTGTCGCAGCACTTCGCCGTGGTCGGCGCGCTGCAGGACGCGGCCTCGCGCGAGGGCGCCGGCGGCGTCGCCTCGCACCTGGTCTGCGGCCACCACGCCATCCACGACGCGCTCGAGCGCGAACTGGCCGACTGGCTCGGCGCGCCGCGCGCGCTGCTGTTCGGCAGCGGATACCTCGCCAACCTCGCCGTGATCCAGGCCCTGCTCGGCGACGAGGACGTCTGCGTCCAGGACCGCCTCAACCACGCCAGCCTGATCGACGCCGCGCGCCTGTCCGGCTGCCGCCTGCGCCGCTATCCGCACGGCGACGCCGAGGGCGCCATCCGCCAGTTGCGCGGGATGCCCGAAGGCCTGGCGATGATCGCCACCGACGGCGTCTTCAGCATGGACGGCGACGTCGCCCCGCTGCGCGAGCTGGCCCTGGTCGCGCGCGTGCAGAAGGCCCTGCTCTATGTCGACGACGCCCATGGCGTCGGCGTGGTCGGTCCCGACGGACGCGGCACGGTGTCCGCGGCCAAGCTCGGCATCGCCGACGTGCCGCTGCAGCTGGCCACGCTCGGCAAGGCCCTGGGTGGCTACGGCGCGGCCGTGGTCGGTGATGCCGACCTCATCGGCCACCTCGCCGAGACCGCGCGCAGCTACATCTACACCACCGCCTTGCCGCCGGCCCAGGCCGCGGCGACGCTGGCGGCGGTCAAGCTGGCGCGCAGCGAACACTGGCGCCGCAACAAGCTCGAAGAACTCACCGGCCGCTTCCGCGAGCGCGCCAACCGCCTGGGCCTGGACCTGCTCGACTCGCAGACGCCGATCCAGCCGGTGCTGTGCGGCGAAGACGACCGCGCGCTGGCGATGGCGCAGTCGCTGGAACAGGCCGGTTACTGGGTCGCGGCGATCCGCCCGCCGACCGTGCCCGAAGGCCGCGCGCGCCTGCGCGTGACGCTGTCGGCCCTGCACGGCGCCGGCGACGTCGACGGCCTGGTCGATGCGATTGCCAAAGCCCGGGACCGCCTCAACCTCGGCATGACCGGACTTCCCGAGCGCAATCTCGCCCTGGTGCGTTGAGGTGCCTGAGCGCGACCTCGCGCGCCTGCTCGCCACGTTGCAGGTGATCGCGCGCGAGGGCGAATTCGTCTTCGTCAGCCGGCCCGACGCCGATCCGGGCCTGGCCGCGCTGGCCGAAGCCAGCGTCCGCGAAGAGGAAGGCGTCACCTACGTGCTGCCGCGGGCCAAGGCCGATGCGCTGCGGCTTTCCTACGATTTCCGCGCGGCCTGGCTCAGCCTGGGCGTGCATTCGGCGCTCGACGCAGTCGGGCTGACCGCCGCGGTGGCCACCGCGCTCGCCGGGCACGGCATCGCCTGCAATGTCCTGGCCGGCTTCCACCACGACCACCTGCTGGTCGCGGCGGAACGGCGCGAGGACGCGCTGGAGGTGCTTTCGGCACTTTCGGTGCAGGCACCGGGCCACTGAACCCGGATAATCGGCCATCCCCCACGCCGCAAGGCACCCGGTTCCAAGGCAACAACATGTACATCGAGACGCGCGGGCACGGTCCCGCGCTGGCAATGATCCACGGCTGGGCCATGCACGGCGGCCTGTTCGCGCCGCTGGCCGAGCGCCTGGCGCAGCGCTACACGCTGCACCTGGTCGACCTGCCCGGCCACGGCCATTCGCGCGACGACGCCACCCCGCTGCAACCGCAGGCGCTGGCCGCCGAACTGGTCGCGCGCGTGCCCGACGCGGTCTGGTTGGGCTGGTCGCTGGGCGGGCAGTTCGCGCTGCGCGCCGCGCTGGATTTTCCGCAGCAGGTTCGCGGCCTGGTCATGATCGCGTCGTCGCCGCGCTTCGTTGCCGGCGACGGCTGGCCGCATGGCGTCACGCCGCAGCTGTTCCGCGATTTCGGCGACGCGCTCAGTCGTGACTTCCGCGGCACGCTCGAGGGTTTCCTGGCACTGGAGGCGTTGGGTTCGGCGCACGCGCAGGACGAACTGCGCAGCCTCAAGGTGCAGGCGTTCGAACGCGGCGAACCGGCCGAGCGCGCGCTGCAGGAAGGTTTGTTGCTGCTCGACGGACTCGACCTGCGCGCCGAACTCGCGAACCTGCAGGTGCCGAGCCTGTGGATCTCCGGCCGTCGCGACCGGCTGGTTCCGGCCGGCGCGATGCCGGCGGCGGCCGCGCTGGCGCCGGATGCGCGCAGCGTGGTGATCGCCAATGCCGGGCACGCGCCGTTCCTGGGGGCGACGGACCAGGTGGCTGCGGAGATCGATGCGTTCATGGCCGAAGTGGACCGTCATTCCCGCGAAGGCGGGAATCCAAGTACGTCCATGCCGTTACCGCCGGAAGCCACGTCCATGGATTCCCGCCTGCGCGGGAATGACGGGGCGCAGGCATGACCGAGCTGTTCGACCACCGCCAGGTCCGCCGCGCCTTCTCGCGCGCCGCCCACGGCTACGACAACGCCGCTGCGCTGCAACGCGAGGTTGCGTCGCGCCTGATGGAACAACTGGACTACCTCGACGACCCCGCCCTCGGCCGCGACCCGCCGCAGGTGGTGCTCGATGTCGGCTGCGGCCCCGGCCATGCCGCCATCGCGATGCAGAAGCGCTGGCCGAAGGCGCAGGTGGTCGCGCTCGACCTCGCCCTGCCGATGCTGCGCGAGACGCGCCACAACGCCGGCGGCCGGCGCCCGCGCTTCCTCGGCGGCGCGCGTCCCGAGGCCGTCTGCGCCGATGCGCGCGCGCTGCCATTGCGCGACGGCAGCGTCGACGTGCTGTTCTCGAACCTGTGCCTGCAGTGGGTCGAGGACCTGCCGGCGGTGTTCGGCGGTTTCCGCCGCGTGCTCAAGCCCGATGGCCTGATGCTGGTGTCCACCTTTGGCCCCGAAACGCTGCACGAACTGCGCGGCGCCTTCGCCGAAGCCGACAACGTGCCGCATGTCAGCGCGTTCGCCTCGATCGCGCAGTTCGGCGATTCGCTGATCGCCGCCGGCTTCAAGAATCCCGTGCTCGACCGCGACGAGTTCGTCCTGAGCCATGCCGACCTGGGCGAGCTGATGCGCGAGCTGCGCACGCTCGGCGCGACCAATGCCAACGTCGATCGCCGCCGCAGCCTCACCGGGCGCGCCCGCTTCGCCCGCGCCGCGCAGGCGTACGAGGAATGGCGTCGCGATGGCCGTCTTCCGGCAACGTGGGAAGTGATCTACGCCCACGCCTGGGGCCCGCAACCGGGAACGCCGATCCGCGTCGGCGGTGTCGACGAAGTGCAGGTGCCCGTGAGCCGGATACCGATCCGGAAGCGCACGTGACCACGCGCCGCCTGGCGCTGGGCGCGGTTGCCATCGCCCTGGCATCGGCGTTCTTCTTCACCTGCACCTACGTGCTCAATCGCGCCGCCGCCGTCGAAGGCGGCCACTGGGCATGGACGGCATGCCTGCGCTACCTGATCACGCTGCCGCTGATGCTGCCGTTGATGCGCTGGCAGGGCGGCATGGCGCCGGTGTGGCGCGCGATCCGTGCCCACCCGGGGCCGTGGCTGTTGTGGAGCGGCATCGGATTCGTGCTGTTCTACCTGTGCCTGAGCTTCGCCGCGGCGAGTGGACCGTCGTGGCTGATCGCCGGCACGTTCCAGCTGACCGTGATCGCCGGGATGCTGTGCGCGCCGTTTCTTTATCGCGACGCGCGTGCCCGCATCCCGCTGCCGGCGCTGCTGACCGGCATGCTGGTGGTGGTCGGCGTGCTGCTGATGCAGTTCGGCCATGGCGGCGGCGGCCTCGATCGCGACGGCTGGATCGCGCTGGTGCTGGTGGCCGCCTCGGCGTTCGCCTATCCGCTGGGCAATCGCGGCCTGCTGCTGCACCTGGAGAAGGCCGGCGTCGAGCTCAACGCCACCCAGCGCGTGTTCGGCATGACCCTGGCCAGCCAGCCGATGTGGCTGGCCGTCGCCGCGTTTGCCTGGGCCGGCACCGGTTTGCCGTCGATGGGGCAGGTCTGGCTGGCCGGCGGTGTCGCGCTGGGCGCTGGCGTGATCGCCACCGTGCTGTTCTTCCAGGCCACCGGCATGGTCCGCAACGATCCGACCGCGCTGGCCGCGGCCGAGGCCATGCAGGCGGCCGAGATCCTGTTCGCCACGCTGATCGGCGTGCTCTGGCTCGGCGAGCAGTGGCCGCAGGGGCGCGCGCTCGGCGGCGCGGTGCTGGTGGTGGTCGGCATCGTGGTCTTCAGCCTGGTCGCCGCACGCGCCGCGGCGGGCGACAAGCGGGCAACGCAGGAGCTGCGCGGCGACCGGGGCGCGTAGCGACCGGTGCAACGTTCAGGTGCGGCTGGTTAGATTTCGAGCATGCCGACCTTCGCCATGACGACCTTGAAGCGCCACCTCTCGCATCCGCTGCTGGCCCTGTCGCTGCTTGCCAGCGCGCCCGCATTCGCCCAGTCCGCGAACCCGCTTGAACAGTGGGGCATCGACGCCGGAGCGCTGCTTGGTGACAGCCGGCAGTTGTTGCTGCGCACACCCGATGCCAGCGTCGACGGCCTGTTCCAGGCCATCCATGCCGGCGCGCAGTCACCGCAGGATGCGCGGGTGATGTGCGAGCTCTTCGATCCTGGCGCCGAGCGCACGATCGAGGGCTACAACGGTATCGCCTCGCAGTTGAGCCCGGCCAGTCGCGAGCGCTTCGCCAACGCCGTCGCCGACTTCCTCGTGGCCTCCGCGCAGAGCCCGCCGCAGCCGTACGATCCCGCGCTCGCGCAACAGGCATTGAAGGCCGCCGGTGTGCGCGCGGCGATCCTCAACGACGGATTCCTCGCCGGGCTCAACGGCAACGACCATCCGGCGCGCTGCCGCTCGGTGGGCGCATTGCTCGATTCACTGCAAGCCCGTCCGGTCGCCGAACGCGCATCGGTGATGCGCTTCCTGCTCAGCCAGGGGCTGGACTACCTGGCGTTGGCAGGCGCGGTGCGCTGATCGACCGCGGCATGATCGACTTCGAACATCACCCGGTGCTGGTACGGCGTGCCCAGTAGCTCGGCGCGATAGCCCAGGGCGGCGATTCGCGCCCGCACCAGCGGCCAGTCCTGCTGCTTGCACACCCAGACCACGCCGCTCTCGTGCTCCGCCAGTTCAACGGCCAGTGGCTCGTCGTAGGGCGGATTGAAGCGCGGCTGGTGCAGCGCATCGAGCGAGATTTTCTCGATCTCGGTGCCGGTGCCCAGGTGCAGGTGCAGGCCGTAACGAGCCATGTCCTCGACGAAGACCACTTCCTGCACTGGCACGCGCGAGCGTTCGCGGATGGCATCGGCCCATGCACTGGCGTCCTTGTGCGTCGGCCACCACGCCAGCGCCAGTTTGAGCGCAAGAAGCATCGCCACCCACGCCAGGAGCCATCGCCAGCCAGGGAGCGAGCGGCCTTCGCGCTGCCATTGCTGCGCAACGATCACCGCCATGGGAACGAACAACGGCAACACATACAGCGGCATCCGCGAGCGCGCCACGCAGAACACCAGCAGCGGCAGCAGCCACCACAGGCTCAGCAGCAGCCAGTTCGCGTCGGCCAGTCGTTGCTCTGGTCCCGTGCGCCATCGGCGGATCGATGCGGGAAGCGTGCGTGCCCAACGCCATAACGCTGGCGTCCATGGCAGCGTGCCGAGCACGACCGTGGGTACATAGATCTCCAGCCAGCCATACCACTCGCCATGGCGGCCGAACTCTCCGGTGGTCACCCGGTTCACCAGTTCGTCGCCGACGAAGTAATGGAACAGCCCCGGGTTGCCATGGAACACCGCCAGGTACCACGGCAACGCCAGGACCGCGAACAGCACGATCCCGGACCATTGCAGCGTGCGATGCATGCGCCGGCCGGGCAGCAGGTAGTTGAAGAGCAACACCACCGGCAAAGGCAACAGTCCCGCCGGTCCCTTGGTGATGAACGCCAGCGCGAATCCCACCCACATCAGTGCGATCCAGCGGCGTGTGTGGGTGCCATTGCCGAAGCGCGCCTCGACGAAGGCCCACATCGCCAGCGTTTCGCAGGCCGCCAGCAGGTAGTCGGTGGTGATCAGCTGCGACGCGCCGACGGTGAAGGGCATCGTGGCGTAGGCGAGCATCGCGACGTGCTCGCTTCCTGGCGACAGTCGCCTGGCGATGCGGCCCGTCAGCCACACGCACAGCAGGTAAGACAATGCGGCGGGCAATCGCGCCGCCCAGGTGTTGGCGCCGAACACGGCGATGCTCGAGGCGATCGCCCAGTAGGTCAGCGGCGGCTTGGTCCAGTGCCCGACTTCGTGGTTGCGGTGCGGGTTGAGCCAGTCGCCGCTGGTGAGCATGTTCAAGGCGACGTTGGTGTAGCGACCCTCATCCGGGTCCCACATTCCGCGCGTGCCGAGGAAGCACAGCGCCAGGACCACCGATGTCAGCGCGATCCAGAGTGAAGGCGAACGCAGGACGGCAGGGGGCATGCAGGGTCACCTGCGGTGCGGTGGCGCGACTCTACGCGAGGTCAGCCGCCGACCTGCGCGATCCAGTCTTCGAGGTTGTAGTAGTTGCTTACGCGCTGGATGCGGCCGTCGTTGACTTCGAAGAACGCGCCGCCGGGCAGCACGTACTTCTGTCCACGCGCTTCGGGCAGGCCGGTATCGCTCACCAGGTACTCGCCATGGACGATGTACTCGGCCGCGGCGCGGGCGCCGTCGGGCGACACCATGACCACGATGTCCTGCAACTGCTCGCGGTAGCTGCGCGCCATGCGCTGCAGGAACGAGGCGAACGCCTCGTGGCCGATTTCGCGCGGGCCCTGGTTGAGGTCATGGATGATGCCGTCGCCAAGCAACGCCAGCATGGCGGCCCAGTCGCCGCGATTGAATGCAGCGTAGTAGGCCAGGATCAGTTCCGTGGCGCGGTCGTTGCTGCGGGTGCCGTCGATCTTCATCATCGCGTGTCCTTGCGGGGCAGCCGGCAGGAAGAGGGGGCCGGCATGGCGATCATAGCGGCGCAGCAGGTGCCGGAGTACGTGACCGGTGCCGCCAAAAGCCTTGCCAACGCAGCGTCGGCCGGGCCGTCAGCGTTAACGATTTTCCGACATCGGCCTTTCCGGCATGACCGGTCAGCCGCGCGCAAACAACTCCGGCAGTGCGTCCGGATCGACATTGCCGCCCGACAGCACGATGCCTACGCGCTGGCCGGCAAACAGGTCGCCATTCGCCAGCACGGCCGCCAGCGCCACCGCCGACGACGGTTCGATGATCTGCTTGGTGCGCTGCCAGAGCAGGCGCATCGCCGCGACGGTGTCGCGATCGTCGACCTTCAGCACTTCGGCGCGGTGCTGGTGGAGCATGCGGAAGTTGGGTTCGCCCAGCGTGCCGCGCAGGCCGTCGCAGATGGTGTCGGGAGTGAAGCGGGTGACGCGCTCGCCCTGCTGCAGCGAGGCCCAGGTCTCGGCCGCGCCGCTCGGCTCGGCCAGGATCAGTCGCGTGGTGGGTGACAACGCGGCCACGCTCAGTGCCGTGCCGCCGGCCAGCCCGCCGCCGCCGACCGGTACCACCAGCGCGTCGAAGGCGCCGTTGTTCGACAACAGCTCCAGCGCCGCAGTGCCCTGGCCGGCGATCACGCGATGGTCGGTATACGGATGCACCAGCTCGGCGCCGGACTCGGCCTGGACCTGGGCGCACTTGGCTTCGCGTGCCTCGATGGTGGCCGCGCAGCGGTGCAGCACGGCGCCATAGGCTTCGATCGCCGCCACCTTGGCCGCGACCGCACCTTCGGGCACCACGACATGGCAGGCCACGCCGCGCGTGCGTGCGGCCAGGGCCAGTGCGGCACCGTGATTGCCGGACGAATGGGTGACCACGCCGCGCGCGGCTTCCGCTTCCGTCAGCGACCAGATCGCATTGCAGGCGCCGCGGAACTTGAAAGCGCCGGCGCGTTGCAGGTGCTCGGCTTTCAGGTGCAGCTCGCAGCCCGCCAGGGCATCGAGGCTGCGCGAGCGCAGCACCGGCGTCACGTGGGCATGCGGGGCAATGCGCGCCGCCGCGGACAGGACCGCTTCGAAGTCGGGCAGGGCAGTAGCGTGCGGGGTGGTGTCGGTGATGGCGGCGTTGTTCATTCGCGGATGCTATCGCGACGCAGGCCGGTTGAGCAGGCTGACCGCCGCCGAACCGGCGACCACGAGTGCGGCGCCGATCCAGCCCAGCGTGGTGATCCGTTCCGGTGCCAGCCACTGTGGCCACAGCGCATGCACCGCCGTCGCCGCGGCGATGCACAGCAGCGGGGTGGTGGCGAGGATGGCCGACACGCGCGATGCCTCCCAGTGCGCCAGCGCCTCGGCGAATGCGCCATACGCGCCGATGGTGTTGAAGGCGCAGTACATCAGCATTGCCCAGTGCACCGCGTCGAGTTTCAGCAGCGCGGCCGGATGCGCGAACGGCAGCAGCGCGACGCTGGCGAAGGCATAGATGAACAGCAGGACCTGCATCGAGCCCAGTCGCATCAGCAGCTGCTTCTGCAGCAGTGCGTACACGGCCCAGACGATCGCGCCGACGACGACCAGCGCCGAGCCGAGCACGTAGCCGGGTGCCCGTGCGCTGGCGGCCAGCTGGTCGGCGAAAAACAGCCCCATGCCGGCCACGAGCAGGGCCAGGCCGAGCCACTGCGCGGCGCGGAAGTGCTCGCCGAACACCCAGACGCCGCCCAGCGCCATCAGCAGCGGTGCGAGCTGGATCAGCAGCTGGGCGTTGGCGGGCGTGGTGTGCTGCACGCCGAGCAGGTAGAAGACGTAGTTGCCGACCAGCATCAGTGCGGCCAGCGCGAGCATCAGCGAGCCGCGGCGCCCGAGCTGGCCGTAGCCGCCGAGCTTGCCGCGCCAGCCGAGCCAGGCGCCGGTCACCAGTGCGGCGACCAGGAAGCGGAACCAGGTCAGGGTGATCGGGTCGAGGACTTCCAGAACCAGCTTCAGCGCGATCGGCAGCGTGGCCCAGCACAGTGCGGTGACCAGGGTGAGCAGCAGTCCCAGCCGCCATTGGCCGGACGCACGGTGCAGGGTCATCAACGCTCTCGGGGGGTCTGGGGCGTGGCATGCTGGCATTGGCATGCGGGCAGGGCAATCCGTTTACCCGGAGCTGGGGAAGTGCCGGAAAATTAAGGCCGAGTTCAATTCCACGGCCTGATGCTGACGGCCTGACCCGGGGGGTTCCGCATCATGATCCGCAAACTGCTCGTTCCCGCATTCGCAGCGCTGCTGCTGGCGGGCTGCATCACCGATTACGGCTATCGCGGCTACGGCGGCGCGGGCGACTACTACTACGGCCGGCCGAGCGTCGAGTACCGCTATTACGGCGGCTATGGCGGTTACTACGGCGGCTGGGGTGGTTACTACCCGTATGCCACTCCGTATGGCTATGGCGGCTACGGCTACCCGTATCGCTATGCCTACCCGTACCGCTATGGCTACGGCCCTTACGGCTACCCGGGTTACCGGGCCCCGTACTACAACTACCCGCGCTACAACGGTCACGGCGGCGGTCATGGCCATGGCTACAACGGCGGCTACAACGGTGGTGGCCATAACGGCGGCGGCTACCACGGCGGTGGTTACGGCGGTGGCGGCTACAACCACGGCAACCGTCCGAACCGTCCCGGCGGCTGGGCCGGCCAGGTGCCCACCCCGCAGCCGGGCGTGCAGCCCGGACCGCGACCGGACGGGCAGCAGGGCGGTCGCCCCGGTTCCGTTCGACCGCCGCGGGGACCCGAGGCGAGCAACGAGCCGCGGCCGATGCCGCGAAACAACACCCCGCGCCACCCGTCGGCCGGTCGCGAACGCGTTCCGCGACAGGAGCCCTGATGGGGTTGCGCAAGCTGGCCGCAATTCACATTTTTCCGCTTGCGTCGCGCCGCGACTGACGGCAATCTGCGCCTATTGACCGATTGCGTCGCTTTTGGACGTAAATCGCAAAGCGGCCCAGATTTCCATGTCGGCGCCCGGCGAGGAACCACGGATCCCCCCTGTTCCGTCCCCGTCGGGCGTCGGCGCCCATACCGCCCACCGCGCCATGCGCGGAAGCGCGCAAACGTCCCTCCCGACCCCGCCCAGGCGGGGTCGCGACGTTTGAGAGGACAAGTTCCGAAATCGGGTTGTGCGGCGTCAGCCGCCCCAGCACGACCACCGAAGGCGGCAGCCCCCTTAGTAAGGGGGCGCGGCGGCAGCCGCAGGGATTGGAGGCTCAGCCCTCGGGGCCCAAGGTTTGCAAAGCAAACTTTGGGTTTTTTGCAGGCGCAGCCAAAAAAAGAGGGGCCGAACGTCCCCCGACATTCGGCCCCCCGGCTTCCCCCGCGAGCGCTTGGCCAGCCCCTGTTCCAAATCCGGCCGGCGTTGAGCGCCTGCCCCGCTGGGTGCAATAAGTACAAAGCAGGAACCGTGCCAAGTTTCACGTGGCATTCAGACTGACCGGCAGGGCAAACCGCGGTGGCCTAAAATTCGCCAGCGGCGCGAAACCCCGATACGCCGGCAAGATCCCCAGGAACCGATGAGCCAGAACTTCTACCAGTACGACGTGATCGTGATCGGCGGCGGCCATGCCGGCACCGAGGCCGCGCTCGCGTCTGCCCGCGCCGGCGCACGCACGCTGCTGCTCACGCATTCGGTGGAAACCGTCGGCGCGATGAGCTGCAACCCGGCCATCGGCGGCATCGGCAAGGGACACCTGGTCAAGGAAATCGATGCACTCGGTGGCGTCATGGCGCGCGCCGCCGATGCCGCCGGCATCCAGTGGCGCCGGCTCAATGCGAGCAAGGGCCCGGCCGTGCGCGCGACCCGCTGCCAGGCCGACCGCGCGCTGTACCGCGCCTTCATCCGCCGCGCGGTCGAGAGCCAGCCCAACCTCACCCTGTTCCAGGCCGCGGTCGACGACATCGTCTTCGCCGACGGCCGCGTCGCCGGTGCCATCACCCAGACCGGGCTGCGCTTCGAAGCACCGGCCGTGGTGCTGACCGCGGGTACCTTCCTCGCCGGCAAGGTCCACGTCGGCCAGACCACCTATGCCGCCGGCCGTGCCGGCGATCCGCCCGCCGTCGCCCTGGCCGCGCGCCTGCGCGAAGGCCCGTTCGTGGTCGACCGCCTCAAGACCGGCACGCCGCCGCGCATCGACGGCCGCACGCTCGACTACTCGGTGATGGAAGAGCAGCCCGGCGATGATCCGCGCCCGGTGATGTCGTTCATGGGCAGCCATGCCGACCATCCGCGCCAGGTCTCGTGCTGGATCACCCACACCAGCGAGCAGACCCACGAGATCATCCGCGGCGCGCTCGACCGCTCGCCGCTGTACACCGGCCAGATTGAAGGCATCGGCCCGCGCTACTGCCCCTCGATCGAGGACAAGGTGGTGCGCTTCGCCGAGAAGCCCAGCCACCAGATCTTCGTCGAGCCTGAAGGCCTCGACGTCGCCGAGATATATCCCAACGGCATCTCCACCTCGCTGCCGTTCGACGTGCAGCTGGCGCTGGTGCGTTCGATCCGCGGTTTCGAGAACGCGCACATCACGCGTCCGGGCTATGCGATCGAGTACGACTTCTTCGATCCGCGCGGCCTGAAGTCGACGCTGGAAACCAAGGCGATGTCGGGCCTGTTCTTCGCCGGCCAGATCAACGGCACCACCGGCTACGAGGAAGCCGCCGCGCAGGGCCTGCTCGCCGGCGTCAACGCCGCGCGCTTCACCCGCGGCCTGGAAGGCTGGTCGCCGCGCCGCGACGAGGCCTACCTCGGCGTGCTGGTCGACGACCTGATCACCCACGGCACCAGCGAGCCGTACCGCATGTTCACCTCGCGCGCCGAGTACCGCCTGCAGTTGCGCGAGGACAACGCCGACGCGCGACTGACGCCGGTCGGGCGCGAGCTGGGCCTCGTCGACGATGCGCGCTTCGCCCGCTTCGAGGCCAAGCGCGAAGCTGTCGCGCGCGAGAACACGCGTCTGGGCGCGGTCTGGGCGGCGCCTGGCAATGCCCTGGGCCGCGAGGCCATGGTCGTGCTCGG
>Ga0102589_1003588_pt1 | contig 15904 bp, 13 predicted proteins | sample AraplaMF_Col_mLB_FD_76858 | JGI IMG/M metagenome (GOLD analysis project Ga0102589, IMG submission 76858) | Arabidopsis root microbial communities from the University of North Carolina, USA - plate scrape MF_Col_mLB | ecosystem: Host-associated > Plants > Roots > Endosphere | place: USA... | reverse complement strand
GTCTAGAATCACTTTAACGGATTCTGAAGGTTCTGTTCTACCTTCTTGTGTTACAGATACGGCAGTAATATTATTTACTTCATTTTTTAATTTAATAGGGATCGAAAAAGTTCCATCTGCTTTTGCAGTACCAGTAGCTATGTCTTTTCCATTATTTTGAATGATTACCGGACTTGAAGGGATGGCTGTTCCTTTTACATCAGTTTGAGATTGATTCGTAAAGGTATTATTAATTGGTTCGTCAATTACAGGGATGGGAATTGAATTATTTGTAATTGCCCTAATCATCAGATTCCCATAATATGAATCAGTATTTTGGGTCCAAACACCACGATATAAGAACCAATTTCGTTCATGAAAACTACTACTTTTATCAACCGCTAAACCTGGTGGAGGGAACTCGGATTGAATATAGGTTAAATAGAAATCACCCTTAACGATAATGTTCTTATCTGCTAAATCAACATAGGTCCATTGTCCATCTGTCCGAGCGTTTGCGTCAAATGGTTCCGTGATTTTCTTACCTGGTTGACCATTTGGTCCACTAGAATCATAGACTGTTACTTTAAATTTTGTCGCTCCTGGTGTAGGACTTTCGGTATTTATTTTAAATAATCCGGCTGTTAACCATGCTTTTGAAACACCTGGATTTAAAGACATTTTTACTGCAAACGCATCATTAATAGCACCCGGGTAGAATATGGCATCTTCTGCAGTTCCGTCATCGTAGCCGATTTCTCCAGAATAGCCAATATACTTTCTAAGCTCAATTTTCATGTTCGTTTCTTTTTTTGGTTTAATTGTAATAGGTAGATCCTCAATTACGTAATTAGAATTAAATACGTGCATAGTATAGTTTCCTTCAAATGCTGTAATCGAAAAACGACCTTTGTTGTCTGTTTTTATAGGGACAATAGCAGCATCTTCAACTAGTGAAAGGATTGCATTAGCAATTGGTTTCCCTGTTTCTTGATCTTTTACAACACCTTTTACTTCACCTTTATCTAACGGTTTAAGCGTGAAATTGGATTCAACCACGCCATCTTTCGGTATGGAAACAAGTTGGTCTTTAGGATGGAAACCATATGCCTCGGCACGTAGTGTAAAATCACCCGAATTATGATTCATGATATATGTTCCATCGGCTGGGCTCGTTGAAACAGAATATCCTGAATCAACCACTGATACTTGTGCACCTAATGGTAATAATTGTTTAGGTAGATGTTGATTGATAGAAACATTCTCTTGGTTATGAGTAACGTTCTTTTTAATATGAATCTCTGTTTTTTTAGGAATTGATTGCTGTTGTGTCGTAAAAAGTGGACTTTCATTTAATGAAATATCATCAATTGACCATCCTGACTTATCTGTATAATCAAATCCAGTTTGCAATCCTTGCATATAAAATGAAATATAGATACGTTTTCCTGCATAAGCAGATAAATTTACATCTCTATTAATCCACCCATGTGATGAGTAATCTTCATTATAATGTTCATCTCTAACTGGTTCCGTTTTACTTAGAACTTCCCAATTTTGGCGATCAGTTGAAATTAATACTGCGCCGTAATCATCGGGTCCGTCAATTCCTGATGGATTAAAATCATACCAATGCTTAAACTGTAAAAATGCATTTTTATTTTCAGGAAGATCGATAGGAGGCATGTACAGATAAGAATATGTCTCGTATGCATGAGCTCCCTCTAAATTCGTCCCATAAACTCTTTCACCCGAATAAGCTTTATCAGGTTCTGAAAGTGAAACACCATATTCCCAATCATTATTTATTCCTTCTGAATACCATCCCTCAGGAGTGCTTTCAAGATCATTGAAATAACCAAGTGTAATAGCTATTTTAACTTCTACATTGTAAGTTGAAGAAGTAGTTTGATTTTGGTTATAATCTGTCATTTTCCAAAAATAACTTAGTTGACCTTTTTTGATGTCAGAACCTGGAATAATCGCTTCATAAATTGCATTTTTATGGTCACCTGAACTCTTTGTTGCAATAACTGTTTTCCATTGGTTATTTTCTGCTAAGTAGGAAAGAGTCACCGTATTGATACTAATATTATCCTGTACAGTTACAGTTAGATGCGTCGTCTCTTTGTCATAAATAAATTGAGGTGACGTATGTACAAATGTTGGTGCTGTCTGATCGATACCCTCTCCAAGAACGGCACCTTTAATCATTCCACTTCCAGTGTGAAAAGACTTAATTGCATTATATGCGTTTACAAACCCATGTCCAAATCCATAGTTAGGCGTGTTAGGGTATTCAGCATTTGTTAATGGGATAGCAGTATCCATCAATAAATTTTCAATTTGATCAATTGAAAGTGAAGCATTTGCTTGCTTTACTAAAGCAATTACGCCAGATATATGAGGAGTTGCCATTGATGTTCCACTCCACCCATCTTCATAATCACCTGTAGGAACAGCAGAGCGAATATTCGCACCTGGTGCAGATACATTTGGTTTTGTCTCTTCATATGGACCAGGGCCACGAGAAGAGAAGTAAGCCAAATCGTTTTCAACATCAGTTGCTCCGACTGCGAAAGATTCAGGATAATTTGCAGGAGCTGAAATAGTACCTTCACCATAATAACCACTATTACCAGCAGCAAATACCGGGAAGATGTCTGCAGCTCGCCAACTTTGTACCATTGGACGATACCATTCATCTAGACCAGAACCACCACCCCATGAATTATTAACAATATCTGGCGCAAGCTCTGGATGTGGATTTCCTTCAGCATCTTTTGGCGCTAATACCCATTCTCCAGCTTCAAGTAAGTCGGAATCTGTTCCTCCTTTTGGAGAAAAGGCCTTAACTGCAATCCATTTTGCACCTGGTGCTACACCAATTTGATTGCTACCATTAGGCTCTGATCCGACCATCGTACCAACTGTGTGAGTACCATGCTTTATATCATCATATGGAGTGTCTTTTCCATTTACAGCATCAAACCAGTTTGTCGAATGATTAACCTGATCTGGTAATGTTGAGTCGAATCCACGATATTTCTCTTTTAAAGCAGGATGATCCCATTGCACACCTGTATCAATACTAGCTATCACAATACCAGTTCCATCAATTCCCATTTTCCAAACTTGAGGTGCTCCAACTCGTTCCACACCCCATTCAACTGTATTGGAATTTACATTTGTATTAGTTGAGATTTTCATCGTTTTTTGAGGTGTAATTAATTGTCTTGTCTCATTTGGAAGAATTTTTGCAACTTCTGAAAAGGTAGAAAGCTCCTCCATTACTTTTTTTGATCCTGTTACTGCAATTGAATTTACAATATAGAAAGATTGAAAGCTAGTAACCTCGTTATTTTGTTTAGCTTTTTCTAAATACGCTATTATTCCACTTTGAGTTTCTAATGCTGTATTTCGTAAGCTTGAGACAATAGCAGAACGGACTAGTAATTCTGTTTTAACGGCTGTTTGCTTTTGCATTTTTGCGGTAGTTTTTGCATCGGAAGCCACTTTTTTTGAATCTACTTGATCCCTTAATTTTAGTAAAAAGGTAACTTCCTCGTTTTCTTTAAATTGTTGAATTAATTTTTTTGCTACTTTATTTTCAACAGTATTTTGGCTAGTTAAAACGGGTTTATTTGATTCATTACTATCTAGGGCTAGTACATAATTCGGAAGGAATAGGTTAAAAAAGAGAATAATAGATAGTAGGATGCTTAATAAAAACTGACTGACTTTTACATTTTTTCTCAAAAAAAATCTCCTCTCAAATACAATATTTTTTAAAACACCATTTACCAAATGGTGTGAACGAATGCGAAACATTGATGCCTCCTTTTGTCATATTGCAAGACTTGGCTTAATGTTATTAGCGTTCTGAATATTTAACAATACAGAATTTTCAATCAATATGATAGATAAATTAAATGATAGGGATCGTAGTAGATTGATAGAGAAAAAAAGTGACTTTTTAACTATGTATGATTGGGAGTGGCATCAAAGGTTAGGAAAGGAACTTAGCCCCAATCATAAATGAGAAGAGCCTTTTTACATTAAATTATGCAGATATAAATAATGAGGAGTATTGAAAGTTTAATAGCTTAGTTAGCATCATCAGTTAAGTTGGAACAATAACAACAGAAAACCCTATATCCAAAAGAGGATACAGGGTTATTTTTGTGTTAAACGATTATATAAATCTAAGCCTTCTCGACATAACCAGCTTCTCGTCGTTTCATTTTTGTAGTAATCGAGAAATGCTTGTTTATCTTTTTCTTCTTTGATTAGTACTGGGAGGTAATGATTTTGGCAATAGTGCTTAAACTTGCCAGGTACATTCCAAATTTCAATTGGGGCTACTTTTGTATCTTCAGCACAAAACATACACTTTCCGTTTATAAGCATTGTATCGCCTCCCAACAATTTTATTTATTTTAATATGGGTTACTTAAAATAATCAAGTAAAAGTGTTCAGTGTGTAATAAATCCTTTTTTAGATTAGATGTAACGTTAAAAGGGTGACTTCAACCTTTCACATTCTAATTATAGGTAGGTGAGAATAAAATTTTACTAAACGAGATTCATAGGAAGCGTGGGTTCAAATGCGATCAATCAAAAAACTTTCTAATGATCAAATGATTTCAATTATACGGAATGGATTAACGAAATCAATACATCCAAAACGAATTACGATTGTTGGTGCAGGCTTGTCTGGATTAGTAGCAGCTTCATTATTAAAGGATTCTGGGCATCAAGTCATCATACTTGAGGCAAATAATCGTGTTGGTGGACGGGTATATACGGAGCGGAAAGCTTTTACGAATAATCAATACATGGATTATGGGGCAATGAGAATTCCTGATACTCATCAGCTTGTTATGGAATATATAAAAAAATTTAAATTACCGATCAATAAGTTTATTAATACTACACCTAATGATCTGATGTATGTAAATGGTGTTAAAACGACAAAAGAGAAATATGATCAAAATCCAGAAATATTAGGTTTTCCAGTTGCTTCATCGGAAGTAGGGTTAAACTCAGATCAACTATTAAATTTAGTGATTAACCCAATTATGGATTATATTGTTCAAAATCCAGAAGTGAATTGGAAACAGGTAATAAATGATTATGACCATTATTCTATGGATCAATTATTAAAATATAATCCAATGGGTGTTTCTTTGTCACAGGATGCTGTTGAATCAATCAAAGCTATATTAGGTACAAGAGGAATTACCGAATTAGCATTTACTGCGATATTTAGAGAATTGATGGTTTTCTTTTCTAATCCAACTTTTTACGAAATTACAGGAGGAAATGATCAACTACCAATGTCGTTCTTATCTCAATTAAAGGGTAATATTTTTTTTAGACAAAAGATGACCAAAATAGATCAAAATGGAAATCAAGTAAGAATCCATACAGTAAATGTACAAAGTAATGAAACGTTTCAAACCTCATCAGACTACGCTATTATTACGATTCCATTCTCGACACTTAATTTTGTCGATATTTTACCTCAAAGCTCTTTTTCATATAACAAATGGAGGGCAATTAGAACCATTCATTATATGGCTTCTACAAAGATTGGTTTGCAATTCAGTAATCGATTTTGGGAAAAAGATGGATTATACGGCGGTATGTCAATAACTGATCTTCCAATTAGATTTTCGTATTATCCTAGTACTGGTTTTGGCTCTGATGGTCCAGCAGTCATCGTTGCTAGCTACACATGGGAGGACGATGCTTTATATTGGGACAGTCTGTCTCAAAATGAACAGATACAACAGGCTTTAAATGATTTATCCTATTTTTTTGGTGAACAAGTTTACTCAAGTTTTATGACAGGATACACCTATAGTTGGACACTAGACCCTTATGCAGCTGGGGCTGTTTCAATGTTAAAACCAGATCAATTAAAGGAGCTGGGTCCTTATCTTGCAACACCTGAAGGTAGAGTACATTTTTCAGGAGAGCATACTTCATCAACACCTGGTTGGATGCAAGGGGCAATTGAATCAGGTATTCGAGTTGCTAATGAAATAAATGATTTAACTAGGTAATGTTGCAAGGAGATGTAATAAAAATTCGCCTTGAAAGTTTTCACAACATGTTTCAAAAAGTTTACATCTAAACCTCATTTATATATTACTTTGAAACATTTATATCCTATTCTTATTATGTATCGTAACGGGTCAAGAAATGGAAAAACATATCTTACAAGACCTTTCATCAAAAATATAAATCATTCTAATTGAAAATCTTGTATTGTTTTAAAGTCAGAATAATCTTAATATAAACCTTATCCTATCTATTAAGGTTATTTATTCATATAAAAGCCGGTCAATAATCGACTGGCTTTTCATAAGGTAATTTCTTACCGATTAAGTTTTACTTGTTTCAAATGCCTATCAGATGATGAAATTGACAAAGTTGGTGAAAAACATGGAGTTGAAACAATTAGAATATTTTATGGCAATTTGCGAGGAAATGCATTTTACAAAAACTGCTGATAAATTAGGTATTGGTCAACCTACTTTAAGCTATCAAATCAGAGCATTAGAAGACGAACTGGGAATTCGACTCTTTGATAGATTAGGTAAAAAAATTGCACTTACGGAAGCAGGAAAGATATTACTAGACCATTCACACAAAATTTTCAATACAATTAAAAGTGCTAATAATCAATTGCAGGAATTACAAAAACTTAATAGAGGTAAGTTAATCATTGGTGCGCTCTCAGGTGATTTAAGCCATATTGCTTCGATGGCATTACTAGAGTTTCATTCCATGTACCCACAAATACAACTTCAGTTTTTTGTGTTAGATGATGTTGTTGAAAAAATAAAGCAAAACGAATTTGACTTGGCATTGACAATTATGCCGAAAGATGATGACGGATTAAATATGATTCCCTTGTATGATGAGGAATTTTATCTTGTTGTACATGCTGAGCATGTATTAGCTAACAGAAAAATTGTAGAATTAAGTGATATTGAGGATATACCTTTAATATTAAACCCTAGAGATCATTTTTTTAGAAAATGGTTCGATACAATCTGTGGAAATCAAGGCATTATCATAGAACCAATTATTGAATCGACTGATACAAAATCGATCGTCAGTCTAGTTAAGGAAGGTAGAGGTGCTACAATTCTATCAAGAACACTTTTTCATTTAGAGGATAATGGTCAATTAATAGCGATAAGAATGAACCCAGCTCTTCAAAGAAAGGTGACAATTATTCACCATAAACAAAAGCATATCGGAGCCGCCGGACATATTTTTAAAAAATTATTAAATTCATATATAGAAAAATATAGTAAAGAAGAAAGTGAATTAACGAATTTATATAAATAAATGCATAAAATTGAGTATCAAATATTGATGTGAAAGAGTGAGTCGGTTAATAAGAAAAACTATCAGTTCCAGGACAATATGTCTTCAGCAGAGCAAGACTATACCAAGTCATAAATAAAAGCCACCTTGGCACAAAGGTGGTTTTTATTTCATTTGTTTCTTTATTTATTAAATCACTAAAAGATTATCTACATACTATATTCCATTAAAGAAATATGAAAGATTTTACGTTCAACCCTTCCTTTATGGCCGATCAGCCTGTACCAGTTTTGCCCTACATAAAAAGGAGTTGAAAGCATCTTTTCTATGTAGTTTGAAATTATTTCAATAGGTTCATTATTTTCGTTTTTACAAGACAAAGCAATGACAAAATATGAGTGATCATTCTCTAACTCAAGTAACCTAAGGTGTTTATTACCACTCTGTTTATCATTGAATTCCTTTAATACTTTTAAAATGCTTTTTTGAACATCTATTTCATAATCTTTTGCTTCTTTCCAGTTTGAAATAAGGGAATCATTAAGGGAAAGGGTCAGAATATAGTAAGAGGCATAATCCTTAGGGTTAAACTCTTCGTTTTCAACTTTTTGTCGATCTTGAGGTGGAACAACAAATTTTTTATAGTTTGCAAAAAAGTTTTCACTCATGTTTTATCCCTACTTTCTAATGAAATACTCCAACAGAAGAAGCTTAAAATGTATGAATATAGTAGTTTTGTCTCGATTTATAAGTACAGTACCGAATGAAGCAAATCTACTTTGACTACCTCTTTATCAAACGCCCACTAACATATTCGGAGCTGATTAATTCTTTGAATAAGGAGCATATTTATTAGTTTTACCCTTTTTACGTCAAAATTACACCTAGACAATTATGTCCAAAATCTCTATAAAAATTCTCATATTTTGTTGAGACTTTATTTCTAATGGCATTCAAGTCTTACTTAAATAATATTTATTTATTAAATGCAGAATAATAGTATGTGAAAAATAGGCAACTACGATGGTGTTCATAATGTAGGTATATGATTTCATATGGTTCGTCATCGTATGTTCGTCGGGAGGTCAGAATTTGAAGTATAGAATTGAGAAGGATTCAATTGGTGAGATTAACGTTCCAGCAGATAAATTATGGGGAGCACAAACACAGCGAAGCTTTCAAAATTTTAAAATAGGTACTGAAAGGATGCCAATTCAATTAATACACGCATTAGCAATCATTAAAAAAAGTGCAGCATTGGCAAATAAAGAACTTGGTAAATTGGATAATGAAAAAGCAGATGCCATAATCGAAGCTGTAAATGAAATTCTAAGTGGGAAGTTAGATGAACATTTTCCCCTTGTTGTGTGGCAAACTGGTAGCGGTACACAAACAAATATGAATGTAAATGAAGTGATCGCTTATAGAGGAAATCAAATATTGGAAGCACTTGGAAGTGAAAAGAGGATTCATCCAAATGATGATGTAAATAAGTCACAAAGCTCGAATGATACATTTCCAACTGCAATGCATATAGCAGCGATCATTGAATTAAACAAACAATTGCTTCCTGCTTTAAATGAACTAAAACATACTTTTTTGCAAAAGGCAGATGAATATCAGCATATTATTAAAATTGGTCGCACACATTTACAAGATGCTACTCCTTTAACTTTAGGGCAAGAAATTAGCGGTTGGCACCGTATGCTTGAAAAAAATGAGCAAATGATATTGGACAGTATGAAATTTATGAACGAACTTGCTATTGGTGGAACTGCAGTAGGAACTGGACTAAATGCGCATCCCATGTTTGGTGAAATGGTTGCGAGAGAAATTAGTTTGTTTACTGGATATGAATTTACATCAGCAAAGAATAAATTTCATGCACTAACAAGTCATGACGAAATGGTCTATACTCATGGTGCGCTCAAAGCACTGGCTACTGATCTAATGAAAATTGCGAATGATGTAAGGTGGATGGCGAGCGGACCAAGAAGTGGTATTGGTGAAATAATCATACCTTCAAATGAACCTGGTAGTTCAATCATGCCAGGCAAGGTAAATCCAACACAATCAGAAGCAATGACGATGGTCGTAACTCAAATCATAGGAAATGATATGACGATCGGGTTTGCTGCGAGTCAGGGAAACTTCGAATTGAATGTATTTAAACCAGTTATTATTTATAATTTTCTTCAGTCGATTCGCCTGTTATCTGATGTAATGAACTCATTTAATGAGCATTGTGCAAGCGGGTTAGAAGCAAATTTAGAAGTCATAAAAAGTCACTTAAACAATTCACTTATGCTAGTAACTGCACTAAATCCTCACATTGGCTATGAAAAAGCAGCTAGTATTGCAAAATTAGCTTATAAAGAAGGTACGACCCTAAAAGAAGCAGCCTTAAAAACAGGATATCTTACAGAAGAGGATTTTGACCGGATTGTTAGGCCAGAAAATATGACTAAACCAAAAGAATAGGATACTTAGACTCTAAGGAAATGAAAAGAACTATTCTTTTCTACTTGTATTAGATAATAAATCTTAAAAATACAGTGTTATAAATAACTGAAAAATCTAACATTTACAAAATGGGTTGACTCAATTTTTTAAATCGGTTAATCTTGGTTCAATCAGTCGGAAATTATATAAATACATAAACATAATCTTATCCAGAGAGGTGGAGGGAATTGGCCCTATGATACCTCAGCAACAGGTTCTTTTGAACACTGTGCTAATTCCATCAGGTTACCTGAAAGATAAGAAGAGATGATATTAATCTAGTCCTCTTCTATCTTAGAAGAGGATTTTTTTATTAAGTGTGTTAGAGATGTAATGCTTGCATCATAAAATAAATGATTTCTTATCCAGAGAGGTGGAGGGACTGGCCCTATGATACCTCGGCAACGGGTTCTGATAACACCGTGCCAATTCCAGGGGATGTCCCAAAGATCAGTAGAGCGAAAACCCTCTCAACTGATCTTTGTTGAGAGGGTATTTAATGTACTGTTTAAAGGATTGGGATTTCTATAAACATAATACCAAGTATTCTTATGTGAAAAGTATAATTTGTGCATAAAATAATTTAAAAACATTTGTGATGTAAGGAGGAATTGAAGTGGAAAATATGTTAAGAAAATTGGTTGAAACTCGAAAGAATGATTTAATCAACAAGTTGATTAAAGTTGGCGTTTATAAAATAGAATCATCTCATTTATTTGAAATAACTTTAACAGAGTTAGAAGAAGAATACACTCGAGTAATGAATGAGAAAAAATATAAAAAAGTACATTGATTCGTTTTGCTACATTTTTTATTAATAAAAGGAACATAATTAGTTTTTCGATTCTTTGAACCCATCAAGCTTAGTGGGTATCAATAATATAGCAGTAAAACCACCTATAGAAGGTGGTTTTACTGTAGACCTCTATTTATTGCTCCCCAAAAATCTGGACCTTCCATTCCAAGTGCAAAAATAGAAATACCACCTAACTTATATTTATTTGTATATTGAGCTTTTTTTGAAATACTTGTAGCATCATCATACCAAACCTCGTGGGTATGTCCTTTTTGATCTTTATATCTAAAATGCAAAGAAGCTGAAGCTTTGTCTCGAATTGGAGTTGCTCCTGTACGTTTAAGTAATTGTGGAATTTCGCTCAAAGGTACTCTTCTATTTTCTGTTATTTTACGACTCGTGATATTCCAATCATTTCCGTAAGCACCGATGCCCATTAGTACTTTTTTCGGACTCATAACTGATACAGCGTAATTAAGAGAAGCGTTGATCCATGGAAGACTAGCTACTGACCCAGGAAGATTCCACCAATAACCTGTTTCATCATAGGTCATTATTTGAATAAAATTCGCACATTTTCCCAATGTTTTAAAGTCGTATGCGCCAGACCAAGAATCTGTTGGATTATCCTTCACTTTTGCTGGAACTGACACCATTGTTAAATATCCGTTTGTGGATAGTTTCTTTGATACAGCTTGAATGAACTTACTAAATAAAACTCGATCCTTTGGTGATAAAGCTTCAAAATCGATATTGACACCTTTGTATTGATTTGTACGAAGTAATGACAACAAATTAGAAATGAATTTTTTTCGAATTTCCGTGTTTGATAAAACTTTATGGGCAAGCGCAGTATCCCAATCAGTTTTCCCATAGTTCGAGACAACTGCAAATGGTTGGACTTGTTTAGAATTTGCAAGATCTACAATCTCCTTAGGTGCTGTCCCCATAACTTTACCGGTAGTGTCAAACTTATATGTATCAGTTGCGATTTGATTCATAAATTTATAATTAGTTTGAAAAGAATTAGTTGAACTAGGTTTGTTTGTATAATAACCAAGAACTAGTTTTTTCGTAACAGCTGATGGATGTTCTGGCAAAGTTGATAATGAGAAAAATATTACAGCGACTATTACCGCAAATTTACGCATCAAAGTGTCATCTCCTTATAAAGTGAGTGATAACAAGCTCGAATTTATGGTTTATGAATGAATCTGCTATTATCTATCATTATTAGTTTTATCGACACCTTATATTCTGTATTAAACTGAATATTTAAAATAACTCAAAATTTTGCTGATTTTATTAAAAGTAGATATATAGAGTAGTTGCAACTAAAAGAAAAGTGTCTATTCAAAAAATAGAAGTGCATGTCAGGTAGTCGAAATAGATGTTATATAATGATTTTCCAGCCACTTCATAAAAGGTGGTTTTTTAATTTTTATGAAACGTTTTCAAAATAGGCAATAAATGAATTGTCCACGAATAACCATTTTTAGATCATGTCATATAGTGTTATGTAACTAAAAGGAGGGTTTTAATTTGTTTTATAACAATGATGAATATGAATATTACCGTAGTTTATATGATTATTATTATAGAGTAGGAACAGCACCAACTTTAGTTCCACAAGCTACAATTGAAGATCAAATTAAGTTAGGAAGACTAGGTCATTGCTTTAAATCTTTTTGGGGCGGAAGAGAACATACATTTAACTTATTGGGAGTAAATGCAGCTTCTGGTATGGTTAATATTATGGAAAACGGCATGGCTAATATGGTTCACAAAAATGATATGGTCGGTCTACAATATTTAGGCGTACAATGTCCTCAAATGGGTCAAGGCGGAGGCATGGGTCAAGGCGGAGGCATGGGCCAAGGTGGCGGAATGGGTCAAGGTGGCGGAATGGGTCAAGGTGGCGGAATGGGCCAAGGTGGCGGAATGGGTCAAGGTGGCGGAATGGGTCAAGGTGGCGGAATGGGTCAAGGTGGCGGAATGGGCCAACAATGTGGTTGGATGATGACGAACCAAGGCTGGAAATGGATTTGTAGATAATTGTTTTAATAACTAATAGATTCGTTATTTAGTAAAAGTAACTTCTTATTTTGTGAATAAAAAAAACATAGGATAGTTAGTACAGCCATGTCTAACTATCTTTTATAATGTCAATTATTGTTAGGACAAGTCTTCAGAATTTTGATATAGACTTTAGGATTCTTTTTCATTTATTAAATGAAACTGCAAGTGTTTATTTAGAACTAAGGTAACCATTAATAGCGCAAACAAAAATTGAAATGTTCGAATGTATACAAGTCATATTTAATAAAGTTTACTAAACTCCTTTATTTTCATATTTGAGAAAACAATTGTATTTGTTTTTGAAGGGGGCTGGTAAATTTGAGAAGGAAAAAAAATGGGGCTCTGATCCTCGTCTTATTTCTGTTCTTAATCATTTTTATAATAGTTAATGCTATTCGTCATATTAAAATCTATATGGTATATAGTTCTGGTTTAATGCCGTTTATTATTGTAGGGATTACATGTCTCGTCATTATTCTGTTATTTTTTGGTGGTTCGAGACAAAGAAGATAATACTCTGTTAAAAATTCATTTTATGTAATTGGGAGCCTGAAAATAGGTTCTTTTTTATTTGGATATTTTACAAAAAAATTGTTTGAAAATTAAATTGACAATGATAATCATTATCATATATCATAATAAATGAAAATGATTATCACTTTCAGCTAATTGAAAATTCATTTCGAAAGTGAATTTATTTAGGATATAAATAAAAATCTTTATCTGAACCAAATAGAGCTATGAAAAAAAGTATTAGTTAGCAGAGGAGTGCAAATATGGATAAAACTTTTATGATACTTGAAACATTTCAACAGGAAGTAACTTGCTGTTGTCCTGATCAAAAGCATCAACATAAAATCGAGTTTCATGAAGGTGATATTTGGAAAATGAATGAACGTAAATATGTGGATTGCTTAGGCTGGCATTATTTAGTAGAGAACAATGATGAATTTGAGTTTTATATTCATGTAGAAGATTTGGATACATTACATTCTAATGGAACAATTTGTTCAGCATGGGATATAGACTTAAAGCTAAATCATTTACATTATAAAGTGAACGAAGCACTTGATCAAAATGATAGAGAAGGATTTATTTCAGGTGCAAATGAACTTCGTTTGTTAAAAGAAATGAAAACGAAAATGATGGAAGCATATGCACAGACTATTTAAATAAAAAAGTAGATTGTAAGGGGAGATTACACATGTCAAAAATTTTAATCGCTTTCGCTAGTATGTCTGGAAATACAGAGGAAATTGCTGAACTAATCAAAACAAGTATAGAACCTTTAGGTCATGAAATAGAAATGAAGGAAATTGAAAACATCAATACTCAAAAATTATTAGAATACGATGGCATTATTCTAGGTGCTTATACTTGGGGAGATGGCGAGTTACCTTATGAAGTAGAGGACTTCTATGATGACATTGAAACAATGGATTTAACCGGGAAAAAGGTTGCAGTATTCGGTTCAGGTGACCACGCTTATCCAAAGTTTTGTGCAGCAGTGGACATATTAGAGGAACGATTAGTGGCATGTGGAGCGGAAATTGTGGAGCAAGGTTTAAAAGTAGAACTTGCACCAGAAACAGAAGAAGATATTGAACGTTGCGTTACATTCGCATTTAACTTTGCTGGGCGATTAGAGGGCGCAACACTATGAATAACTTACTCAGTTCTACAGCAGTGACAAGAACTGAAGATGGTAGTATTGTATTAGCTACTAGTGAAAATATATTCATAGAAGAAAATGGAAAGTGGATTTGTACATTATCATTATCAAACTATCAAATTAGAGACTTGACGTGTTCAGGCGGAATCATTTATGGTGCTGGCGACAATGGTATATTTATTCGTAGTACGAATGGTGGAATTGATTGGTTAGTAGAGCATTTTCCAACTAAAGCAAACGTATGGAGCATTGTTAGTAATGGAAGAGGGCTAGTAGTTGCTCATGGAGAGAAAGTAATTTACATATCAACTAATTATGGAGAGACGTGGAGTGTTTTATCACCTTTTGGTGTTCATAATCCTCCTTCAATTCGCTCTCTTTGCCTATATGAAAAGTATTTGTTTATTGGCACAAAGATTCATCCTGAAAACGGTGGCGTATGGATGATGGACTTATCTTCTCATGAAATAACAAAATTGAATGCAAAAACGAATCAAATGATTTCAGCTATGCTTGTTACGAATCACCAATTAGTAACAGTTAGCGGATCATGTCGTGGGAAAGACGGCATCATTGAATTTATTTCATTACATGATATCAAAAGGAAAACAGAATATCATTGGAATAAATGTTATAGCACCGATGTTCAAGGTAGTTATTTAGATATTAGTGCTCATAATGGTGTCTTATATACTACTTCAAGTCAAAATGAATCAGGATATAGCACGGTTTCTAGAGTATATTTAGAAAGCCAGCAAATCGTTCCGTGCGACTATGTAAGAGGACACGGCTGGAGAATTTGCAACGAAAACGAGAATTATATAGTTGCAGCTCAAAATGAAACTAGATTTTTTGAGAAGAACTCGCAAAGAGTTTGTTAAAATAAAAAAGGAAATTCACAATGATGAATTTCCTTTTTTATTGTGATTATCAAAAACTGGCTGAGTTTTTTTATACAGTCAATATATCTGCAATTGCATATGTAGATTTTCGTCGCTCTTTTCGCAAACGTGCGCGTTCATTTCCTCCGAAATATAACGCATACTCCTCATCTGTAGAAGGGCGAATTTGTGGAATTGGACGGGGTTTTCCATTTTCATCTAAAGCTACGAAAGTGAGAAAAGCAGTCGCGGCAAGTTGCTGTTGACCAGTTCGTAAGTTCTCTGTCGTGATTTTGACGAATACCTCCATATAACGTTCATCAGTCCAACTGATAAAACTTTCTAAACAAACAGCATCAGTCGGTAGGATTGGGCGTAGAAATTCAACGGAATCTGTTGATACAGTCGCACATTCACATAAACAAAGCTTTGCTGCTGAAATGCTAGCAACCACATCGATTTCATACATTAAAACGCCGCCAAATAATGTATTGAAGTGATTAATTTCATTAGGAAATACTCTTTTTGTTCGGATTACTTTTGTCTCATGGCAATATTTATCCAAGGTCATTCCCCTCCATATCTCGTACTGTGAATTGTATGTCATAATTTTCTAAAAAGTCATACTCTTATTTTAGCTTGTGACGA
>Ga0102589_1003586_pt1 | contig 15917 bp, 22 predicted proteins | sample AraplaMF_Col_mLB_FD_76858 | JGI IMG/M metagenome (GOLD analysis project Ga0102589, IMG submission 76858) | Arabidopsis root microbial communities from the University of North Carolina, USA - plate scrape MF_Col_mLB | ecosystem: Host-associated > Plants > Roots > Endosphere | place: USA... | reverse complement strand
CTTAGGGTAAAGCACAAGTTCGAAATCATCGAGCCTTTGCCACTTTTCCTTTTTATAAACAGCCTTTTCTAAAACTGACTTTAGGAGGCTGTTTTTCTTTTTGGGATCATCTGTTTTAAAGTACAAATCAAGAACATGCTCCACTTGAGGTATTGTATCTTTCTTCACTTTTTCCTTCTTAATTTCGGCTTTAATTTCTTTCTTTAAGTTTTCCATAGTGGAAGTAATTTCAGTTATACGGTCAGAAACTACATTCGAGCGTTCTAAAAACATATCGACTGTGTAAACGCCACGTTCTAATAAATCATGTAAATTATTTTTTTGTTTTTGGACATCCACTAATTCTTTTTCAAGCTTGCATAATGCAACCTCATTTATTTGAATGACTTGTGTTTCTTTTAATTTGTCATCTTGCTTATGTTTTTCAAAATCAGCTTTATAATTGATGTACCATTCTTTTAATGCCTCGAGTAAACGCTTCTCAATTAATTCAGTATAACTTGATTTGTTTTCACAGCCACGGTGTTTACAATCCATCGTTTCTTTTCGGTTCTTCGGATAACGTTGGACCATACTATAACCACATTTACTACATTTAATAATGCCAGCTAGAGGGTTTTTAATTCCGTTCGTATTGTAAGGAACGTGATATCTTGAGTTTAATTTTTCTTGTACTTGTTCAAACAAACTTTCAGGTATGATTGGCTCGTGCTTACCATCGGCAATAATCCAATCCGATTTATCTTGTCGTGCACAACTTCTTTTTACAGCATCAGGCCGTTTTACTTCTTTTCGCTTTTGCCATGTTACTTTTCCGATGTACACATTGTTTTTTAATATATCTAAGATGCTGTAGGGGTTCCATTCATTACCTAGCTTACTTTTGTAGCCAAGATCTTTTAACTTGCTCCTAATTGCATTTGCTCCCATATCCTCATGGGCATACCAATCAAATATCATTCTTACAACTGAAGCTTCTTCTGGATTAATTGTTAAAGTACGTTCTCGCTTATTTAAGCGGTGGATATCATAACCATAAGGCGCATGGGTACCGAGGTAATTACCAGCCTCCACGCTTGCTATACGGCCGCGTTGCATACGACGCGTAATAATCTTTAACTCCTTACGAGCCATAAATGCTTCAAATTCGCTATATTCTTCGTCCCACTCATCATTAAGGTCATAAGTCTTCCTAGGTGTCATAATCTTCGTATTCGAGCGTTTAAACGTCTCTAAAATGATTCCTTGCTCTTTCATACCACCACGACCTAAACGGTCCATATCCATACAAAGAACAACATCATATTTATTATCTTCAATCTCTTCAAGCAGCGCTAACATCTCAGGGCGTTTCACTAAGCTCTCACCAGAAACGATTTCCTCACGAACAGATAAAACATTTAAGTTCATTTCCTTGGCAATTTTCAGCAGGGTAGAGCGGTGTTTTGCTAATGTTTCTCCTTCGCCTCGTGCTTCGGCTTCGAGATCGGCACGGGATTTTCTAAGGTAGATTGCAGTTTTCATAGTTAGACCTCCTTATTAATATGTATTATATGAATTGTAATTTCAGGAATGAAGTAAATGATAAAACATAAGACTGGTTCAATTCTAAATCATAATTAAATAGTCCATGAATCGGACTTTTTAATTATGATTTACTTTTTTGTATTTAAGCCAGTTCTTTGATTCAGGATTATAAAGAAAAATTGTATTTTGTTTCTGTAAATCATTTGCCTTTACTAGAACCCATTCTTTAGTTGGGCGAGTATAGAGGTGAACTAAGTCTTCATTTTCGACCTCAGTTTCTGGAATGAATTTTACAGTATAGTAACTTTTGTTTAATTCACCTTTTTCCTTAAGATAAAAATACATAATTGTAACCAGGAAAGCCCAAATTATTACTGGACCGATTAAGAATTTAATAGATGACTGAGATAATAAATCCAGTTTTAATATTTGTTCTTTAGCTAAATAGAGATGTATAGTTTGGGTATATAGGCTGGCACCCACAAGTAGTATGTATACAAGCTTATTTAGGCCGAAATATATAATAAGGATGCCATTTTTTATATAAGTAAGAATGCTTTTGATTGTATTATGCCGGCTTAGCCACTCATCTCTTTTAGTAATAAAGTTTTGGTAACTGTTGATTTGATGTAAATAATTTAAAGCGGAACAAACCATGTTAAATGCCATATAGATTAATATAGAAATTAATAGAATAAGAGCTAATAAAATATCTATAAAATATACTGTATTTAATATAATCTTTGTTGGTTTAGGTATACCAATAAAATAAAAAAGTAAAGAGACTAATTGTAATAATAAATAAAATCCAATAAAAGCTGTAATAGTTTGTGTCATCTTTGTTAAAAATCTAATGTGCTTTCCTTCAAAGATTAAATCAAAATTAGTTTTCTTATTATAAATAATGAGAACACCCAAAAAAGAGGCTATGGATAGAATTATTGGAAAAGCTTTAGATAATCCTTCAGAAAAAGAAGCTATATCTTTTATAAAAGTCATTTGTATGAGTTCCCTTCTACAACTTTGTATAACACCGAAAATCATTATTATTAAAATGTAACTAATATAAATAGGTCTTTAAACGAACGTTCCGAGTTGTTTAATTACCTGATTTGTTGCACCTTGCTATTTTATCTTTATAATCAAGTGCCTGTTTTTTTGCGATCGGATTGTCATCCATTTGTTCTAATTGGGATAACGCAGAACGTGCTGTATCGCAATCCATTTTTTCAATTTCTTGTCTCTCGAATCGTTCACGGCGAGAGGCTGCCGCCCTATCGAAAGCTTCCTCTTTCTCTTTTGAATCAGCGGCTTGAAGTTTTCTTATTTGCTCCTCCTTGAATCGCTCCAATTTGGATTCTTCTATTTTTGGTGCTGATTGATTACTGGAATCATTTTCGTCGAGTTGTTTTTGTTTTTCTTGATTCTGTTGTTGTTCTGCTTTGGCTGCTTGTTCTTGCTTCGCTTTTTCTTCTGATTGGCGTTGTTCTTCTTGCTTCATTTTTTCCTCTGCTTGGTGTTGGACTTCAGCTTCTTGACGTTGTTGTTCTTCTTGTTTTACTTTTTCTTCTATCTGACGTTGTTCTTCTACATTCTTTGTTTCTTCTTGTGCGTGTTGTTCGTCTTCTTTAACTGGATTGTTAGTATCACAACCAACTAGTCCAATAGATAAAAAGAGCGTTGTAAATGGTACTAGGTATTTTTTCATTATTAATCCTCCATAAGTTAATAGAATTACGCCTGCTTTCTTAATAAACGTAAGTTTTTAAACGAGCGAATCCTCCAGGAATCCCATGAGCCTCCGCAATTTCTTGAATAGATAAACGAGTATCTTTATAAGCAGAAATCATTTCATCGGTAAGTAACAATTCTACAGCAAATGTATTTGCTTCGATTTCTAAGCGATCCACTGAAAAAAAGGTTTGGTTACGCAAGAAGGGGGTATTTGCTTTAGGATGAAGTACTGCATGACCTAATTCATGTGCACAAACAAATTGTTGAGTATTTTCGTTAATTTGATTATTAATATGAATGAATTTAAAGCGTTTATAAGTGTTGTAAAAACCAAGAGTATTCCCAAGGTCTTCAAACAACACTATAATATCTTTTCGTTTAGCAATTTCAAAGGGGTTTGTTGTGCCGTGTTTTTTTACGATTTTCATTACGTAGTCTTTAATTTTCATTTCTCGCTCCGTTCAATCTTTTTTATACTTGTTTGGAGTGAATTTTTGTTTTGCTAATTGTTTTGCCATGCGCATAGAGTTTTCTAGAGAAATACGAATCATTTCTTTTGTGTGTTCGTCTATTGGTTCTCCGTCAAACATTAAAGCATCTTCGCTATTTTCTAATTCTTCTAATGTTTTTTCTAAATCACGTGCTATATCGCGTTCTTCTTTTTTAGAAAGTTTGTTAGACCTACCTAATAATTCGTCTGTAGATATTTCATATAAATCAGCTAATTTTCCTAATGTTGTTGTATCAGGATCACGGTAGTCGCGTTCATAATTTGAAAGGACAGTATTTGTAATACCGATTTTTTCGGCAACAAACTTTTGAGACCATTTGCGTCGTTCTCTTTCTTTTTTTAATCTATAGCCTAAAGTCATAGTTTATCCTTCCATTCTTCCATTTGTCTTTTCGTTAATTATTTTAACAATATTTCACGTTATGTGAAACTTTATTCACTAAAAGTTAAAAAACTCATTGACTTTCACTTTTAGTGGAATTATTATTGATACATAAGGTTCACGTAACGTGGAATGAGGTGGTGTTAAATGGAGATTAATCAAAAAATACGGGAATTAAGAATTTCTAAGGGGATTTCACAAGTATTTATGGCAAAAGAACTTAGTATTTCTGTATCAGCCTATAACATGAAAGAAGCAGGGAAACGTTCGTTTAAAGCACAAGAATTAAAGTGTGTTGCAAAAGCACTAAATGAACATCCATCAATTTTTTTTGATTAAAAATTACACGTAAAGTGGAATTTAGATAAAACTTGTGTGAAAGTAGGTGAGAAAATGCCAACAACTAACATGGCAGTACCAACAGAACCGTCGCATAAACATATAAAAAGCACTTCAAGAGGTGACACCATGAGCCAACAAGAAGAATATGCGGCGACTTATGAATTTGGAAAAACGAAAGTCCATGTTGTGGCTCCTGAGCCAAAATCACAAAAGGATATTGATAAAATCCGTCAAGCATATTACAAGGCTGGTTGGGCCATCATCAAAGAAATACAAGTAAAAGAAAACGTTGAGGAGTAGTTCCTCTCTTTTTATACGAAAAGTAGACAAGTTACATATGTACTAAGTTCATTGTAACCATTTGAAAACTAAATATGGAGGCGAACAGATATGGGAACAAGCATATACTGCAATTCAGCGATAGGAGAATTATTACAGAATGCTAGAGAATGTTGTGACAATGTTCAGCTGAAAACGAAGAAAGGGCTATCTAAGTACCTTGGTATTACACATGAAAGATTAACCCGTATTGAATCTGGACTTTCTAAACCAGAATTTGAGCTTGCGATGGATTGGTGCCATGCAACAGGAGCAAAGTTGAATCAACAAGCGATCAAACATATTTATGGTGTTGGATTGCCGCCTACAGATCCACGATTAACTCAGGATGTAAATCTACAATTGATGAACTACATTAAGCAAGCTGAAGAGGGAATTGCGGCAGCGAAAGAAATTATGAATTTACAAGTTACAACAAGGTCATGGAAGCATGATGAAAAAAAGAAACATGAATACGCAGTTCATGCAAAAGAAATTTTTGATACAATCCAAGCTACTCAGTGTGTGGTACAAGCTCTTGAGCAAGTTCATTTTGGCATTATGGAACAAATACAAAGAAGTTGGTTGCAAAAGGCTATGGCGGAGAACGTTATTATTCAATCGGTGGATAGCTTAATGAATTTAACAAAGGTGCTGTAAAGGAGGAAGAAAAATGACGGTAGATTATAAGAAACCTAGTTTAAAAGAATATAAGGAACTAATTCGATATGATGCAAAACTAACTGGTGAAATAAAAATAGCAGAATTACTTAATGAGGATTCAAAAACAGTTGAGTTAAAGCAAGAGAAGAAATTGTTGGGGATTCGAATCAAAATTATAGAAGCATCATTTATTTTGAAGCATAAATGGGTAAATAAAAAAGCTACCGCCTAGACAACAGTAGCTCTGAAAAATATCGTAAAGCAATTATAACATTATATAAATCATTTGGACAAGCCACTGTGCTTGTCGTTATGACCAGAAAGGGATTGTTCCTCCCATACCTCTACAATGTTCCTTTCTGGTTGTAACGATGCGTACAGCATCAAATTAATTAGAAAGGAGATGTAAATCATGAACGATAAAAACAATCGTCTTCATGATTTAGTTCTTCCTGGGGATTTTTCATTTGCGAATAAGCTTCGTAACTGTATGAGTGAATGTATTCATAACATGTTTAATGCAGAATCAACCGAAGAATCAAATCATTGGGAAGAAGAGCTGGAGCGATGTATAAGGGAATTTAAAATGCTTCGTGATACAAAAGAGGAACATGAGGCATCTATGAGTTATCGTGTAGTGATTAAAGATTTAAGAGCAAGAGGAGTTAACGCCTCATTAGTAACACGTAGAAAATAAAAAGATCTATCACTTGGCAGAGTGATAGACAAACGGTCTTGCAAAAGATCTTGGGATTAATTATATCAAATTAGCATTCGTATAACAACGGAGTGTGCTACATGCTTTTAGACAAATCGTTACATAGAGTGTTGCTGAACCCTAAAGTGTTTCAACAAGCAACATCAGAGCAACACCTAATTCACTTAATAAAACAATATCTCAAAATAGGGTATAAGATTTATCGCTTATTACGTGTAGAGGACGGATTCGCGATATATAAACGGGAGGATGAATAATATGGCAGTTTATAGACCAGTACACGTTTCATTTTGGCAGGATTCATTTGTTTTAGATCTTACACCGGAGGAGAAGTATTTCTACTTATATTTGATGACGAACAGTAAGACGTCTCAATCAGGAATCTATGAGCTTCCACTTCGTATCATTGAAACTGATACGGGATATAACCGTGAAACTGTTATGAAGCTATTAGAACGCTTTGCTGAGTATGGAAAAATTAATTACAACCAAAAAACAAAAGAGTTGTTCTTAATCAACTGGTTGAAATTCAATCCAATTAAAAATGTAAACATTGAAAAGTGTGTTTTAAAAGAGATTCAATCTGTGAAGGACCAGGATTTTTTAGTTGATTTCTATGAAACTTGCTTGCAATTAGAACGAGAACAAGATTTTAAAATCCCTCGTATTAAGGAGTATTTATCAGCCCGTTTGGAGGGGCTTATAAGGGGCTTCCAAGACCCTAGCAAGGAAGAAGAAAAAGAAAAAGAAGAAGAAAAAGAACAACAACAAGAAGAACGCGCAGGCGCGGAAGAAGTTGTTGAGGTTAATCCAATTTCTTTTTACGAGCAAAACTTCGGATTCATTACACCTTTTATTGCAGATGGTATTTATGCTTGGATAGATGATTTAAATGCAGAGCTAGTTATTAAGGCTATGGAGATTGCTTTAGAGAAGAATACGAGAAACATGTCTTACGTAAATACGATTTTAAGGGATTGGCATCTTAAAGGATTTAAAACAGTAACTGATGTTGAGGCAGCTGATAAAGTATTTCGTGCTCAGCGATTAACAAAATCTCAGCAACAGACACAAGCACCTTATCAACAAAAAGGCTTATCGGAAACTACTAAAAACGTAATACAGCAGCAACAAGCATGGGAGCAGAACATTCCAACAGAAGAAGAACTTGCAGTACTTAACCAACAGAATGCGTGGTTGGCCAAATGAGTAACGATATGATTCGCAATGTTGAAGCTGAACAAAGTGTTTTAGGTAGCATAATCCAAGAAGGTGATTTAATTAAAGATTGTCAGCTAAAGGTAAAACAGTTTTCTTTACCAACGCACCAAGTGATTTTCAAGGCAATGAGAGAATTAGAGGATGCTGAGGTTCCCATAGATCTTGTTGCTCTCATTGGAAAATTCGATGAAAGCTTTATGCATCAAATTGGCGGAATTGAATTCTTTGTAAACTTAACAGAAGTTGTTACGACTACTAAAAATTTCTCGTATCACGAAGGCTTAGTTATCGAAGTTTGGAAAATGCGACATGCTCAGGAGGTTGCTGGTAATTTATATAACCGCCTTCAGCAAGATAGGGATATGAGTGCTATTAGTACATCAATTGATGAATTAAGCGCCATTGAAGAAACGGGTTACTCAGATGAATTTAACTTGAAAGATACGCTTGTTGATTTGTATAAGAACATGCAAATTGATGTAGGAGATTTAACCGGTATACCAACTGGTTATGACGACCTGAACAGAATGACAGCAGGGTTACAAGAAGGTGATTTAATCATTGTCGGTGCCCGTCCTTCAATGGGGAAAACAGCATTTGTATTAAATGTTGCTTTTCATGCAGCAAGTGCTCATACAGCAACAGGAATCTTTTCACTAGAGATGGGAGAAGAGCAGCTACTAAAGAGAATGATCTCAAGTACTGGAAATATAGATGGTACAAAATTAAAGAATCCTAAGAAGTTATGTAATTTAAAGGATTGGGAAAAGATTAGTCAAGCGATGGGATTAATTAATGATTTGCCATTAGAAATTTACGATAAAGCAAATGTAACGATGCAAGAGATTTATGCAAAGGCTAGGAAACTAAAGCGTAAGTACCCTGATAAAAAGGTTTTAATTGCAATTGATTATTTGCAGCTTATTGTAGGGGATCCGAAGCATAGAGGGAACCGCATGCAAGAAATAGGTGAGATTAGTCGTAAGTTAAAACTGATGGCAAGAGAATTAAATGTATGTGTAGTTGCATTATCACAGTTAAGTCGTGCGGTAGAAAGTAGGCAAGATAAGAGACCGTTGCTATCAGATTTACGCGAAAATGGTCAAATTGAGCAAGATGCGGATTTAATAGCATTCTTATACCGCGAAGATTACTATGATCGTGAAACGGAAAATAAAAACATAACGGAAATCATTTTAGCGAAACAGAGAAATGGCCCAGTTGGCGTTGTTGAACTAGCATTCATTAAAGAGTTTAGTAAGTTTGTAAATTTAGAGAGAAAGTTCATCCATCAACAGGAGGCTTAATCATGTTGTTACGTCAGGAAGTAGAACGTAGAAAATTAATAATCATTCGTAAATTATTGGAATTAGGATTAGCTGAAATTAACGGACAAACATTAGATCAACTAACATTAACGCAGCTTGAAGGAATTTTAATTGCAAGCTTGCAGGTATTGGAGGGGAAAAACAATGCCAAAGCAATTAACAATTTTTGACGTGGAGCCAGTTGTATCATTTGATCCTAAGAAAGCTCATATTCACCGTTTGAATTCAAAATTAAGGTATACAGATGTGGTTGTGCAAATACCACGCCAAGCCAAAGCGATTGATGAATTAAAAGCAACGACAGCGCCTGATGAACGTTACGAATTATTTGAGGATTATACAATTGGGATTTGGCGTTATAAGCGAGTGGAGGATAAACAATTTGTATGGGAAGAGGCAGAAAAAATGTGTAAGCAAGCAAGGGATGAAAAAAAGCCCATTCCAATACGGCTCCATTTGTCACTTGGACAACCATTTGTTCCAGAAAATGTTGTGCGATATTTATAGACAAATAAAAAAAGCTGAGATCACTCTCAACTTACTTCGACAAAGTAATTATAACATAAGGGAGTGATCTTGGTGCCAATTATCAAAGAAAATATTGTAGGAATGAAGGCTGAAATTTCTTTAGTGGAAAATATGATTTATGTTGTGAAGGATGGACAGATTCATTCAATTGAACCACCGTCAACTGGTCATGGTGAACAGTCATTTGTATACAAAGGTGGTAAAGTAGCACGTATGGAAGAACGAAAAACGCAGTTACTTTAATAAAATTTGAATTTTATTAAGATATAAATACTTTATTTATAATATAGATTCATTTTTTGATGTTGGATTTAATGAGAAACTAAAAAAGTCTCTCCAATAGGATTTGAAGAGACTTTTATTTCACATATCAGAGCAATTTAGCCCTATTAAAATAGGGTTTAGAATTTTTCTAAGATGTTTATGGAGTACCGATAGTTACTGCCAGCAATGCAGCGATTCTATCTAAAGCTTCCTGTACTGTAGTAGGAGGAAGAGGAGCCCAGTTTGCTGGATTAATAGGTGTATAAGCTAAATCGAAAGCATCATCAACTCTAATTAAAGATGTACTTGTTCCTATAAGATTTATTCGGGAACGAATAGGTAATGAATCAACTGTCGCTCTGACTCTTGTAATAACGTTATTAGCGCCGTTGACAAATAAATTTCCTGAATTAGGGCTGGGATTGAAGATGTTTTCGGTAATAGCAAAGCTTGTTAAATTTAAGGGATCAATTGGAATATGACCAGGTAATACATTAATAATGACATTACCATTTATTCCTCCACCAACTAAATTTACTTGGGTATCTGTGATTGCTTGTGAATTAATAGTAATATTTCCACTAGAAACGTATGAAGCAAACATCGCCATGTTAATTCCATTTTGAGTATAACCAGCGGATAACATTGAATCACGTATATTGACTTGATTTACAGAGGTTGATAAAGCTGTGAATACAGGAGTAGGGGTTATATTAACGCTAACAAAGAATAATTTACCTGAAACACTTTGCGCTGTTTGAAAATTAAAATCAAGAGGCCCACTTAGTAATGTCAGATTAACAAACCCAGATCTAGGATCCTGTGAAAAGTTTAAATCAAACCAAGATGGATCATTTATATCGAAAGGAATTTGTAATCTAGTTAATAAAGTGCTTGTTCCTACTAATTGAACGTTAGCTTTTAAATGAATTAATGGTTCAATATAGTTACCGGGCCCAATAGAGATAGCATAACGTTTAGTGATATTTGAAGGATCCGGAAATGGGGCAATAGCATCTGTTATTGATGCCATTGCTGCAGTCACTGTTAAAAATGGTGCACATTCAGAGCCATCAGCAGTAGCGTCATCACCAGCTTTGTTTACATAGACGACTTGCGTGAAAGTTGGTAGGGGTTCTATACATCCAGGTCCAGTAGGTCCAATGTCTCCAGTAGGCCCAGTGCTTCCAGTAGGCCCAGTGTCTCCAGTAGGTCCAATGCCTCCGGTAGGCCCAGTGCCCCCAGTAGGTCCAATGCCTCCGGTAGGCCCAGTGTCCCCAGTAGGTCCAATTTCTCCGGTAGGCCCAGTGTCCCCAGTAGGTCCAATTTCTCCGGTAGGCCCAGTGTCCCCGGTAGGTCCAGTAGGCCCACCGGATGGCCCGGTAGGCCCGGTAGGTCCAGTAGGCCCATCGGATGGCCCGGTAGGCCCGGTAGGTCCAGTAGGACCAGTATCACTAGTAGGTCCAGTGGATCCAGTAGGTCCGGTGGGTCCAGTAGGTCCAGTGGATCCAGTAGGTCCGGTGGGTCCAGTAGGTCCAGTGGGTCCAGTAGGTCCAGTGGATCCAGTAGGTCCGGTGGATCCAGTAGGTCCGGTGGATCCAGTAGGTCCAGTGGATCCAGTAGGCCCGGTGGGTCCGGTAGGCATTGTGAATGGTGGAATAGCTGGTAAAGTAGGTCCGAGTAAATCAGGATTTATTAAAGCGGAAGATAATAACTCGTCCATAATAATTTCACCTCTAAAAAATTAGTATTTCTAATAATAAATGCAGAAATAAAGAAAAGTGAAATGGACAAGTGAAAAATTAGACAACGGAATTTTCATAAAAGCAATATTTAATTGAAAAGAGCACCAACAGAAAGTGTGGTGCTCTTGGACCAAGAACTATATTTTGTATTTTTTATTCCGTATAAATATATGTTGTTGCTAATAAATAGTGCAACAAAAGAAACGCATACTGTATAAATCAAATTGTGGTTTAAGGAAAGAATATCACATACCAAAGTGATAATAATGTAATCCATCCAATAGTAAGGGCTATGTATTTTAAAATTTTCATGAATGCTCCTTTTAAATATAAGGTGAACCAAACTAAATAATATTAATTTTTAAACAAAATCCTTATTTAAAAACAAAAAGCCCTAGAGTTAGGGCTCCAGGGCTTCTTGTTTTGGTATTCTCATATGGTTTTTCAAAAAGAATAGAACATATTGAAGATAACATGTGAATGTTTCATAAATGTATCAAAAAAGTGAACGAAATTGCTATTGCAGAAGAAGCAGAAATGAAGTTTCTAATACGTAAGTATGTGAAAGGTATTATTTCCAGTGGATAAAATGCACATGGGACACCTAATCATTATTTTATCTGAGGAAAAGAATATGTTATGAACTTGGATGAATGAAAAAATGAAAATTTTATTTTTAGAGTGAGACTGAACAAAAACGCTATTTTGTATAAAAAATCTATTAAAGTGAGGATTAAATTTATGAGTGATTTATTGGTACTTGGTTTAGAGGGAAATCAAGAAAAGGTTGAAAAAATAGTAGAAAAATTAGAGGAAGCTAGAACAATAGCGAGTGAACTAGCTTCAACTAAAATTTACATTCAAGATAATAGAAAGAAAGATTTAGATAGCTACATTGAAGAATTGAGGGATGATTTTAAAAAAAACTTTCATCACGAGCCTCAAGGATTTTATTTGGTAGCGGAAGGACAGAATGGACGCTGTGAGATATCTTTACCTGAAAAGAAAAATTTTTTCTAGAAGTAATTATTTTCAAAGTATTATTACCTATATTTACATCATCTTTTTTATTGAAATGAAAAAATAAATGCCCCCTTAAGGAAGTATATGGGGGAATATTTATTACAGGTTTTAACCATGTATCATTCATTGGAAATATTAGCTTATGTTCATTTCCACTAAATGAAACGACGCCATTATGTACTTCTTTTCCTGCCTTTGTAGTGATGGAATATTCATCATTGGGCTTACTATAAGAATTAAAGTTTAACTTATTGTTTAAATTAAATTCGATAACGGAAATTGGTAGTGCACTTTCGTTGGTAATAATAACATCTAAAATTACCCTAAAGTCATTGTGCCAATATACATCTGGTGTTTTTAAATCGGTTCTATCAGGTTTAAGAATGAGAGCTACCCAATTATCTCTGAGTTGCCTGCACTTAATGCTAGCTCTATTTCTCCGAAAGTTAGCAAGCGTAATTATAAAAGTTGCTAAGGAGATTAAAAAGGCTGCAATCGGTATTATATTTAATTTCAAAAACTCAATTAGTTGAACTATAGATTCATTATTTATAGCAATCACCTCCTTTCATATCATTATACGATAGAGAGGAGCGTGAAACTATTAACTTGTTAGATGAAATTAGATACAAGAGTTATAGGTTTTTACAGGATCTAAGATTGTAATCTGGATTGTAAAACATAAAAAATAAAGAATTTTAAAATGAAAATTTCATTTTGTATTAAGTTGGAATATAAAAAGAGCACTTAGTAAAGTGCTCTCGTGACGAGCCTCATTTTATAATGACTATTTTATAAAGAAAGGAACTCAGGATATTATATGTGCGCCAGTCAATTGAGTACCTTGTACAAATAAAGAGCAGCTAGCAAAAGCTAACTGCTCATATAAGGAAATCGGAGAAAGATAACCATGTGTCTACAGTATTGACGGAATATTGGTTTTTATTCGTGAGGAACTACGATTAACTTAATGCATAGCCCATAATAAAAGTTAGTGTTAAAAACACTGATAATAACAGTGTTAGTAGAACTGTTACTATGCTTCTAAGCATTGATATCCAATTATCTATTTTAGAGAATCCTTTAATACCAGCAAAAAAAGTTCCTATTGAAAAAATGAGTACGAAAAATAAACGGCGTTTATAAAAGATGCATTTATTTCAGGTGTACATACTTCAAGATATAAAAGAAAAAAAGTAATGCAAACGAATGAAAAAATAAAGGACCATAGATTTATATTATGTTTCATAGGTTGCTCCTTTGTTATCGGAATATTTCTATTAAATTTTAATGGGAAATATAAGGAAAAGATAGTGTTTATAAATTAGAATGAATTTTTTAACAAAATAATCCTTTTAAAGTAAAACAAACAGAATATAGTCCGGCTAGAAAACTAGAGGGCACCAATTCATTAAAGCAGCAATTAAAGCTGTTTTAGGAATAGGTGTCCTTTTTATTTTGAAAAGAGGGATGGAGAAATATGAAGGCACTAAAAGAACAATTACGCGAGTGGAAAAAGCAATCCAAGCAAGGAAAGAAGAAAAATAAGAAAAAACAAAAAGAGAAATTAAGTACTCGTGAAATTGGGGATTTAATGGGGATGCATAGACCTTGTTATGAACGAAGACGCGGAGCAATAAGACAAAAGTAATTTAAAAATAAAAAGGAGTGGTCTTACATGAATAAACAATTATTTTTCTTACCAAAAATTGATATAGTAGCAACGCAGAAAAAATTAGAAGGTGTTCTGGAAAGTGTGCGTTTGTATAGGCAGTTTGGAATGATGCGTGAAGAAATGAAAGTCACTCCTTCTTATGAAATTGGATATCACGGGCCTACAAATGATATAGGGAAGCCACTAGAAGATATAGCGATGGCTAATATTCAACAAAGTAAAAGAGAAGAGTGGATTAAGCAAACATCATTTCGTATTGACCAGTTTCTTAGTCGTTTGGGTAATGGACGTGCAGGAAAGGATCAAAGAGACATTATCATTAAGCGTTATTTAGAAGATGAAGATGTATGTAATTATATGGTATATAACGAAATCGGCATGAGCGAGCGTACTTATCGACGTGTTAAGGCTAGAGTATTTTATAAACTTGCTTTTGCTCTTAGATTAGAAGTTTACGAGACAGAAGAAACTGGAGGTAATGAATAATGAATTTTGTTCAGCCAATACGTGATCCAGAGCAAATACAACAGCTTAAAGAATATTTTAAAGAAAAGTGCTTACGTAATTACATTCTCTTCATTATGGGAATCAATACAGGCCTGAGAATCTCGGACATTTTGAAATTGAAGGTAGGAGATGTCAAAGGTAGTCATATATCTATGCGGAGCAGCGGCAGAGTTTGGGTTAGATGAAATAGGGACACATACGTTGAGAAAGACATATGGGTATCATATGTATATGCAAACAAAAAACATAGCATTGCTCATGGGGATATTTAATCACTCGTCAGAGAAAGTCACGTTACGTTATATAGGTGTAAATCAAGATGCAATGGATAAGGCAATGACTAGGTTTAAAATTTAATCATTACTTTTTCTTTTAGGATAGTTTAAATTCTTAGTCTGATTGGGACGGGATCACCACAGCAAAAGATTTGCAGGTTACGTTAAGATCCATTTTAGGCAGAAAAATATTAGTTCTCTGAAGAACTATCATCATCACTCCTGTTCGATAATCTTGAGAAAATATTCATCTGAATAAAAAATTAACATTTTTTCAATTTCCTGTAATTATAATTAAAGGTATTCTGTTAGTGTTATACAAATGTATCTGTCGATCTATTCCATGTATGAATCTAGTCTGGCAATCAACAGAATATTCCACACACCATTGAAAAAGGGGGAAAGTTTATGCAAAGAATTTTAAAATTCCTGTTCATGTCCGTTTTTTCTTTGATTTGTGTTTTGTATGTTCAAACGAATGCTTTTGCCGCACCAGCATACGAGGGAGTTGTCAAAATGAAGCAGCCTTCAGGCGAATCTTTTGAGGGCACGTTACATGGAGATGAATGGTTCCATTGGGTAAGTACAAAGGATGGCGACGTACTTTTACAAGATCAGAAGGGGTATTGGAATTACGTGGAGCTTACATCAGATGAACTGAAATCGACGGGGAAAAAATATAAAATTGATAAGAAGCCTTCAATGGCGGTAAATGAGAACAATTTGAACAAATGGATAAAGAATTACAACCCTCAAGCAAAGAAAAAACAGGAGCACATGAATAAATTACAAAAAGAATCACCAAAAAATATTGATGGAACTGTCACTCCAGTTTTAGGAAACAAAAAATTACTTGTTTTGTTAATTGGGTTTACAGATGTTGATATTGCATATAACGATAACGATTGGAGTAACAAATTCTTTTCTACAAATCAAAAGTCAGTTAAGAATTACTATAATGAAGTAAGTAACGGAAAAGTACAGATAACTCCAGCTCCTGAAACATATGGTACTCAAAATGATGGAGTGGTTAAAGTGAAATTAGATTACGCTCATCCGAGTACATCGGGAAAAAGTATGGGTACGGTTATAACAGATGCACTGGCTAAAGCTGATTCTCAAGTGAATTTTGCTAGTCTTGATACTAATAATGATC
>Ga0102589_1003582_pt1 | contig 15933 bp, 12 predicted proteins | sample AraplaMF_Col_mLB_FD_76858 | JGI IMG/M metagenome (GOLD analysis project Ga0102589, IMG submission 76858) | Arabidopsis root microbial communities from the University of North Carolina, USA - plate scrape MF_Col_mLB | ecosystem: Host-associated > Plants > Roots > Endosphere | place: USA... | reverse complement strand
CAGCAGGCCTAGCGTGCCGGTGTCAGCGCTTGCGCGCAGGCGTGCGCGGAGGCCCAGGCCCACTGGAAGTTGTAGCCGCCCAGCCAGCCGGTGACGTCGACGACTTCGCCTATGAAATAGAGGCCCGGCTGCTTGGATTCCAGGGTCTGGGAGGACAGGTCGCGGGTGTCTACGCCGCCCACGGTGACTTCGGCTTTTTTGTAGCCTTCGGAGCCGTTGGGTGTGAGTTCCCAGTCGGCCAGGCGCTGGGCCAGGGCCAGCAGGGCCTTGTCGGTGGCTTCGCTGATGGGGCGCTGCAGAGCAGGGTCCTGGCTGGCCCAGGCGTCGGCCAGGCGGCTGGGCACCAGGGTCGCTAGTTCGTTGGCGATCAGTTTTCTGGACGTGGCCTTGGCGCGCAGTAGCAGGTTAGGCAGGTCCACGCCAGGGGCGAGGTTGATGCGTATCGGCTGTCCTTCGCGCCAGAAGCTGGAAATTTGCAGCACCGCCGGGCCGCTCAGGCCGCGGTGGGTGAAGAGCAGGTCTTCCGAGAACACCACGGCTTTTTTGCGTTGCTTGGGCGTGGCATCCGCTGGGCTGGTTTCTATCAGCACCGGCACCGCCAGGCCGGACAGCTGGGCATAGGGCGCCCAGGCTTCACCATCAAACGTCAGTGGCACCAGCGCGGCGCGTGGCTCCACCAGGCGCAGGCCGAATTGTCTGGCGATGCGGTAGCCGAAATCGGTGGCGCCAATCTTGGGAATCGACAGGCCGCCGGTGGCGATCACCACCTGCGGCGCCGTGATGAGGCCCCGGTCGCTTTGAAGCTCGTAGTTTCCCTTCGCTTCCTGGGGGCCTTTCAGGCTCTGGATGCTGCAGGGCTGCCAGCGTGTCACCTGGCCGGCCTGGCATTCGGCCAGCAGCATGTTGATCACGTCTTCGGCCGAGCGGTCGCAAAACAGCTGGCCCTTGTGTTTTTCGTGAAAAGGGATGTTGTGGCGCTGCAGCAGGGCGATGAAGTCCTGCGGCGTGTAGCGCGACAGCGCCGAGCGGCAAAAGTGCGGGTTCTCGCTCAGGAACTGCGCGGGCGTGGCGTCGCGATTCGTGAAGTTGCAGCGGCCGCCGCCCGAGATGCGGATTTTTTCGGCGACCTTTTCGCTGTGGTCCAGCAGCAGCACCTTGAGGCCGCGCTGGCCCGCCTGGGCCGCGCAGAACAGCCCGGCGGCGCCCGCGCCAATCACCACCGCGTCAAATGAATGCATCAGGTCTCTAAGTGCGTTGTGGAACTGTCCGGCCGGGGTTGGTCGAAGATCTTTTCAAGTTGGGGCCGCGGAACCGGCTTTGCCGGGCCGCAGGCGCAGCGCCCCCTCGGGGGGCAGCGTATTACACGTAGCCGAAGGCGAAGTGAAAAGCGTGGGGGCCAATCTAGCCTTTCCAGGTGAACGGGAACTTGAGCTGCTTGAAGAACCCATTGGGCACGTAGTCGCCCAGCACGCCGTAGCGCTCGGGCCAGAGCTTGGTGCTTTTGACGGCGGTGCCGAAGATGTAGTCGATGAAGGCGTAGTGCGCCGAATAGTTGCGGTCCAGCGCTTCCTGGTCCTGGCTGTGGTGCCAGTGGTGGAAGTTGGGCGTGACGATGACATAGCGCAGCGGGCCCAGGCGCACGCTCACGTTGGCATGGTTGAACACCGCCTGGAAGCCGACGATCACGATGTAGGCGTCAATCACTTCCTTGGAAAAGCCCAGCACGTAGATGGGCGCCAGGATCAGCGTGCGGGTGAGCAGCAGCTCCAGGATGTGCTGGCGCGAGCCGGCCAGCCAGTCCATGCTCTTGGCGCTGTGGTGCACCGCGTGCAGGCGCCACAGCACGGGCACCTCATGGTAGGCGCGGTGCGTCCAGTACTGCACCAGGTCGGCCACCAGCACGATGAGCAGCACGCCGGCCCAGAAAGGCAGGCCCTGCACCCAGCCGCGAATGCCGTCGTTGGCGGCCCAGCCGAAGAACTTGTGCACCAGCAGGTTGGTGGCCAGCAACACAAAGCCCACGATCATGTGGTTGACGATGAAGTGGTGCAGGTCGGTCTGCCATTCGGCGCGGAACACCGGTTGGTCCTTGCGCAGCGCGAACAGCTTTTCAATGAAGATGAAGATCAGCGAGGAGCCCAGCAGGTCCAGGATGAACCAGTCCAGGCCGATGTAGGGCGTGTTGTCGGCGAAATCGTTCACCGGCACCTTGTGGCCGCCCAGCAGCGCGGTGGACACCACCAGCAAAAACGCGGCGCCGGCCAGCCAGCGCGAGCGGTTGAAGATGATGTTGACCAGGGAGATGCCGCCGGCAATCACCAGCGAGGTGAACATCACGATGCGGATCACGTCGACGTTGTAGCTCTTGCGCAGCTCCGGCGTGGTCAGGTATTCGGGGAAATGAAAGGCCAACACCCCCAGGAAGCACAGCACGCCCAGGCTGAGCGCGATCACGCCGCTCATGATGCCGCTGCCCCGTCGCAGTTCGCCGTGGCTTTCCGTCAGTTCGTTGAGTTTGTCGAGCATCGCGTCTTTCCCTCTGCTGTTGTTTTTGACTTTGGGAGTGTAGCCGCGCACGCCGGATTCCGGGGCTGGCCTGTGCCGGCCAGCCCACGGTTCCGTCACTGTTTCACGATGACCGGCTGAACTGCGAATACATTGGGATTTTTCGGCTCCACGGTGACCCGTACCCAATGGATCAGCGGGCTGCCGAAAGTCTGCAGGCGGGTGAGGTTGGGCAGCAGTCTGGTGGGGCTGTAAAGCGGCTTGTCGACCTTGAAGAAATGCGTGTCGCCGTGCACCAGCAGCACCTGGCCTGCGAACTGCTCGGTTTCGGTGATGACATGGCTGATGAAGTTGCGGTAGCCGCTGACGCCCGGCGCCTGGCTTTCGTCAATGCCCTCGGTTTCCGGCAGGTCAAAGCCCGGGTCGGCCTGGATCACCAGCACGACGCCGCGCGCCTTGCGGGCCTTGGCGTCCGCGAAGGCCTCCTGCATCCAGCGCGCGTTTGCCGCGTCGCGCTCCAGGTATTCGGCGTTGGAGGCCTCGCACTGGGTCGCGGTGCGCGCGCTTTTTTGCGTGCAGTCTTTCTCGTCCAGGATTTTGTTGTTGTTGCTGCCCGGCACGTTCAGCGTCGCGAACACGATGCCTTGGTGCGTAAAACGCGTGTTCTCGACGAATTTCTCACCCTGCGGGGCCTGGTGCGTCAGCGCCATGGTGCGCTGGCCCAGGCTGCGGGTAGTGGGGAACATGGTTTTGCGCAGGTAGGCCAGGCGCTCCAGAGCGTCATAACCGCCGTTGTTGAGGCGGTGGCAGTCCGTCCATTCGTTGTCGCCGGGCACATAGACCACGGGTTTTTTCAGCTCGCCGAACATGGCCAGCGCCGAGGCATAGATGTCCTCGGTGCATTTGGAGCTGCCGTCCTTGATGTCGCCGTCGTAGATCGAGAAGGCGATGTCCGACTGGTTGATGCTTTTGAGGAGCGCGGGGATTTTTGGGTCGTCTCCGGCTTTTTGGTAGGGCATGTCGCCCCACAGGCCGAATGAAAAACTTTGCGCCTGCGCGCAGGCCATGCCAAGCGCCAGCATTGCGCCGGCCAGAAAACGGTGAGACATCTTTGCTCCAGTCGAAAGACCGGGAGCTTAGGCGGGCCGTATGACGGAGGTATGACGCCTGCTTGCGTTCAGGCCGCGCGGGCCGCGTCGGGATGTGCCGCCGCGAGGGCCACGCCGCTGATCACATCACCCACGACGATGACCGCGGGGCTGGCCATGCCGGCCTCGCGAACCGATGCCGCCAGGCCGCCCAGCGTGGTGGTGATGTGGCGCTGCGTGGCCAGCGAGGCGTTCTGGATCACGGCGACCGGTGTGGCGGCCGGCAGGCCCGACAGCAGCTCGTCCTGGATGCGCTCCGCACCGCTGACGCCCATGTAAATCACCAGCGTGAGGCGTGCGCTGTGCGCGGTCGCGGACAGGGCTTTCCAGTCGGTGCCGCTGTCGCCGGGTTTGGCATGGCCGGTGACGAAGACCACGCCGTGCGCATGCTCGCGGTGCGTGAGCGGCACGCCCAGCGAGGTGACGGCGGCCAGGCCAGCGGTAATGCCGTTGACGACTTCCACTGTGATGCCGGCATCGCGCAGGTGCTCGACCTCTTCGCCGCCGCGTCCGAAAATGAAGGGGTCGCCGCCCTTGAGTCGCACCACGTCCTCGCCCTCGCGGGCGGCCATCAGCATGAGCTTTTCAATAAAGGCCTGGGGCGTGGACTTGCAGCCGCCGCGTTTGCCCACGTAGACGATGCGCGCCTCGGGCCGCGCGAAGGCCACGATCTCGTCGCTCACGAGGTCGTCCACCAGCAGCACGGTCGCGCGCTGTATGGCTTTCAGGGCCTTGAGGGTCAGCAGTTCCGGATCGCCGGGGCCGGCGCCTACGAGGGTGACTTTTCCGTGGTTCATGGTGGTCATTGGGTGTGGGGCAACAACTGCAAGATATGTTCCACCTGCCGCGCAATCGAAGGCGGCACGGGTTTGTCGCCGGCCAGCACCGATTGAATATAGGCCGCGGTGGCGGCGGCGTCCACCGTCTTGGGAAGATCGGGCAGGGAAGCCAGCGTGCCGGCCTGGGTTTCCTGCAGCAGCGAGCGCTTTCCGCCAATGAAAGCTTCCATTTGCGGCATGCGGCGCGCGTCGGCTACGCCTTCGCCCTCGGTGCCGCGCAGCAGCATCGCGTTGGCCCCGGTCAGCTCGAAGGTCTGCGCCATGGAGATGGCGTATTCAGGATGCGTGTAACTGCTCACCACCAGGCTTTTGCCCAGGCAGGGGCTCATGATCTTGACCAGGCTGTGCGCCGGGTTGCGCAGGCCCACGGCGCGGCGCACGTCCAGCAGGCGCTTGAGCGACGGAAGCAACAGCTCGGTGGGCGCGAACACGGTCTCGCCTTCGACGATGGGGCGGACAGCCTGCAAGGCATGGATGCCCAGCGCCTGCAGCACTTCCGAAGCAAACACCCGGCTTGATTCGGTGGGTGTGCCGTGCACCAGGACCGGCACGCCTTCGCGCGCCAGCAGCAGGGCCAGCAGGGGCGTGAGCACCGGCAGCTTGCGCGCGCCGTTGTAGCTGGGCAGCACCACGGTGGGGGTTTGGGTGGCGGGGAAATGCGCCAGACGCTGGTGCAGCGCATCCAGGAAGCCCGCCATTTCTTCGGGGGTTTCGCCCTTGATGCGCATGGCCAGGCAAAAGCCGCCGATCTCGAGATCCGTCACCGTGCCGTCCAGCACCTGGCCCAGCAGGTCGGTGGCCTGCTCGCGTGTCAGTGCGCGCGCGCCGTCCTTGCCGCGGCCGATTTCCTTGATGTATTGGCTAATACCCATAGAGGTGATTGTCCGCGAACGCAGATAACTTCTTCTTATGAGCTTAAGCCCGGGCCTAGGCCACCTGGCGGATCGGGATCACGGCGCGCGGCGCGCTGGCCTGCGCTTCGCTGCGCGCCGAGCGCACGCGGCGCTTGAGTTCCGGCACGCAGGAGCCGCAGTTGGTGCCGCACTTGAGCGTGGCCTGCAGCGAAGCCAGGCGTTCCTCGTCGGTGTGCAGGTGGCCGGCAGCACCGCCGCCACCGGCCACGAGCGCCAGGTGTTCGTCGATGGCCGTGTCGCTGACGTTCAGGCAGGTGCAGACCAGCTTGCCGCGCGACTGCACCGCCACCGGCGGCTTGGCGCCGGGCAGCAGCAGCAGCCTGCCATAGGCCTGTGCCGGCAGCTCGTCCTGCAGCAGCGTTTTGATCCAGGCCTGGGCGCTGGTGTCACCGGCCAGCACAAAGCCGGCGAGTTCGGCCGCGTCGCCCTTGCGTACCAGCCGCATGGTGCGCCGCTGGCCTTTTTTGCGGTCGGCGTAGCGCAGCACCTCGGCGCCGCCCAGGCCCAATATGGCTTCGAGCTTTGCCAGCAATTCGTCGGGCGGCGCTTCATGGCTGGCTGCGCGAAACAGCAGGCCGGAGCGCTCGCGGCCCTGGTCGGTGAGGGCGGTGTTATTGGAAAAAGGCACGCAGCTTGTGAAGGGCAGGGCCGCCATCAGCGGCTTGAGCTGCTCGCGCGCGGCCAGCACGTCGCCGGACGGCAGCCAGGCCATGGCCAGCAGCGTCCAGGGCATGTCGGCCTTGAGGATCTTGACCGCGGCGTGCTTGAGTTCGGGCTGCTTGGAGGTCGGGCAGTAGGCGGAGGTAGTGATCGCGTTGACGCCGGCCAGCCTGGCGCCGCTGGTGGACTGCCCGCTCAGGTACTCCTCGCCCCAGTGCATGGCGATAAAAGCCTGGCTCACCGCCACCTCGGGCGAAGCCTGCAGCGGCACGATGATGGAGCCGCGCTTGGAAGTGACATACACCAGGTCGCCGTCCTTGAGCAGCCGCCGCGCCATGTCCTGGGCATTCATCTGCACGGCCGGCTCGGCCACATGGCCGAACAGCCGGCCCAGGGTGCCGGTGCGGCTCATGCCGTGCCACTGGTCGCGCAGGCGGCCGGTGGTCAGCGAAAACGGAAAACGCGATTCGCGCGGCTCGGCCACGGGTTTGTAAACGGTGTTGGCAAAGCGCGCCTTGCCGTCGACTGTGGGAAACACGCCGTCTTCATAGAGCCGGGCCTTGCCCGCGCTGTCGCCGGGCTTGAAGGGCCACTGGCGCGGCGCTTCGTCGAGCAATTCGTAGCTCAGGCCGGTGATATCCAGGTCGCGGCCGCGCGTGGATTCGCGGTGTTCGTTCCAGATGGTTTCCACGCCGGATGCCTCGTCGGCCAGGGAGTAGGGGAACAGGCTGGTGCCGGGGGTACTGCGACCGGGCAGCAGCTTTTCCAGCCGCTGCGCGAAGTCCACCACGATGGCCCAGTCATGGCGCGTTTCCCCGGGTGCGGCCACGGCCGGGCGCACGCGGCTGATGCGGCGCTCGCTGTTGGTCACCGTGCCGGTTTTTTCGCCCCAGGTGGTGGCGGGCAGCAGCAGGTCGGCGTAATCGCAACTCGAGGTGGTGGCAAAGGCTTCCTGCACGATCACCAGTTCGGCGCGCTCCAGCGCGCGGCGCACCGTGGCCTGGTCGGGCATGGACTGGGCTGGGTTGGTGCAGGCAATCCATAAGGCCTTGATCTCGCCGTCGGCGGCGGCCTGGAACATCTCGACGGCGGTCTTGCCGGGCTTCTCCGGCACCGAGGGAACGCCCCACAAAGCGGCGATTTCCGCGCGGTGTTCGGGATTGGCCAGGTCGCGGTGCGCGCTCAGCAGGTTGGCCAGGCCCCCGACCTCGCGCCCGCCCATGGCGTTGGGCTGGCCGGTCAGTGAAAACGGCCCGGCGCCGGGCTTGCCGATCTGGCCGGTGGCCAGGTGCAGGTTGATGAGGGCGGCGTTCTTGGCGGTGCCGCTGCTGGACTGGTTCAGGCCCTGGCAGTACAGGCTCAGCGTCGCGGCCGAGGTCGCGAACATCCTGGCCGCGGCCAGCAGGTCTTCTTTTTTGATGCCGCAGGTTTCGGCGACCAGGTCGGGCGTGTAGTCGCGCACCGTGGCCTTGAGCGCGTCAAAACCCGTGGTGTGCGCGGCGATGTAAGCGGCATTGGTCCAGCCTTCCCACAGCATGATGTGCAGCATGCCGTTGAACAGCGACACATCGGTGCCCGGCTGTACCGCCAGGTAGAGGTCGGCGATCTCGGCCGTGTCGGTGCGGCGCGGGTCGCAAAAAATGATCTTGAGCGCCGGGTTGGCGGCCTTGGCGTCTTCGATGCGCCTGAACAGGATGGGGTGCGCGAAGGCTGTGTTGCTGCCGACGATGAAGATGCACTGCGCATGGTTCACGTCGTCATAGCAGGCGGGCGGCGCATCGGCGCCCAGCGTCTGCTTGTAGCCCGCCACCGCGCTGCTCATGCACAGGCGCGAATTGGTGTCGACGTTGTTGGTGCCTATCAGGCCCTTGGCAAGCTTGTTGAAGACGTAATAGTCCTCGGTCAGCAACTGGCCTGAAATATAGAAGCCCACCGCATCGGGCCCATGGTCGCGGATGATTTGCGCAAAACTTTCGCTGGCAAAGCCCAGCGCGCTGTCCCAGGACACCGGTTTGGCCGCTTCATGGCGGTGCTCGCGCCGCATCGGTTGCAGCAGCCGCGTCTGCCGCGTGACGGCGGCCGAGGCGGTCAGCGCCAGCGTCGAGCCCTTGGTGCAGAGCCGGCCGAAGTTGGCGGGGTGGTCCGGGTCACCGCGTACCCCGGTAATCTGTTCGCCCTGTGATTCAATCACCACCCCACACCCGACGCCGCAATACGGGCAGGTCGAACGGGTTTCTTTCAGTGCTGCATCGACAAGGGTCATTGGGTCGGTAGGTTCAGGCGTTGGTCAGTTCTTTGGCCGCGGGGCCGGCCACCACGGGTTGCAAGTCCAGTGCCAGCGTCGCCAGCTCGGTGGCATCGAGGTGCACCACGCCGTCCTCCACGCGCACGCTGAATTTCTGCGTGCAACCTTCGTCGGGCGCCTTGGCGCAGCCGCCTTCCAGGTCTATGGTCCAGTTGTGCAGCGGGCAGGCCACGCTGGTGCCGAACACAATGCCCTGGCTCAGCGGGCCGCCCTTGTGCGGGCAGCGGTCCAGCAGCGCGAACACGCCGTCTTCATCATTGCGGAACACGGCGACGTCGATGCCGCGCTCGCGCGCCACGCGGCGCGAGCCCAGCACCGGAATGTCCTTGACGAGGCAGATTTTTTTCCATTCAGACATAGTGATCTCTCAATTCAGGCGGGCGTGAGTTTTTCAAACTGCCGGGTGTCGACCGCGGCTTCCTTGAAGTCGAACCAGGGATCGGGCTCGCCGTCGAGCGCGAACTGCAGGCGTTCCCACAGCGCCTTGCGGCCTTCGTGGTCTTCCAGGATTCTTTTCTTGACGTAGTCCAGGCCCACGCGGTTCACGTAGTGCACTGTGCGCTCCAGGTACCAGCCTTCCTGGCGGTAGAGCTCGCAGAAGGCGCCGGTGTATTCGAGCACTTCCTCGGCGGTCTTGAGCTTGGTGAAGAAGTGGGCCACTTCGGTCTTGATGCCGCCGTTGCCGGCGATGTACATCTCCCAGCCCGAATCGACGCCTATGATGCCGACGTCCTTGATGCCGGATTCAGCGCAGTTGCGCGGGCAGCCGCTAACGGCGAATTTCACCTTGTGCGGCGCGTACATGCGCCACATCGCGCGCTCCAGGTCCTTGCCCATCTGCGTGCTGTCCTGGGTGCCCATGCGGCACCATTCGCTGCCCACGCAGGTTTTCACCGTGCGCAAGGCCTTGGCATAGGCGTGGCCCGAGGGCATGCCGATGTCCTTCCAGACGTTTTGCAGGTCCTCTTTTTTCACGCCCAGCAAATCGATGCGCTGGCCGCCGGTGACCTTGACGGTCGGTATCTTGTACTTGTCCACCGCGTCGGCAATGCGGCGCAGTTCGCTGGCCGTGGTCTCGCCGCCCCACATGCGCGGAATGACGCTGTAAGTGCCGTCCTTCTGGATGTTGGCGTGGCTGCGCTCGTTGATGAAGCGGCTTTGCGGGTCGTCCTTGGCCTGTTTGGGCCAGGTGCTGATCAGGTAATAGTTGACGGCCGGGCGGCAGCTGGCGCAGCCGTTGGGCGTCTTCCATTCCATGAATTTGAAGACGTCGGAGATCGTCAGCAGCTTGTTGGCGCGTATCGCATCGCGCACCGCCTGGTGGCCGTGGTCGGTGCAGCCGCACATGGCCTTGAGCTTGGGCGTGGCCGAGTAATCGCCGCCGGCCGTGAACATCAGGATCTGCTCGACCAGGCCGGTGCAGGAGCCGCAGGAGGCGCTGGCCTTGGTGTGCTTGCGCACTTCGTCGAGCGTGAACAGGCCTTTTTCCTTGATGGCCTTGCAGATCGTGCCCTTGTTGACGCCGTTGCAGCCGCAGACTTCCGCGTCGTCGGGCATGGTGGCGGCCTTGTTGTGGCCTTCATGGCCTGTGTCACCGAGGTTGGATTCGCCGAAGATCAGCTTGTCACGGATGTCGGCCACGCTGCGGCCGTCGCGCAGCAGCTTGAAGTAGTAGCTGCCGTCCACCGTGTCGCCGTAAAGGCAGGCACCGACCAGCTTGTCGTCCTTGATCACCAGCTTTTTGTAGACGCCGCCGAAAGGGTCGCTCATCACGATTTCCTCGGCCCCGTCGCTGCCCATGAATTCGCCGGCGCTGAACAGGTCTATGCCCGTGACCTTGAGCTTGGTCGAGGTCAGCGAGCCCGAATAGCGGCCTATGCCGAACTGCGCCAGGTGGTTGGCCGCGACCTTGGCCTGCTCAAACAGCGGCGCGACCAGGCCGTAGGCGATGCCGCGGTGCGCCGCGCACTCGCCCACCGAGTAGATACGCGCGTCGGTCACGGTCTGCATGGTGTCGTTGACGACGATGCCCTTGTTGCAGTGCAGGCGCATGGATTCGGCCAGCTGGGTGTTGGGGCGTATGCCCACCGCCATGACCACGAGGTCGGTGGCCACTTCGCTGCCGTCCTTGAACTTGATGGACTTCACGCGGCCTTCTTCGTTGCCGGTGAGCTCCTGGGTCTGCGCGCCGATCAGGAACTTCAGGCCGCGGTCTTCCAGCGATTTTTGCAGCAGCTTGCCCGCGACGTCGTCGAGCTGGCGCTCCATCAGCCAGGGCATCACGTGCACCACGGTGACTTCCATGCCGCGCAGCATCAGGCCGTTGGCCGCTTCCAGGCCCAGCAGGCCGCCGCCGATGACGACGGCTTTCTTGTATTTCTCGGAGGCCTCGATCATCGCGTTGGTGTCCGCGATGTCGCGGTAGGCGATCACGCCCTGCAGGTCCTTGCCCGGCACCGGCAGGATGAAGGGGTTGGAGCCGGTGCACATCAGCAGGCGGTCATATTCCTCTTCGGTGCCGTCCTCGGCGCGCACGATGCGTTTGACCCGGTCGACTTCCACCACCTTTTTGCCGGCATGCAGCGTGATGTGGTTGTCCTTGTACCAGTCCCAGGAGTTCAGCACGATCTCGTCCAGCGTCTGCTCCCCGGCCAGCACCGGCGACAGCAGGATGCGGTTGTAGTTGGGATGGGGCTCGGCGCCGAAGACCGTGATGTCATACAGGTCGGGCGCGACCTTGATCAGCTCTTCCAGGGTGCGCACGCCGGCCATGCCGTTTCCGACCATTACCAATTTTGATTTTTTCATGGGGCTACTCCAGGGGATTCAATGCTTCTAGGTGCAAACGTCATGCCACGGCCGTGCCGCGCAGGTCGCGCATGCACGCGTCCACGCGGCTTGTCGGGGCTTGCAAGCCGGGCTGGCTTGCGGGAAACAGGATGAAATTCATGATGCTCTCTCCCGGTCAACAGGGATCCGGGCTGTAGACCCGGTATGAGGCACACCATTACGCACGTCGTTGTGCGCAGAACCCGCAGTGCATTCGCTAAGGTTGGGCGCGTCGTTACGCCCGCGATAGCTAATGCAAAACTTGTGCCATATCATTGGACTGCGGCCTGGGTCCTCAACCTGCGGCCGGCGGATGGCGCGCGACTTGCATCCTGCCCAGCTTGATTTCTCTCCCAACTTATTGATTTGTATGACTTCCGCATTGGTAAACCTGAACGGCCCCGCCGGCGCCAACCCCCTGGTCTCCGACCTTGAGGCGGCCGGCATCCAGGTGCTGGGGGTGGTCCATGAGCGCAGCAAACTGGTGCAGGAGGTGCTGCGCCAGGCGCCCGACGTGCTGGTTTGCCACGATGCACTGCCCGATGAGGCCTTGTTCAAGCTCTTGCAGGTGGTCAGCGAGACCGCGCCTTGCCCGGTCATGGTGTTCACCAGCGACAGTGATGCGGAAAAAATCACGCGCGCCACCGAAGTGGGTGTGCACGCTTATGTGGTCAACGGCTACAGCCCGCAGCGCCTGCGGCCGCTGATCCACCTGGCCCAGGCGCGTTTCAAGCGTGAACAGGCCCTGCACGGCGAGATGCGGGACATCGCCGGCCGGCTTGAAGAGCGCAAGGTGGTGGACCGCGCCAAGGGCATCCTGATGCGCGCCCGCCAGATGTCCGACGACGACGCTTTCCAGATCCTGCGCACCGCCTCCATGCACACCAACCAGCGCCTGGGCCAGGTGTCGCAGCACATCATCCATTCAGCCCGCTTCGCCGAGGACGTCAACCGTTCGGGCCAGTTGCGCATGCTGTCGCAGCGCCTGGTCAAGCTGGCCCTGCTTCGGCTGGCGGGCGTGCAGGCCGAGCGCGTGGCGCAGTTGCTCACGGAATCGGTGCAGCGCATAGACGCCAATATCGCGTCTCTCAGTAAAAGCCTGTCCAAGCCGACTTTTGGCGACTTGCTGGGGCAGGTGAGCGTGACCTGGGCGCGCCTGAAGCCCGCCCTGGAGGAAAGCCGGGCCGCCGGTGAGATGGCGCACCTTGACGAGCTCGCCGAACTGCTGCTGCAGGAAGCCGAGCGCATGACCGCGATCCTCGAAAGCGCCGGCGCCATGCCGCCGCTGCAGGTACTCAACCTGGCCGGCCGCCAGCGCATGCTGAGCCAGCGTTTCGCGAAATACGCCTTGCTGCAGGCTCTGGGCGGCACGGCCTCGCAGCGCAGTGAGGCGGGCATGGCCGAGTCGCAGGCGGCTTTTGAAAAAGCGCTGCAGTACCTGAACGATATCCCGCTGACCAGCAAGGAAATCCGGGAGTCCTTGGAGAAGGCGGCCGCGGGCTGGGCGCAGATGCGCGCCGGTGCCGCGGGCATCGCCAAGGGCAAGGATGTGAAGCGGCTGGAAGGCCTGGCCACTGCCAGCGAAGACCTGCTGGACGTGTTCGAGCAGCTCTCGGTGCAGTACGAACGCAGCATGCAGATGCTCGTCGGTTAGGGCGCCAGTCCGGTGCATGCTGCAATGCACCAATAACGGGCATTGAACTTGCTTACATTGGTGCATGGCATTTGATCTGGACATTGGCTTTGCCACGCTGGCAGGCCGTAAAAACACCAACGAGGACTTCTGCGCGGCCATGCTGCCCGAGCCGGGCCATGAGGGCATGGGCTCCATCGTGGCCGTGGCCGACGGCGTGAGCACCGGCGGCATGGGCCGCGAAGCCGCGCAAACCACGGTCACCAGCCTGGTCCGCGACTACTACGGCACACCCGAAACCTGGGACACCACGGTGTCGCTGGACCGCATCATCGGCGCGCAGAACGCCTGGCTGGCCGGCATTAACCGCCGGCGTCACCCCGCCATGGGGCTGACCACCCTCACGGCGCTGGTGCTGCGCGGGCAGTCCTACACCCTGGCGCATGTGGGCGATTCGCGGGCTTATCTGCTGCGCGGCGGCATGTTGCAGCAACTCACGCACGACCACGCCGTCAATCACCCTGATTTCAGGCACCAGTTGCTGCGCTCGGTCGGCGCTGAAGACCATGTGGTGGTCGACTATATGCAGGGTGACCTGCAGGTGGGCGATGTGTTCGTGCTGGTCACCGACGGCGTGCATGGCGTACTGCGGGACGAGCGGCTGCGCGATTTCGCGCGGCTGGAAGAGGAGGGCGGCGCCCAGCTGGCAAGCCAGGGCCTCGTGGATGCCGCCCTGGCCGCCGGCGGCAATGACAACGTGACGGCCGTTGTGGTGCGCGTACGCGGCCTGCTGGATGCCACCTTGCAGGACGTGGGCCGTATCGCGCAAACCTTGCCGGTGCCGCCCAAACTGAAAGTCGGCGATGTGATTGACGGCATGGTGGTGACCGCGAAAGTGGCCGACAACGACATCCATGTGCTCTACCAGGTACGCGACCCCGGCACGCGCGTGCTTTACGCCCTCAAGGCCCTGAACCCAGCGAGGTCCCACGATGGCGAGGAGCGCGCCATGCTGGCGCATGAAGCCTGGCTGGCCCTGCGCATGCAGTCGGGCCCGGCGGCAGGGCACCTCGTCAAGCTTCACGAAAGCCCGCCGGCGGGGCAGGAGCGCAGCGCTTTTTACCTGCTGTACGACTGGCACAGCGGCGAGACGCTGCAGCAGCAACTGGACCGCGGCCAAAAAATCAGCGTGGAGCAGGTGCTGGGCATGGCTACCCAGTCGGCCCGCGCGCTGGGCCGGCTGCACCGCCAGTGCGTGATCCACCGCGACGTCAAGCCCGCCAACCTGCACCAGGGTGAAGACGGCGTGCTGCGCCTGCTGGACCTGGGCGTGGCCCTCAGCGGGCGCGAGCCCGAAGCCATGCGCAAGCTGCACGCCGGCACCCCCAGCTTCATCAATCCCGAACAATGGGGCTTCAGCGCCGCAGGCAGCGATGGGCCCGAGGAATTGCCCGATGCGCAAAGCGATCTGTTCGCGCTGGGCGTCACCCTGTACCAGCTGCTCACCGCCAGGCTGCCCTATGGCGAAGTGCTGCCTTACCAGGCCGGCCGCTACTACCGTGACCCGGTGGCGCCCAGCCGCATCAATCCCGAGGTGCCGATCTGGCTGGACCACGCAGTGCTCAAGGCCGTGGCTCGCGATAAGCGTCGCCGCTTTGAAACCGCCGAAGAGCTGTTGCTGGCGCTGGAGCGGGGTGCTTCGCGGCCGCTGACTGCGCCGCAGGGGACGCCGTTGATTGAGCGGGATCCGGTGATGCTTTGGAAGTTGTTGTTGGCGGTTAGTGTGGTGGTGAATGTTTTGTTGATTTATTGGGTTTTGTTTTTGCCTCGGTAGTCATTGCCGGGTCTTGCTCCGGCGGGCGCGCTCTTCCTCCTCATCCTCCTCCTTCCTCTGCTGAGAGCTGCTGGCCGGGGGTTGCCCGGCAGCAACTCACTTTCTTTTGCTTCGCCAAAAGAAAGTAAGGGCGGTCTCAAGGACCAAGTGCAACACCTGGGGGAATCTGGGCATTGTGCGCGATGCAGTCTTCGAAGAAGGCTTGGGCAGGTGTCTTCCAGTCCAGCGTTGCCCGTGGCCTCGTATTCAGGCTCCAGGCGATCTGGTCGAGCTGGCGCTGGCTGTGCACACTCAGGTCTGTGCCCTTTGGCAGGTACTGCCTGATCAGGCCATTGATGTTCTCATTGCGGCCACGCTGCCAGGGACTGTGCGGGTCAGCAAAGTAAATCTTCAATCCCGTGCTTTCCGCCAGCTTCTTGTGCAGCGCCATCTCCTTGCCCTGATCGTACGTCAGCGTCTTGCGCAAAGCCTCATCCAGGGGGCCGAACGCCGCTTCAAAGCCCCTGAACACGTCCAGTGCCGTCGCTCCGTCGACCTTGACGATCATCACAAAGCAGGTCCTTCTGCACACCAGCGTGCCCACCGAGGACTTGTTCCTGGCGCCCTTGATGAGATCACCCTCCCAATGGCCAGGCACCAGCCTGTCGTTGGCCTCGGGCGGGCGCACGTGGATGCTCAGCATGTCCTGCAACACGCCCCGCCCACCCGCGGCGCCAGCGCGGCTTTGCGGCCTGCGCGCGCCCCGGCTCTGGCGCAGCAGCGTCGTCAACTCCTTGCGCAGCTCACCCTTGGGCCTGGCATAGATGGCGGTGTAGATGGTTTCGTGGGAGGCTTGCAAGGCGACTTGTCCAGGATGGTCTCGCCTGAGGATACCGGCGATCTGCTGGGGCGACCAGAACTGCTCAAGAAGGCCGCGAACCCGGTCCCACAGGGCACTGCCCTGGCAGAGCTTGCGGGGCCTGCGCGCAAGCCGCCTGACGCGCCGGGCACGTACGCCCGCCCTGACGGCGTCATAGCCTCCTGCGATTCGAGGTCTGCCCATGTGTGTTTGAGGGGCCATGGGCAGGTAGCCGTTGCGCCGCAGCTCACGCGTAATGCTGCTGGGGGCTCGGCACAAAGCGCGCCCGATAGCTCTGGCGCTGCATCCCTGAAGACTCATCGTCATGATGGCTCCGCGGTCTTCGGCGCTCAAGTGTCTGTAGTGGCTCGTCATGCTGCTCCTGTCTTCGGGATTGCGCAGTGTTGCACTTCACCCTTGAGACCGCC
>Ga0102589_1003576_pt1 | contig 15963 bp, 18 predicted proteins | sample AraplaMF_Col_mLB_FD_76858 | JGI IMG/M metagenome (GOLD analysis project Ga0102589, IMG submission 76858) | Arabidopsis root microbial communities from the University of North Carolina, USA - plate scrape MF_Col_mLB | ecosystem: Host-associated > Plants > Roots > Endosphere | place: USA... | reverse complement strand
GGAAGATAAAGCCGCCATACCAGGTGGCGGCAAGAACGACGATTGCGAGAATCAGGCCTGAAACGATGCGGAGCTTCAGTTCCTGCTTCATCAGGTGTTCACTGCCGCAGCCTGCGCAGACAGTCCGCCGAAGCGACGATCACGCGAGGCGAATTTCTCAAGCGCCGAAAGGAAGAGTTCGCGGGTGAAATCCGGCCAGTATTCCGGCAGGAAAACGAATTCAGAATAGGCAGCCTGCCACAAAAGGAAGTTGGAGAGCCGTTCCTCGCCGCTGGTACGGATGATGAGATCAGGGTCGGGGATGCCGGCCGTATCCAGCCGGGCGTTGATCAACGCAGGCGTGATGTCCTGCGACCTGAGGCGCCCCTCCTCCACATCCTTGGCAAGGCTCATCATGGCGCGGGCGATCTCGTCGCGAGAACCATAGTTGAAGGCGATGACGAGCGTGAGTGCCGTATTGGCCTTGGTCGTCTCCTCGGCTTCCAGCAGCAGCTTGAGGATGTCGCTGCGCAGGTTGACGCGGTCGCCGATCACCCTGATACGCACATTCTGCCGATGGAGCTCGGCGAGATCGCTGCGGATGAAAGCCTTCAGCAGGCCGAGGAGATCGGTGACCTCGGCCTCTGGGCGACGCCAGTTCTCCGAGGAGAAGGCAAAGAGCGTCAGGTACTTAATGCCTAGATCGCCGGCGGTGCGCACGGTCTGGCGAACGGTCTCGACCGCCCTGCGGTGTCCCATCGTCCGCGGCAGGCCGCGCTGCTTTGCCCAACGGCCGTTGCCATCCATGATGATCGCAACGTGTTCTGGCGCAGTCAAAAATGAGGTTTCCGACATTTTCCGTCCGGTCTTTCTTGGCGAGAACGCAAGTATACTAGACTTGCATGATTTCCTTTTCTTTCTCGCCAAGCAAGCGGTCGATTTCCAAAATCGTCTCGTCAGTCATCTTCTGAACGCGTTCCGACTGTGCCCGGCTTTCGTCCTGACCGATTACGCCATCCTTTTCGGCTTTCTTAAGGCCGTCCATGCCATCGCGACGAACATGGCGAATCGCAACCTTGCTCTTTTCGGCATAGTCGTGTGCCACCTTGACGAGCGACTTGCGGCGCTCTTCGTTGAGTTCCGGCAGCGGAATGCGAAGGTTCTGACCATCGACGATCGGGTTCAGGCCGAGGTTCGATTCGCGAATCGAACGGTCTACGGCGCCGACCATGCTTTTGTCCCAGACGGATACCGTCAGCATGCGCGGCTCGGGCACCGTGATATTGGCAACCTGGTTCAGCGGCATGCGCGAACCATAGGCTTCAATCGTCACCGGATCGAGAATGTTGGCCGAAGCACGGCCGGTGCGCAGCGATGCAATATCGCTCTTGAACGAGGAAATGGCACCGTCCATGCGGCGCTTCAATTCCTTGATGTCGATACCTTCACTCATGTCTATGCTCCCGTGTCAGAAGTTTTGCGCCGTCAGCGGCGCAGCTCCCTATCAGTTGTCGGATACGATGGTCTTGAGACCACCGCCCGTCAAGATTTCACCGAAACGCCCCTTCTCGTGGATCGAGAAAACAACGATCGGAATGGAATTCTCGCGTGCGAGCGCAACGGCGGCGACGTCCATCACGGCAAGGCCCCTGTCCAGAACTTCCTTATGGCTCAGGTGGTCGAAACGGGTCGCGGTCGGATCCTTCTTCGGGTCGGCAGTATAGATACCGTCCACCTGCGTGCCCTTGAAGATCGCCTCAGCCCCCATTTCGGCGGCGCGAAGCGCTGCAGCAGAATCGGTCGTGAAGAAAGGATTGCCGGTGCCGCCCGCGAAGATCACCACCCTGCCTAGCGACAGGTGATAGAGCGTGGCACGCTGCGAGAAGCTTTCGCAGATTTCCGGCATGGAGATTGCCGAGAGAACCACCGTATCGATGTTCAGCTTGCGCAGCGACGTCGCGAGCGCCAGCGCGTTGATGACGGTGCCGAGCATGCCCATGTGATCGCCGGTGACACGATCACCACCCTTGGATGCAACAGCCACGCCGCGAAAGATGTTACCGCCGCCGATAACGACGCCGACTTCGACACCCATGTGCCTTGCCTCGGCAATGTCGGAAGCGATGCGATCTGCTACCGCAACGTCGATGCCGAACCCCTGGGCACCCATCATGGCTTCTCCGGAAGCCTTGAGTAGAACACGTTTATAGATTGGCTCCGACGTCATGTTGGCTCCTCGTATATTGCCGCAATTGCCCGATACACGAAGGGCACCGCGTTGTCACGCGATGCCCTTCGGTTTTCCCAAATATGGCTGAAAGATCAGCCCTTGGCGACAGCAGCAACTTCGGCCGCAAAGTCGGTTTCTTCCTTCTCGACACCTTCGCCGAGGAGCAGACGCGCCATGCCGGTGATTTCGATCGGCGCGCCGGCTTCCTTCTCGGCTGCCTTGATCGCAGCGCCAACCGTCAGGTCCGGGCTGATGACGAAAGACTGCGAGAGAAGAGCGACTTCCTCGAAGAACTTGCGCATGCGGCCTTCCACCATCTTTTCGATGATGGCTTCCGGCTTGCCGGATTCGCGGGACTGCTCGATGAAGACGTTGCGTTCGCGCTCGGCGACTGCAGCATCGACCTCTTCGGCGCGGATCGCCAACGGGTTGGTAGCCGCGATGTGCATGGCAACCTGACGACCGATCGAGGTCAGAACGGCCTTGTCGCCGACCGACTTCAGCGCAACCAGAACGCCGAGCTTGCCGATACCATCACCGGCAGCGTTGTGAATGTAGGTCGCAACAACACCGTGCTCGACTTCCAGCTTGGCGGCACGACGAAGCGTCATGTTCTCGCCAATGGTTGCGATCGCTTCCTTGATGGTGTCGGCGACCGGCTTGCCGGATGCGGGATAGGTCGCAGCCGAAATGGCTTCGACCGTACCGTCGGTGGAGAGCGCTACTTCGGCGATGCCGCGCGCGAGATCCTGGAAGGCATCGTTACGGGCAACGAAGTCGGTTTCGGAATTGAGCTCGATGACGACAGCCTTGTGACCGGCGCCAGCGATGGCGACCAGGCCTTCAGCGGCGGCGCGGCCGGACTTCTTGTCGGCCTTGGAGATGCCCTTGGCGCGCAGCCAGTCGATCGCGGCTTCGATATCGCCGTTGGTCTCGGTCAGCGCCTTCTTGCAGTCCATCATGCCTGCGCCAGACTTTTCGCGCAGTTCTTTCACCAGTGCAGCCGTAATCTCGGTCATAAGCTTCCTCTTGTCGGTTTATACGGTGGCCCGCGGAACGCGGTGCGGCACCGGATTGAGGCACGAAATGTACCTGTATGTATGACAGCGTTATGAAGACGCATCATAACAAAACTCTTGGGGCGGAAGCAGCGTGCGCTTCCGCCGGAAACGAGCAAGGCCGCCGAACTTCAGAGAGTCGCGAGCGGCCTTTCCCAATCTTCACAAGCTTCAGCGGAGATTTGCTCCGCCCGCTTTATCAGGCGTCGGCTGCCTCATCGAGCGCCGGCTCGACCGGAACTTCGGTCGAGGCGCCGAGGTCGCGGCCCGATGCGCTCTGCTGCCGGGCAATACCGTCGATGGCAGCGCGGGCGATCAGGTCGCAGTAGAGAGCGATGGCACGCGAGGCGTCGTCGTTGCCCGGGATCGGATAGTCGATCAGGTCCGGATCGCAGTTCGAGTCGATGATGGCGACGACCGGGATGCCGAGGCGCTTGGCTTCGTCGATCGCTATCTTTTCCTTGTTGGTGTCGATAATGAACATGAGGTCCGGCGTGCCGCCCATGTCCTTGATACCGCCGAGGGCCTTGTCGAGCTTTTCGCGCTCACGCTCGAGGTTCAGGCGCTCCTTCTTGGAGTAACCGGACTGCTCGGCGCTCAGGATTTCGTCGAGCTTGCGCAGGCGCTGGATCGAATTGGAGATCGTCTTCCAGTTCGTCATCATGCCGCCGAGCCAACGCGAGTTGACGTAGTACTGGGCAGAACGCTTGGCCGAGTCAGCGATCAGCTCGGAAGCCTGGCGCTTGGTGCCGACGAAGAGAACGCGGCCGCCACGAGCAACGGTGTCGGACACGACCTGCAGGGCACGCGACAGCATCGGAACGGTCTGGGCCAGGTCGATGATGTGGATGTTGTTACGATCGCCGAAAATGTACGGCTTCATCTTCGGGTTCCAGCGGTGCGTCTGGTGACCGAAGTGGACGCCTGCTTCGAGCAGCTGGCGCATAGAAAAATCAGGCAATGCCATGCCTTGTTACTCCTTTTCCGGTTGAACCTCCGCAAGGCGAACAGCATCCTCTTCGAAGATGCCACCGGGCGGAAAAGCCGGATTTCTCCCGGACGATCCCATGCCTTACGTGTGGAATGCGCGTGGCCTTACATTCGATTTGTCGTAAAAGCAAGGCTTATGCCAAAAAATCTGCTTGGACCCGCGTGCGAATTATCGAGACGCGATCGGCTCAGCTTGCCAGTACCGGTCAGGCCTGCGGCGAAGGCCGCCTCAGTGGCAGGCCGGCGCAGCCTTCTTGTCGAGAAGCTCAAGCTTAGCGAGCTTGCCGGTCAGGACGAAATCACCGTAGTCCATCGTCAAGTCGCGCGTGATGCCGTTCTCATAGAGCTTGAACGACATGCGGTAGACCGGCAGCGTGTCCGATTTGGCATTCTCGTTGAAATAAGAGATCGTCACCGGCCAGAAGGACGACTTGGCGAACTGGCCGGCATTGCCGGCATCGGCCTCATCCGTAACCGGGGTTTCCTGCTTGCCGACAATGGTCGTGGTGACAAGGGATTTGTCGCCATCGTCGGAGCCGTCGAAAACGCGAGCCTCGAAGAAGCGCTTGCCGTCCTTGGCGTTCTGGATGACGTCGAGCATGTGCTCGGTCGGGAAGCGGCTTTCGGCGAGCTGCAGTTCACGGCTGGCCGGCTGTGTAAGATCGACCTTCACGCCTTCAGGTTTATCTTCGGCCGCGCCGTTGACCTCCTTGTCGAGCTGGTCGTCTGTGAAGGATTTCGTATCGAAGGTGAACTTGCCGTCCTTCAGGCTTTCGAAGGTCTTGGTCTGCTGGTCGCTGACACGCACGCTGTCGCCGGTGTCGATCTGGGTGACGAAGCGGAAATTCGTGGTGAAGCCTTCGCAGTAATTGCCGTCGAACTCATAGACCATGCGGCCATACATGGAGGAGATGCCTGAGCGTTCCGAAGCATCCTTCAGTTCCAGGTCGTAGACGGCGCGGTGAGCGACAAGCCCGGTCGCGATCGCAGCGCTCGTCGCCGGCGCGGCCGCCGAAACATTGGCGGAGACGCTTGCGAGAAGAAGAGCGGCAAGTGACGATCGGAACATTCATTAACTCCTGTTGGACTCGTCCGCGATGTTATAAGAACCGTTTCGGCCAAATAGAGGCGGCCAAGTCGAGGCTCGAAACTGTCACATTAAAGATTCTAGTCTTGATGCATAATTTTTGAAGAATTGACAACAAAAGCGGAGACGAAAATGTCCGATCAAATCGCCACGCGCCTGTCGGAAATGGGGATAACCCTGCCCGAAGCTGCCGCACCTGCCGCCAACTATGTTCCCTATGTCATCAGCGGCAATCTTCTTACCATTTCCGGCCAGCTGCCGCTCGAAGGCGGCAAGGTTGCGGTTTCCGGCCACCTCGGCAAGACTGTCGACGTCGCCGCCGGTCAGCGTGCTGCAGAACTTTGCGCCATCAACATCCTCGCTCAGGCAAAGGCAGCGCTTGGCGGCGATCTCGGCCGCATCCGCCGCGTCATCAAGCTCAACGGTTTCGTTGCCTCTGCACCTGATTTCGTCGAGCAGCACCTTGTCATCAACGGCGCATCGAACCTGATCGCCGGCGTGCTCGGCGAAGCCGGCAAACATGCCCGCGCTGCCGTCGGCATGGCTGCTCTGCCGCTCAATGCCGCAGTCGAGATCGATGCTATCATGGAAATCGCATTATGACGAATGCCGCATGGATCAAAGAGCTGCCGGTTGCGCACCGCGGCTATCATGACCTCAACAATGTCTTCTGGGAAAATACGCTGTCGGCCTTCTCGCGTGCCGTCGAGGCGGGCTTTGCCATCGAATGCGACCTGCATTACGCCTCCGATGCAGTGCCGGTCGTCTTCCACGATGAAGATCTGGAACGCCTCTGCAACCTGAAAGGCGACGTGCGCGAACGGACGTCCAAGGAGCTCGGTCTGATTGCGGTCGGGGGCACCAAGGACAAGGTGCCGACGCTGAAGCAGCTTCTCGACCTCGTGCAGGGCAAAGTGCCGCTGGTTCTCGAACTCAAGGGCCGCGAGGCGGATGACGAGGGCTTTGCCGAGGCCGTTCTCGAAGTGCTCGAGGGCTACCAAGGCAAGGTTGCGCTGATGAGCTTCGACCATTGGCTGCTGAAGGACCTCAAGGATCTGAATTCGCCCTACCCGCTCGGCCTGACGGCCAACGGCAACACGGCGGAAGAATATGCCGTGCATGAAAAGGCGATGGAGATCGGCCTCGATTTCATCTCCTATTATTATGCCGACCTGCCGAACCCGTTCATCACCGCTCAGCGCGAAAAGGGCATTCCGGTCATCACCTGGACGGTGCGCGACAGTGAGGCTCGCAAGCAGACTTTTGAGCACGCCGACCAGATGACTTTCGAGGGCTTCGATCCACGCGCGGCGGTTTGACGCTCGCTTTTTCGACAAGATCGTGCGCAGACTGGGAGGGAGCCCGCTCCCTCCTCCCAACGGCTTCGCATTTGCTTCATGACAGACGAATCGTCAGACGAACTTTCCATTCGCATCGAGCGATCATTCACTGCGATTTCCCCAGAGCGCTGGTCCAGGCTCTCGGGAGCCTCGAAGGCGTGCGATATCATCGCCTATAACCCCTTCGTTTCGCATGCCTTTCTCTCGTCGCTGGAAGAATCCGGCTCGGCCACTGCACAGACCGGCTGGCTCGGCCATCACATGCTTCTGGAAACAGACAAGGGTGAACTGGTCGGCGCCCTGCCCGGCTATCTCAAGAACCACAGCCAGGGCGAATATGTCTTCGACCACGGCTGGGCCGACGCTTTCGAACGGGCCGGTGGCAGCTATTACCCGAAGCTGCAATGCTCGATCCCTTTCACGCCCGCGACCGGCCCTCGCCTGCTCGTGGCCGAAGGATTTACAAGACTACCAGTTCAGAATGCCATGGCGGAGAGCCTCAAGGAGGTCGTGCGCCGTCTCGATATTTCCTCGGCCCATATCACCTTCGTGCCAGAGGACGAGATGCCGGTCTTCGAGACCGACGGCTATCTCCATCGCACGGACAAGCAGTTTCATTTCATCAATGAAGGCTATGCCAACCACGATGAGTTCCTGGAAACACTTGCCTCCCGCAAGCGCAAGGCACTGCGCAAGGAGCGTCGGACGGCGGTTGAGAACGGCATCACGATCGACTGGCTGACCGGAAGGGACCTGACCGAAAAAATCTGGGATCAGTTCTTCGCCTTCTATATGGATACCGGCGGCCGCAAATGGGGCCGCCCCTATCTGACGCGCAAATTCTATTCGCTGATCGGCGAGCGCATGGCCGACGACATCCTGCTCGTCATGGCGAAGCGCGACGGCCGCTATGTGGCAGGCGCCATCAATTTCGTCGGCGGCGATACGCTCTACGGGCGGCACTGGGGCTGCATCGAAGATCATCCCTACCTGCATTTCGAGGTCTGCTACCATCAGGCAATCGACTTCGCGCTGGAAAAGGGTCTCAAGAAGGTGGAGGCCGGCGCGCAGGGCGAACATAAGCTTGCGCGCGGCTACCTGCCGGTGACGACGCATTCCGCCCATTATATCGCCCATGCGGGATTGCGCCGTGCGGTTGCCGACTACCTCGAGCGTGAGCGGGAGGATGTCGAGTACATGAACGAGATGCTGAGCGAACACACTCCCTTCCGCAAGGGCGAACGGCTGCAGGAGGATTGACGCGCTTGGCTCCGCCGCGCTACGCGATCAAGGAAAGCATGAGGAGATTTCGCCATGACCAGCGCCGCCTATGACGACAACAACATCTTCGCCAAGATCCTGCGCGGCGAGATCCCGTCACATCGCGTCTATGAGGACGACAAGACGGTCGTCTTCATGGATGTGATGCCGCAGGCGCCGGGCCATGTTCTGGTCCTGCCGAAGGCACCTTCCCGCAACATCTTCGACGCCGATCCGGCTTCGCTCTCTCACACAATCACCGTCGTCCAGAAGGTCGCCAATGCGGTGAAAGAAGCCTTCGACGCCGACGGTGTCTTCATCGCCCAGTTCAACGAGCCGGCAGCAGGTCAGACTGTTTTCCACCTGCATTTCCATGTCATCCCTCGGCATGAGGGCGTGGCACTCAAGCCGCATTCCGGCAAGATGGAGGACGGCGCGGTGCTCGCCGCCAACGCGGAGAAGATCAAGGCGGAACTCGCGTAACGGAAACGCCGCCTTATTTTTCGAAATACTAAATTACTTCATCGATTTAGGAGGAAATCATGATCCGCCATACTGTTGCATTCCGCCTGAAGCACGCCGCCGGCTCCGCCGAAGAGAAGGCTTTCCTAGAAGAGGCGCTGACGCTCAAGCAGATCCCAAGCGTCAGGAATTTCGAGCAGCTTCGCCAGACGAGCCCGAAGAACGATTTTACCTTCGGCTTCTCGATGGAGTTCGGCGACCAAGCTGGTTACGACGCCTATAACGTCCACCCGCTGCATATTGCCTTCGTGCGCGACCGCTGGATACCCGAGGTCGCTGACTTCCTCGAGATCGACTACACGAGCCTCTGACACATCCGAGCAAACAAAAAAGGCCGCTTTGCAGCGGCCTTTTTCGTTGTCTCTGTTCGAAGCTCTTACTTCTTGCGCGGAACCTTCGGAACCGTCGAACCCTTCTTGGGGGCGTCGCGAACTTCGGGCTCGGGCTGCGGCACAGTCTTGGCCTTCGTCTTCTTGACCGGCTTGGTCTTCAGCTCGCCATCATCCTCGTGAGCCGCTTCCGGGTGAACCAGCTCGGCCTCCGGCTTCGGCTTGATCGGCGCCGTTTCCGGAATGGCTTCCAGAATGAGGCCGGGCTTGCCGTCTTCCTTCGGACCGACGGTGACGTTGACGACGCCGCCCTTCTTCAGCTTGCCGAAGAGGATTTCGTTCGCCAGCGGCTTCTTGATGTTTTCCTGGATCACGCGGGACAGCGGGCGGGCACCCATCTTCTCATCGTAACCCTTTTCGGACAGCCAGGCGATCGCATCCTCGTGCAGGTCGAAGGTAACGTTGCGTTCGGAGAGCTGAGCTTCCAGCTGCATGATGAACTTCTGTACGACCTTGTGGATGACGGCCGTCGGCAGCGCCGCGAACGGGATGATCGCGTCGAGGCGGTTGCGGAATTCCGGCGTGAACAGGCGGGTCAGAGCCTCTTCGTCTTCACCGGTGCGCTTGGACGAACCGAAGCCGATGGCAGCCTTGGCCATTTCCGAAGCGCCCGCATTGGTCGTCATGATCAGGATGACGTTGCGGAAGTCGATCTTCTTGCCGTTATGGTCGGTCAGCGTGCCGTGGTCCATGACCTGCAGCAGGATATTGTAGATATCCGGATGCGCCTTCTCGATTTCGTCCAGCAGCACCACGCAATGCGGATGCTGGTCGACGCCATCGGTCAAGAGGCCGCCCTGGTCGAAGCCGACATAGCCGGGAGGTGCACCGAGCAAACGGGAAACCGTATGCCGCTCCATGTATTCCGACATATCGAAGCGCAATATCTCGACACCGAGCGAGGCAGCAAGCTGCTTGGCGACTTCCGTCTTGCCGACGCCGGTGGGGCCGGAGAAGACATAGGCACCGATCGGCTTGTTCGGCTCGCGAAGACCCGCACGCGCCAGTTTGATCGAGGTGGACAGGGCTTCGATCGCCACATCCTGACCATAAACGACCGAGCGCAGTTCCTGCTCGAGATTGGCAAGAACGGCTTCGTCATCCTTCGAGACGGTCTTCGCCGGGATACGGGCCATCGTCGCAATCGTCGCTTCGATCTCCTTTTCGGTGATCAGCTTGCGGCGCCTGGACGGCGGCAGCAGCATCTGGGCCGCACCGGTCTCGTCGATGACATCGATCGCCTTGTCCGGCAGCTTGCGGTCCGAGATGTAGCGAGCCGAGAGCTCGACAGCCGTCTTGATCGCCTCGTTCGAGTAGCGCAGGTGGTGGTATTCTTCGAAATAGGGCTTCAGGCCCTTCATGATTTCGATCGCATCATCGATCGACGGCTCATTGACATCGATCTTCTGGAAACGGCGGACCAGAGCCCGATCCTTTTCGAAGAATTGGCGGTATTCCTTGTAGGTGGTCGAACCGATGCAGCGGATCGCGCCTGAAGACAGGGCTGGCTTCAAGAGGTTCGAGGCATCCATTGCTCCGCCCGACGTCGCACCCGCACCGATGACGGTGTGGATTTCGTCGATGAAGAGCACAGCACCCGGATATTCTTCCAGCTCCTTGACGACCTGCTTGAGGCGCTCTTCGAAGTCACCGCGATACCGGGTGCCGGCGAGCAGCGTACCCATATCCAGCGAAAAGATCGTGGCATCGGCCAGAGCTTCCGGAACCTTGCCTTCGACGATGCGCTTGGCAAGGCCTTCGGCAATCGCCGTTTTACCGACGCCGGGGTCACCGACATAAAGCGGGTTGTTCTTGGAGCGGCGGCACAGGATCTGGATGGTCCGGTTCACCTCGGCGTTACGGCCGATCAACGGGTCGATCTTGCCGCCCTTGGCCTTCTCGTTGAGGTTCACGCAGTAGGCCTTCAGTGCATCCTGCTGCTTCTTCGGCCCGCTTTCCTCCTCGTTGCCGCGTGCGGTCGGCTTGGACTCGGACTCGTCCTCAGCGCCGCGCGGTGGACGGCTTTCGGATACGCCGGGGCGCTTGCCGATACCGTGGGAGATGTAGTTGACGGCGTCGTAGCGGGTCATTTCCTGTTCCTGCAGGAAATAGGCAGCATGGCTCTCGCGCTCGGCGAAGATCGCGACGAGCACGTTGGCGCCGGTCACTTCCTCGCGGCCGGAAGACTGGACATGGATCACCGCGCGCTGAATGACGCGCTGGAAGCCTGACGTCGGCTTGGAGTCCTCGTCATAACCGGTGACCAGGTTGGAGAGTTCGTTATCGACATATTCCAGGAGCGTTTTACGGAGCGCGTCGAGGTCGACATTGCAGGCACCCATGACCGCAGCCGCATCGGCATCGTCGATCAGGGCGAGCAGCAGATGCTCGAGCGTCGCATATTCATGGTGCCGCTCGTTGGCAAAGGTCAGTGCCTGATGGAGCGCCTTCTCAAGACTAGGCGAAAATGTTGGCACGTTCAGTTCCTCACTTCTTTTCCATGACGCATTGCAGCGGATGCTGGTGCTGCCTGGCAAAGTCCATCACCTGGCTCACCTTGGTTTCCGCTACCTCGTATGTGAATATTCCGCATTCGCCGACGCCGTGGTTATGGACATGCAGCATGATGCGGGTGGCACTTTCCCGATCCTTCTGAAAAAAACGCTCCAGGATATGGATGACGAATTCCATTGGGGTGTAGTCGTCATTCAAAAGCAGTACGCGATAGAGATTAGGCTTCTTGGTCTTCGGCTTGGTGCGCGTGATGACCGAGGTTCGATTTCCGTTATCCCCGTTCCTTTCGCTGTCGTTTTGCATCCGGATCGGTCTGGCGATCATTGTCATTCATTCCTCAATCAATCCGGCAGGCAGCATGGGAGGGGTGCTTTCCCGACGAATATCTGAAACCCTAAGGTAGTTCATAATAGAGCGATTTTAAGCCCCTTGTTTCCGACTGCAATCACAATTCCGCAGGACTTGACGCAAAGGCCAAAAAAGTCTGCGTAAAAACCAGGGCGCGCTTCGGGAAACAAAAAAGACCGGCCGCAAATGCGGTGCCGGTCTTTGATTTTCAATAGGCGGCGCGCAATGCGCCACAAGATTTATGCGGCGGCGGGGGCTACCGGGGTGGCTTTCGAGACCTTGGCGGCAGCGGCGGCCATCGGTGCTTCGTAGGGCTTATAAGCATTTTTGGCGAGGTCGGCATACATTTCGCCGAGCTTGGTCGCTTCGGAAACGAAAGCCTCATAGGAAGACTTCGCATAATTGGTCTGCAATTCGAAGGCCGCCTCGAAGCTCTTTAGGCCCGACAGCGTCTCGAAATGGGTGACGGCATCCTGGAAGGACTTCTTGGAATATTCGGCCGCCTCGGAGGCAATCGCCTGGAAACCCTTGGCAGTATCGGAATAGCTCTTGAGCATCGAATCTACGGCTTCCTTGCTCTTCCGGTTTGTATCGTCGAAATTGAACATGACCATCCTCCAATTGGCAGTTGCAAGCAGAGGGTAGCTGCAACGCACAAAGAGTCAAGTAGTCTTGTGCATCGCAAAACATCCAATGGTTGCGTCCGCTTCCAGTGCTAAAGACCGGATTTTTGGGCACGTTCGTCTTTTATTGATTTTGCTAAAATATATCAGGCGACTGCAACCGCAGGGTTAGCAGAAATTTTAGTGAACCAGCGTATTTGGCGATCGGCGCAAACAAAAAAAGCCATGCATCGGCTGGCGATGCATGGCTTTCAATCGATGTGACGGCGATCAGAGATCGACGTCGAGAATTGCCATCGAGAAATTGTAGGAACGGTCGCCGTCCTCGTCATCGATGTAGATGACACCCAGAAATTCTTCGCCAATGTAGACTTCCGCGGAGTCGTTCTTGCGCGGACGCGCCTTCACCACGATCTGCGGGTTCAGCGTGCGTTTGAAATAGGCGTCGAGCTTCTTGATTTCTTCAGGCTTCACTCTTTTGATCTCCGTAAGCGATCTCGGTTGGCCGCTTCTTGCACAGGTAAAGCGGCGCTGTAAAGGTCGCGAGATCGAGTTAACAACGACTGTCTCCACCGGGATCTAGGCGTTTTTCCGCATTTTTCCAATGAAGGCTCAAATATCGGCGCCGATAACCTGATCCATAACGCGGGCAGGCTCGGAACAGCCCGCTTCACCGACGACCTTGGCGGGCACGCCCGCCACCGTGGTCTTTGGCGGCACCGCTTTCAGGACGACGGAGCCGGCGGCAACGCGCGAGCAGAAGCCGATCTCGATATTGCCGAGGATCTTGGCGCCGGCGCCGATCATTACGCCCGTACCGATCTTCGGGTGACGATCGGCCCCTTCCTTGCCAGTACCGCCGAGCGTCACACCATGCAGGATGGAGACGTTGTCGCCTATGACGGCGGTCTCGCCGACGACGAGGCCGGTCGCGTGGTCGAGGAAGATGCCCTTGCCGATGCGAGCGGCGGGATTGATGTCCGTCTGGAAGACACTGGAAGAACGGCTCTGCAGGTATAGCGCGAAGTCGCGCCGGCCGCGGTTCAGCAGCCAGTGCGCCAGCCGGTGCGTCTGCAGCGCATGGAAGCCTTTGAAGTAGAGAACGGCTTCCATGAAGCGCAGGCAAGCGGGGTCACGATCATAGACCGCCTGGATATCCACGCGCAGGATCGAGCTCCATTCCGGCCAGTCCTCCAGCATTTCCTCAAAGGTCTGGCGCAGCAGGTTTGCCTGCATGTCGGGATGGTCGAGACGCTCACAGATGCGGTGAATGACGCATTCTTCGAGCGAGCGATGGTTGATGACCGTCGAATAGAGGAAGGCTGCCAGCACCGGATCGCTTTCCGCAGCAAGGCGCGCTTCTTCCCGCAGACTGTCCCAGATAGGGTCCATCACCTTCAGCGGATGGGCTGCATCCAGCGTGCGGATATCCGTCTTAGCGACCATTTCCGGTCTCCTCATTTCCCGTTGGAATGCGATTATATAGAGGAAAACGCCGATAACATAAATGGGTGCCCGCGGCACACCGGTGTAGTGCGTTTTTCTTGAAAATCACGTTTATGTAACCTGCCGGCGACATCAACCGGCGGCGACCTTTGCGTAGAACTCCAGCACGCCCTTCTTGAACACCCGGTCACCCACGGCGAGCATGTGGTCGCGGCCGGGGATATCCAGCGCTTCGGCGTCAGGCATCAGCGCCGCAAGCTCCTGGGGAGAACCGGCAATGTCGTCTTTCGTTCCAACCCCGATCAGGGTGGGCGCATCGATCTTGCCCATATCGGCGCGGGCAACCAGATCGCGCGAACCCTTGATACAGGCGGCAAGCGCCTCACGGTCACTCTTCGTCTGCTCGGCAAAAGCGCGGAACATCTGCCCGCGCTGATGGGTGACGTCGGCAAGCGACGGCGCAAGCAGCGCATCGGCAATCGGGTCCCAATCGCCCACTCCATCGGTCATGCCGATACCGAGGCCACCGAGCACCAGCGAGCGGACGCGGTGTGGATGGGCAAGTGCCGCAAAGACGGAGATGCGAGCACCCATGGAGTAGCCCATCAGATTGGCCTCGGGAATACCGAGATGATCAAGCAGCGCGATCGCGTCACCAGCCATGAACCATGGCCTGTAAGCTTCGGCATCGCGCGGCTTGTCGCTGGCGCCATGCCCCCTGTTGTCGATGGCAATGACACGGTAGCCGGCGTCACCCAAAGTCTTCAGCCAGCCCGGATGAACCCAGTTGACGCTCGCCGACGAGGCAAAGCCATGAATCAGCAGCACCGGCGGGCCAGAGGGATCCCCCTCGTCGAAGAAAGCGAGTTTCAGTCCATCATGGGTGAAGCTTGAAAATGCAGGCGTATTCAGGTTCATCGGGCCGTCCTTGTTTGGCGCGACCATAGTCGAGCGGCCTTTGAGCGTGAAGCCAAAAACTCGCAATGGAGCCATGCTTTGGCACTACACTTTTCTTTCGAAGGCCTATAAGGTCCGCGCAGAATTTCAAAGCATTCGGAGACAGACATGGCCGGCCACAGCATTCCCCACTTCCAGAACGACGGCGGTCACCGCGTTATCGAAGTCGGCGTCAAGGAATTCATGTGCACCGGTGCCTCCGCCCCCTTCGACCATCCGCATATCTTCATCGATATGGGCGACGATAACGAGAAGGTCTGCTCCTACTGCTCGACCCTCTATCGCTACAATGCTTCGCTGAAGTCCAACCAGACTAACCCGCCCGGCTGCGTCTTCCACATCAAGGCGGCGTAACTTCCCTCTTCAGATCGGACATCCCATGCCGGTCGAACATGCCGCCATTATCGGCGCTGGAATTGCGGGCCTCACGGCCGCTCTGGCGCTCGCAAGGCGTGGCATCAGCTCCGACATTTTCGAACAGGCGTCCGAGCTTGCAGAGGTAGGTGCCGGCCTGCAGATCTCTCCCAATGCATCGCGCGTGCTTGCCGAACTCGGTGTGCTCGACGGGCTGACCAACCTCTGGCTCGAGCCGCAATCCATCCGGCTGATCTCGGGCAGTTCGCTGCGCGAACTCGCTGCCGTTCCTGCCGGGAGTTTCGCCAGGAATCGCTGGGGAGCGCCCTATGGTGTCCTGCATCGCAAGACGCTGCAGAAGGCTCTTCTGGATGCGGTGATCGCCAATCCGCTTTGCACGCTACATCTCGGAACGCGTTTCGAATCGGACTTGCCGCAGGGCCGGCGTCCGGCCGATGTCATCGTCGGTGCCGACGGCGTCTGGTCCAGACTGCGGCAGGCAATACCGGGCGCCCCTGCCCCGCAATTCTCCGGAAATGTCGCCTTCCGTTTCACCATCGCAGAGGCCGAGGCGCCGGGCTTTCTCGATCGCACCAGCGTCTCGGCCCTGCTCGGCTCCTCGGCGCATATGGTCTGCTATCCGCTGAAGGAAACCGGCGGCTTCAACATGGTGGCAATCACCGCCGGCAATATTGCTCCGCAAGCCTGGCAGGGCGCGCCGACACAGGCCCAGCAGGAGCTTCTGCAGTCGCGCTTCCGTCGCTGGCATCCTGTTATTGCCGGCCTGCTTCGCGGGCGCAGCGACATCACCTTCTGGCCGCTCTTCGAAGCGACGCCGGGCAAGTGGCAGGATGGGAACAAGACCA
>Ga0102589_1003575_pt1 | contig 15965 bp, 13 predicted proteins | sample AraplaMF_Col_mLB_FD_76858 | JGI IMG/M metagenome (GOLD analysis project Ga0102589, IMG submission 76858) | Arabidopsis root microbial communities from the University of North Carolina, USA - plate scrape MF_Col_mLB | ecosystem: Host-associated > Plants > Roots > Endosphere | place: USA... | reverse complement strand
CCGCTAACTTCATAAGAGCAAGCTCTTAATCCATTCGCTCGACTTGCATGTATTAGGCACGCCGCCAGCGTTCATCCTGAGCCAGGATCAAACTCTCCAATAAAGTTAGTTTGTCTAGCATCTAAAATAAAAATTGACGTTTCACGTTGTTTGTTTCGTTCAGTTTTCAAAGAACTCGTTTGTCGCTCATTTGCGACTTCCTCATGTTAACATCTTTGTATTTCGATGTCAACTAAGTTTTTCAATTTCTTTTTCGCTTCCTGCTGTTTCGCATCAGCGACGGTTATTAATATATCATGCAGGTTATATACGGTCAATACTTTTTATAAAAAAATTTCACATCCCGCTTATCTCTTTTCCTTTTCATCTTTTTACTGACCGCCACTTCTTTTAAACGAAAAATTCAAAATTGTATGTTATATTATTGCTATAGGAGCGTGATGGGAATGGGGATTAAATATTCGAACAAGATCAATAAAATTCGGACTTTCGCATTAAGTTTAGTATTTATTGGACTCTTCATTGCATACTTAGGTGTATTTTTCCGGGAAAATATTATTATTATGACCATTCTTATGATGGTTGGCTTTTTCGCAGTTATCGCTAGCACCGTCGTTTACTTTTGGATTGGTATGTTATCTACAAAAACTGTGCAAATCATGTGCCCAAGTTGTAACAAACCTACAAAAATGCTCGGACGAGTAGATGCATGTATGCACTGCAATCAACCCTTAACGCTTGATCGTACTCTAGAAGGAAAAGAGTTTGATGAGAAGTACAATAAAAAGAACTACAAGGCATAAAATGGGTGCATATAATGAAAAAAGAGGCCGACGTAACCGTCAGTCTCTTTTTTCATTATATATTACGCCTTATGACACTCTGGACATACGCCATAAATCTCTAGACGATGACTATTAATAACGAAGCCTGTTGCTTGTGCAGCTTCATCTTCAAGTTTTTCCAAACCTCCATAAGGAAAATCAACAATCTTACCACACTTTTCACAAATCACATGGTAATGCTGACTTGTAACATAATCAAATCTACTTGAAGCGTCTCCATAAGTTAGTTCCTTTACAAGCCCTACCTCTTTAAATACACGTAAATTATTATAGACAGTTGCAACACTCATATTCGGAAACTTACCTTCTAGCGCTTTATAAATTTCATCCGCTGTTGGGTGCGTCATAGATTCCACAAGGTACTCTAAAATAGCATGACGCTGTGGAGTAATGCGTACACCCGTATTTTTCAGCATTTCTAGCGCTTCTTTTAATTCTTCTTTGACCACCGTCATGCACCCCGATTCTATACGGATTATTATTTTATAATTCTTATAAAGAGTGTACTCCTTTTCTTGTCAATCGTCAATATTTCAACTGTAACTATGTGGTTTATTTTTCACCTAACCTTATTTTTATGTATGTTTGTCCATCCTTTATACATTCACATAGAAAAAAGTGCGAAATAATCGCACTTGGAATACTATCTTCTGAGGAGGTATGCCCTACTCTTTTAATGTATGAGGCATTAGCAAAAGTGTATAGACACATGCCTCACAACACTTACACCATAATAATTTTTTCAGTTCCTTCTTATACAAAACCTTAATTTAAATAAGAAAGGATGTCCTCAATATGCCCTTTCACTTTTACTTTGCGCCACTCTTTTACAAGTTCACCATTTTTATTGATAAGAAACGTAGATCTTTCGATTCCCATGTACTCTTTTCCAAAATTCTTTTTCAGCTTCCATACAGCATATAACTCTGCCACTTTATGATCTTCATCCACTAAAAGTAAGAATGGCAAATCATGTTTTTCAATAAATTTCAAATGTCTATTTGCTGGGTCTGGACTTACCCCCAGTATAATTGTATCTTTTTCTTGAAACAACCCGTATGCGTCACGGAAATCGCATGCCTCTGTTGTACATCCTGGTGTCATATCTTTCGGATAAAAATATAATACTACATTTTTGCCGTGAAAATCAGATAGTTTAATCTGTTCTCCATTACTTCCTTCTAGTGTAAAATCCGGTGCCATTTCTCCTACTGCGACCATCTTTATCACTCCTTGTCTTTTCCTTCTACTATAACAAATGTTATCTTATTTTTCATTGTCGATCACGGTTCGAACTACGAATGCAAACGGCAAAGTATATCCAATCAGCGCTTCAACAATTGCAATCCAGCGCCCAATTCCAATAGGGGTTACATCACCATATCCAACTGATAATAAAGTAACCGCACTAAAATATAAGCATACTTCTACCAGCTGGAAAGAATGAACATTTAAACTTTTCCCGTCTTCTCTTAAGACGGAAAATCCACTTTCCTCTAATACAACATAACTTAATCCAAATGCGATAAGTACTGTTGTATAAATTAGAAATAATACAGTCAGATTATACAAAGAAAAGAAACGCTTCGAATCTGGGTATGAGCTCCATAATATTTGAATACTTCTTAACACAGCCATTGCTGCAATGAATAAAATAAGTCCCCATAACATGTCCTCCACCTCATCTTATATGTATGAGGACAATACATAATTTATCCCATGGAAACCGATAATCCTCTATTTAGTTCCCGGCACCACGGTATCTTTTCACACCTTGATTCCAAAGTGTGATTGCAATCGCAAAACAAATCACACCAACAAATGGTGTCGCAAACGCATAACTATTCCATTCTGTCTTTCTAAGAAAATACGCCGCTGGATACACACCCACAAATGCAAATGGCAATACAAACGTTAACACAAATCGAATCACACGATTATAAATATTTACAGGATATCGCCCATAATTCCCAATGTTATACATAAGCGGCATAATAGAGCTTTTCGCATCTGACCAAAAGCCAATACTTGCAAGCGTTACAAATATCCCACCATACACAAGAGCACCTCCTGTTACCATGAACAAGAACAAAAAGTAATCATACCAATAAAAGGATAAATGCAGCTCTACTGCCGCATATCCCATTACAATGATCCCAGTAACTGCACCAATTAAAGACTCCAGTTCCATTCGCTCTAATATAATTTGGAATAAACTATGAATCGGTCTTGTTAAAACACGATCCATTTCTCCCTTAATAATGTAACGATCATTAAAATCCCATATATTAAAGAAAGCAGAAAAGATAGCAAACGGTACTAAGAAAAAGCCATAAATAAAGATAACTTCTTCTCGGTTCCATCCTTTTAACGCTTGTGTATGTCCGAAAACAACAAGAATAAAAATTAAATTAACAGCTTGTAATAGTAAATCAGATAATAATCCAACAATAAAATCACCACGATACTCGAGTTTCGTTTTTATATATTGGCTTGCATATTGCAAAAACAGTTTTATATACAGCATCCCATCATCCCCCTTGTACAATTAGGCGTTTTCTCGCCGTTTTCCACATCAGCACAATTGGAACAATAAGTACAACTGCCCAAATCATTTGAAATAATAAAGCCTGATACAACTTACTTCCCTGTATTCCCTCAGAGAAAATCATACTCGGAATATAACTGATTGCTTGAAATGGTAAAAATACCATTGCTTTTTGTGCCCATAAAGGATAAAAGCTAATGGGTAGTAATAAACCTGAAAATAAATCGATAACCACACGTTTTGCATACATAATCCCACTATTATTAAATAAGAAAAAAGTAAGCATGCCTGTCATTAAATTAATTTGCGTATTAATAATAAAGCTGAATATTAACGATAGGAAAAACCACAGCCAGGTTTGAAAATTCGTTGTAATTTGCAATGAGAATAACAGTGTAACAATAATCATGCCGGGAATAGAAAAGAAGGCAAAACGGAAGATTCCCTCTCCAAGACCTTGCATAACTTTCATTCCTAAATAATTGTATGGACGAATTAATTCAACAGCTACACGTCCCTCTTGAATTTCCATCGCAATTTCTCTGTCAATGTTATTAAAGTAAAAAGCTCGAGCCATCCATGCAATAGCAATATAGGTTGTCATCTGAGAAATTGATAAGCTTTCAATATTCTCTTTCCCACTGTAGATGGCTTGCCATAAAAAATAATATGCTCCGATATTAATTGTATAAATTAAAATTCCACTATAGTAATTCGTTCGGTAAGCAAGCATCATTAAAAAACGAATCCGAATCATTTCAATATACTTACCCATGAATCATACCCTCTTCATAAATATTACGGATAATTTCTTCTGTCGACACTTCATTAATTTTCAAATCTTTAATTTGAAAAGCTTGGACCACTTTGGAAATGAGCATAGAAATTACAACTTCTTCATTCGGTATTTTCGCAATCCATGTATATTCTTCTTTCCCCTGCGACCAAACTACATGATCATCAGGCATTAGCGCTGATAATTGTTGATATGAAACAGGTGCAGTAAATTGAAAATGTATCTCTTTTTCTGCTCCCCACTGCGAACGAAGTTTTTCTAATGATCCATCATACATAATGCTTCCTTCATCCAGCATAATCACACGTTCACATAAAGCTTCAATGTCAGTAATATCATGCGTCGTTAATAAAATTGTTGTTTTATAACGTTCATTCATTTCCTTTAAAAACTCACGGATTTTTAACTTTACAAGAACATCTAGTCCAATGGTTGGCTCGTCTAAAAATAAAAGCGGTGGATTATGAATTAATGCCGCTGCTAATTCACAACGCATTCTTTGACCAAGCGATAACTTTCTTACTGGCTTATCTAACAAAGGCCCAATATCCAACGTTTCAATAACGTGCTCCATATGTTCATTATATTGCGCGTCCGATACACCATACACTTTCTTTAATAAACGAAATGATTCTTGTACTGCAATATCCCACCAAAGTTGCGAACGTTGACCAAATACAACACCAATTGTTCTTACAAATTCTTCTCGCTGTTTATGTGGGTTCATACCATTTACTATAATCTGACCAGACGTCGGTGTTAAAATTCCAGTTAACATTTTAATAGTGGTAGATTTACCCGCGCCATTCTCACCGATATAACCAACCATTTCTCCTTGTTTTACAGTAAAGGAAACATCATTAACTGCTGGTACGATTTTATAATTACGATTTAATAAATCGCGAAATGCACCTTTTAAACCAGAACGACTTGAATACGCTGTAAATTCTTTGCGTAACCCTTGTACTTCAATTACCGATTTCATAATCGGCCCCCCTTCCTCGATACCACAACGAATAGTTTACCCAACTCCCATTCCTACCACAAACAATACGTCTTTTTGAAAAACATGTTAGAATAATACATAGATTTTTGTAAGGAGATGAATTGTAGTGAATTTCACAAAATCAGAAGCATTACATAAAGAAGCGTTAGAACATATCGTTGGTGGTGTTAACAGTCCTTCTCGTTCTTTTAAAGCAGTTGGTGGTGGGGCACCTGTTGCAATGGAACGCGGAAAGGGTGCTTATTTTTGGGATGTAGATGGTAACAAATATATCGATTATTTAGCAGCATACGGTCCGATCATTACAGGTCACGCTCATCCTCACGTAACAGAAGCAATCAAAATCGCAGCTGAAAATGGTGTATTATACGGAACACCAACAGCTCTAGAAGTAAAATTTGCGAAAATGTTAAAAGAAGCAATGCCAGCTTTAGATAAAGTTCGTTTCGTAAACTCTGGTACGGAATCTGTTATGACAACAATTCGCGTAGCTCGTGCTTATACAGGTCGTACAAAAATTATGAAATTTGCTGGTTGCTACCACGGTCATTCAGACTTAGTTCTTGTAGCAGCTGGTTCTGGCCCTTCTACTCTTGGTACTCCTGATTCTGCTGGTGTACCACAAAGCATTGCACAGGAAGTTATTACCGTTCCATTTAATAACGTGGAAACATTAAAAGAGGCACTAGATAAATGGGGACATGAAGTAGCAGCTATTCTTGTAGAACCAATCGTTGGGAATTTCGGAATTGTAGAGCCTAAACCTGGCTTCCTAGAAAAAGTAAATGAGCTTGTCCACGAAGCTGGCGCACTTGTTATTTATGATGAAGTAATCACAGCTTTCCGCTTTATGTACGGCGGTGCCCAAGATTTACTTGGCGTAACACCGGATTTAACAGCACTTGGTAAAGTAATCGGCGGCGGTCTTCCAATTGGCGCATATGGTGGTAAGAAGGAAATTATGGAACAAGTTGCACCGCTCGGTCCTGCTTACCAAGCTGGTACAATGGCTGGAAATCCAGCTTCTATGGCGGCTGGCATCGCATGCCTAGAAGTACTAAAACAAGAAGGTGTATACGAAAAACTAGATGAGCTTGGAGCAATGCTTGAAAAAGGTATTTTAGAACAAGCTACAAAACATAATATCGATATTACAGTAAACCGTCTAAAAGGCGCATTAACTGTTTACTTCACAACAGATACAATTGAAGACTATGATGCTGCTCAAAATACAGATGGAGAAATGTTCGGCAAATTCTTCAAACTTATGCTTAATGAAGGAATTAACTTAGCTCCATCTAAATATGAAGCATGGTTCTTAACAACAGAACATACAAAAGAGGATATCGAATATACAGTCGAAGCTGTCGGCAAGGCATTTGCTGCCTTAGCAAACGCATAAAAAATACACATTCAAAAGAAAAAAATAGAGGATGCCCTCTATTTTTTTCTTTTTTCTATTTCATAAATCGCACATCAATAGTATAATTATTCATAATTATCTGTTTTATTTCGAATTTTATATTCATTTGTTGCCTATAAGGCAATATATGCCTTTTAAAAATCAGATTATTCACAACTTCACAACAGAGGGGGGATTGACGGATGCCTAACAATACAAAATGGTCACCGTCTTTATTTCGAGATTACGTAAATGCAGAACACGATGCGTGTGGAATCGTTTCCGTTATGGAAAAACATAATGTGCCAACAAAAGAAAACATCGATCTGTGTATACAATCACTTGTAAAAATGAATCATCGCGCTGGCTTTATTAATGGTGAAGGCGATGGTATTGGCGTTCATATCGACCTACCGAAAGCCCTTTGGAAAGAAAAATTAAAAAATAGCGGATATAATCCAGCGATTGTGGATCATCCCCACTTTATCGTTGGACATTTTTTTCTAAACAAAAAAGAAGATCCTACACTCTTAAAAAACAGTATTCATAATAAATTAAACAAGAAAAATCTCACTGTTATTTTCGAAAGTGATGATGTGATAAACTCTGATGCCCTTGGTCCTCTTGGTAAACAAGAAGAGCCTTTATTTTGGCAAATTGCCATTCTTTCAGAAACACCAACTGAAGACATCAATCAAGTACTATTCGCTTTAACGATCGATATAGAGAAAAATACAGCAATTCATGTTGCATCGTTAAGTCACGACCATGTTGTGTATAAAGTTCTTGGTGCTGGCGATACACTTGTTGCCTATTATGACGATTTGCAACATCCACTTATTGCATCAACGATGACCCTTGGACATAATCGCTATTCTACAAATACATTATCTAATTTTTTTCGCGTACAACCATTTAGCATCCTTGGGCATAATGGTGAAATTAATACAATTTCCAAGTTACGTGATCAAGCCGAAATGATTGATGTACCACTTACTGCTGGAGGCAGTGATTCTCAAGATTTAAACCGCACCTTAGAAACTCTTCTCGTTCGCTACAACTACAGTCTATTTGAAGCAATGGATATATTATTTCCACCAATTATTAATGAGATTAAATTATACGAGCCACATATGCAAGATTTATATACGTATATTCGTGAAGCATGGGGACATTTCGCCCAAGGACCAGCCGGCATTATTTCACGTTATAAAGATGAAGCCGTTTTTAGTGTAGATTCACTTGGTTTAAGACCTGTTTGGAAAGTTGAAACAGAAAGTTCCTATGTCTTTTCTTCCGAACCAGGTGTTGTATCACCATCTGAATACGTAGCAGAACCAAAGTCACTTGCCCCTGGAGAAAAAGTAGGTTTAAAGTGGAACCCCCAAGGTGACCTTGTTCTCTACGAATATGAAACATATCAAGAAGAAGTATATAAACGAATGAAACAACACATTCATTTTTCAGATTATCATTTCAACTTATCTACTCCAGCTGTGGAAAAAATTGAAGGGTTATCTAACCTTTCTCAAGTTGAAACAGAGCAATATGTAGCTTTCGGATGGGATCGTGAACATATCCAACTTCTTGAGCAAATGGCAACAAAAGGCGTTGAACCAATTCGTTCACTCGGACATGATGCCCCTCTAGCTGCACTTGATCCAGACAGACGAAACATCGCTGATTTTATAAAAGAGAGTGTTGCTGTTGTTACAAACCCAGCGATCGACCGTGACAGGGAGGTTGAACACTTCTCTACACGTACAGTACTGGGGAAGCGGCCTAGCTTATTTAGCGGTGGACACCAAACCTTTGTTACTGAACTTTTGTCACCAATTATAATAGAAGGCGCTTTAGCACAATCTGTATCAGAAGATTTAGAAATCACCTCATATGAACAACTGATACATCTATTTGCAACTCATAGCACAGTCTACAAGTTATCCGTTACCTTTCCAGCATCGGAAACTTTACATGATGCATTAAATCGAATTAGCGCCGAAGCTACAGCTGCTATCAAAAAAGGAGCTTCACTATTATTACTTGATGATGCAAAAGCTCATCAAAATGAACAATTATGGATTGATCCACATTTAGTTACAGCTAAAGTACACCAAGAACTTACTGAACATAAATTACGACGCAAATGCTCCATTGTTGTAAGATCCGGTGCTCTTCGTTCTTTACATGACATTGTTACACTATATGGATTAGGTGCTGATGTTATTAATCCATATTTAATGTTTGCAACCGTAAACGATGGGACAACGATACCAATTTCTAATTTATATAAAGCGCTAAACAAAGGACTTGAAAAAGTGATTTCAACTATCGGCATTCATGAACTGCGCGGTTATGGCCGTCTCTTCTCTTCAATTGGTTTACACGAAGAAATTGCAAACATACTGCAGATTACAAACTTTTTAGGATCACGTACTGTAGCGTTTTCACTTGAATCTTTAGCAGAAGATGCGAAAGTCCGGGCACTTGATTATAACAATCCAAAAGTTAGAATGCGAAAAACATTTCATGTATTCCCTCGCATTTGGAAAGCAATTGGTGATGTCGCAAAAGGGAATGCTTACGATAATTATCGTGAGAAATTAGCGGAAGTAGAAGATAAGAACCCAATTGCAATTCGCCATCTTATCCAAATGAAAGCAGCAGAGCAACCAGTGTCAACTGAGCACGTTTCAATTAGCGTAAAAAATCATGACTTACCATTCATTATTAGTTCCATGTCATTTGGCTCTCAAAATGAAATTGCATTCCGCGCCTATGCAGAAGCAGCAGACCGTCTCAATATGATTAGTTTAAACGGTGAAGGCGGCGAAATTAAAGATATGATTGGTAAATATCCACATACACGTGGTCAACAAATTGCGTCAGGACGTTTTGGTGTGAATGCCGAACTGTTAAACTCATCAAATTTAATTGAGATTAAGATTGGGCAAGGAGCAAAACCTGGTGAAGGTGGACATTTGCCGGGTTCAAAAGTAACTTCCAAAATTGCAGAAGCACGTAACGCAACAATTGGTTCAGACTTAATTTCTCCGTCCAATAATCATGATATTTACTCAATTGAAGACTTGGCGCAAATTATTACGGAAATTAAGACAGCCAATCAACTTGCAAAAGTCGCTGTCAAAGTTCCAGTTGTCCCTAACATTGGAACAATCGCTGTAGGAATCGCAAAGGCTGGTGCTGATTTTATTAATATTAGCGGATTTGATGGCGGCACGGGTGCTGCACGTATTCATGCCCTTCAGCATGTAGGCCTTCCAGTTGAAATTGGAGTAAAAGCTGCTCATAACGCTCTATTAGAAGCAAATATGAGACAGAACGTAGAAATTTGGGCAGATGGTGGTATTCGGAGTGTAAACGATGCACTAAAAGTTATGCTTCTTGGTGCAAACCGTATTGGCTTCGGTACTTTATCCATGATTGCAATTGGCTGTACAACGTGCCGGGGCTGTCACTTAGATACTTGTCATGTTGGTATTGCAACACAAATTGAATCAGAAGCACAAGCAAAAGAACATGGACTACGCCGTTTTGTTCCACGTCAATTGGAAAAAGCTGTAGAAGGTTTATTACACCTATTTACTACTTTCGGAACAGAACTTAAACGTTTAACAAGTGAGCTCGGCTATACGAACTTACAAGAAATTGTTGGTCGTTCTGATTTACTAGAACAAACGCGAGGAATAGAACTATTAGACTTACAACATTTATTACAAACATTGGAAAGTACGTCTCACACGATAACAGACAGAGTACAGCAACAAGATTATGTAACAACTGACTCTTTCCAATCAAAAGAGCTAGTTGGTGTTGGGGTAGATCAACGCGTAATGGGTGGTCTGGAATCATGCTACCGCGTTCGCAGTAAATTATATGACAATCATACGCTTGAACCAATTACATTAAAATATACAAATGGCTCTGTTCCTGGAAACGGGTTAGGTGCCTACAATAGTGAAAACTTATTTATCCATGTAAATGGCGGGGCGCAAGATGGCATCGGAAAAACATCATTCGGTGGCGGCATTTATATTACAAAAGCAAAAGGAAAAGATGGAGCATATTATAACGGTTCTGTCGGAAAAGGATTTGGATACGGTGCACAAAAAGGAACTTTATATGTGCAAGGTAACGCCGATGCACGTGCTGGCATCCGCTTATCTGGAGCGGATATGATTATCGGTGGGAGAATCACAAAACCAATTCGAGAAAAAGAACATGGGAATCTTGGCGTTCATGCAAATATTAAAGGCTTCGCTTTTGAATATATGACAAATGGTCGCGCTCTCGTTCTTGGCGATCCTGGTCCATGGATTTGTGCAGGCATGACCGGTGGTGTCGTTTATTTACGCCATCAGCCTAAACTCGGTTTAACAGAATCTGCTTTGCGAAGAAGAATCGCAAAAGGAGCAAACGTAACATTACGTCCACTTAGCAAAAATGGAGAAACAGACATTACAGAATTATTATTAGACTACATTCGCGTATTAAATGAGCATGAACAATATGAAGAAGTTGCTCTCTTAACACCGTTATTAGATAACATTCAGCTTCACTTTTATGAAATCATTCCGAAAAAAGAACAAGCAGATCCATCTATTTCAACTGAATGATACAATTTCAATTACATTCGTTTAAAACCGATGAGGTGAGTATTCCGTAGTAATCTATAATCATTTAAAAGCCTGCTAAATTTCAGCGGGCTTTTTTCACTAAAGTGCAGATTCAAAAGGAAGGATACATAACTTACCCTACTAGCGAAGCAACGAAGAAATGCGAAGGCTATTTTTACTCAGATTTTTGAATATGACTAAAATATCACTAAAATATCACTTGCTAACATATTGTAATGAATGTATAGTATCATGTTGTACATTCATTATGACAAGAGAGAAAGGATATTAAGTAGGGTATGAAACTTGGTGCTCGCATTTTAAAAACGGGTATTGCCATTACATTAGCTTTATTTGCTTGTACTTTGCTCCAACTACCGAGTCCCGTATTCGCGGGAATTTCAGCAATTTTTGCTGTTCAACCATCTGTATACCGTTCGTATTTGACAGCACTGGAACAAATTCAAGCAAACGTAATTGGTGCAGTATTCGCTATCGGATTTGCATTTGCTTTTGGACACAATCCTTTTATCATTGGATTAACTTGTATATTAGTTATTGCGATTACACTACAATTACGTTTAGAAAATACAATATCCATTGCTTTAGTAACGGTTATTGCTATTATGGAATATCAAGGAGCAAACTTCTTTGATTTCGCCTTGCTTCGCTTTGCAACTATTATGGTCGGGATTATTGCAGCTTCACTTGTAAACTTAATCTTTATGCCACCAAAATACGAAACAAAACTATATCATCGCATCGTTGATGATACAGAAGAAATTGTAAAATGGATTCGTATGAATAGCAGGCAAGCTTCTGATTTTACAACACTAAAAACAGATATTGATCGTATGAAAGAAAAAATGATTAAATTAAATCATTACTACTTGCTTTACAAAGAAGAAAGAAGCTATACGAAAAAAGTACAATTTGCAAAAATTCGTAAGCTCGTTTTATTTAGACAAATGCTAGCAACAACCAGCCGTGCATTAAGTACACTAAAAGCATTACATCGCACGGAAAATGAATTGAGGTATATGCCTGAGTCATTTCAGGAATCCATTCAAAATGAATTAGATTCATTAACACACTATCATGAACAAGTTTTGTTAAAATTTATCGGTAAAGCAAAAAAACAACAGTCTGTTGAAATGCTTGATGAAGTAGAAACTGGTAAGCAAGAATTAATTGATATATTTATGGACTATCAAAATAAGGATGATGAAGAATCGTATAAAATATGGTTACATCTCTTCCCTCTTATTTCTTCCATTATCAATTACAGTGAAGAAGTTGAGCATCTTGATTTACTTGTAGATAGTTTTTATACGTATCACAAACCAGAGAATGAACTACAAATCGATGAAAAAAAAGATGATGAATAAAGAAACAGCCCATTTATTTCGAATGGGCTGTTTCTTCTATATGTTGAATTTGATATAAATTATAATAAAATCCTCGTTTTTGCATTAATTGTTCATGAGAACCTTTTTCTTTTATTTCACCATCTTCGATATATATAATTGTATCCACATGTGTAATGGTAGCTAACCTATGAGCAATAATAATTGTTGTACGATCCGCAGCTAATATTTGAAGCGCCTCTTGAATATACCTTTCATTCTCTAAGTCTAAAGCCGAAGTTGCTTCGTCTAATATAAGTAAAGAAGGATTCTTTAAAAACACACGCGCTATCGCTACACGCTGCCTTTGCCCACCAGACAATTTTACGCCTCTCTCTCCAACAACTGTATCGTAGCCGTCTGGTAATTTCATAATGAAATTGTGAATCTGTGCTGCTTTTGCAGCCGCAATGACTTCCTCTTTCGTTGCTTTTGGATTTCCATATAAAATATTAGATTGAATCGTATCACTAAATAACAAATTATCTTGTAAGACAATACCAATATGACTACGTAAATTTCTTACATTATAATCTTTCACATTCACACCATCTACATAAATTGCACCACTAGAAACATCATAAAATCTTGGAATTAAGCTAGCTAGGGATGACTTTCCACCTCCACTTGCTCCAACAAGAGCGATTTTTTCTCCAGGACGAATTGAGAAAGAAAGATGGTGTAGTACATCTTTTTCATCAGTATTATACCGAAACGAAACTTGATCAAATACAATTTCACCAAAAAGCTTTTTTTGTTCAAGCGCATTTGGCGTATTTACAATATCATACTTTTCGTCTAAAAGTTCAAATACCCGATCCATTGATGCAAATGATTGTGTGAGTGTTGTAGAAGAGTTAACAAGGCGGCGTAACGGACTATATAAGCTATCCATATAGCCAATAAAAGCAACCATCGTTCCAAGTGTTAAGGAACCTTGAATCACTTCATACGCCGCAAACGCAATAACAAGTAATGGTCCCAAATCCGTTAACGTATTCACCGCAGAAAATGTTCGCGCTGTCCAGCTTGTATGTGTTAATGCTTTAGTTAAAAAATCATTATTTTTCTTATCAAACTGTCCCTTTTCATACTCTTCTAACGCAAAACTACGCGTCACTTGCATCCCTTGAATACGCTCATGTAAGTAACCTTGCATCGTTGCCAATGCTTGTGAGCGCTCCCTCGTCAATTTACGAAGACGCCCAAAAAAACATTTCACCGCAACTGCATAAATTGGCAAAATTAACAATGCAACGAGCGTTAATTTTATATTCATAGAAAACATAACTACGATTGCAATAAAAATCGTAGCTGTATCAAGCCAGACGTTCATAAGCCCTGTAATAACAAAATCCTTCGTTTGCTCTACATCATGGATCACACGCGAAATAATTTCACCTGTTTTTGTATTTGAATAGTAACGTAAACTCAACTTTTGCAGATGCCCAAAAATATGTTTTCGTAAGTCATAAAGTACCGTATTACCAATACGTTGCGCAAAGTATTGACGATAATATTCAACAGGTGGTCTCAGTACACCAAAAATGAAAAAGGCAATCCCGATTGCCGTTATCAATTGGGATGTTTTTTCACTAAGTGATCCACCACCTTGAATGACATCATCAATAATATACTTTAATAACCACGGCATAATAAGCGGAATACCAAACTTAATGAGTCCAATAATAATTGTAATCGTAATAAGCCACCGATATGGTTTTACAAATTGTAAATATCTTTTTATTCCCTGCATGTAATCCCCCCTCAATAGGACAAACCTGCCGGGAAAATCCCTGCAGGTTTGTTCTAATCTCTATACATTAAATACCGCTCATACCACATGTCTACAAAATCTGGCGCAAAAGGTCCTTTTCTTTGATGAATCCACTGCGTTAAATACTCTACGTTTCTCTTTAGAATTGTATCAATGACTGGAGGATAGTTCATAATCTGACTATGTTTTTCATACTCATCTTCATCTAAAAGTGTATATGTCATATCTGGATACACCTTAATATCCAAATCATAATCAATATACTTTAATGCTTCAGAATCATATGCAAATGGAGAACTTAAATTACAATAGTAGTATACTCCCTCTTCTCTTAACATACCGATTACATTAAACCAATAATTTGAATGAAAATAACAGATTGCAGGTTCACGCGTAATCCATGTCCGACCATCTGATTCGGTTACTACAGTCCGATCATTTGCACCAATTACAAGACTTTGTGTACCTTTTAAAATTGTAGTCTCTTCCCACATTCTATGAATGGAGCCATTATGTTTATAACTATGTATTTGTACTTTTTCTCCTTCTTTGGGAAATCCCATACGTGCTCCCTTCTTTCACTGTGAACGCTCTTCTAAAGTTGTCTTAACTCTTATCGTTCCTATTAAAAACGTATTGAGCCGAATTCACTTTTTTTCTATTATAACTTTTTTGTCAAAATTTTAAAACTAAACCGATACAATCCAACTTTCGTAAGCGCCAATGAATTGCTCTTCATTGGCAAATCAGGATGTACCAAAAAGCCCTTTTTCATAAATTTAAAAAGGACTTCTCCATCTAAAATATTAGAACACGTCACTTCTTTAGTTAGAAATTATTTTTTCAGCTTCAAAAGAATGAATCACTTCATTTGTTTGTCGCTCAAATTTTTCATGCAAAAGCTTCAAAGCTTCTTCCGTTTTGTGTATTTCTTGACGAATAAAATGTAAATCTTTTTTATCATACGTATCCTGCTCATTTGTTTCGATCTGTTGGTACTTCTCTAAATGCGCTTGTAATTTCAATAACTCATCCATTGTCTGTAACTGCTCTCCTACTAACTTATCAAATGAATTCATTATTTCCCCCCTGTTTCAAATAAATTCTCACTATCTATTAATACGGGATACATCTCTATTAACTATTTTCTAATTTCCCAACTCCTTCTCCTTTGACTACATTTGTTGACTTATTAGAAGTTATGTCGCCTCTCTCAACAAAATTCTCAAAGCAATCGATTTGAATAGTATGAGACCTTCACTAGTAACAAAACTTTGTCTTTCGTCACTACACTGCAAATAAAGAAAACACTTCTCTTGAATTGAGAAGTGTTTTTCTTTGTTATTGATTCGTGCTAGAAGATTGTGATTTTTTCGCTGCTGATTTTGCGTTTTGTTGTTTTACTGCTTGTACATCCGTATCAGTAGCAAACTCTGTACCGTAGCTAGCATTTGCACTTTGAACGCCAGCACTAGAAGCCTGTGCTTTTTTTGCTTCTGATTGCGCATTTTGTTGCTTTACTGCTTGTACGTTTGTCTCAGTTGCAAA